>Ga0209069_10002050_pt1 | contig 10362 bp, 11 predicted proteins | sample Str013_2_FD_187202 | JGI IMG/M metagenome (GOLD analysis project Ga0209069, IMG submission 187202) | Freshwater sediment microbial communities in response to fracking from Pennsylvania, USA - Straight Creek_MetaG_SC_2013 (SPAdes) (version 2) | ecosystem: Environmental > Aquatic > Freshwater >...
GGATCATCCGGTACGAGCTCCTAGAGCCCGGACGCGACGCCGACGGCGCCCTGATCGCCAACCGCGGGCTGCTCGCACTACCCGAACCAGCCGACGGCGACCTGTTCTTCGACATCGAGGGCGCCCGCTACTACTCGGAGGACGGCCGGGAGTTCGGGCTGCAGTACCTTTTCGGCGTGGTCGACACGGCCGAGGTCGACGAGGCGGGACTCCCCCGGTACACGCAGATCTGGGCTTTTGACCGGCCCGGCGAGAAGCGCGCGTTCGAGGAGCTGATCGACTTCATCACCGAACGCCGCGCGCGCCGCCCCGGCCTGCACGTCTACCACTACAACCATTACGAGCCGACGTCGGTCGACCATCTCACCGAACTCCACGGCACGCGCCAGGAGGCGGTGGGCGCGCTGATGGGACGTTTCGCCACGCGTGAGGACGAGCTGGACGACCTGTTCCGGCTCGGGGTGTTCACCGACCTGCACCGGGTCGTGCGGCAGGGCGTGCGGGCCGGGGTGGAGAGCTACTCGATCAAGCGGCTCGAGCCGCTGTGCGGGTACGGCCGGCGGGTGGACCTGGAGGAAGCGACGCGACGCTGGCGGTTCCGCCACGTGACGACGGTCGAGCGGGTCATCGGCGGCAAGCGTGGGACGGGCGGCACGCCCGGTGTCCCGTACCTGCGCGAGCGGGTCGCGACCGTCCTGTTCCCGGAGCTCTGGCAGGTCCGGACCGAGCTGTAGGGATCGAGCGGTTCGGCGGTTCGGCCCCGGGGCCGGCCCCGCGTCTGCGCCCACCAGATGCGGTTTCGGAACGAACCCCTCGTGGACCGACGACGAGACTGCGGATTCGGTCGGATCCGCTCGACGTGCACGCTCGTTCATCTCGCAAACGCGCCCATCAGATGCAGCTGGGCGGCAGCGTAGGGCCGTTCCAAGCCGTCAGTCGAGAAGGCGAACCTCGTCACCGACACGGATCGTGCCTGGGCTCTCGACATCGCCGTAGACGCCGAACATCAGGTCCTTCCCCTCCGGCCCCGCGAAGCCGCGGTATTCCTTGATCGCCCGGAGCGTGTCGAAGTCGCGGTCGCCGCTCTCGGGGTCGTGGGTGGTGATCGCGCAGCGCGGGATCGCCCCGGTCACCCGCAGCGTCGTGTCGCCCAGGCCGACTCGCCGGCCGATCCACGTGTCTTCTTCGTGCGCGGCGTCGCCCGTCAGGTTGATGAGCATGCGGAACCGTCGACCGTCGATGCCGCCGGCGCCCAGGTGATGGCTGAGCCTGTCGAGCGACGCATCCGTGACCATCGAGAGCCGGCCGTCCTTCTGCAGCACGCCCGGACGATCCGTCCGGATCACGCGCACGAACCGGCCCATGAACGCGGACAGCGGTTCGGCCCACGGCCCCTGGATGTCGTGGCCCTGCGTCGGGAGCCGGCGGATGACGCCTTCGAAGGCGGGACCTGGACGTACCTCGTCCTCGACGACCGCTCCGTCCGGGAACGTCAACCGCAGGACCGTGGCAGCCGGGTCGGTCCAGGCCCTGATCCTGACCATGTCGGCCACGAGCAACTGGTCGATGAGCCGGTCCGCGTCGTCCACGATGAAGAAGCGCCGGTCCTCGGCGACCCCAAGTCCTGTGACCGCGATCTCGTCGCGCCGCTCCAGCCCGAGGCTCATGACCGGAGCGACGTCGAGGTGCGTGACGGATGCCATGGCGCGATGCTACCGGACGGGCGAGTTCGGCGGCGTGCATCCTTGGCCGATGCTGCTCGGGATCGACCATCTCGTGATCGCGTGCGCGGATCCTGACGCGGCGGCCGCGGAGCTGGAACGCTACGTCGGGTTGCGCGCGGGCGGCGGCGGGCGACACGAGGCGCTCGGGACCTTCAACCGGCTGGTGTGGTTCGCCGACACCTACCTTGAGCTGATCGGCGTCTTCGACCGGGCGCTCGCCGAGCGGTCGTGGGTCGGCGTACCTGCGGTGCGGGCGCTGGACGGTGGAGGTGGACTCGCGACGTGGGCCGCCGCGACCGACGACATCGAGGGTGACGTCGTGCGGCTGAACGCGGGTGGTGCCGGACTGGCCGAGCCGATCGCCGGCGAGCGCGTCAGCCCGGATGGCGCGGTCGTTCGATGGCGCCTGTCCACCCCGCGCGAACTCGGTCCGGAGCGGCCGCCGTTCCTGATCGAGCACGATGCGACCGCTGCCGAGTGGTCGCCTGCCGACCGGACGGCACGGGCTGCCGAGACGCACCCGATCGGCGGATCCGTGCGGCTCGAGACGCTCGAGCTGCCCATCTCGGACGCACCAGGCACGATCGCCGGCCTGATGCGGACCGTGCGGATCGGGCCGTTCCGGCCGTCGCTCGCGGGGGGCGGCACCCGGGACGCGGTGGTCGGCAGACAGACCCTCCGGCTGCGGCCCGGACGCGGTAGCGCGACGACGACCCTGCCTGGGACCTGGCCGGTCGCCACCATCCACCTGACCGTCAGCGGACCCATCGAACCGCGCACGGTCGAGGTCGGCGGGTGCCGCTACGTCGTCCGCCCGGCCGCCTGAGCTACATCCGGAAGACGCCGAACCGGGTCTCCGGGATCGGGGCGTGGAGGGCGGCCTCGATGCCCATCGCGAGGATCCGGCGCGTGTCGAGCGGGTCGATGACGCCGTCGTCCCAGAGTCGTGCCGTCGCGTAGTACGGCGAGCCTTCGCGCTCGTAGGTGTCGAGGATCGGCGCTTCGAAGGCATCGCGTTCGGCGTCGTCAACGAAGCCGCCGCCGACCGTGGACAGGACACGCGCGGCCTGGGCGCCACCCATCACGGAGATCCGCGAGTTCGGCCACGACCACAGGAATCGTGGCTGGTAGGCCCGGCCGGACATCGCGTAGTTGCCCGCTCCGAAACTGCCGCCGATGAGGACCGTGAACTTCGGGACCTCCGCGGACGCCACGGCCGTCACCAGCTTCGCGCCGTCCTTGGCGATGCCGGCCTCCTCGTATTCGCGCCCGACCATGAACCCCGTGATGTTCTGGAGGAAGACGAGCGGGATCTTGCGCTGGCAGGCGAGCTCGATGAAGTGAGCGCCCTTGAGGGCGGACTGGCTGAACAGGATCCCGTCATTGGCGAGGATCGCGACCGGGTAGCCATCGAGGTGGGCGAACCCGGTGACGAGGGTCTCGCCATAGAGCGGCTTGAACTCGTGGAACCGCGACCCGTCGACGAGTCGGGCGATGATCTCCCGGACGGGCACCGGACGCCGGGCATCCGCCGACACGGACGCATACAGGGAGGCGGCACGGTCATCGCCGGCTGTCGGAATCGCGGGCGCTTCGGGCGTACGCCGGTCCCAGGGGAGGGTCGGCGTCGGGCGGTTCAGGTTCGCCACGATCGAGCGTCCGAGCGCGAGGGCATGTTCGTCGTCGAGGGCTTCGTGGTCGGCCACGCCGGAACGGCGGGTGTGGACCTCGGAGCCGCCGAGTTCCTCGGCCGTGACGTCCTCGCCGGTGGCGGCCTTCACGAGCGGCGGCCCGCCCAGGAAGATGGTGCCGGTGCCACGGACGATGACCGTCTCGTCACTCATCGCCGGGACGTAGGCGCCGCCGGCGGTGCACGAACCCATGACCAGCGCGACCTGCGGGATCCCGGCGGCGGACATCCGGGCCTGGTTGTAGAAGATGCGACCGAAGTGGTCGCGGTCCGGGAAGACCTCGGCCTGGAGGGGAAGGAATGCCCCGCCGCTGTCGACCAGATAGATGCATGGCAGCCGGTTCTCGAGCGCGATCTCCTGCGCCCGGAGGTGCTTCTTGACGGTCATCGGGTAGTACGTGCCGCCCTTGACCGTTGCGTCGTTGGCCACGATGACGCACATCGTGCCCTCCACGCGGCCGATGCCGGTGACGATCCCGGCGGCCGGCGCGTCGTCGTCGTACAGGCCCGTTGCCGCGAGCGGGCTCAGCTCCAGAAAGGCGCTGCCCGGGTCCAGGAGGCGATCGATCCGTTCGCGGACGGGCAGCTTGCCACGCTCTCGATGTCGTTCGATGGAGCGGTCGTCGCCGCCGGCGCCGCCACCCGCGACCTCGGCTTGGCGGGCGCGCAGATCGGCGACGAGGGCCGCCATCGCGTCGTGGTTCGCGCTGGTCTCCGGGGCGCCCGGATCGAGGCGGCTGGGCAGGACGGCCATCGCCTGATGATAGGTCCGCCTGCCCGGGCCTGATGTGCATCACATGACCACTTCGACCACTGAGGCTTCCCTGGTCGGACGGGTCATCACATGCACCATCGGGCCAACGGCAGGGCGCTCGGTGTCCCGAATGGTCACCCCATGCACGACGGGCGTGCCGAAGGCTCCTGGGAACCGCTCGGCCGTATCTGTCGTCCTCCGTCCATGCAGAGTCGCCGTACTTGGATCCTTGTCCTGCTGTGCCTCGTCGCCACCGTTGTGATCGTGGCCGCCTGCCATCCGGGCGACCCTGCCTCGAACGTGGTCGGCGGCGGCCCACTCCTCACCGTCGAGACCCGAGGCGGCCAGTGCGTCAGCGCTCCGTGCGGATCGACCGTCATCGTGGAACGGGACGGCTCGGTGCACGCGGCGGCCAAGCCACCGAACGCGCTTGGGACGATCCCACCGGACCAGCTCACCGCCCTGGTAGCCGCGATCAAGGCGACCGACTTCGAGGCGCTCAAGAGCCACGCATTCACCGGACAGTGCCCCACCGCATTCGATGGGCAGGAGTTCATCTTCGAGTTCAGCGCACCGACCGGCACCCAGCGCATCGCCACGTGCGAGGTCGGGGTTGACTATGGTTCGCCGCTATTCGTGGCGGTCTCCGCTGCGCTCGGGCCGTTCGTCTCGCTCCCGACGAGCTGATCGGCCGCCGACGCGTATTCGGCCTCGGCCTTGAGCGTCCGGTTCCGCGTCTCGAGCAGTCCCCTCATATACCGCTCGAGCACCAGCCGGTCCACCACCCGACCGACGACCCCGAAGGGGGCGACGTGCTCCCAGTCATCGATCATGAGCGTTCCGGTCGGCACGCCCTCGAAGCGATGCTCATGCCGGAACGAGCGGAACGGCCCGCGGACCTGCTCGTCCACGAGTCTGGTCGGTGGCTCGGCGGCGACGATCCGACTGGTCAACGACCACGTGATCCCGAAGTGCCGCGCCCGCCACGTGACGGTCTCGCCTAGCGCGATCCGCCCGCTCGTGCGTCCAGCCACGGCGCGCTCGTTCGTGTGGGCCATCGATCGCGCGTGCAGGTCGATGTCGCGAGCCAGGTCGTAGACCTCGTCGCTCGGGGCGGCGATCAGCGTCTGGAGCCCGAACCGGGTCACGTCGCGCACCGCAGACCCGCTCGCCCGAATCCGCCCGGTGCCGGAAGCCCGGCTCGGATCGCCTCCGCCCAGAACGGCGTGGATGGAGCGAGGTCCGGCGGCGGCTGATCGCCGAACGGTGCGGCATCCACGACCCCCTCCGCCAGGATGTGGACCTGGGCGGTCGCGATGAGCGGGAGGTGCATCGTCCGCTCCGCGATCCGAGCGATGACGAGGTGTGCGGCGATGGGCAGCCGCACGAAGATCGGGTGGCGTCCCGCGACTCGCGCCACCCGCCGGACCGCGTCGCCGAGCGACAGATCCTCCGGCCCGAGTACCGCGATCGTCCGTCCTGCCAGCCTGGCCTCGCCAAGGGCCGCTGCCTCCAGGAGCCGCGCGACATCGTCCACGGCGACCGGACGGACGGGACGCTCGCGGAGGCCCACGAGACCGGATACCGGGAAGGTGTGGAAGGCGTGGCTGAGGTGGTCGAGCATGTGATCGCCTCGACCGTGGCTGACGCCAGCCTTGAAGATCGTGTAGGTGAGGCCGGATCCGCGAACCAGCTCTTCGGCGGCCCACTTCGAGCGGTGGTAGGTCGTGGGGCCGTCCGGGCGAGCGCGCAGGAAACTCAGAATCACGATGCGCTCCACGCCGGCCGTGCGTGCGGCTTCGATGATGGCCTTCGTGGCTTCGACGTGGACGGCTTCATAGGTCTGGTCACCGAGCTCCCGGTTGATCCCGGCGCAATGGACGACCGCCTCGCATCCGGCCATCGCCTGGGCGAGGCCGTCGACGCCGGAGTCGAGTCCATGCCCGGTCCGACGCGACAGGATCACCGGCTCGTGACCGTCCATGGCGAGCCGGTCCGCGAGATGCCGCCCGACGAACCCGGTGCCACCGGTGATGACGATCCTCATGTCCGGTCCAGCCGGTCCAGGGTCCACGCCAGCATCGCGGGGAGCGCGAACCCGACCGCATTCAGGCCGCCATGGATCCGCGCCATGACGTCCATGCCCAGCCAGGCGGCTCCGGTCAAGGTGCCCGTTGCGTAGATCACGGCCATCGGCATCGAGATGAGCAGGCTCGCGCCGGCGATGACCGCGAAGGTCGTCGCGCCGCGTCCGACCAGCGTGAGCGCGATGACGAGGGTCGCGATCCCGATGCCGAAGCCGCCCGCGGCGGTCAGGACCGCACCCACCCAGTTCGCCAGCGGCAACCCGAAGAACCCGAGCGCCGTCACCGGGATGCCGACGACGACCGCGCCGATCGCCAGCTCCAGCCATCGCGCCAGACGTCGGCGATACGCGAGTGCGCCCGCCAGCGGCAGGACGAACCCGGCGAAGTGGAAGTGGACCGCCGTCAGCAAGATGATCGTGGTCGAGAACCCGAATGGCTGAGCACCCAGCCGTTCCGTGAACGCGACTGCGGCCCCGACGGCCAGGAACGCCACCGCGGTGTCGGTCGCGTGGCGAACATCCGGCTGGAACCTCGTCGGGTCTCGCGACCAGCGCACGCCGGCGACCAGGGCCGTCAGCCCGGTGGCCGCCAACCACGGTGCGGCCAGCAGCGCGGCGACCGGTCCGGCCGGCAGCCAGAACGCGACCACCAGCAGGCTCGCCGCCGGCACGAGGAGCCGGATCGCAAGGTCGGGCGGACGCGCGCCTGGCGTCGCGAGCTCGATCAGTCGGTACCCGAGCGGCACCAGCACGAGCGGCGCGAGCAGGAACAGCGGGACGACTGCGTTCATGGCCGGACGAGGCGTCCGAGGACGCGGAACGAGACGACCCATGCCGCGCCAAGAGGCAATAGCAACAGCACCATGTAGATCGATGACACAAAACCGTAGGCGAGTCCCACCGGCACTCGCGTCGCGGCGGTACCGGCGTCTGCGATGCTGCCGTCCTGAAGGCCCTGCCAGATCGATCCGATGACGCCGATCGGCACATAGATCAGCCACGCCACGGCGGCGTAGGCCGCGATCCCGACCAGCGTGCTGCGGCCGGGCGGTCCGAGGCGCGCGCCGACGATCAAGCCAGCGCCCATCGCGATCCCCGTCACGACCGACATCCAGATGGCGAGCGACAACGGTCCTGCGATCCAGCCGCCCGACCACATCCAGCCGCCGACCAGCAAGCCTGGCGCGATGCCCGCGACGGCTCCCCTTGGACCGCCTGCTCGTGCTACTCTCATATAGCAAGTTATGGACGCAAAACTCGCTACTGTCAAGGCGCAACTTTCAACCGGTGATGACGCCACGTCCCCCAACGGTTCTGCCACCGCGGAACGGATCCGCCTGGAGCTGGCCGCGGCCTGGGGCGAGATGGGTGCGGCCTGGGGCGTCACCCCGGCGATCGCCCGTGTCCAGGCGTACCTCATGGCCCGCCAGGAACCACTCACGGAGCGCGAGGTGCGCGAGGCGCTGGGCCTGTCGCATCGAGCCGCCAGCCTGGCCCTCGCCGAAGCCGAGTCCTGGGGCATCGTGGAACGAGTCTCCGAGACCCGGCGGGTCGGCCGGCGCGGGCCGGCCGGAGCCGCCTATCTCGCCATCGGTGACAACTGGCAGTGGTTCGGGCGGGTCATCGCCGAGCGCAAGATCCGCGAGGGCGACCCCATCGTGGCCATCCTGGAGGCCAAGGAGCGCGAGGCGGCCATCGCGGTGGAAGCGCATCCGGACGACTCGGAACTCACGGTCCTGCGCGACTGGCTGTCGGAGTTCCTGCGGTTCGTGAAGTTGTTCGATCAGGCCGTCGGGCTCGTCCCGCAATTCGAGCCGCGCGAGCTCGAGCGCGCGCTGGGGCTTCTCGGCCGGCTCCCCGATGCGACGATCCTGCGTCTCTTCGACCTGCTTGGCGCGCTGCCGGACGCCGATGTCATCGAGCTCTTCGAGGCCGTCTCCAACCTGTCCCCGAAGGCCGCCCGACGTGCGACCAAGCTCATGTCCGGCGTGGTCCGAACCGTCTCGCGGTAGCCGACGCCCGTTTCGCGCCGTGTCGCGGGCCACGATCCGCGCCGCGATGCGACTGTGGGTCGCGCGTCCGCCCCCAGCGGCGCGACCGACCTGCCCAACCGGCCGATCGATCCCGGATCCGCGACCGTGAGTCGCGCATCGGCCCGGATCCGCTCCGGCCGAGGATCTTCGTCCGGGGGTCCGCGACTGTGAGTCGCCAGCCGGCCGCCGTCGTCCGGGAGTCGACGGGACCTGCGCGACCCACCGACTCGCGGTTGCTGGAGCCCGGATCGTCGTTCGTGAGACGACGGAACACGTCTGACGCCGCTGGATGGCATAGCGAGCGGGCTGTCGCGCAGGATCCGTCGCATGGCACGCGACTAGTCCGCCTTGCACGCCCTGTGATGCCGCCGACGATCAGCAGCCGTAGGTACCGAGGCCAGCGGCCGGCCGCCACCACCACCGGCCCGCCACTCGTGCCCTCGTGGACGCCCGTGCCATAATCGACCCGCGCGCACGAACCGAGCGCGAGCCCACCAGAGGATCACCAGCACATGACCGTCGAAACGTCCACCTGGGCGACCAAGAAGGGCCTCGCTCAGATGCTCAAGGGCGGCGTCATCATGGACGTCGTCACGCCCGATCAGGCGAAGATCGCCGAAGACGCCGGCGCCGTGGCCGTCATGGCCCTCGAGCGCGTCCCAGCGGACATCCGCAAGGCCGGCGGCGTGGCCCGCATGTCGGACCCGGAGATGATCGTCGGCATCATGGATGCCGTCTCGATCCCGGTGATGGCGAAGGCCCGCATCGGCCACTTCGTCGAGGCCCAGATCCTCGAAGCCCTCGGCGTCGACTACATCGACGAGTCCGAGGTCCTGACTCCGGCCGACGAGAACAACCACATCGACAAGCACCTGTTCAAGGTCCCGTTCGTGTGCGGCTGCCGCAACCTCGGTGAGGCGCTCCGTCGGATCAACGAAGGCTCGGCGATGATGCGGACCAAGGGGGAGGCCGGCACGGGCAACATCGTCGAGGCCGTTCGCCAGCTGCGCGACGTGCTCGCCGAGATCCGTCGACTGCAGGGCATGCGCGACGACGAACTCTTCGTCGCCGCCCGGGATCTTGCGGCTCCGTACGAGCTGGTCAAGGACGTCGCGGCGAACGGCAAGCTGCCGGTCGTCAACTTCGTCGCCGGCGGTATCAGCACCCCGGCCGATGCGGCCCTCGTGATGCAACTCGGCGCCGAGGGCGTCTTCGTCGGTTCGGGCATCTTCAAGGCCGAGGACCCGGCCCGGATGGCAAACGCGATCGTCCAGGCGACGACGTTCTTCGACGATCCCAAGAAGATCGCCGAGGTCTCCAAGGGCCTTGGCGCCCCGATGCGCGGCATCTCCCTGGAGGAGATCCCGGACGAGGAGCGACTCGCCGTCCGCGGCTGGTAGGCGACCCACGACGTCGCCGACGAGCCCGCGATGAGGATCGGGGTCCTCGCCCTGCAGGGCGCGTTCCGCGAGCATCTCGACACGCTCGCCGCCATCGGCGTCGAGAGCGTCCGCGTGCGCGAACCGGTGGATCTCGACGGTGTCGCCGGCCTGATCCTGCCCGGCGGCGAGAGCACGACGATGCGCCAGCTCATCGAGCGCTGGGGCCTGCACGACCCGATCATGGCCCTGGCCGACCGCGGCGCGCCCATCTTCGGCACCTGCGCCGGGATGATCGTCCTTGCGACCGAGATCGCCGGTGGGGAGGCGCCCATCCTGCCCCTCCTCGACGTCACGGTCGAGCGCAACGCGTTCGGGCGGCAACTGGACTCGTTCGAGGCCGAACTGCCGGTGCCGGTCCTGGGCGACACGCCCGTCCACGCCGTCTTCATCCGAGCGCCGATCATCGAGCGAACCGGGCCCGGCGTGGACGTCCTGGCTCGCCTGGACGACGGCCGGATCGTCGCCGTCCGCCAGCGCAACATCATCGCCACAGCCTTCCACCCGGAACTCGCCCGCGAGACGCGCTTCCATCGGCTGGTCGCCACCATGGCGTCCGAGCACGACGACCCCGGCGAGGGCTCCGGCCGGCGCCACCACCCCACCCGCCGAACGCAGCGACCGCGGTGACAGAGG
>Ga0209069_10002052_pt1 | contig 10354 bp, 8 predicted proteins | sample Str013_2_FD_187202 | JGI IMG/M metagenome (GOLD analysis project Ga0209069, IMG submission 187202) | Freshwater sediment microbial communities in response to fracking from Pennsylvania, USA - Straight Creek_MetaG_SC_2013 (SPAdes) (version 2) | ecosystem: Environmental > Aquatic > Freshwater >...
GCTCAAGCACTCCCTCGCCGCCATCGAAGCCGAATTGGCCCAGCGCGCCGCCAACGCCGCCGCCGGATCGGAGGAGGCCAACATCGTCGCCGCGCTCGCCGAAATCGGCCGCGATCCCGAACTCACCGGCCGCATCGAAACCGCCATCGCCTCGGGCGTGGACGCCGTATCCGCCACGCTCGATGCCGGCCAATCGCTCGCCCAGGAATTCGACGCGCTTGCCGACCCCTACATGCGCGCGCGGGCCGAGGACGTGCGCGCCGTCGCCCGCCGCCTCGCCTTGGCGCTGCTCGGCAAGGCCGACGCCAAGCTCGCCGCCGCGCCGATCGGCTCGGTGATCGTCGCCGACGAGATCAACGCCTTCGATCTGGTTGGCGCGCCTCTCGCCAGCTTCGCGGGCCTCGTCTGCCTGAAAGGCGGCGCCACCTCGCATGTCGCCATCATCGCCCGTTCGCAAGGGCTGCCCGCCGTGCTTGGCCTGCCGGTGCCAGAGGCGCAGTTGCGCGCGGCACGGACGGTTGCGCTGGATGGCGGCACGGGCGAAGTCGCGCTCGACCCCGACGCGGCGACGGCAAAGGTCTACGGCGCGAAAATCGAAGCGGCGGCTGCGGAGAAATCGGCGCTGCTGGCCTATGCGCGAGTCGAGCCCCGCACGCGCGGCGGAAGGCTGATCGAGGTCGCGGCCAACATCGGCTCGCTGAAGGACATCGACGCGGCGCTGGCGGCCGGCGCCATGGGCGTCGGGCTGTTCCGCACCGAACTGCTGTTCATGGAACACAAGCGCCCGCCCACCGAGGACGAGCAGACCACCGTATACGCCGCAGCCGCCCGCGCCTTCGCGCCCCATCCGGTGATCGTGCGCACACTGGACATCGGCGGCGACAAGCCGGCTCCCGGCCTGACTTTTCCGCACGAGGACAATCCGTTCCTTGGCTGGCGCGGCGTGCGCTTCTGCCTCGACCGGCCCGACGTGTTCAAGCCGCAACTGCGCGCGCTGCTGCGAGCGGCGGCGCATGGCAACATCAAGGTCATGGTGCCGATGATCGCCGAGGTGGAAGAGGTGGTGCGCGTCAAGCAGATGCTGGCCGACTGCCGCGCCGAGCTGACGGCGGAGGGCGTGCCGCACGATCCGGTGGCGCTCGGCGTGATGGTCGAGACGCCGGCCGCCGCGCTGCTGGCGCCGGAGCTGGCCGAGGTCGCGGCCTTCTTCTCCATCGGCACCAATGACCTGACCCAATATGTCATGGCGGCGGACCGGCTCAACCCGCATGTCGCCCACCTCAACCGCGCCGATCATCCCGCCGTGCTGCGGGCCATCGAACTGATCTGCCAGGGCGCGGCCAAGACGGGCCTGTGGGTCGGCATCTGCGGCGAGGCGGCGGCGCGGCCCGACCTGATCCCGAAATTCGCCGCCATGGGCGTCAACGAACTCAGCATGAGCGCGGCCTCGATCCTGCGCGCCAAGAAGTGCGTGACGGAACTCGCTTAAGGAGAATCGGCTTGGCCGTCAGCGCATCCAAGGGGCTGGTCATCTTCGATTGCGACGGCGTGCTGGTGGACAGCGAGCCATTGGCGGCGAAAGCGTATGAGAACGTGTTGAAACGTGGAGGCATGGCGATTCCAGCAGGAATTATGCAGGGTTGTATTGGGCTGAAGCAGGAAGATATTTTCGCCAGAATGGAGCAGGCGACGGGGCAAAAAATCCCCCCCGAACTCCGCGCCACCCTCTGGCCGGAAACCCGCAGGTTGTTCGAGGCGCAATTGCAACCGACTGCGGGGATGGTGAATTTTCTCGACGGCCTCACCGCCCGGCGTTGTGTTGCATCGTCATCGCATCTGGAGCGGATCGTGCTCAGCCTGCGGTTAACCAGGCTGGAGGACTATTTCGGCGGCCACATCTTCAGCACGCAAATGGTTAAGCGCGGCAAGCCCGCGCCCGACATTTTCCTTTACGCCGCGGAACAGATGGGGGCCGACCCGGCGGATTGCGTGGTGATCGAGGATTCGGCCCCCGGCATCCAGGGCGCGCGGGCGGCCGGAATGACCGCCATCGGCTTTCTGGGCGGCCAGCACGCGGGACCCGCCCACGGCAAGGTGCTAGCCGAGGCCGGAGCCACCCACCTGGCGCAAAGCTGGGCCGGAGTTGCCCGATTGTTCACAAAGTTGCAGCTTTTTGCCGTATAGTCGCCGCCGGGACCGGGCGAGAGAGGGTCACATGATCAAAGGCCATTTTTCCGATCACTTCGTCCTCGCGGTCAAGGACCAGATCCGCAGCGTGCGCTACCGCATCCGCCGCAGCGCCGATGGCGATCCCGTGCGCGGCGCGGTCATCCGACCGTCCCGCGTTCCCCGCCCGGTCGCGGTCGTCGCCAACGCCGTGTTTTCCCAGGTCGAAACCACCGCGCGGGCGCTGCTGCCCGACCCGGCGCCGGAATGGCGCGGGGCCGCCTTCCCGCTGCCGGTGGAGCGCTATTTCGGCGCGGGCGAGACCGGCGAGGACGAGGGCCAGGCCTTCACCCTGGCGATTTACGATGCGCTCAAGCAGCTCCTCAACCGCTTCGGCGCGCGCGAATACCTGGTGTTCGAACAGGCCATCGGCGAGGCCCATGCCGCCATCCTGGCCGGGCATGGCGGGCTGATCGCGGCGGCCTTGGGCGCGGAACCGCCTGCCACCCGCGCCCAGCCCATCACTCAGCTTTGCGCCGCCATCGCCATCGAGTTGGCAAAGGCCCATCCCATCAAGGAAGCCCTGCTCGACCCGCAGGGCAAGGCGGTCCCGCGCAACCTGTCGTCGTCGCTGAACGAATACTGCGCCTGCGTTGTCGGGCTCTCGACGGCCATCGTATCGCTGCGCCTTGAGGGCGAGGCGACCGATGTTCCGCAGGGGTCCGATTGGATCGTCCAATCGGCCGACATGGCGGTGGACGCGCGGTTCACGCGGTTCGCGGCGGCCATGGCCAGCAGCGATCCCACGGTTAACCTTGCCGCCGAGTTCGCGGCGATCCTGCCGTTTTTACCATAGGCAGGCTCAGCCGGAGCCGTTCTTGCGCGGCTTGCCGGCCCGCGCAATGAGCGCTTCCGCCGTCGCCTCGTCGGTGATCAGCACGGTCGGGCGGATCAGCTTCATCGCCCCGGCCATGGCCTCGAGCTTGTTGGCCCCGCCCGAGATCAGCACGCGGACCGGCGCGGCGGCGATGGTCGGTATCGGGATCGACATGGCGCGTTGGTTAAGCGGGTGATCGACCAGCCGGCCCTCGGCATCGAAGAAGTTGAACAAGAGGTCGCCCACCGCCCCCGCCTGGCGCAGCGCTTCCTGCTCGGCCTCGGGCATGATGCCAAAGCGGTTGGTGGTCGAATCGGCGTCGATCGAACCCACGCTGACGATGGCCGCGTCCAGGTTTTTGGCGAACTCGTAGACCTCCCGCAGGCCGCAGCGCTCGATCAGCGTGCGCTTGGTGGCGGCGCTGTCGACAATGGCGGGCGCGGCCAGCAGGTAGCATTCGGCCAGGAAAATGCGGCTGAATTGCCAGGCGAATTCGGCCGGATTGGCCTGTTTGGCGCGGGTGATGCCGCCCAGCAGCGACACCACCGACAGGCCCGGCACCGGCCGCTCGATCACGAAATTAAGCGTGCGGTTGAGGGTCTGCCCCCAGCCAAGCCCGACCTTCATGTCGGGCCGCAGCATCTCGGACACATATTCACCCGCCGCCGCCGCAATCGCCGCAATCGGGTCAGCCGTGGGCGAGGACAGCGGCGCGACGATCACTTCGCCCACGCCGTAAGCCTTCTGCATCTCGATTTCCAGCCGCGACAGCACGGCAAGATCTCGGCTGAGCGAAATCCGCACCTCGTTCATCGCCCGCGCCTCGGACAGCAGCCGGACGACCGTGATGCGGCCAATGTCCAGCGCCTCGGCAATGGCGCTCTGGGTCATCTCCTCGACATAATACATCCAGGCCACGCGCTGGCGCAGCCGGGGCGAGCGGCGGCTGGACGCGGGCAGCGCGCTGGCGGTGGGCGGAGCGGCCTGCTTTTTGGATGTCATGATGTGCGGTGAGTTGTATTCCGGCGAACCGCGATACTGCCCGCGATGCCAGGCCGCGCCAAGGCAATTCGGCATGGAGCGCCGCAGTTGCGCGCTCCACCTTCAGATCATTGAAAATTGGGCGGATTCGCCTATGCTGCGCAATGCAATGACGACTGCAACAAAGCCAGGGGCGGGCGATGCGCGACGACGTTAACCAACCGCTCCAACAGGTCGCGGACCTGCGGCACCGGGTGCGCAGGCTGCACTGGTTCTGCGACTCCTTCAAGCGCGAAACCCAGGCGCTCGGGCAGCGGCACGGCATCGCGTTTTTGGTCAACGACCGGGCGCTGGTCGAGGCGTTCTTCAACTGGGCCGCGCGGTTCGAGCAGGAACGCGCGGCCTCGACGCGGAACCGCCGCGACTTCGCGATTTTCGCGGGCGGGTTGATGCTGGGGGAGTTGCTGCTTACGGGGGCGGTGAAGGGCGGCATCGGCGCGCCAATCGTGCCGATGATTCCGCCCGATCCTGCCGCCCCCATCATCGCCTTCTGGCCCGAGGGATTCTTGTGCACGCACTATTGCCTGACGCTGGTGCGGGCGATCCTCGAACAGGATTTCGACGTACGGCCCGCGCCCAATCCGCAGTTGGAGGACTTGCGCACCTGGCAATCGTTCCGCGAGAACTTCCGCAGCGATCCGACACTGGCGGTGGCGTTTTTCGACGTGTTCATGGGGGTCGAGCCCAACTGGGTGTTCCCGCAGTCGTTCCTCAGCCGGCCATCCGTGCAGCAGCACCCGGAGCTGGGGACCACCAAGGCCGAGGCGCAGGCAAGCCTCGCGATTGGCCCGGGTAAGCCGAATTAACCGTTGCGGCCCGCGCGCGACCCGGCGGCCACCTGCTCGGCGATCAAGCGGCCCACGGCGGCGCGGGCCTCAAGCTGCGGCATGTGTCCAACCCCGGCAAACAGATGCACGCCGGCGGTCCCCGCGAGCCCCTTGGCGTGGCTGGGCGGGATGACCTGATCCTCCAGGCCAAAGATGACTTTTGTTGGTCCGGCGAAGGCGTCGATGTGCTTGCGCACGCTGAAGGTTTGTGTGCCCTCGGGGAACACGGCGGCGGCGACGGCTGCCTGTCCGGCGGCGCCGCCCATGTCCTTGCGCTGGCGCAGGGTGGTCTTGACCAGGGCGGGCCCGAGCGCCTCGGCATTGGCCGTAAGCAGCGCCATCCAGGGCGCGAGCGCCGCCTCGCTGCTGGCGGCCAGAAAGCCGGTGACGAACGCGCCATTGATGCCCGGCCCCAGGCCTGCCGGGGCGATCAGGGTTAATGAGCGTGCGCCAGCGCCAAGCCGCGCCGACAGCGCAGCTGCGACCGCCCCGCCAAGCGAATGGCCAACGAGGTGAGCGGACGAAACGCCCTCGCCCGCCATGGCGCCCGCCACCGCATCGGCCATCGTGTCAATGTTTGGAACGCCAGTAAGCGGCGATTTGCCGTGGCCTGGAAGATCGACCGCGAACACGGGAACGTCCGGCGGCAGGCTGCCGAGCAACGGCCGCCAACTGTTGAGGTCCGCGCCAAAACCGTGGATGAGCACCAGCGGCATCCCCGAGCCCTTCACCAGCCATTCGCGGTTAATTCCGGCTGCGTCCTTTACCATTGCGGCTGACGGCTTGCTGGAACCGGAAACATCCTGCGCCTGAATGCGGCCTCGCGGCCCGGTGCCCTGAAGGCCGGCCAGCGCCACACCCATCTCCCTGGCGAGCCGCCGCGCCTTGGGCGTTGCGCGCAGGCCGTGCGCGTCATGATCCGCTGGCGCCGCAACTGGGGAAGCCGCCGCCTTAGCCGTGTGCGCGGAAACCTCGGGCTTTGCCGCCGCCGCGTGGGCAGCTTTGGCAGGCGGCGTGTACTTCTCGTCCTTGGCGAAAATCCGGCCGATCACCGTGCCGACGGCCACCTCGTCGCCCTGCTGGCCGGTGACATCGCGCAGCACGCCGCTGGCCGATGCCTCGATCTCCATCGCGGCCTTGCTGGTCTCGATCTCGAAAAGCAGCTGACCCTTTTCGACCTGTCCGCCCTCGGCAATATACCACTTGCCGATCTTGCCGGACTCCATGTCCATATCGACGCGCGGGAGGATGACTTCGGTGGGCATATCAGGCGCGCCCCGACGCCAATTTGCGGCAGGCTTCCGCAATGTCGTCAACTTGCGGCACCGCCGCCTTTTCCAGGATCGGGCTGTAGGGAATCGGCGTCTCCGCGCCGCCCAGCCGCATAATAGGCGCGTCCAGATGATCGAACGCCTCGCTTTCGGCGATGGCGGCGCTGACTTCCGCGCCAATGCCGAGCGTCTTGACGCCTTCGTAAACGCACAGCAGCCGCGAGGTCTTTACGACGCTGGCACTGACGGTGCCGATGTCGAGCGGACGCAGCGAGCGCAGGTCGATCACCTCGGCATCAATGCCCTCGGCGGCCAGCTTGGTTGCGGCTTCCAGCGCCTTCGAAACCATGATGCCCATCGCCGCCACGGTCACGTCCTTGCCGGCCCTGCGGATTTCGGCCTTGTTGAGCGGCACCGTGTAGTGGCCCTCGGGCACCGGACCCTTCATCTTGTAGAGCAGCTTGTGCTCGAAGATCATCACCGGGTCTGGGTCCTCGATGGCGGCGAGAAGCAAGCCCTTGGCGTCGTGCGGCGTGGTGGGCTCGACGACCTTCAGGCCGGGCACATGGGCGAACCAGGCTTCGAGGCTCTGGCTGTGCTGGGCCGCCGCGCCAGTGCCCGAGCCCGTCGGCATCCGGATGACCAGTGGCACCGACACCGAACCGCCAAGCATGTAGCGCAGCTTGGCCGCCTGATTGACGATCTGCTCCATGGCCAGTGTCGAGAAGTCTGAGAACTGGAGTTCGAACACCGGGCGCATTCCGGTCAGCGCCGCGCCAACCGCAACGCCAGCGCCGCCAAGCTCGGCAATCGGCGTGTCCATCACCCGGTCGGCGCCGAACCGCTCGACCAGATCGCCCGTCACCTGGAACGCGCCGCCGTAGACGCCGATGTCCTCGCCCATCAGGAACACCCGGTCATCGGCGGCCATGGCGAGGCCGAGCGCCTCCTGGATGGCCTGGGCAAAGCTCAGCTCGCGGACTGGGGAGGTCATGATTGGGGATCGCTTCAAACAGTGTAAACGTCGCGCAGCACGTCGGCGGCGGAGGGTAGCGGGCTCGCCTCGGCGAAGGCCACGCCGTCCTTAATCTCGGCTTCCACAGCGTCGCGGATGGCGGCGATGTCGGCGGCGCTGACGAGGCCCAGCGCCGCGATCTCGGCCTCGAACCTCTCGATGGGATCGCGCGTCTTCCAGTCCTCGATTTCTTCCTTGGTGCGGTAGCGGTTGCGGTCGCTGCGCGAGTGGCCGCGCGTGCGGTAAGTCTTGCACTCGATGAGGGTTGGGCCGTCGCCGCGCCGGGCGCGGGTGACGGCATCAAGCGAGGCCTGCGCCACCGCCGCGAAGGCGTTGCCGTCCACCGTCACGCCCGGCATGTTGTAGCTGATGGCGCGGGTGGAGATATCCTTGACCGCCGTCGAGCGCTCGGTGCTCACGGACATGCCGTACTGGTTGTTTTCGCACACGAACACCACCGGCAACTTCCATACCGCCGCGATGTTGAGCGATTCGTGGAACGAGCCCTCGTTGTTGGCGCCATCGCCGAAGAACGAGACGGCCACCGCGCCGGTCTTGCGCTTCTTGGCGCTGAGCGCCGCGCCAACCGCAATGGGAATACCGCCGCCGACGATGCCGTTGGCGCCGAGATTGCCCTTGCTCGGGTCGGCGATGTGCATCGAGCCGCCCCTGCCATGGCAGTAACCCGTCTCCTTGCCCAGAAACTCCGCGAACATGCGCTTGACCTCGGCCCCTTTGGCGATGCAGTGGCCGTGGCCGCGATGGGTCGAGGTGATGTAGTCGCTGTCGGCCAGCACCGAGCAGATGCCCACCGCCGTCGCCTCCTGGCCGATGGACAGGTGCATGGTGCCGTAGCTCTGGCCACGGACGTAGGCGTCTTCCGCGCTCTCCTCGAAGCGGCGGATGAGGTGCATCTTGCGCAGGGCATCCCGCACCTGGGCGGTGGTCAGGTGATCGTAGATCGCGGGCCGGTTGCCCCGGTCCGGCGAGGGCTTGGCGCGCCCGGCATCATTGGACATTGGTTAAGACCGTCATTGGGGGAACGGGAAATCTCAGAGGCTGGCGAAACGGCCGTCCGACTGGTCGAGCCGGCGGCGGATCTGCGTCACGACGAAGGAATCGTCTGGCGCGCAATTGTCGTAGGTGAGCGGCTCGCCGGCCTTGACTGGCTTCAAGACCTTGGCGCGCTCGGCCAGGCCAAGCGGCACCAGCGAGCGGTTGCGTGCGTCCGCCCAGGTCATGGCATGGCCGCGATAATCATATTCGCCGATCTTGCCGAGCAGGTTGCCGGGGGCAAGGTCGCGCTTGGCCAGTGCCACGCATTCGGCCACCGGATGATCGACCGGCTCAAGATCGGGCAGCTTGTTCTTGGCGGCGCGGATGGCCGAGAGCGGCACTTCCAGGCTGGTGAGGTGATAGGGCCGGAGCAGCGCGAAGCAGGGGCCGGGGCCGACCTTGAGGTCGATCATCCGCTCCAGCACGCGCGGGTGACGCGGCTTGACGATGCAGAACACGCCGGGCGCGACGCCCTTGCCGATGGAATAGTCGACCACGCCCGATGAGTTGAGAATACCGCCGTCGGCCTTGGTGCAGAGCACCTGGGCGAGTTCATCGCGGGTCGCCTTGGGGCCGTGCATTCCCGGCACATCCGGCTTGAGGCCGGTGGCGTTGGCGACGGCGACCATCTCGATCATGGTCTTGGAGCCATCGACGAACTCCACCAGCATCCGCGCGTTCATGTTGCGCTGGCGGGCCTCTTCTTCGTAGGCGTCGGGCGTGGCGGTGAAATTGAGCGGGTTGTTCTTGCCCTTGCCAGCCGCCACCACTTCGAAGCCGAGCGACTGGGCAAACCCGACCAGCTCCACCGTTGCCGCTGGCTCATCGCCCGCCGCGCCGGTGTAGACGACACCAGCCTTGCGCGCCTCCTCCTTGAGGAAGCGGCCAATGGTGATGTCGGCCTCGACATTAAGCATGACGACGTGCTTGCCGTTCTTCATTGCCTCAAGCGCGATCAAGGTGCCGATATTGGGATTGCCCGTCGCGTCGATGATGACGCTGATGCGGCCCGAGGCGCACAGCGCCAGATAGTCTTCGGTCAGCGCCAGCTTGCCGCTGTCGATGGCCGCGTCGATGGCGTTGGCGGTCTTGGCTTCGACAATGCTGCCGGCATCGCGGCCCGACATCAGCGCGGCGTCGCGGGCGGCGGCTGTGCGGATTTCAGAGATTGCGCCAAGCCGGACGCCCGGCATCAGCGAGAGCTGGACCACAATGTCGGTGCCCATCTGCCCGGCGCCCGCCAAGCCGATGGTGAGCGGGCCGTGCTTGTCGACGTGGGCGGCGATCTCGCTGGCCAAACCCACGCGGGCTAGCGCTGGTGCATGTGCTGTCGGCAATTCATCCCCCCAATGGCTCGGGTGTGGGCACAAGGGGTAGTGAACTTTTGAGCGCAAGTCAAACCGGATGTTCTGTTTTCAAACGTCCGGCTTCACCACGCGCAGTTGCAGCGGCAAGAGTTGCAGATGCCAGCGCGACCGCACCAGGCCCCAGATCCCGCGCGGCTCGATCAGCATGATCGCAATGGCGATGGCGCCAAGTATCATCAAGTATGCCGGGCCGAGATTGGCCAGCGTCTCGCGCAGCAGGATGTAGATCAGCGCACCCACAATTGGCCCCTCGAAGGTGCCGAGCCCGCCGATGACAGCCATGAAGATGACAATGGCCGTCCAGTCGTTGACGCTGAAGGCGGCGTCGGGCGAGATGCGCAGGCGTTGCAAAAAGATGAGCGCGCCGATCATTGCCGTGCCAAAGGCAGTGACCACGTAGACGATCAGCTTGGTGCGGCCGACATTGACGCCGCTGCTGCGCGCCGCCAGTTCGTTGTCGCGGATGGCGGTGAGGGCGAGGCCGTTGCGCGAGCGCAGCACCAGGAAGATAGCGATAAGGATGGTGAGCAGCAAGGCGAGGGCCGTCAGGTAGACCGACACGAACCTGTCGTGGGGCGACTTGCCGATGGACTGGGCGATCTGGGTCGGCAGGCTCATGCCCGAGCCGCCGCCAAGATAGGTGGTGCGGATGGCGAGAAGGCGCATCACCTCGGCCACCACCCACGATGAGATGGCGAAATAGGCGCCGCGCAGGCGGAACAGCAGGCTGGCGA
>Ga0209069_10002053_pt1 | contig 10352 bp, 7 predicted proteins | sample Str013_2_FD_187202 | JGI IMG/M metagenome (GOLD analysis project Ga0209069, IMG submission 187202) | Freshwater sediment microbial communities in response to fracking from Pennsylvania, USA - Straight Creek_MetaG_SC_2013 (SPAdes) (version 2) | ecosystem: Environmental > Aquatic > Freshwater >...
CATCTATGTTCAACCGACTTTTAAACATCGCAAACTCAAGACCTACTTCCGTTGCCGTTACCGTTTCCCATTTCAGGTTTGGACTTGCAAGGTAAGAGGGGGCATAAGCTGAAATCAATTGTTGATTTGTTCCAGGGCCAAAGATCCCAGCCGAAGCTGCAGTCAACTGAGGGTCGAAAGAATAATGAACAGATGTGATTTGGTTACCCAAAATACCCCAGGACCCTTTTAGCTTCAACAAATCAAATATGTTTTGATGTTGCATAAAATTTTCTTTGCTGATGTCCCATGCGGCACCTACTGCTACAAAATTTTGATAACGGTTTGCCGGTGAAATATCGGAGGATCCATCTCTGCGGAAAGATGCATTCAGCATGTATTTGCCATTATAGTTATACAATGCTCTGGCTAATAATGAAACCGTAGCCTGTTCCCATTCCAGGGGCACCGGATTCCTGAATACGTCTAACGAAGGTTGGATAAGCGTTCTTGAAGAGGGGTCCGCAAAAAAATTGTCCAGGTACCAAAAACGTTTATCATTTGGAATGGGCAGGGCATTACCCGAAGTAAACTGGCTAACCCTTCCATTTACCTGGTTGTAATTATTGAAAACGGTCGAAAAGCCTCCGAGAAGGGTTAGGCTATGATCTCCGAATTTATTGGAATAGGTCAGCAAATAATCCTGTTGAAATTTGGAAGTCTTGGTATTAAACTGTTGTACCGCGGTCTTAGTATTTACAGCAACAATGGTATCCACGCTTGCATTGTACATGTTCACAAGAGGGAAATATCGTCTTCCATCATCATTGCCAAGATCAGCATAGTAAGTTGCCTTAAAGGTAAACTTGCGCAAAAAATTGATTTCCGCAAACATGTTACCAACAGCTCTAAAGGAATTTTTTAATTCCTGGCCATTCCCTTCTTCTACTGCCCTTAAGGGATTATCTATCTGGGCATCTTGTAACAAGAATGGAGTCTGGTTGTAAACATTAAATTTTGTATTAAACGGAGTAATAATGGGTGCTGCATTGATGGCAACAAAAAAATCACTCAGTTTTGGCAGTTTGCTTTGATAGCCTATAACCTCGAATCCTATCTTTATGGCTTTTGATACTTTTAATTCATCCTTAACTGTAAAAGTCAGTTTGGTCAGTTTTTCATGTTTAATAATGCCCTCATCGGTTGCATAGCCAATACCCATGTAAAACTTGTTTTTTTCAGTACCACTGGTAATACTCACATTATTATAGTTCAGTATGCCCTGTTGCCCGATTTCTTTCTGCCAATCGGTATTGCCAGTATATTTATCCCAATATGCATAGGGTGCTTGGCCATCGTTGATGAATTGTTGGGTTAGCAATGATTTAAATCCAGCTGCATCTGTTAGTTTTATTTTATCAACTACGCTTTTAAAACCCAAAGAAGTGTTGAAGTTTACAGTCAATTGTCCTTGTTTTCCGCTTTTGGTTGTAAGAATGATCACGCCATTAGCGCCCCTTACTCCAAATATCGCCAGTGAAGAAGGATCCTTCAATACTTCGATGGACTCAATATCCGCAGGATTAACGAAATCAATATTGTCATTGAATATCCCATCCACAACATAGAGTGGTGCTGTTTGTTGTCTACTAATGGTCCCCAGGATGCGGACATCCGGATTTTCACCAAGCCTTCCACTTGGTGTTATCTGCAAACCCGCCACTTTGCCCTCCAACGAGTTTATAGGGTTTACGTTTGGTTTATCTGACACTTCTTTTCCGGAAACTTTTACAATTGAGCCGGTAAGGTCTCTTTTGCTTGCAGTTCCATAACCGATAACTACTACCTGGTCCATTACTTTATTGGCACTCGCTAATTTTACATTGATCACAGACTGGCTGTTAACGGCGATTTGCTGGCTTTCATAACCGATAGAGCTGATTACGAGAGTCGACTTTTCCGGAACTGTTAATGTAAAATTTCCGTTGTTATCCGTAGAAGTTCCACGAGATGTTCCTTTAATGCTAACAGATACGCCCGATAAACCTTCGCCATTTTCTCCGGTGATTTTTCCAGTGATCTTAATATCCTGGTCTATCATTTGCCCGGAAATAACAACGATCAAATTGCTTTCAAGTACCTTGAATGTGAGATCTGTACCGACGAACATTTTAGCCAACACATCTTTGATATCTGCATCGGTTACATCGATACTTACTTTTTGCTTTACACCCAGCAACCTGCTGTTGTAAAGAAAACGGTATGAGCCTTGTTTTTCAATACTGTTGAGCGCCTTTGAAATTTCAACCTCGCTCAACCGGAGTGAAACCTTACTCTGCCCATTGACATTCGCTGATACCTGCAATGCCGCCATAAGTATCAGAAGAAAACTTAGTTTCATAATCAAAAGAGCTTTTTTTATGGCATGAAGGCGTCTGCCTCCAATCGTTAGTTTTTTTTTCATACTTTTTAATCTTAGTGGGGTTGTTTAGAAAGAGAAACAGGTGCTGCATCATGCAAAACAGCCAGGTTTCTATGTGATGCGAATTGGAAAACAGGTCAACATTTCCCGGTTTTTATTATTTGCTTTATGAGCTGTTGTACATGCAGTTTTTTTAAAAGATTATTTCAAAATATTAATTTGGTTTCCTTGAATTGTGTAATTAAAGCGAGCTGTTAATTGCAAAGCTCCCAATGCTTGCTGGACTGTTTCATTTTCAAAGCTGCCGGTGAAATGAAGGGTATCACGCTGTGAATCGTCGAATCGGATATATACGCCATACCAACGCTGCATCCGCTCTGCAAGGTCCTTGAAAGACTCATCTTGAAAGAAAAGTTTATTTTGAATCCAGGCTGTTTCAATAATGGTGCTGTCTTTCTTTGCATAATTTAAGTGGCTGATTGCAACGATGGGCTCATTCAGCTGCTTCACTAATTGTTTTTTCGGAACAATGATTTGCGCATCATCATCATTGGCCACTACTATTTTTTCATTGGGTTTGAGCACTACTTTTTCATTGGGCCTGTCCTTGAAAGTTACTTCGATGCTGCCCCTGATCAAGCTTGCTTCGATTGTTTTTTCGCTGGGATAAGATTTTACATTGAATGCAGTACCCAATACTTTGATATCAATTTTACCTGTATGAATGATAAATGGCTTTTCTGGATTTTTTACAACATCAAAATAAGCTTCTCCGGTCAGGCTCACTTCCCTTATGCTGTTTCCATAGTTTTTATCGTAGTTTATTTTGCTTCCGGCATTTAACCAAACCAATGATCCGTCGGGCAATACCAGGTTTGTTTTGGATCCATTCCTGGTCGAAACTTCGCTATTATTCTTTTGTGATGATATTGATTGATTGGATGAACCCTGGCGGATTGTCCTGGCCGAAAAGAAGATAGCGATGAAACACAAAGCGGCCAAGGTGGAAAACAGAATTATTTTTCTTGTAGTTTTTTGGGGGACCCTTGTTTTGGCAGCTTCATCTTTAGCGGTAAAATTTATACCAGCAGCCTGCATCCTTTCGAGATGCTTCTCAAAAGCTTTGACAGCTTCATTTCTGTTATTATATGATAAATTGGAGTGCCACAGATCATTAATGGTCTGCATTGGGTAATGCAGTTCGGGGTTGCTGCGTAATAGTGACTCTAGCTCACGCAGTTCTTCTTCAGAAGCTTCTCCGGAAAGTTTTTTGGCGACCAGGTTCCAGATATGATCTTGTTGCATAATATTTTGGTAAACAAAGGACAGTCAAAATGTTAAAAACCCCCAAAATGATGAGAAAATAAATTATCGGGAATGGCCAAGGGCGGGAATGGTTCTGCTGATATCAAAATCGACAGCTGAACTAATTTTTTTTAGGGCAATGGCCAAATGGTTTTCAACAGTTTTAATAGAAATATTCATGATTTCAGCCACTTCCTTATATTTCAGCCCATCTTCTTTTATAAGCTTAAATACCAATTTGCATTTAGGAGGGAGACTATTAATGGCTTTTTGAATGAGTGTTATCATTTCTGCGGTTATCATCAACTGTTCAGGATCGAAATAAAAACTTTTCATTCCGGTAGTAAAATCGTCAATATTATGAGTAGCATCCCTTTTTTGCTTTTCAACATAGTTCAAAGCCATGTTGCGAGTGGCTACATATAAATATACTTTGAGGTTGGCTATTTTCCCGAGATCTGTTCTTTTCTCCCATATTTTTATAAAAACATCAGAAAGGACTTCCTCAGCAGATTGCTTTGACTTAACAAAGCTGAACGCAAAATGATAGAGATAAGAATACAAAGAAGTGAACAGTTCTTTATATGCATACTGATCTTCATACTCCGCGATGCGGCTTTGTAAGTATTGTATTCTACTGGCAGCAGTCATTAGCATTGATGAAATGATCCGGTTATAGGGATGATTACTAGTTAAAAACAATATTAAGCATAAAATCCGATGTATGCACGTATGCTTTTTTTGACAATTATCAGGCAATGATTGCTGCTTTGCAACAAGGTTTTAATTTGAACGGTATTATATTTCTCAGCTTGCCCTGAATTTTCTATTTTTGCGGCGACAAATTTAACCTCTAGCCTGAGGTTTGGACCCTTAGCTCAGCCGGTTAGAGCATCTGACTCATAATCAGAGGGTCGCTGGTTCGAGCCCAGCAGGGTCCACCATATCGGGGAACTTTTCCAAAGTTTAAAACTTAGGAAAAGTTCTCCCCGAACGTATACGCCCATGGCTATGACTATGGGCCTTTTCATTAAGGTTCTTTAACCTTTTATTAACCCTAAGAAAAATACATTTGCCAATCAATTGAAATTATGAAGAAGTTTTTCGCTATTGCGCTGATTATTTTTGCCACAACCGCTGCTTTTGCACAACAAAAAGATTCTACATCCACCAAACCCAAGAAAAAAGATTGGGGCAAAACACTCTTAGGAAATCGCGCCAATGACCACTTCATGATACAAATTGGATATGATGGCTGGGCAGGAACACCTGATACTATTCGGACAAAAGGGTTTTCCAGAAGTTTTAATTTTTATTTTATGCTGGATTTCCCTTTTAAAACCGATCCCAGGATCAGCGTGGGCGCCGGGCTGGGCATCAGCAGCAGCAATATTTATTTCGACAAGCAGGAAGTATTGGTTGCTGCACTCAATCCTACACTGGCTTTTCCGGACGAAACCGCTTCTAACCATTTCAAAAAATATAAGCTTGTATCTACTTATCTGGATGCTCCGCTCGAGCTGCGGTTTGCTTTGAATCCTGAAAATGCCAATAAGAGCTGGAAATTCGCGCTGGGTGGCAAACTGGGATTATTGTTAAGCACCTATAATAAAGCAAAGACTTTACAAAATAGCGCAGGGCAAACCATCGATAGTTATACCCGGAAAGAAAGTTCTAAAAAATATTTCAATGGCACCCGCTTTGCAGCCACGGCAAGAATCAGCTATGGCGTTTTTGGCATCTATGCCCAGTATCAGCTCACTCCTTTCATCAAGGGAACCTATGGACCCAATATTTATCCTTATGCAATAGGTTTTACGTTGAGCGGTTTATAGCATTGCAGTGACTATTGTTAAGCCAAGTAAAATTGCCGCCATACTTCTTTCTGAAACGACGATTTATGTACATGAGATGCTCTCAACTCACAATTGCCACGATACTAATAGTAAACGACATTCACTCAATCTCAATCCTCAAATAATCTTCAGGGTTTTCTTTCAATACTTACCTTTACCGTTCAATATAATATTAGCAGGTTGATATCAAAAAAAATAATTAAAGAAGAAGAAAATGCGGTGCTGGTAGGATTGGTACAGAAGCTTCAGGATGAACGGCAGGTAAATGAATATCTTGATGAATTATCATTTCTTGCATTGACCGCTGGTGCAAAAGCGAAAAAAAGATTTGTCCAAAAACTACCCCACCCAGATAGTAAAACCTTTGTCGGCAAAGGCAAGCTGGAAGAAATCAGGTCCTACATTACAGGGAAGGATATCGACATCGTTATTTTCGATGATGAACTTTCCGGCTCACAAATCAATAACATTGAAAAAATACTAGAGATAAAAACCATTGACCGCTCTGACCTGATCCTTGATATTTTTGCACGCCGAGCCAAAACGGCCCAGGCAAAATTACAAGTTGAACTGGCCCAATATCAATATTTATTGCCGCGCCTTCGTGGCATGTGGAAACACCTAGAACGCCTGGGTGGTGGCATCGGAACCAGGGGTCCCGGTGAAACAGAGATAGAGACTGACCGCCGGATCGTGAATGATAAAATAACGCTTTTGCGTAAACGCTTAAAAGAGATCGACAAGCAGGCATTCACACAGCGTAAAGAAAGGGGCGAATTCATTCGCGTGGCACTGGTAGGGTATACCAATGTGGGCAAATCCACCCTGATGACTTTACTAAGTAAAAACGAAGTGTTTGCAGAAAATAAATTATTCGCGACACTCGATACTACCACACGCAAAGTTGTATTTGACAATACGCCTTTCTTGCTCAGCGACACGGTGGGTTTTATCCGAAAATTGCCTCATCACCTGGTAGAGAGTTTCAAAAGTACGTTGGATGAAGTGCGTGAATCTGATATATTACTGCATGTGGTGGATATTTCACATCCCCGTTATGAGGAACAAATAGGTGTAGTCAACACCACGCTCCAGGAAATCAAAGCTTATGATAAACCCATACTGCTTATCTTCAACAAAATGGATGAGTACGAAAAAAATACTTTTGATCCCTGGCTTGATGCTGAGGTGAAGGAGGGGATTCTCGGCGAACTAAAAGAAAAATGGGAAAGAGAAACCAGCCATCATTGCGTATTTGTTTCTGCAACGGAAAAAAGGAATATCGATGAGTTGCGTAGTATCATTATGAAAAAAGTGAAAGAGTTGTACCGCTTGCGTTATCCATACCGAACAGAATATTTGCATTCATGATGGGTAAACATTACAAATGGCATAAGATTGCTTCATCAGAAAACGAAATCAATTGGCCATCAAATGGGATTGCCGTAGTGGAGGTGCAGGAAAAAAAGATATGCATTGCCCGGTGGAACAACAGCTGGTTCGGGTTTGCATATAAATGCCCTCATGCAGGCGGACCATTGGCGCATGGATTTATTGATAAAGCCGGGCATGTAGTTTGCCCGCTCCATGCATACAAATTCAGCTTGCAGACTGGCAGGAGTCGCAGTGAAGAAGGATATCAGCTTAAGCACTGGCCAATTGAGCAGCGACAGGACGGGATTTATATAGGACTTGATGAAAAAGGATTTTTTAACTGGTTTGGGTAAAAAGAATTTTGAGTTTATCTGAAAGCAGAAAATCCTTATTTTTGCAGCCCTTTTAGGGATTTGGAGATTTAGCAATTTAGTCCGTGAATTCCAAAATCCGCGATTCCCCTTTAGCTCAGCTGGTTAGAGCATCTGACTGTTAATCAGAGGGTCGTTGGTTCAAGTCCAACAGGGGGAGCTGACAATCATTCACTTACAAAGTCGCCAACTGGCGACTTTTGTTTTTTGCAAACATTGTTTTTAAATCATGAAGCAAAGAGCTTATTACTATACAAAAATACACTTCATCCGGTAAATTTAAATCGCCTTTTTTCGCGGTAACTAAATCATTCAAATTCTAACGGAAGGCAAGTTTTTTAATCATGCGGCGACTGCGACAAAAAAACTAAAATCATTTTATTTCTTCTCATTCATTTCCCATAGCGACCAGCCATTGCCTTGCTGAGGCGGGAGAAAGTTTTTGGGAAAAAAATACTACCCTGTACGATTATGATTAGCGCGACAAAGTTGAGCAAAATGAAGAAATGAAAAATAGATAAGAAAAGAATGGGTGCAGATTTTTTTCCCAAAACCCGAAGGGCAACCCGTAGCGTAGCAGAGATGCGGACTTTCGTACGCTCGAAGCAGGGCAATACATTTGCGGAAGGAGAATGAATGCTATGAGGCTGCCATGTACTTTTTCTAAAGTGTCTCGGTCGTAGAATCAGTTTTGCTTATAAATTATCTCGAAAGATCAATAGTTATTTTGTAATAAATTAAGAGCCTATTTTGTCCATTCCAAGTTCCCCAACTGTAGGCTTTAACACTGAAAATATTTGATGTAAGTGAGTAAATATCGTAATTAAGACCATCTCCATTTTTTTCGAGATCCTTATTCTTATTAATGATATATGGTTCCTTCCTTATAATGTATTCAACCTTGTCAAGCAAATGTCGAATTAAATCAATCTCGGAGTTAAATTTTACCTTCCAGTCTTTACCATACCGTTGGTTTAATTTTTCATACGTTATGTTGTTTTCTTTTATTATACTATTTGCCAATTTATTGGAGAAACAAAAGGCGTTTTCGGCTATATCGGCAATGTTAAAGTAATCTGGTGTCACAACAATGTCCATTATTAAAGCCAGTAGAGACTATTGAAGAAATCAAAAGGGCCTCACTGGACGATATCGGTGCGATGAAAATACATGCGATAGTACATAATGGTGGAATTGAATAATGCCAAATAATAGTTCATGGTTAAAGATTTAAGATCGCCGATTATTGTGGCGGCTGCAACCTTTGAAATCCCACAAAGAAAAATATTGAAATTTGGTTCTGTGAAGTATTTTAGCCGTGTGTTTGTCCCCCGTTAATTAACACCAATCTATATTTAGAAAAGTCTTGCAATGGGTTTAGTTTGGCTTTCTGTAAAAATCAGGTTTTTCAGGTTTAAGCGGTTGATTTCCTAAAATTATATCGGCCGACTTTTCTGCGATCATCATAATTGGAGCATATAGGTTACCATTCGTTATATACGGTATTACACTTCCATCTACAATCCTTAAACCGTCAAGGCCATGCACCCGCATGGTTAGTGGATCTACGACAGACATGTTATCCGTACCCATGCGACAAGTGCAGGATGGATGCAAGGCAGTTTCTGAATCCCGGCTCACCCAATCCAGTATTTGCTCATCGGTATCAACGGCAGGTCCAGGTGAAATTTCCCCACCATTAAATTCATCCATCGCTGGCTGATTCAGGATTTTTCGGGCACAGCGGATGGCCTCTACCCACTCTTTCCGATCCTGGTCAGTAGAAAGATAATTAAACCGAATGGCTGGTTTTTCCTTTGGATCCGATGACTTTATTAGGACAGATCCACGGGCATCAGAATTCATTGGGCCAACATGCACCTGGTAGCCGTGACCCCCGGTTGGAGAACTACCATCATATCTTATAGCCACAGGCAAAAAATGAAACTGAAGGTTAGGGTAAGCAACCGTTTCATTACTTCTAATAAATCCTCCACCCTCAAAGTGATTAGTTGCCGCAGGTCCTTTATGAAAAAACATCCACTGAAGGCCCACCCACGGTTTGTTATACCATTTTAAGGCTGGCCATACGCTTACCGGTTTTTTGCAGGCAAATTGGACATATACCTCAAGATGATCTTGTAAATTCTGCCCCACACCAGGAAGTTCGTGTAGCACCTCAACCCCTGCCGATTTCAAAATTTCAGGATTTCCTATTCCTGACAGCTGGAGAACCTGGGGTGAATTAATGGCACCTCCACAGCAAATAACCTCGCCTGCCGTAACCCTGCGCAAACTATTTCCTTTGAAAAATTCTACTCCGACTGCGCGCTTCCCCGAAAAAAGAATTTTGGTTGCGAGAGCACCACAGATTACTTCAAGATTTTTTCGTTTTCCCAAAACAGGATGCAAATATGCCTTTGAGGCAGACCAACGCCTCCCATTTTTGATGTTGCGGTCGAACTTTCCAAAACCTTCCTGTTGGAATCCATTGACATCTTCTGTCAGCGGGTAGCCTGCTTGTTGGGCCGCATCAAAAAATGCTTTAAACAAGGGGTTGGTCGCAGGCCCAGTCTCGAGGTGCAGAGGACCAGTACCACCACGCAAGAAGTTTGCTCCAGCGGTTCTGTTTTCAGACTTTTTAAAATAAGGAAGGCAATGGGAATAATCCCATGATTCCATTCCTGGATCCTTTGCCCACTTTTCATAGTCCAATGGATTACCACGAATGAAAATCATTCCATTAATGGAACTGGAACCACCTAACAGTTTTCCACGGGCATGATACACCCGCCGGTTATTCATGAATGGCTCAGGCTCCGATTGGTATTGCCAATCATAAAATCTACTACCAATCGGATAGGTAAGAGCAGCTGGCATATGAATAAAAATATCCCACCAAGAATCTCTTCTTCCTGCTTCAATCACCAACACTTTATGGTCCGGATTTTCACTCAGTCGATTTGCCAACACACAGCCGGCAGACCCGCCTCCAATAATGATTGTGTCAAAAACTTTATCCATATTAATAAGGAGATTCTACAT
>Ga0209069_10002055_pt1 | contig 10350 bp, 9 predicted proteins | sample Str013_2_FD_187202 | JGI IMG/M metagenome (GOLD analysis project Ga0209069, IMG submission 187202) | Freshwater sediment microbial communities in response to fracking from Pennsylvania, USA - Straight Creek_MetaG_SC_2013 (SPAdes) (version 2) | ecosystem: Environmental > Aquatic > Freshwater >...
GCGTTAAGGAATACCAGAACGCAAACCCCGCCGCCACGGCAGCCAGCGCCACAGCCCCCGCCGCTATCCCCCGCAATGGCGCGCCACCGACGCCCGCCTCGCGCCGCAGCGTCTTGATCGCCCCCACCAATGGCCCCATATCGCGGCCGAACGATGAAAACCGAATCTCATGCTGCTGGTGCTTGACGAGGTCCGCGATATCAACCGGCAGCTTGCCCTCATCGGGCAGCTGCGCGCCGTTCACCAGCACCGGGATGACGGGGATCTCGCGCTTCAACGCCGCCGCGATCTCTTCGCGCACATAGTCGCGTTTTCCGGCGGCCGTGCGCTCCTCGAAAATCGCCAGCCAGCGTGGGCCGATAATCGCCAGGAACACATCGCAAGCCGCCAGCGCCTTATCCAGCTCTTTGTCGAAGCGCTTGCCCGCGAGCAGATTGTCGACATCCATGAACAGCGTCTTGGCGCCGAAGGCGGGGACGAGTTCCTTGTGCACGCGCGCAGCGGCGTCCTGGGCGTCCTCGCGCCGGTAGTTGATGAAAATCTTGCCAGCCATGCGACCGCCCGCCCTCGCAACACTCCCGTAACGATAGACCAGGAAGTTCGTCTGCGGAAGACGCGCGCCATCGGTCTGCGCCATCGGTCTTGCGGGGATGCCGCTCGCGCACTAGGTTGCGCCGCTCGAATTCCCACACAGCAGAGGTCTACGCCCATGGGTTTCATCGCCGACAGCCTGTCCCGCATCAAGCCCTCGCCCACCATCGCCGTGACGGCGAAGGCGCGCGAGCTGAAAGCGGCTGGGCGCGATGTCATCGGCTTGGGGGCGGGGGAGCCCGATTTCGACACGCCCGACAACATCAAAGAGGCCGCGATCCGCGCCATCCGCGAGGGCAAGACCAAGTACACTGATGTCGACGGCATCCCGGAGCTGAAGCAGGCGGTGTGCGCCAAGTTCCAGCGCGAGAACGGACTCAGCTACAAACCTTCGCAGGTGAGCGTCGGTACCGGCGGCAAGCAGGTGCTGTTCAATGCGTTGCTGGCCACGCTCAATCCTGGCGACGAGGTCGTGATCCCGACGCCTTACTGGGTGTCCTATCCGGATATCGTGCTGCTCGGCGGCGGCACGCCTGTGTTCGCCGAGACGACCATGGCGGATGGCTTCAAGCTGCGGCCCGAGGCGCTCAACAAGGCCATCACGCCAAAGACCAAGTGGCTGATCCTGAACTCGCCGTCCAACCCGTCGGGCGCGGTTTACACACGTGGAGAAATGAAGGCGCTGACCGACGTTCTCATGAAGCATCCACACGTTTGGCTGCTGACCGACGATATGTACGAGCACCTGCTCTACGACAGTATGACGTTCTGCACGCCCGCTGAGGTCGAGCCGGCGCTCTACGAGCGCACGCTGACCATGAACGGCGTGTCAAAGGCCTATGCCATGACCGGCTGGCGCATCGGCTATGCCGCCGGGCCCGAGGTGCTGATCAAGGCCATGGCCAAGCTGCAATCGCAGTCGACGTCCAATCCGTCCTCGATCGCGCAGTATGCCGCCGTCGAGGCGCTGAACGGACCGCAATCTTTCATCGCTGAACGCGCGAAAGTGTTCGAAGGCCGGCGCGACCTGGTGGTCTCGATGCTGAACCAGGCCAGCGGGCTGAAATGCCCCAAGCCGGAAGGCGCTTTCTACGTCTATCCGAGTTGCGCCGGCACCATCGGGAAGACCACGGCCAGGGGCGCCAAGATCGCCAGCGACGAGGCTTTCGTCACAGCGCTGCTGGAAGAGGAGGGCGTCGCCGTGGTGCAGGGCGCGGCCTTCGGCCTGTCGCCCTTCTTCCGCATCTCCTATGCCACCTCGACCGAGGCGCTGGAAGAGTCCTGCCGGCGCATTCAGCGCTTCTGCGGCGGGTTGACATGATCGTCCTCACGGCAAATTGATTGCAGCCGCAAGCAAAAGTTGTGGCGCCAGCGCCAAACGGAATTAGCCTCGTTAGGCCGGCGGAATAGTTTACGGTCCGCCGGCGTTTGCTGCTTCGAGGGGAAGGCGCTGGTTCGAACCGCCTCTCCTTCGCTGCAGACAAAAAACTCAGATCCGGATTGAGGAGTTGACTATGAAGTTTGGCAAAGTCGCAAGACTTGTCGGCGCTGCCCTGATGATATCGGCTGTGGGCTTGGCGGCGGTCGCCGTGGCTGCGGATGACCCGATAACGGCCCGGCGCGCGGTGATGAAGGGCAATGGCGGCGCCGCCAAGACGATCGGCGGCTTCATGGACGGTTCAGTTCCGTTCGATGCCGCCAAGGCCGCCGAGGCCGCCATGTCCATAAGCAAGGGCGGGCACGAATTCGCGAGCAATTTTGACGCGTTGTTTCCTGACAGCTCTAAGACCGGCGACACCCACGCCAATCCGGTGATCTGGGACAACAAGGACGATTTCAAAGCCAAGGCCGCCGCGCTGGAAGCCGATGCTGGGGCTGCTTCCACGGCAGCCGCAACGGGCGCCGACGCCTTCAAGGCCGCTGCCGGCAAGATGTTCGGCAACTGCAAGGGCTGCCACGAGAAGTACAGATTGGCAATGTAATCGGGCTATTGTGGTGTGAAATGCTTGAGGCGGCGGCGCGTTGTGGCGTCTTTGTAGAGCTGGACGGCCGCCGTCTTAATTCGTGACGCATTGTCGCTGTTTGATCGAGGCGCAATGGATCGTACGCCTGTCGACCGCAAGAGTGCCATTGCTGCCGAAGTTCCGCGACTGATGCGCTACGCCTCATCGCTGCTGCGGGACCGCGCGCAGGCCGAGGATCTGGTGCATGATTGCGTGGCGCGCGCGCTGGCAAATCTGTCTGGCTGGCGCGACGGCGACAATCCGCGGCGTTGGTTGTTTACGATCATGCACAATCTGCATGTGGATCGTGTGCGCGCCCGGATGCGTGCTCCGACCCATGTGAGTTTGGACGACAGTCATTTCAACGAGGTCGGCCAGCGATTCAACGATGACTTGACGCGGCGCGAAATCGATAGTGCGCTGGGCGCGCTGCCGCTTGAGCAGCGCCAGTGCGTGCTTTTGATCGGCCTGGAGGGGCTGACCTATGCCGAGGCGGCCCAAGTGCTTGATGTGCCCGTTGGCACAGTTATGTCTCGTTTGAGTCGTGGCCGCGAGAAACTGCGGGAATTATTGGATCGCGACGGCATCAGGCCGACGCTGAGGAGGATCAAATGACGGGAGCGGATCGTATCACCGCCCTGGAAGCCAATGCGCTCGCTGACGGCGAACTTAGTGGCGACACTGCGGTCGAGGTGCGTCTGGCGCTTGTGAATGACGAAGAGCTGCGCGCGACGGCGGCGTGGCGCCATGCCTTGAATGCGAAACTGCATGCCGCCTATGACGGCGCAATGACCGAGCCGGTTCCGGCCCGCACGCGCCGGCTGCTGGCCGCTAGGCCGGCCTGGACCATCCCGGCGGGGGCACGCCGGATTGCAGCGGCAGCGGCCATTGCCGTGACGGCGGCGGGAGTGGGGTTCACCACTGGCTCGCTGCATCTGGGTGCCAGCGACGAGATGGATCGTGTGGTCCGCATGGCGCTCGGTGCGCATCAGGTCTACGCTGGCGAAATCCGCCACCCGGTGGAAGTGCCCGGTTCCGAAAGCGCGCATATGGCCAAATGGCTCGGCGCGCGCATCGGCGTGCCATTTACCTCGCCCGATATCGCCGATGCCGGTTTCACGTTGGTTGGCGGCAGACTGCTGGCCGAAGGTCCGCGCCCGGCAGCATTGCTGATGTATGAGGACGCTACCGGGCGGCGCGTCACGCTCTACATGGAGAAGTGGCCGACCGGCGAAGAAACCAAGTTGCAGCAAACGGCAAGCGGCGGGCTCAACACCTTCTACTGGACCGACAAAAACTTCGCCTGCGCCGTCAGCGGCAATTTCGATCCCGCCAAGCTGAAGGTGGTGTCGGAGCAGCTCTACGCGGCCTTGGAGCGGGGGTAGGGCACTGCGGGCCGAGTGTTTGTGTCGATGAAATGCGATTTCAACGACATGACACCGTAAACGTGTCGATGGGATCGACACATCCACAATGATATGTCGACAAAATCAAATTTCATCGACATATTGGTTGAATGCCCTTCGACCCTGCCAAACCGTACAATGACCTCCCCGACCTACCGCCCAAGGCGGAGATCGAAACTGTTGCCATCCTAAAGCAAAGCATCAAGACACGGCACGCGCTCGCTCAGCTCAATGCGGCGATTCAAAACCTGCCGAATCCTGATGTCTTGATCATGCCGATCTCGCTGCAGGAGGCTCGCGATAGTTCGGCAATCGAAAACATAGTGACGACCGACGATGCGCTGTTTCGGCAATCGGAACTCCCCGGCGAACCCAAGGATCCAGCCGTCAAGGAAGCACTCCGCTACCGAACTGCGCTCTACGACGCCTACAGCAAATTGCGGAAAAGGCCAGTCGGCGCCAACACGGCCATCGAAATATGCCGGACACTGACTGGAATAGATATCGACGTACGAGCAGTCCCTGGCACAACGCTTCGCAATATCGGAACCGGCGAAACAATTTATACTCCGCCCATCGGCCAGGATCGCATTCGGACAAAACTCTCAAATTGGGAAAAATTCATACACGAAGAGACCAATATAGATGCTCTTGTGAGGATTGCGGTTCAGCATTACCAATTTGAGGCAATACACCCATTTTTCGACGGCAATGGTCGCACCGGGCGAATTCTGAACGTATTGCTCTTGTTAGAACTCGGCATTCTTGACAAACCGGTTATTTATCAGTGTCGATCAATCCTCGCCACACGAGATCTCTATTACAAAAAACTGCATGGCGTAACCGCACAAGGCGCATGGCTGCCTTGGATCGAATACTATCTGCTCACGCTGGAGGACTCAGCCCAAAAATCGGCAATGAAGTCATTCCGAATACAAATGCTAATAAATTCGACGGAAAAATTGCTGCATTCCAAAGGTTCAAAATTGCCCTCCAAGGAATTAATCGATTTTCTATTCGGGCGCCCGTATTGTCGCATTGGCGAACTCGTAGATGCCGGGCTTGCCAAACGTCAGACGGCAGCAAGCTATCTAAATTCTTTGTCGGCACTCGGAGTGCTCGAAGAGATAAGATCAGGTCGCGAGAAGATCTTTGTGCACAAGAAATTTCTCGAACTCCTAACCACTGATGGTCTTGGTGTTACTAAATACCCAGATAGTGACGACGGGCCATCAGAATTGTTGTTCGCAATCGACTGACCAAGACGACTACCGCTCGAAGCGCTTGAACTTGATGCGGTGCGGGTCGGTGGCGTGTTCGCCAAGGCGGCGGCGTTTGTCCTCTTCGTAGCTCGCGAAATTCCCCTCGAACCATTCGACGTGCGACTCGCCCTCGAACGCCAGAATATGCGTCGCAATGCGGTCCAGGAAGAAGCGGTCATGGCTGATGACCACGGCGCAGCCGGGAAAATCTTCCAGCGCGGCCTCGAGTGCTGCCAAGGTTTCGGTATCGAGGTCGTTGGTCGGCTCGTCGAGGAGCAGCAGATTGCCGCCCTCTTTCAACAGCTTGGCCAGATGCACGCGGTTACGCTCGCCGCCTGACAAGAGGCCAACCTTTTTCTGCTGGTCCGAGCCCTTGAAGTTGAACCAGCCGCAATAGGCCCGGCTCGGCACTTCGCGCTTGCCGCCCAGGCTGATCATGTCGGCGCCCTGGGAAATCTCCTCCCAGACGTTCTTTTTGTCGTCGAGATGGGCGCGCGACTGGTCGACATAGGAGACTTTCACCGTATCGCCGAGCCGAATCGAGCCCTGGTCCGGCTTTTCGACCCCCGTGATCATCTTGAACAGCGTGGTCTTGCCCGCGCCGTTCGGGCCGATGATGCCGACGATGCCACCCGGCGGCAGTTTGAAGCTGAGATTTTCGATCAGCACTTTGTCGCCGAACGCCTTCGAGAGATCCTTGACCTCGACCACCACGCCGCCCAGGCGCGGGCCCGGCGCGATCTGGAACTGCGCGCTGTCGACCTTCTGTGCGCCGGCTTCGTCCACCAGCCGGTCATAGGCCTGGATACGCGCCTTGGACTTGGCCTGGCGCGCCTTTGGAGATGCCCGGATCCATTCCAGCTCGCGCTTCAGCGCGCGCGCCTTGCTGGCCTCCTGGCTCTGCTCGACCTCCTGGCGCTTGGTCTTCTGCTCCAGCCAGCTGGAGTAGTTGCCCTTGTAGGGCACGCCCGTGCCGCGATCCAGCTCCAGTGTCCATTGCGTAATGTTATCAAGGAAGTAGCGATCATGCGTGACCAGCATGATGCAGCCAGCGTAATCGCGCAGGAATTTTTCCAGCCAAGCCGTGGTCTCGGCGTCAAGATGGTTGGTCGGTTCGTCGAGCAGCAGGATTTCCGGCTTGGACAGCAGCAGCTTGCACAGCGCAACGCGCCGGCGTTCGCCGCCCGAGAGCTTGGTCACGTCGGCATCGGGCGGCGGACAGCCGAGCGCGTCCAGCGATTGTTCCACCTGGCTATCCAGATCCCACAGCCCACCCGCGTCAATCTGATCCTGCAGCGCCGTCATCTCGTCGGCGGTTTCGTCGGAATAGTTGGCCGCGATTTCGTTGTAGCGCTCCAGAATGGCGTATTTCTCGGCCACGCCCTCCTTGGCGTTGCCCAGCACGTCCTTGTTCGGATTTAGCGGCGGCTCCTGGGCGAGATAGCCGAGCTTGATGCCGTCCGCGGCCCAGGCCTCGCCGGTGAAATCGGTGGTGGTGCCGGCCATGATCTTCAACAGCGTCGACTTACCCGCGCCGTTCAGGCCGACCACGCCGATTTTGGCGCCGGGATAGAAGGAGAGGTTGATATTCTTGAGCACCTGCTTGCCGCCCGGGTAGGTCTTGGACAGACTCTGCATGTGATAGACGAATTGGGGATTGGCCATGGAGGATGCGCGCCTTCGAGCAAGGGGGATGTCGTGGGTTGAGGAGGGTGTAGCCGAGCGGCGGAGGGAGCGCAATCGCGTGGGTGCGCTGGCTGTCGCGTCGACGTCGTGGCCATGCTAGATTGGTTTGGACCAGTTAGGCAGGGAGGTCCTTATGTCGAATACTGCGGTGCAATTGATGGACGTCGACGAGTTCCTGCTCTGGTGCCTGGACCAGGACGGAAAGTTCGAACTGGTCGACGGCGTTGCGGTTGAAATGATGGCCGGCGCCAGCGATCGACATGATGTGATCGTAGTCAATTTGATCGTCGGACTTGGCAATCAACTGCGGGGTAGCGGTTGCCGGCCAACCACCGCAGATATTGCTCTGCGGACCCGGATTCGTTCGGTGCGGCGCCCGGACGTCATGGTCACGTGCGATACGCCGCGCGGCGACGTCTATGAGGCGATCAACCCGAGGCTGGCGGTCGAAGTCCTATCCAAATCAAATACCGGAGTACCGTGGGATCGCAAACTCAGCGAGTATCGCCGGCACCAGAAACTGGACTATATCCTGCTGGTGGACAGCGCCTTGGTGGCCGCCAAACTTTACTTGCGCACCGCTTCAGGCTGGGACGAAGTCGATGCGGACCGGTTTGGCGATGTGATCGAGTTTCCCAAAATAGGCTGCCGGCTCTCGCTGGACGAGATCTACCAGGGCACCGGATTGGCCGAGTCGCCTCACGTGGAGACCGACCTCGTCACCACCGAGGCTTGACCGGCCCCCCCTCCCGCGCTATCCCTCGCCGCAATCCCATTTACCCGGGTTCAGCCGCCACGCGCGCAACATCGTGCGGGCCATCACCTGAGACTAGTCCCATGAAGAAGAGCCTGCATCCCGACTACCATGCCGTCACCGTCGTGATGACCAATGGCACCGAGTACCAGACTTACTCGACCTACGGCAACGAGGGCGACAAGATCATGCTCGACATCGATCCGAGCACGCATCCGGCCTGGACCGGCGGCAATCAGCAGTTGCTGGATCGCGGCGGGCGGTTGACCAAGTTCAACAAGAAGTTCGAAGGCATTTTCAAGAAATAGCGGAATTGGGCAAGCGCCCGAATGACAACAGGCCCCGCGCGCAAACGCCGGGGCCTGTTTGGTTACGAGCGGACGAAATGGCGTAGGGGCGGCCCGTGAGACGACCCTATGCACCCATCAATGCGTCTTGCTTGCCGTATCGGCGTTGAACACCAGCCGTATCCGCGACAAGGCCGCCTTCGGATCGCCTGTCACCGCAACGATGGCCTGCGAGGTCGAATCCTGCGGCGCGGGCGCCGGGCTGTGCGGTTGGGCATCCTCACTCAACACGCTCCCGCCCTCGAACAAGCGATCTAGTTTGATGACCTTGTCTTGCAACGCAAAACTCGCTGTGATCAGAGCCTGCAGCTTCTCGGGTAGTTCGTCAAAACCCTTGATATGTGACGGCCGGCCGATCGAATCGATCTTGAGTTTCAGACGTTCGCGGCGCGCGCGCTCTTGAGTCATTTCGCCGTTATTCACCGAGCGACGGATCAGCAGCCAGGACGCGATGTTCATCAGCCGCGTCGTCAAACGCATGCTCTCGGTCGCATAACTCAGCGAGGTCGCGCCCTTCAGGGACTTGCCTTCGCCGCGGCCATCGCCATCGAGATAGCGGGCCGTCTCTTCCACCAACTCCATCCCCTCGCGGTAGATGGACTGGAACCGCTCCGAAGTCAGATAACGTTCGCCGAACGACACCATCACTCCGGAACCAGCTTCTTGCCTTACGCCACGCTCGCTCATGATCGAACCGTCACCACTCTACCGTTTGCAAAAACCATCATGCAAGACCTGCAGTCGAACGCAAGTATGATTGCATGCAGGTTAAGGAACACCTTCCGATTCGTACCGAAAGATGGCCGATTCGTCCCAGAACAAGGCAAAAAAAATGAGCCGCGGTTAGGCGGCTCAGAAGTTAACAGGGAGGCGTCAAACAGAGTGGACAGGACCCACTCCGGATCCAGAAGACTGGATAGGGAAACCCTAGGCCGATATCCTTAAGGAAGGGATAACGTCGGGACGATTTTGGCACGGACACGACGCTCCCGGACCCTGGTCGATGCCGACATTTGTAGCGAATTCCATAAGCTAAGCGCAGGAATTTGCCGCGATTATCGCAGTCTTGGCGTGGCGTCGCATGGGGTAGCATCGTGGCATTGGCGTTTTGGACGAATGCGCAGGTTATTGGTCAGCTGGATTCGGGCTGGCACATTCCGGGGTCTTCCTGGAGCTACGGCTTTCCGACCAACAACAGCTGGATCCCGGCTGGCACGAGTGAGAAGGCCGGCTTTGCCGCCTTCAACCCGGTCCAACAAGCCGCAGCCTCGCTCGCGGTGCAAGCCTGGGACGACCTGATGGCGCCGACCATTGCGGCCGCCGGCGCAACCGCAAACGCCACCATCCGCTTTTCCAATCACACCGCCACCAACGCCTATTCCTACGCCTACTATCCCCATGCCCGGGGCTGGGAAGGCAGCAGCGTCTGGATCAATCCGCACTATGCCGAACTGACCAGGCCGGTGGTCGGTGACTACTCGTTCATGACCTATCTCCATGAGCTCGGCCATACCTTCGGCCTGAACCACATGGGCAACTACAACGGCACGGCGAACTGGGCGACCGACGCATCAAGCCTGCAGGACAGCCACATGTATTCGGTCATGTCCTATTTCGCCGTCTGGGAGACCGGCCAAGCCAATTGGACGGTCAACGGCGCGGACTATTACGCCCAGACCCCGATGCTGAATGACGTGCTGGCCATCCAGTCCATGTATGGCGCCGATCTTACCACGCGCACTGGCGCAACCGTCTATGGCTTCAATTCCAGTGGGATCGGCGCGGGCGTCGCCAGCATCTACAATTTCAACCTCAACCTGCACCCGATCCTGACCGTCTATGACGCCGGCGGCGTGGATACGCTGGATCTGTCGGGCTACGTGAAGGCCTCGAACATTGACATCGCGGCCGGTCACTACTCATCGGCTGCTGGCATGACGAACAACATCGCAATTGCCTACAACACAGTGATCGAGAACGCGGTCGGCGGCTGGGGCAACGACACCGTCGCGGGCAACGATGCGGCCAACCAGCTCTCAGGCGGAGCCGGCGCGGACCTGATCTTTGGTGGCAACGGCAACGATACGATCGATGGCGGCAGTGGCAGCGATACGCTGACAGGTGGGGCAGGCAACGACACCTATCTGGTTGACCGGGCGACCGACGTCGTCGTCGAAGCCGCCGGCGCCGGCATCGACACCGTGATCGCAGGTTTCAGCTATACGCTGGGCGCGAACCTCGAGAACCTGACGCTGACCGGGACGTCGACCCGCACCGGCCTTGGCAACAGCCTCGACAATA
>Ga0209069_10002056_pt1 | contig 10347 bp, 4 predicted proteins | sample Str013_2_FD_187202 | JGI IMG/M metagenome (GOLD analysis project Ga0209069, IMG submission 187202) | Freshwater sediment microbial communities in response to fracking from Pennsylvania, USA - Straight Creek_MetaG_SC_2013 (SPAdes) (version 2) | ecosystem: Environmental > Aquatic > Freshwater >...
GTTTTATATCATGCAGGAGCAGAAGCTGGTCGAGAAGCGGGCGCTGGCGGCGGGTCTCGGTGAGGTGACCACCAGCTACCGCCCGCTCGGCAATCCGACCGCGATGATCGACGCGCTTCTGTCCCTCAACGCGGATGCGGCCGGCATCGGGATACCGCCGTTTCTGGCGATGTGGGACAAGACGCTGAAAACCGCCCGCATCAAGGCGATGGCGGCGATGAACCGGCAGCCGGCCTATCTCTTGACGCGCAATCCGAATATCAAGTCGATCCGCGATTTCGGCGAGAAGGACCGCATTGCGCTGCCGGCGCCCAAGGTCTCGGTGCAGGCAATCGCACTGGAAATGATGGCAGAGAAGGTGCTGGGCCCCGGCAAGCAGGGCGACCTTGATCACCTCACCATCGGCATGTCCCACCCCGACGGCACGGTGGCGATGCTCGGCGGACAATCGGAGATCACCTCGCATTTCACCAGCCCGCCATATCAGGATATGCAACTGCAGGATCCGAAGATCCACAAGGTGATGAGCTCGTATGATGCGACCGACGGGCCGGCCACGTTCAGCGTCGTCGCCATGCCAAGCCGCTGGCGCGAGGACAACCCCAAGCTCACTCAGGTGGTGTTCGCCGCCATGCAGGAGGCCAATCAATTCATCGTCAAGTCGCCACGCGAATCCGCGGCCATCTTCATCAGGATCGAGAACGTGAAGCTGCCGGCGGAGCTGATCGAGAAACTGATCACGGGTCCGGAGTTCTCTTATGATCCGGCCCCGCAGAATGTGCTGAAGATCGCCCAGTTCATGAAGAAGATCGGCACGCTCAACAACCAGGCACAGGACTGGAAAGAGCTGTTCTTTCCGGAGGTCCACGGCCTGAACGGGAGCTGATCCCCGCCGATGCCGCGCGTTGAGCCATGTTCAGGCCGCGGCCGCCGCCGGCTGTTGGCAAGTGAGCACGGTTACGCGGTTTATCGTTGATCCCTCGAAGGTGCTTACCTAGTGTTCCTTGGCATCACGCTGCCATCCTCCGCCCCGGCCGCCTGGCCGGCGAGGGCCGCTCAACCAAGGTTCGTTCCATGATCCGTCCATCCAAGCGCAAGCCCGATGAACTCCGCCGCGTCTCCATCGAGCGCGCGGTCGCGTTGCATGCCGAAGGCTCGTGCCTGATCAAGTTCGGCAACACGCAGGTGTTGTGCACGGCGAGCCTCGAGGATCGCGTGCCGCCATGGATGAAGGGCCAGGGCAAGGGCTGGATCACCGCCGAGTACGGCATGCTGCCGCGAGCCACCAGCGAGCGGACCCGGCGCGAGGCGTCGGCCGGCAAGCAGTCGGGCCGCACGCAGGAGATCCAGAGGTTGATCGGGCGGGCCTTGCGGGCCGTGGTCGACATGCAGAAGCTTGGCGAGCGGCAGATTTTCATCGACTGCGACGTGCTGCAGGCGGACGGCGGCACCCGGACCGCGGCGATCACCGGCTCGTGGGTGGCGCTGCACGACTGCCTGACCTGGATGAAGGCGCGGAGCATGCTGAAGGAGGATCCGCTGCGCGATCAGGTGGCGGCGGTTTCGGCGGGACTGTATGGCGGCGCGGCGGTGCTCGACCTCGACTATGCCGAGGATTCGGAGGCGGATGCCGACGCCAACTTCGTGATGACCGGCAAGGGCGGAATCGTGGAGGTGCAGGGCACCGCCGAGACCGTGCCGTTCAGCCAGGAGAATTTCGATGCGCTGATGGGGCTGGCCCGCAAAGGCATCGGCGAGCTCATCTCGCTGCAGAAACTCACCGTGGCTTGACCTCATGAGGACGCTGACGGCAGGCACACGGCTGGTGGTGGCAAGTCACAATCCGGGCAAGATCCGGGAGTTTCGCGCGCTGCTGGCCCCGTTCCGCATCGAGGTGATCTCCGCAGGTGAATTAGGATTGCCCGAGCCGGAGGAAACCGGCGATACGTTTGCCGAGAACGCCAGGATCAAGGCGCTTGCCGCGGCAATCGCGGCGCAACTGCCGGCGTTGTCGGATGATTCCGGCCTCGAGGTCGCGGCGCTCGATGGCGCGCCCGGAGTGGTCTCCGCGCGCTGGGCCGGCCCCGGCAAGGATTTCGGCGCGGCCATGGCGCGCGTTGAGCGCGAGCTGCAGGGCAAGGGTGCCGGCATCGCCTCATCGACCAATTCCAGCCCCGGCGTCGTGGCGGCGGTAGGCGGAGCCGTCGCGAGAAAAGAAGTAGGCGGAGCCGTCGCGAGAAAAGAAGTAGGCGGAGCCGTCGCGAAAAAAGAATCTACCGGAGCCGTCGCAAACCAAAGAAGAGCCAACTTCACCGCCGCCCTGTGCCTCGCCTGGCCCGACGGAGCGGCGGAGGTTTTCGAGGGCAAGGTTTTTGGAACGCTGGTGTGGCCGCCGCGAGGCAACCGCGGGTTTGGCTATGATCCCATGTTCCTGGCCGACGGCGAAAAGGAGACGTTCGGCGAAATGGACCCGGACAGGAAGCACGCCATTTCACATCGTGCGCGTGCCTTCAAGCTGTTCGTCGAGCGGGCCATCCGTTAATGCGTCCCCGATCGATTTTTAAAGGTGGAGCTTGGTCATGACCGATGCCGTGGAACCACTGATTGTCGATCTGCTCGAATGGATCGCCGCGGGTGACCGCGGCTATGCGGAGGTAATGGACGCGTGGCGCACGTCGTGCCCGCGATTGCCGGTTTGGGAGGAGGCCAACGCACGCGGGCTCATCTCGCGGCAGTGGCGTGAGGGGCATGGCGTAATGATCGGCCTGACCTCGGCCGGTCGGGCGGTGCTGCGGAAACGGCGGCGCGTCGATGTGAGCGTGACTCTGCCGCATTTCGTCCCCGTCACCTGATACGCACGCTGATCCGGTCCGCGCGCCCTTTGGCGTCGATCACGGTAATCCTGGCAAAGCCCTTGCCGGTCGGCTCGAACACCGCCTCGCGACGGTGCGGCTCGGACGCGATCGCCTTGCCATCGGCGAGCCAAGTCAGGGGCAGTGTCCCGCCCTCGGCCTTCAGCACTACCGGGCCGGCGGTTTCACCCTCCGCGTCGAGCTCGGATTTGTCCAGCGGGAAGGCAATAGCTACCGGTGGGTCGACCGAGCCGGTTTCACTGGCTTGTGCCACATCGCCGCCGAATCGGCGCAGCGGCAACGGCAGATCGTGCCCGGCGATCACGCCGCCGGGAGGCGGTGGCAACGGCACGCGCTCAGCCGAGATGCGCTGGAACGCGTCGAACAGCACGGGCGCTGCCGCTGCGCGGCCGGTGAGCCCCGGGGTTGCCGCGCCATCCGGCCGGCCGATCCATACCGCGACCGTGTAACGGCCATCGAAGCCGGCGGCCCAGGCGTCGCGGTAGCCGTAGGAAGTGCCGGTTTTGTAGGCGATCCTGCCGCCCTTGGCATTGGCTGGCGGCGGCGCGTCCTTGAGAATGTCGGCGACATACCAGGATGCGCGCGGCGACAGCAGGCGGCGGGACGGATCGGCTGGCTGAGCCCGTGCGGCATCTGCCCGCCGATGGGTGAGACGGACGGCATCGCCGCCATGTGCCAGCGATGCGTAAAGGGTGGCGAGGTCGGTGAGGCGCAGGCCGATGCCGCCAAGCGCAATGGCGAGCGAGGGCTCTGATCTGCTCGGCAGCCCCGTCACCAGCCGCAGCCGCCGGAACCGGCCGAGCAGGCGCAGCGGGCCCACCGCCGCCAGCACTTTCACCGCCGGGATGTTCAATGAGCTGGCCAATGCCTCGCGCATCGAGACCGTGCCGCGGTAGTCCTCATCGAAGTTCTTGGGATGATAGCTGCCGTAGCGCACCGGCCGGTCCTCGATCAGCGTCTCGGGGTGGGCAATGCCGCCCTCGAAAGCGAGCCCGTAGATGAACGGCTTCAAGGTGGAGCCCGGCGAGCGGACGGCGCGCGTCATGTCGATGGCGCCGAGACGGGGCGAGTCGAAATAGCCGGCCGAGCCGACGTGCGCGAGAATTTCGCCGGTCCTATGATCGGCAACCAGAATAGCCGCCGACAACTTGGAGCCGAGCGCGCGCACCTGATCGCTGGCGAGAGTTTCCAGCTGGCTCTGCAGGTCGCGGTCGATGGTCAGGCGATGCTGGCGGGCGGCCGGATCGCGCTTTACCTCCGCTTCGGCGAGATGCGGCGCGAGCTTGGGGAACTCGCGGCGCAGCGTCGGCACCGGCTCGCGCTTGGCCCGTTCGGCCTCGGCGAAAGCGATCACCTTGGCCTCGACGGCGCGGTCGAGCACCCGGTCCCGCGCGCGACGGGCCATTTCGCTGTGGCGATCGGGGCGGCGGACCTCAGGGGCCTGCGGCAGCGCCACCAGCAGCGCCGACTCCGCCAGCGACAGGCGTTTCGGCTCCTTGCCGAAGTAGGCGAGGCTCGCCGCGCGCACGCCTTCGACGTTGCCGCCGAACGGAGCCAACCGCAGGTAGATGCGCATGATGTCAGGTTTCGATAAGGACCGTTCGAGCGATAGCGCCCTTGCAATCTGGCGCAGTTTGCGGGCCGCCGAGCGGCCTTGATCGCCGTCGATGAGGCGGGCGACCTGCATGGTCAGCGTCGAGCCGCCGGAAATCACCCGGCCATTGAGGACGAGCTGGCCCACGGCCCGCAAGCCGGCCAGTGGATCGACGCCGCGGTGCTGCCAGTAACGGCGATCCTCGTAGGCGAGCAGCATGTCGAGATAGCGCGGATCGGCGTCGTTCAACTCGATGGGCAGGCGCCAGCGTCCGTCGGTCGTGGTGAACGCGCGCAACAGCTTATCGTGCCTGTCGAGCACGGTCACCGAAGTCTGCTCGGCCCGTGCCAGCGGCGGAGGTCCGAGACGCTTGTCGATGAGAAACAGAGTGCCCCAACCCATCAGCGCGATGGCGATGACGGCCAATGGCATTGCGAGCGCCAGTCGGCGGGTCCACGGTGCCGACCACCGCATGAGCATCGCTGTCTGCCTGTCGGGCTGCATCGGCCGTTTCTCGTCGAGTTGGTTCACGAGTTGGTTCATATGTCGCGAAGCTTGATCCGCCGCGAAACGGGGGGCATTGCGGCTGCAGGCAGGCTAGCGGAACTCTGACCCCCGCGCCTGCAATGCCCCCCGTCCACGTTTCCCTCGGCGGGGACGAGGGAAACCCGTCTTGCTAGGGTCCGCTCACCTGCAGCCGACCCGCAGCCGTGCGTGCGAAGCGGTCGGGGCGGTACATGTCCTCGATGGTGGCCGCGGGATGCACGAAGCTGCCCGGCGTCACGGCGCGGACCATGTAGGCGACGACGATGCTCGGCGGCTCCGCGGCCGGCTTGCCCGGCGTCGGGTTGGCAGGCGGGCTCGATGCGGTTTCTTCGTCGTCGCCGTCCTGCCCGCCATTCGTCCGCCCGTGCCGCCCGAACAGATCGAACGCGGCCACGAAGCGATCGTCGCGGAACTCGGTATGCACCGGCCGGATGCTCGGCCTCAGCCAGTCGAGCGATTTCACGCTGCCGCCTTCCACGAGTCGCGGATTCTCGATCTCGAGCCCCGCCGGCAGCCGATCGACGAGCAGCAGCTGGCCGCCCTTGTCCTCGGCCGGCGTCACCTTCAGCACGGCCACCAGACGTTCATTCTGCTTGATGGTTGCCGCGCCGCCGGCGGTCCCTGAAAGGGAAACCGGCTTGCCGTCGAGCGTGTAATAGCTGCGCTCGATCTTGAAGCCTTTTTCCGCCGCCGGCTCGGGTAACAGCGAAGCGCCGGTCACAGTGACGACAGTGGGCGTCGCACGGTTGCTCTCGTTGACGATGCTCATCGGCCCAGCCGCCAGAGACTGCGCAGTCAGCGCCGTTGTGAGGGCACCTTTGCGGGACTGGCCGTTGACATTGAGGACCAGCTCCTTGCCCTCCTCCTGCAGTGCGCGAGCGGCCATCAGCAACCAGGCCTGCTCCTGCGTCGAGGTGTAGGCCCGTTGCGAGAAAGCCGCGCCGATCACATCCACCAGCCTGGCGGCCTCGGCCTTGACGGTCCCGGTTTCAGCGGCGAGCGTCAGCAGACCGGCTTCATCGCGCAGCCTGGAGCCGTAGTCGCCGCGCCAGACATCGCCGGCACGGTTCTGAGACAGCTCCGCCAGTGCCGACTTGAAGGCCTTTTCGGCGCGCTGAATATCGCCGGTCATGGCCAGCGCCGCGCCGAGCTGGGCGCGGGCCAGGGGCGTTGCGAACCGGTCGAGTCGGGTGTCGACGTAGTATCTGAGATCGCCGATCTGCGCGCGGCCGTTCCGTGCCAGCACATAGAGCGCGTAGGCCAGGTCCTCGCCGCCTTTCTCGAACTCCGCGGCATAGTTGACGGTCGACTGCAGCTTGTCGAGCGCCTGCGACAGGGCCAGCGGGCGCACGACATAGCTCATCTCCTTCGCCCGCGTCAGGAAGTCGGTGACGTAGGCGCTGAGCCACAGGTTGGTGTTGGAGGGCCCCCACAGGCCGAACGCGCCGGTGGAATCCTGCATCTCCAGCACGCGCTCGATGGCTTTTGCAACGCGCTCCTTCACCTCGTTGTCGCGGGCGATGCCGATGGTTGCCGCGACCTGGTTGACGTACAGCAGCGGCAGCGCGCGGCTGACCGTCTGCTCGGCGCAGCCGTACGGATAACGGTCGAGCGCCACCAGCAGGCCGGGCACGTCCAGGCGCGCCGAGGGGCCGATCGTGACGGTCACCTTGGAGCGCTCGGGAATCATGTCCTGCAGCAATGCCGAGGTGAGGGTCAGCCTGCCGCCGCCCGCGGCCAACTCCTGCGAGGTCGATCGTTTGATGTCTCCGGCCGGAGGTTTGACGTCGAGCACGAGCGGGCGCTTGACGTCGATGCCGCCGGCGCCGGTCACGCGCACCTGGTAGCCGATGAGGCCGATCTGGTCCGCTTTCAGCTTCGTTTCCTGCCGGCTGCGCGCTCCGGCATTGAGCTCCACCGCCCGTGACAAGAGGCGGGTGGTCTCGGTTCTGGCGGGATCCTGCGCGGTGCTTTCGAGCGTCAGCTGATAGCTGCCGGCCGGCCCCTCGACGTTGTGCACATCGATCTGCAGCCGCGCCTCGTCCCCCAACGTCAGGAAGCGCGGCGCCGACACGGTCAGCGTGAGGGGATCGCGGACGATCACATCGCCGCTCGCATGGCCGAGCTTGTCGGCGCTCCATGCGATGGCCATCACCCGCGCGGCGCCATTGAAATCAGGAAGCTGGAACGGAACCGTCGCCTTGCCCTCGGCATCGACCGTGACAACACCCGAGTAGAGCGACAGCGGCACCTCCACCGGCGGCGCGCCGTTCATGCTCATGCCGCCGCCGGCCACGTCGCCGCCCGAGCGCAGTGAGCCGCGCTCGGCCCGCATGCCGTCGATGAGACGGCCGTAGAGATCGCGGATCTCGACGCCAAGGCGACGCTGGGCGTAGAACCACTTCTCCGGATTGGGTGCCTCATAGCGCGTCAGGTTGAGGATACCGGCATCCACCGCGGCAACGACGATGCGTGCCGGCTCCCCGGCCTTGAGGCCGGTGAGCTTGACCGGAACCGTGAGCGTGCCACCCGATTTGACCTTTTCAGGCAACCCGAGCTCGACTTTGAGTGATCGAGCGTCCTGTTCGAGGGCGAGCCATTGCGTGCCGACCGAACGCGCCGGCATGCGCTTGGCCTTCTCGTCCATGGGGCGATACAACATGGCGGTTGCATAAAGCCCTCCAACAGCATCCGCCGGCACCGTAATGCTCGCGGTCGCGCCGCCGGCCGGCACCTCCACCATCTGGATAGCGGAAACATCCCGGCCGATCAGCGTGACCATGGCCTTGCCGGCATTGCGGCTGGCGATCGTAAGCCGGGCGGTCTCGCCGGGCTTGTAGCTCGGCTTGTCGAGACCGATCTCGAGCAATTCCGGGCTGTCGTTCTTTTCGGACGACCACCAGCCGGTGGTGAACACCGTGCTCGTCGCGGGGCCCGACGGATCGGCCGTGGTGATCTCGAGCCGATAGCGGCCCCAGCCAGACTTGGTCTCGATCCGCACCGGCGCATCGGCGCGGCTGTCGATGCTGCCGTTCGCAATCCGGCGGTTGTGCGAGACCGGCTCATAGGCCCAGGAGCCGTCGCGGCTGTACCACTGATAGGTGGTTTCGAGCTTGACGAGGTCCCATTTCAGGCCGGCCATGGCGGATTGCTTGCCGTCACGGTCGAGCGTGACGACATCGAATGCCGCGGCCTCGCCTTCCCCGACCCGATCCTCCGCGAACAACGGCTTGATGCCGATGCGGGGCTGCTTGAGGTCGACCGGCAGGCTCAGCGTGCGCTCGATGGTGCGACCGCCGGGCTCGCGCAGCCGCAGCAACAGCTCCGCCTCCAGCAGACGTGAGGAATGCTGCAAGGCGGGCAGCGCAACAGCGATGTTGGCCAGCCCCTCTGCATTGGTGCGCGGCAGTTCGTCGATGGGTTTGCGGACCTGCGAGAAGCTCTCATCATTCATGCCGAAGCGGAATTTCGCGAAACCGGCGAGGTCCTTGGCGGACTGGCGCACGATGAGATCACCTTCAAGTGCAAGCTCGGCCGCGGGGGCTCCATAAAGGTACCGGCCGGCGACGCTGATCCTGGCCTCGCTTTCCGGGCTGATAGCTGTCGACTGGGCCGTCAGCTTCAGATCGAGACGCTCGGGAACGAAATCCTCGACGAGAAACGCCGTCTGCCCGAGTGCTTCGGATTTTGGATCTGCATGGACGCGTGCACGCCAGGTGCCGGTCATGGCGGATGCCGGCATCGTCAGAGTCAACGCCCTGCCGCCGAGGCCGGCATCGGGGAGCGCCACACGGCGATGCTCGACGCCATCCGGCCGCGAGACGATCATGGTGAGCGGGATGCCCGACGCCTTGCCTTCGCCGTCGCGCACCAGTGCGGTCAAATGCACATCCTCGCCGGGGCGATAAACGCCGCGCTCGGCAAACAGGTAGGCCTCGAGCGGCCCTGCCGTCTCGCGGCCCTTGACGCCGCGATCGGTCAGATCGAAGGCGGAGGTGGTCAGATCGAGGAAGCCGTAGTCGCCTTGGGCATCCTGGGCGACCAGAATCGACGGAGCCTGACCGCCTTCGCCGCGCACCATGCCGGCCGCGAATTTGGCATAGCCCTTGGCATCGGTTTTGGCGGTTCCCAGCACCTCGTTGTTACGGGCGATGAGACGAACATCTACGCTCGCCATCGGCTCGGCCGAGGCCAGCGAGCGCACGAACGCGTGGATGCCCTCGGCGCCCGACAACGCCGTCAGGCCGAGGTCCGATACGACGAACCACTGGCTCGCATGCGCCGCACCGCGATTGTCGTCCTCGCCTTCCGACGTTGCATCGGTGTTCTTGGAGACGTTGGCATAGAGCAGATAGACACCGGGCTCCAGCTTGCCGATGGCTTCGGATGCGGGAAACGCGGTGGTGACATCGGCGTTGAGGCGGGATTTGACGGAAAGCACACCTTTGTAGACGCGCGCGCCCGATTTCTCGCGAATCTGCGCCAATTGGTAGGGCGACATCTGTGCCTGGAACTCCCCCGACAGCACAGCACTGGAAAGCCCACGGTCTCCGACCCGGTACACCTCTACGCCGACCTTGTCGGTATTGACGCTGACGATCGGCAAACCCTGCTGGCCGCGATTGGGCAACACGTAGGCTTTGCCCGAAATCCGCACGCCAGGTGAGCGATCGCGGACGTAGACGGCGATTTCCGCGGTCTTGAGCAGGCTCTCCTCGACCGCTGAGGGCAGGCCAGCGCGGACCTGGACCTCGTAGCGCTTGCCGTGGGTCAGCCCGTCAATGCAGAGCTGGCGAGCCTCGGCGCTGACCGACTGCGGCTCCTTGCCGTCGAGTGTCATGAACTTGGCGAAGTCGACCGAGCCCTTGGCGAGGGCCTCGGAAAACTGGATGCACAGCCGCGGCGTCTCGGCGTCCGAATCGACCTTGTGCTCGACGATGCGGAAGCCGCGCTCCGCCCGCAGCGCGTCGAGCCGTTGGCGAACCCCGGTCTGCTCGTCCTCGGCGAGGCTCGCCTTCAGGGCCTCGATGGCGGGCCGCCACATCTGGCGTCGCTTCAAGGCTTCGCCGAGCACATCGAGGGCGACGGCCTTGGCCGGTTTGCCCGTCGCCCGCTCGTAGGCGCGATAGGCGGCGGCGCTGGCGCTCAACGGCAGCTCGTAACGCTCGGACGATTTCTCGTCGGCCTTGATGGCCAGGATCGATCGGGCGAGGCCGAGCCAGCCGGCGGCGTCCTGAGGGTTGGCCACCACCGCGAGCTCAAACGAGCTTGCCGCCCCGCGCGGATCGTTGCCAGCGGCCAAGGCGGACTCGCCCAAGCGCCTGAAGTCGAAAC
>Ga0209069_10002057_pt1 | contig 10342 bp, 5 predicted proteins | sample Str013_2_FD_187202 | JGI IMG/M metagenome (GOLD analysis project Ga0209069, IMG submission 187202) | Freshwater sediment microbial communities in response to fracking from Pennsylvania, USA - Straight Creek_MetaG_SC_2013 (SPAdes) (version 2) | ecosystem: Environmental > Aquatic > Freshwater >...
GTGCTGTAGTGGGCGACTTCCATGACCGGATTGCCACTAGCGTCGAGCACGGCTTGATGCGTGACCGGGTCGATCACGGCCTGATGCATCAACAGGGCGTTGCCTTGGTTGGCGGCAGCCGTCGGATCGGCGACGCTCGCGTAGGTCCCCTGGCTATGCATGAAGTCATAGGCGTCTTGCGAGAAGTCACCATTGGCGATCGGCGCGGCCAAGGGCGTGCCGGGTGCCACTACGGGCGGGACGGCCGCCGCATTGGCTACTACAGCTGCGTTGAGCTGATTGAGAGCATTTTCGACCGCGGTGCCTGAAAGCACGTTCGTGAGAACGCCATTATCAGTATAATGATAGCTCGTCAGAACGCCGGCCACGTTATACTGGAAGCTCGTGTGATGGCGCACGCCACTAGTATCGGTAAAGGTGTACTGGAAATTGGTCTGAGCCCCGGTCGTGACGTCGGTGTAGGCCGGCTGCAGGCTGAGCGTTGCATCGGTCTTGGCGATCAAGTCGAGCGCCGCCAGGCGCTTGTCGGCGCTAGTGGTCTCGCTGGTGATATCGCGATGCTGCCCATAAGCGGCGACGAAATTCACGATCGAGGCGTCATGCTTCAGGTAGTGGCGGAAGTCGTCCCAGCTCTGATAGGGGCGCAGATTGGCGTCATGCGTCTGCTGATAGACTTCGTTGCGGAACTCGTTCAGCGGCGGCACGCCGGTGTCGCGGCCGCGCGCGATGTTGATGGCGGCAAGGTCGAGCGGCTGGCCGAGCAACTTGTTGCGCAGCGTGCCGGTGACGAACTCGTCGATCTCCTGGCCGATCTGGTTGGTGCTGCCGGTAACGATGCCGGTGGCGCCGCCAACGGCGTTGAAGCCGAGCGGGTTGGTGAAGGCGCTCAGCAGGCCCTGATCGGTCAGGGCCATGGTGTTGGCGACGCCGCCGCTTGAAGCAGCCGAGGTCAGCGCGCCAGACACATGGTCAATGTACTGCAAAGCGCCGGTTACAGGATCGGTCGCCTGCACCTGCAGCGTCTCGTTCAGCATCGAATGGCCGAAGCGATAGACGGCATTGGCGAATTCGGACGTGATGGCGGCGTCGAGATGGATGTTGGTGTTGGTGGCGACGTGGATGGTCGGCACGACCTTGCGTGCGAATTCCTCGAACACCAGATGCTGGTATTCGGTTTCCGTGCCGAACTTGGCGGCCTGGAACAGCCGCGAGCCGTTCCATTCGGCGGCGGTGATGATATGTACGCCAACGCCGTTGGCGACGCCATTGATGACCGTCAGATCAATCCCGGGCAGCACCCAGCCCTCGGCGAACCCTGTGTCGCCCTTGTTCAGCTCGGCCTGCACTTCGGCCATGGTCTGCGCGACCAGGCGGTTATGCTCCTTCTCGAAGATGTCGTGAATGGCAGTCAGGCCATAGTTCTCGTTCAGGCGGCCGTCGCCACCGACGAAGTGTTTGTCGAGGAGCTCGTTGTCGTACTCCTTGTTCTGGCCGATCAATTCAGGATGACCAGGGGGGAAGTCCGCAGGCGTGTATTTTTGAACCGATGTACTGACAACGGTGTCGCCATCAGGGGGCAGCACATTGCCAAAGTCATCGAACGGGCTGGCGGCGCGCGCCATGTCGTTGATGAAGGCATGGCCGATGCGCACAATGTGTTCGCCCACGGTCGTGGCGTCACCTGCAACATCCGCAATGGGATTGGTCAAATCAAGTCCAGCAGCCGTGCCTTCGACCAGCACCTGACTGCCATCGGCCTTTAGAACGACGACCTGTGCGAAGCCGTGCTTGCCAGCAATCAGATTGCCGTAGGCATCTGTTGCGAGCATCGGCACATTGCCAACGTCGTAATCGGTTAGGGTGATGCCGAGTTTCAGGGCATTGGCTTTGATATCTGCCCAGGTCGCAAGCGTGTGATCGACGACGTTGCCAAGTGCGTCTTTGATGTCGCTTTGCAGCAGTCGGCCGGTCGCATGAATGGTCACGCTTCCAGCAGGAGCGCCAACCGCTAGATTGGGCGCGCTCAAGTACTCACGCAGGAACGCCTGATGCGACGCGTTCGACGTATAGGTCTGGCTGTTATCGACGAACGGCGTCACCATGTTGGCGGGCGTGGTCGCGCCGGCAGCATCGGCAGCGCGCGCGATAATCATGAAGTTCTGCGCGCCGGGCGCGGGATTGTACAGCGGGTCATCGGGATTCAGCGCGATGAACACCAGCTCCTGCGCTGGGCCGGCCGCGCTCTTGGTGATGAAGTCGACGCCATGGTCGAAGAACTGGCCGAACAGTGTGAACCAGGTGTTGAACGGCGCGGAAATGCCGCCGTCGGGCGTGTGGTTGATGATGGACAGCGTGCCGGCAGCCGGGTTCGGGATGAAGTCGGCCGGGCTGGTTGCGGTCGCTGCCGTGAGCCCAGGAATCGCCGAATTGAGGATCATCAGCGGCAGGCCAGCTGCGTCCACGGCGGCCGGATCGACAATGTACAGCTGTGGGTGCGCGGCGTCCGGAATAACCGAGGCAGCAAGTGTCGGGTCCCCCGGCAAATGCGTTGCCAAAGGATTCAACTCGAAGTCATTGATGCTCGTTGCGAATAGCAGACCGGCCTTCAGCCTGAAGAGTGGAACGGGAGGGTTACTGCCATCAACCGCAGTCGCAACCAATATGAACTGCTGAACGTTGGCCGGATCGGGTTCGATCAACGACGTAATGCCCACACCGGCCATGAAGGCGCCCAAGGCAGCCGGATTGTTCATGGTCTGGTCGGCGATCAGGTTCGAGATGGTGCGCGGCGCCGAGTCGAAAATGAACTGGCTGCCCGGCACATATTGCGACAGGAACACCTGATCGAGCGGGGCGAACAGCGGCATCGCCAGATCGGCCGCGCCGAACGCGCCATTGCCAGGCACTGTGCTGTTGAAGGTGCCGCCGACCTGGCGCAACCCGAAGGCCAGATGCGGATTGACGGGCTGCTGCCCATTTTCCGCCATCAGGATCTGATTCAGAATGAAGGTGAGGTCTACGCGGTCAAATGAAACAGCCATGGCGGTACTCCGAACAAGACACGCTCCGGCGACTCTGCTCGAACCACGCACTGTGGCTCGAACCGCGCCTCTAGATTTAAATGAAGTGGCAGCTGTTGATCTGTCAGCCCGCCGTGGACGCTAATCCTGTGCTCAGAACGTCGCCATAGACCTTGGGAGCGTTCAGACCTAAGTCAAAAGTCTTAGGACCATGGACTGGATTACCAGGGACGGCGCCCGAAAACAGGCGGAAAGTCTGGATCTCAATCCCGCAACAGGCGGCCCCGCGCCCCATTTTAGAGCATAGGACGAACGTCGAATCCCAACTGGTGAAAACCGCCTTATCGACCTCCCCGATGTCTACAATTTGAGGCAAAATCGATTATCTCGATTGAGATATTAGTTAATCCGATACGTAGCATTCAGTCGAGCCGAGTAACCTTTGGCAGCGTGGGTGACGTCGGCCTGATCCGGGCCGGTATGCAATTTTCCGGCCTGAAATTGAATGCCTCCTGGCGGCTCTGCAACCTGCATCGCGACCCGCGCTGGAGACGCGGCAGGAGCCGCCGGGCAGATGTCGCGTCCGGTGAGTGAGGTCTTGCCAGGGTCGCCAGTTTGCTGACCGGCTCCGCCGCTTGGGTCGTGTGCAGACCGATCGACGGCCAATTTTCGGGCTAAGATAGGGAAACGAGTTCCTTACCGACCGGAACTGACAGGCCCGGCACTGGCGGACTGTACTCAGCGAGCCGCGCCCGCAACTTGGGCAACCTCGATAACAGCTTCTCCGGCGGGAGGTGCTTGAGCGTGGAAATTGCCCTGTGGTGGGCGGCATTCCAGACATTTTGACCGTGGTAGCTGTAGATGTAGCACCAGCCAGCACCCTTGAGGCGCGCAATGCCGAAGCCTTGCTCAACGGAGGCGCGCAGCAAGGCGTGGGTGTGGAGCGTGTCCTCGCCAGCCGGCAGATCCGGATAAAGCGGCAGGATATCGCGCCGCGCCAGGATCGTGCCCTGGACCACATTCATCGGATAGGGCTCGCGATCCCAGTCGTCCCAGAACAGCAGGTGGTCGGCGCGAAACCAGTGCAGCTGGTCGGTCAGATAGTTGACCGGCGCACCTTTCGCTGAGGCACTGTCCCACTGCAGTTGCAGCCGGAGGGGATGGTACCGGTCGTCGTCATCCCACTGGCAGATCCAATCGCCACGCGCGCTGGCGATGGCGAGGTTGCGCAAGGCTCCGAGGTTCGGCCCTTTGGAGGCGCACTTGACGCGGATCGTTTGGCCCAGATAGGCCTGTGCCAGAGTCTCGATCGCCTCGTGACACTGCTTGTCCCCATCGTGCAGCACCACGAGTTCGCGGTCCGCAAAGGTTTGTCGCGCGAAATCGCCAATCGCGTCGGCCAGCATGGACAGACGGTCGCCGCGGGTGACGCAGATGCAACTGATCATTGGCCCGTCCAGAGAAAGTGCATGGCATGCATGGCACCAGCTATATCATGACCTGGCGTGGATCGAAGGATCCCACCCGCCGGGCCAATCTCGATGCGGTGCTGGAATGGCTGGGTCTGATACAGCCGGCGGAAATCATCCTGGTCGAACAAGATGTTGCACCATCGCTCGGCGACCTGCCGGGTTTGCCGGGCCTGCGGTCGCTGTTCGCCTACAATCCCGGCGCCTTCAGAAAGAGCTGGGGGTTCAACATCGGGGCGCGCGTTGCGGCCGGCAGCGTGCTGGCGTTTGGCGATGCGGATGTGATCTGCGGCTCGCTGCCGGCTGCCATTGCGCATTGCCGCAGTGGCGTACCGGTGGTGCGTCCTTTCAACGGCATCAGGGATCTCGATCAGGCGCAGTCGGCGGTGGTTCGCGATGATCTGTCGGCGTTGCGCGACCCGGGCTTTGGCAAGCGGCCAGCGAACCGGGCGGCTGCTGGCGAGGTGCCGCCGATCTGCGGCGCTTTGATCTTGTTCCGGCGCGAATTCTTTTCCGTGCTCGGCGGCTGGGACGAACGCTTCGTCGGCTGGGGCGGCGAAGACGACGCGATGGACATCAAGATCAGGCGCGCCCGGATTGATCCAGCGGTGTTGAACGCCACGGATGGATTTCATTTGTGGCACGAACGGGCCAACGCGAACATCGTCGAGAGCCCGGACTATCGACAGAATCTCGCTTTGCTCGAGCAGCTTCGGACCCTCTCGGAAGAGTCGCTCCGGCGTTTTTGCGAGGTGTCAGGACAATTGGGCGGAAATCCGGAAATGTTCCGCCCCGAGGAGCCGCGATGAGCCGTCAAGCGACGAAAGCCGCCGCCGTCAAGGATGACAAACAGCGCTCGACGACCGCCGCGTCCAGCCCTTCGCTTCTCATCGGAACTCCGGCCTACGGTGGCATGATGCATATGAGCCATGTGCAGTGCCTGTTCGAACTTGCCGCCGCCGGGATTTCGTTTCGCCTCGCCACGATCGGCAATGAAAGCCTGATCACGCGGGCGCGAAATACCATTCTGTCGGCCTTCCACAGCCAGCCCGAGCTGTCGCATCTGCTGTTTCTCGATGCCGACGTGCATCTTCCTGCCGCCGATCTGAAGCGCATGCTGGCTGCCGACGTTCCCGTGATCGGCGCGCCGGTGGCGCTGAAGGCGCTCGATCCGCACGGCAATCGCTTGTGGAATCTCGGACGTTCGATGGGAAGCGCGGGCGCTCTGGTCAAGGTCGAGCATGTCGGCACGGCCGCCTTGCTACTGTCGCGCCAGGCCTGCAACGCGCTGGTCGACGACGCCATCGCCAACGGGCGCATCTACCGTCGCCAGAACCGGGCCCAAGGCGCAGCCGACCCGCAGCTGCACTACGATGTCTTTCAGGTGGGGGTCCGCGACGGCGTCTATTTCTCCGAGGATTACTGGGCTTGCGCCCGCTTGCGATCGCTCGGATTCGATATCCTCATCGACCCCGCCGCCCTTACCACGCACCACGGAACAATGGCGGTTTGAATTGCGCTGAGACGGGAAGCAGTCGATGCCGGCGATCGAATATGTTTCGTATGCGGATGCGACCGGTTATGGTCAGGCCGCCGCCGGATATGTCCGCCTGCTGTTCGAGGCCGGGTACGATGTCCACTGGGCGCCCTACCTGAACGAGGCGATCTGGTCCGGACGCGTTGGCCCCGTCCACGCCGCGCGGGAATTCGCCGCTGGCCGGGCGGCGATGCGGATGCGCGGTCAGGCTGGGCGGGTGAACGATCTGCGCGCCCTGATCGATGCAACGGCACGGCCACTGCAAGCAGATGTCCGCATTCTGCACCTCATGCCGCAGCACTGGCCGGCGCAACTGAGCAGCGCCGCCGGCGTCCCCCACCTGGGGATGACGGTCTGGGAAACCGAAAGCATACCGTCGGCATGGCTGCAATCGCTGGGGTCGGTGCGCCATGTCGCGCTGCCCTCGTCGCATAACCTGCGGGTATTCGAGGCAACGCGCGGGCTTGGTGCGACTTTGCCGGCCGCGAGCCTGGTGCCGCACGTCTGCAAAGGCGAATTGCGGTCCCCGCCACCGGCAAGGCTCGAAGCGTTGACGACGTGGGCTGGCATCGAGCCGGGCGATACCGTTTTTTACACAATCAACGCCTGGGATCCGCGAAAGCGCATGGCGCAGTTGGTGGATGGATTTGCCCGGACCTTCAGCCGCCGGGATCCAGCGGTGCTGCTGGTCAAGACCGTCCGTGCTGCGCTGTTCGACGATCCCGCCGGGCCGCCCGGGACGCGAGATGTCGCCACGATCGTCAAAACGATTGTTGCTCGTGCCGCCAGCGAGGCGGGTCGGGAGCCGGGACGGATCGCCTTGCTGGCCGAGGACGAGATGCCGGACAATCTGATCGACGGTATCCATGCCATCGGCCATTGTTTCGTTTCGCTGTCCCGTTGCGAAGGTTTTGGCCTTGGCGGCTTCGATGCCGCTAGCTTCGGGAGACCCGTCATCGCCGTGGGCTATGGTGGACCGACCGACTATCTTGGCGACGACTGGCCCGGCCGCATCCCGCACCGCATGGTGCCCTGCGAGAGCGTCGCTGGCTATCCATGGTTCGATCCAAGTCAATCCTGGCCGGAACCAGACGACCGTGCCGCCTTCGCTCTTATGCGCGAGTTTGCCGCCAAACCTCAACCCTTCCTCGCGGCAGCCGAATCGATCCGCCGAAAGATCGTCAGCCAATTCGGGTCGCGAGCGGTTTCGGCGCAGCTTTCGGCGGCGATCGCCGCTGCGCGGCAGGCCTCCGCCGCGCCCGGAAGGGCGTGACCGCGATCAAAACGGCAGGCTGAACTTTATCGATGCCGACTGTTCGCGAGTTGTCGCGCCGATCTGCACATCGGATTGAAGCCGAACTACAGTGCCAGAGTTACTGAGCACATCCGCCCCGACCGAAAGTGTGCCCGCCGTCTTGTCAAGATGGCTCGACACTGTGAAGGGTTGGCTGCCGGCCGTTGCCAAGAAGTCAGCCGTGGTCGCAAAGTCGCTCTTGTCGTAAACAAGCGCGCCGCCTTTGACAAAATACCGCACCGCGCCGAAACCGGGAAGTGCCCATTGCGCGCCCAGCTCGATCGACGGCTCGAACGAATAGACAACCTCCGAGCTGTCTGCCACGCCCAGTGCGACGCCTCCAGTGCCGGACTCGCTGTAGCCCGGCAGGCTGAGATGTTTCGCGGTCACGTCAATCTGCGGTTTCAAGTATGCAGCCGTCCCCAGGCCGATCAGGTAGGCGCCGGTCAGCCGCGCCTCGAGAACGTTGGCTTCGCTGCTGGACGTCGCGCTGTAGGATGATGCGCCGATCACGACCTGCCGGGAATTATCGTACCAATTCTGCACGTCGCTGACACTTCCCGTGAGCAACCAGGGCCCGGAATTGTATTTCAGCACCGCGCCAGTATGCAGGGCCTTGCCATTGGAACTCGCGTCAGTTGCGCTGCCCATGTGGGAGGTCTCATAGCCGATGCCGATGCCAGCGAACCAGGGTCCGCCGAGCGCGATCTGCCCACCCGTCGAAAGCAGTTGGCTGGTGCCGTGGAATCCGCTCTGGTCGCTGTCGTCGTTGCGATCCGACGAGGCTGTCGTCACCCGGCCCCAGTAACACTGACCTTCACGGACGAAGACGTTGGAGTCGCCCTTGTCGCCGAGCGTCCGGCAGGAGCGCAGCTGGGCCGCGAAGGTGCTCATTGTATCGAAATTCTGCTTGATGTTGCCATTGCTTGGCTGTGGCGCAAGCTGGTTGAAGATCTGCTGGCCTTGGCCCGGCGCTGCGCCATCGAGCGCGGTCATGAACGACGGTCCGTTCCCACCCGTTACAGTGAACTGGTCCAGATTGTTGGCGACCGCCATCGCATTATTGGTGGTCGCCTGCGAAACATATGACCCAAGCGTCAGATCGACGTGGTTGTCGAAATAGCTCAAACCGGGATGGAGGAACTGAACATTCGACAACACTGTGTCGTTGAACGTCCCGAAGACTCCGCCCTGCGCCGATAAGATGTCGTAGGTCGTGTTGGTCTTAAAGGTTCCAGGCGCGAGTTTGATGCTCACCGTGGCGTCGCCGAGCGTGGCGGTACCCTGAACAGTCGTATTCGTGCTGGCATTGTTGGTCGTATAAAGCTGATAGATGGAGTTCTTCTCGAATGTCAGTGGACCACTGATCTTGAGGCTGTTGCCGGCCAGGTCGCCAGGCGACAGGGTGCCGCCGCTGTTCACCGTGACGGAGCCTGCGGTCCCCGAGCCGGCAAGAAAGCCACCGGAACCAACCGTCATCGCGGTACTCTCGGCACTGCCGATCAGGTCGAGCGTGCCGCCGTTGATCGTGGTGTCACCGGTGTAGGTGTTGATGCCAGCGAGTATCAGCGTGCCCTGGCCCGCCATGGTCAATCCGAGTCCTGTGCCCGGTGTCGGTCCATCCGGACTGTCGGCCAGGATGCCGCTGTAAGTGGTCGACAGGCCCAGGCCTGGTCCGTAGACGGACAGGGTCGCCGGAGCAATGGACAACGTCGCAGCGGTGTTCGAGCCTGCCGGGAGGCACACTCCGTCCGTGCAGATATTGTAGATTGCACCGCTGCTGGCCCCCGAAAGCGATGCGACGCCTTGATCGTGGCCGTTGAGAAAGAGCAGGCCGCTTACGGCCAGATCTGAATGGGGCGAAAGCCCCCCGGAACTCATGGCGACAACAGTGGCGGCATTTTCGACGTGTGAGGTCCCGGAGTATGTGTTGGGACCGGCCAGAAATGTCGTACCACTCTGTGCATCGAAGTTGGCCGTGCCTCCGATCCCTTGGAGTGTGCCGCCCATCGATGCCACGGCGCCTGCCAGCGTGCCATGTCGAAGGGCGCCGCCATTCAGCACGACCGAGTCGATGGCTTGCGAGAACCCGCCGAGATCCAGCGTCCCGCCGGCGTTGACCGTCGTGAAGCTCAGCTGGCTGAACGCATTGCTGGCGCCCGCCTGCAGAATGCCGGAATTCACTGTGGTGTCGCCGCTATATGTGTTGGCGCCCGATAGGATCAAAGTGCCCTGGCCCGCCATCAGCAACCCAAGCCCACTCGGCGATGGTCCCACTGGGGTATCGGCAAGGATACCGCTGAAAGTGGTCGATAGACCTGCCCCCGGTCCGGTGATGGCCAGAATTGCTGCCGTGTTTGAGCCGCCGTTGCTCAAGGTGATCCCGTCTGTGCAGAGAGTGAATCCATCCGTGCTAAAGATCTGGCCTGGTTGTGTGGTGGTTGGCGTATTGTAGATTCTACCGGTTGCGGCACCCGCAAGCGAGCCGCCGCATTGATTGGTGTTATTGAGGAACAGAGACCCGTCGACAATCAAGTCCGTGCCAGACAGGTCATTGCCGATCGTCAAGCTGAGCGCGTTGCCGGCATCGATCGTCTGCTGAGCCATCAGCTCGGTCGAGGCGAACGGCGTCAACGCCGTGGTCGCCAGCAGGACCAGTGCGACCCTTTTGCGGCGCACCGGCAATAGGCTGGGCAATGAAGACATTGGTGTCGCCGCCATCTCGTGTCCCCGCCGAACGTGACTTCGCAGGCAGCATGTTTTCAGACGCGACACGATTTCGGAAACAGCCCGCCATTCCTGCATCAGGCATTCACAACCACAGCCCGCAATGCCGGAAAATACTTTTGCCACTGAATATCTGATTCTGTCCACTCAGAGCTCGCTTGGGCCCAGGGCAATCGGGTGAAGGACGTTTTGCGATTGGCTTGAAAGGTCAAACATTTCGTCACGGCCGCGTAGGCGGCCGCTCGCGCAAACCTCAACATACTGAGACTGCGAGGGAATTCCAGATTGCAGCGCG
>Ga0209069_10002058_pt1 | contig 10340 bp, 8 predicted proteins | sample Str013_2_FD_187202 | JGI IMG/M metagenome (GOLD analysis project Ga0209069, IMG submission 187202) | Freshwater sediment microbial communities in response to fracking from Pennsylvania, USA - Straight Creek_MetaG_SC_2013 (SPAdes) (version 2) | ecosystem: Environmental > Aquatic > Freshwater >...
GCCGCGATGGCGCTGGGCACCTTGCTGGGCGGCTGGCGGATCGTCCGCACCATGGGCCTTCGAATTACCCGCCTGACGCCGATGCAGGGCTTTTGCGCGGAGACCGGCGGGGCTGCGACCCTGTTCATGGCGACCTATCTCGGGATTCCCGTGTCCACGACCCACACCATTACCGGCGCCATCGTCGGCGTCGGGGCGGCGCGGCGGGCCTCGGCGGTACGCTGGAACGTGGCCAGTTCCATCGTCTATGCCTGGGTGATCACCATCCCCGCCGCCGGGATCGTGGCGGCGCTGACATACTGGGCGGTCCTGCTACTGCGATAGGGCCACCTTCCGGCTGGAGTTCGCCGGTTTAATCCCCATATCAAGCGGGGCCTTGCACCTTGATCCGGCCCGGTTTCCCTGCCAAACGCACGCGCCATGTCCGACCTCGCCGTCACCGCCGAATCGCCATCCCGATCGCCACTTTCTGAGGAAGTGGCGCGGCGGCGTACCTTTGCGATCATTTCCCACCCCGACGCCGGCAAGACCACGCTGACCGAAAAGCTGCTGCTGTTCGGCGGCGCCATCAACCTCGCAGGCCAGGTCAAGGCCAAGGGCGAGCGCCGCAACACCCGCTCCGACTGGATGAAGATCGAGCGCGAGCGCGGCATCTCGGTCGTCACTTCGGTGATGACGTTCGAGTTCGAAGGCTTGGTGTTCAACCTGCTGGACACGCCGGGCCACGAGGACTTTTCCGAAGACACCTACCGCACGCTTACCGCGGTCGATTCCGCGGTCATGGTGATCGACGCCGCCAAGGGCATCGAGGCGCGGACGCGGAAGCTGTTCGAGGTTTGTCGGCTGCGCGATATCCCGATCATCACCTTCATCAACAAGATGGACCGCGAGAGTCGCGATACCTTCGAATTGCTCGACGAGATCGAAAAGACGCTGGCGCTCGACACCACGCCGATGACCTGGCCGGTCGGGCGCGGCCGGGATTTTCTCGGCACCTATGATGTCATCGATGGCGGCGTCCGGCTGCTCGAAGGCGGCGGCGCCAAGACCGGCGCGGCGCAACAGATCGACATCGCCGATCTCGCTGGCCGCAACGCCAATCTCGACGTCGCCGAGGTCAAGGATGAACTCGCGCTGGTGTCGGAAGCCTGCAAGCCGTTCGAACTGGAAGCGTTTCGCGAAGGCCATCTCACCCCGGTCTATTTCGGCAGCGCGCTGCGCAATTTCGGCGTCGGCGACCTGCTGGAAGGCCTCGGGCGCTTCGCGCCGGCGCCGCGCGCGCAGGCCAGCAATCTGCGCAAGGTCGAGGCGGCGGAGCCGCGCATGAGTGCGTTTGTGTTCAAGATCCAGGCCAACATGGATCCGAATCACCGCGACCGCATCGCCTTTGCCCGGTTGTGTTCCGGCAAGCTCAGCCGCGGCATGAAGGCCAAGCTGGTGCGCACGGGCAAGAACATGTCGCTGTCGTCGCCGCAATTCTTCTTTGCCCAGGATCGCGCGCTGGCGGACGAGGCGTTTGCCGGCGATGTCGTGGGCATCCCAAACCACGGCACGCTACGGATCGGCGATACCCTGACGGAAGGCGAGGACCTCACCTTCGTTGGCGTGCCGAGTTTTGCGCCCGAGATCGTCCGGCGCGTAAGGCTGACCGACGCGATGAAGGCGAAGAAGCTGAAGGAGGCTTTGCAGCAGATGTCCGAGGAGGGCGTCGTGCAGGTGTTCCGGCCGCGCGACGGCGCGCCGGCACTCGTTGGCGTGGTTGGCCCGCTGCAGCTCGACGTGCTGAAGGCGCGGTTGGATGCTGAATATTCGCTGCCGGTGGAATTCGAGGTGAGCGAATTTCAGCTTGCGCGCTGGATTTCCTCGGACGACCGCAAGAAGCTCGAGGCGTTCATCTCCGCGAACGGATCGGGCGTTGCCGACGACGTCGATGGCGATCCCGTGTTCCTCGCCAAGAATGAATTTTACCTTGGCTACACCCGCGAGCGCGCCGAGGGCATCAACTTTTCCAGCATCAAGGACGTAAAGAAGAGAGCGTAAGGAGGCACGATCGGATGCTTCAGCGTGTTGCCCTGTGTCTGGTCCTTGCTGTGGCGGCGACAGCGGCCGATGCCCGTCAGCGGCGTCCGATAAATCCCACCCCGTTTTCTCACGTGCCCTGCAGCGTGCTCGACGGCCAGCCATGCACGCCGTCGTTCTGCAGCGTATTCAACAACGGCCCGTGCATTCCCGAAATCGATTATCCCTATGGCGAAAACCTTCAGCTCACGATCGAAACCGTGCCGCCGCAGGACCAGGCCGCGAAATATCAAAGGCCGGAGCACGACCTCGATAGTATCGGCGACCTGTTCGCGGAACTGAGATCCTGCTGGTCACCGCCGCCGGCGAACGTCGCGCACGAGGGTATGCAGATGTCGGTGCGTTTCAGCTTCAAGCGCTCGGGCGAGATCATCGCGGCGCCGCGCGTGACCTACACGACACCCGGCGTCCTGGCGGAGACGCGCGCGGCCTATCTGAAAGCGATCGGCTCGTCGATCGAGGCCTGCATACCCCTGAAATTTACCGGTGGACTTGGCGGCGCCATCGCGGGGCGGCCGATTGCGATCCGCTATGTCGACAATCGCGACCTCGGCAGGCCATCGGGACGACCGTGACTGAAACCGCCCCGTGACGCATTGCGCTCTCGGCCCCTAAAATGATACGCGTCCACGGGTGAGCGCGCCGAGGGGAGATGGATCATGGGACTGCTGGTGATGATCGTTGGCCTTGTGCTGTTTCTCGGTGTCCATACCCTGACGACCCAGCGCGAACTGCGCGCGCAATTCGTAGCCTCCATGGGTGCGAGCGGTTACATGATCGGTTATGCGCTGGTTTCGGCCGCCGGCCTTGCGCTCGTCGTCTGGGGGTTCGCCCATTATCGCGCGACGGGCTGGATCGATGTCTGGTATCCGCCGACCGCGTTCAAGCACATTACGGTGGCCCTGATGCTGCCTGCCGTCATCCTGGTGGCGGCATCCTACATTCGCGGTCGCATCTACACGACGCTGAAGCACCCGATGCTGACGGGCGTCAAGCTCTGGGCGGTGGCGCATCTCCTCGCCAATGGTGATCTCGGCTCGATCATCCTGTTCGGCTCGTTTCTGGGATGGGCGGTGTTCGACCGGATTTCGCTGAAACGACGGTCCGATGCTGGGGCGCCGCCGATCTCCGTTGGCGGTGTTGGCAACGACCTGATCGCAATCGCAGTCGGGACCGTCGCCTATCTGGCGCTGGCGTTCGTGTTCCATCCGGCCGTGATCGGCGTTCCCGTGGTGGGAGCCTGACCTTGGACTGGTCGCGGCATTCAATTCCGGCGATGCGCCTCGAAGCACGCTTCGGCGATCGCGTGGTGCCGGTATTTCGCGAACGGCCCGAAAACATCTGGGCGATGATTGCCGGCGCAGCCGCCCGAAATCCAGATGGCGAGGCGCTGATTTGCGGCAGCAGACGGATGAACTGGCGCGAAGTCATCGGGCAATCCGCGCAGATCTCGACCGGATTTGAAAAGCTGGGGCTACGGCGTGGCGACCGTGTCGCGGTGCTGCTCGGCAACCGCATCGAGTTCGTGCTGACGATGTTTGCCGCGGCCCATGCCGGTCTCGTGACCGTGCTGCTGTCGGTCCGCCAGCAAAAACCGGAAATCGCCTATGTGCTGACCGATTGCGGGGCGAAGCTGCTGGTTCACGAAGCGGCTCTCGCCGACCGCGTGCCGGATGCGCGTGACGTGCCCGATCTCGTCCATCGAATTTCGGTCGACGACCAAGGCCGCTCGCAATTCCCGGTGTTGCTGGACAACGCGCCATCGCCGGCGCCCGCGGAGGTCGGCGAGGAAGACACCGCGATGATCCTGTACACTTCGGGCACCACGGGGCGGCCAAAGGGCGCGATGCTTGCCCATTGCAACATCATTCATTCGGCGATGATTTTTGTTTCGTGCCTGCGACTGACCGTGGCGGATCGTTCGATCGCTGCCGTGCCACTCGGGCATGTCACCGGCGTGGTTGCCAATATCATGACCATGGTCCGTTGCGCGGGCGCGCTGATCATCATGGCCGAGTTCAAGGCCGCGGACTATCTGAAGCTCGCGGCGCGCGAGCGCGTCAGCTACACCGTCATGGTGCCGGCGATGTACAATCTCTGCCTGCTGCAGCCGGATTTCGGCAGCTACGACCTGTCGAGCTGGCGGATCGGCGGCTTCGGTGGCGCGCCGATGCCGATTGCCACGATCGAAAAGCTCGACGCCGGGATCCCCGGCCTCAAGCTGATGAATTGCTACGGCTCGACCGAGACCACGTCGCCGTCGACCATGATGCCCGGCGAGTTGACCGCCAGCCATATCGATAGCGTCGGATTGCCCTGTCCGGGGGCGCAGATCGTGGTGATGGATGCCGACGGTCGCGAAGTGCCGCGCGGCGCGATCGGCGAAATCTGGATTCACAGCGGCTCGGTGATCAAGGGCTACTGGAACAATCCAAAAGCGACCGCCGAGAGTTTTACCGCTGGCTTCTGGCATTCCGGCGATCTCGGGTCGATCGACGCGCAGGATTTCGTGCGCGTCTTCGATCGCCAAAAGGACATGATCAACCGCGGCGGCTTGAAGATCTATTCCGCCGAGGTCGAGTCGGTACTGGCCGGCCATCCCGATGTCGTCGAGAGCGCGATCATCGCCAAGCCCTGTCCAGTGCTGGGAGAGCGCGTGCACGCGGTCGTGGTGACGCGCAACGCGGTCGGTAGCGAGGTCCTGCGAGCCTGGTGCGCCGAGCGGCTGTCGGATTACAAGGTGCCGGAAACCATCGACCTCCGCACCGAGCCGTTGCCGCGCAACGCCAATGGCAAGGTGATGAAAAGGCAGCTCCGCGAGGCCTGGGCCGCGGCGCAAGCGTAGGGCCGGGCCAGCGTGGCGAGTAGAGAGGGGTTCCGCTACCACGGTTAACGCTTTGATCCCGCTGGCTTTGCCTTGTCACCGCCATACCGTTAGGGTAACGCCGCCGCCATACAGGGATCGCGCGCATGGCGCAGCTTTGCCATGCGTGGCCTATCGGGGATGGGATTGTCTTAAGTGTCTGAATTATTTGATGAAGTCGACGAGGACGTCCGTCGCGACCAGCTCAAGAAGCTGTGGGACCAGTATTCGATCTATATCGTTGCTGGCGCACTGTTGATCATTGCCTCCGTGGGCGGCTGGCGCGGCTACCAGTACCTGGAGGCCAAGAAGGCAGCCGAGGCAGGAGCCGCCTTCGACAAGGCGGCCGAGTTGTCCGAGAAGAACAAGCACGCGGAGGCTGAAGCGGCCTTCGCCGATCTGGCCGCCAGGGCGCCGTCGGGATATCGAACGCTGGCGCGGCTGCGCACGGCCGCCGAGATCGCCACCCGCGACCCGCAGGCAGCGGCCAAAATGTTCGATGAGATCGCGGGGGATCGCAGCGTCGGCGCCCCGGAACAGGATCTGGCGCGGATTCGCGCCGCGCAACTGCTGCTGGAATCCTCGACCTATCCCAACATGCTGCAGCGTCTCGAGGGGGCCAGCGCGGCGGGCGCGACCTTCCGACATACCGCGCGCGAATTGCTGGCCCTGTCCGCCTGGCGCGCCAGCGACACCGCGGCCGCGCGGCAGTGGCTGGATCTGATTGCCAATGACAGCGAGACGCCGCCGAGCCTGCGCTCGCGGGCAGAAGCCCTGCAAGCACTGCTTCCATCGGTTGCGAAGGGTTGATGACCATGCGCCGCCCGCAACGATTGATCGCAGCCGCCGTCCTGACCGTGCTTTGCGGCGCGCTGGCTGGTTGCGGCGGTGGCGGATTGGGCAACTTCGATCCAACCGACATGCTGGATTTCCTCGACACCAAGAAAAAGCTCCCGGGCGAACGCAAGCCTGTTTTCCCGGATGGCGTGCCGGGCCTCGAGCAGGGCGTGCCGAAAGACCTCTACAAGGGTTCCCGGCAGGAGCAGCTTGACCAGCGGAATGCCGCGGCCGCCGCCGCGCCACCGCCAGAAGAGCCGAAGCCGCCACGGGGCGCCAAAGCCAAAGCCAAGGGCAGCAAGCAGCCGGCAACCGCCGATAAGCCGCCGCCCGATCCGGACGCCGCGCCCGAGGAAGAGGGTGGCACCGCCGCCGCGCCGCCGCCTCCCAAGCCACCGAAGATCGCGCGCAAGCGCACCACGGCGCCGCCGCCCGATCAGGCATCCCAGCCGGCCGCCAAATCTGCCGCGCCCGCCCGGTCGTCAGATCAGCAATCCGCCTCCCCATTTCCGGCGCCGATGCCGAGCGGTACTTTCACGCGCTGAACCCCGCGTTATTGAACGAAGGCGCGGTGCGCGCAAAAGAAAGCGATTCGAAGAAAAAACATCACGCTCCAGGGGCGGTTCTGATAGGTCAGGATCGAACGCAGGCACCGGGCCTTTCACTGATATGCCCTAGAGAACGGGCGTCCTGGATTTTTCATGTCCTTCACCATTGCCATCATCGGCCGGCCCAATGTCGGAAAGTCCACGCTGTTCAATCGATTGGTCGGCCAAAAGCTGGCGCTGGTCGATGACGAACCTGGCGTGACGCGCGACCGCCGCGAAGGCAGCGCGCGCCTCGGCGATCTCGAATTCACCATCATCGATACCGCCGGTCTCGACGAGGGCGCCAAGGGCTCGCTTACCGCGCGGATGCAGGAGCAGACCGAGACCGCGATCGGCCTTGCGGATGCGCTGATGTTCGTGATCGACGCGCGCGCCGGGCTGACGCCGAACGATCGCGCCTTCGCCGATTTCGCTCGCCGCGCCAGCAAGCCGGTGGTGCTGGTTGCCAACAAGAGCGAAGGTCGGCACGGCGAAATCGGCGCGATGGAATCCTACGCCCTCGGCCTTGGCGATCCCGTCCAGATTTCGGCCGAGCATGGCGAGGGCTTGAGCGATCTCTACGATGCACTGCGTCCGCTGATGCCGGAGCCGGTCGAGGAGGGTGAAGCGTTCGACGATGACGATATCATCGAGTCCGACGAGGAACTTGCCAGGCGTCCGATCCGCGTCGCGATCGTCGGCCGGCCGAACGCCGGAAAGTCCACGCTGATCAACCACCTGCTCGGCGAGGAGCGGCTGCTCACCAGCGCCGAGGCCGGCACCACGCGCGATTCCATTTCGGTGGAGATCACCTGGCAGGGACGGGATTTCCGTGTGTTCGATACCGCGGGATTGCGGCGGCGTTCGCGTATTGAGGAGAAACTGGAAAAGTTGTCGGTGGCGGATACGCTGCGCGCCATCCGCTTCGCCGAAGTCGTCGTGCTGATGATGGACGCTCAGAACAGGTTCGAGGAACAGGATCTGCGGATCGCCGACCTGATCGAGCGCGAAGGACGGGCGATCGTGCTGGCCGTCAATAAATGGGACTTGATGGAGCGAAAAGGCAATCTCATTTCGGCGTTGCGCATCGATACCGATCATTTGCTGCCGCAGGTCAAGGGCGCGCCTGTCGTCGCGGTATCCGGCCTGATGGGGGAGGGCATCGACCGCCTGATGAGCGCGATCGAGCAGGCTTACGCGGTATGGAACCGGCGCGTGCCCACTGCGGCGCTCAATCGCTGGTTCGAGCAGGCGGTCGATGCCAATCCGCCGCCCGCCGTATCGGGCCGCCGGCTGAAGCTGAACTACATCACCCAGGCCAAGGCACGGCCGCCGAGCTTTATCCTGTTCTGTTCGCGCGCCGACGCTGTGCCGCAATCCTACCTGCGCTACCTCGTTAACTCCTTGCGCGAGTTCTTCGAACTGCCGGGATCGCCGGTGCGAATTTCGCTGCGCGAGAAGGCCAACCCGTTTGCCCACAAGCGCAAGCGGCCATCGTGAGCGGACCGGCCGTCGACGGTATGGCCGAGGCGTCCCCGGCGCGCGGCGCGGCGGTTGTCTTTATCTTCGTCACCATCCTGCTCGACACCCTCGCGCTCGGCGTCATCATTCCGATCCTGCCCAGACTGATCGAGAGCTTCGTCGACAACGATACCGCGCACGCGGCCCGGATTTTCGGCCTGTTCGGTACCGCCTGGGCGGTGATGCAGTTCTTCTTCTCGCCGATCCTGGGCGCGCTGTCCGATCGGTTCGGCCGGCGGCCGGTGGTGTTGCTGTCGAATTTGGGACTGGCGCTGGATTATGTGTTGATGGCGCTGGCGCCATCCCTGAGCTGGCTTTTCATCGGTCGGGTGATCTCCGGCATCACATCGGCGAGCATCTCGACCGCGTACGCCTACATCAGCGATGTCACGCCGCCCGAACGGCGCGCGGCGGTGTTCGGCAAGATCGGCGTTGCCTTTGGTGCCGGATTCATCCTGGGGCCGGCGCTCGGCGGCCTGCTCGGCGGCTTCGATCCGCGGCTGCCGTTCTGGGTTGCCGCGGGATTGAGCTTCGCCAACGCGCTTTATGGCTGGCTGATCCTGCCGGAGTCGCTACCGCCGGCTCGTCGCTCTTCGTTCCGCTGGCGCAACGCCAATCCGGTGGGCGCCCTTCACCTGCTCGTCTCGGATCGCGTTCTCGTCGGATTATCGGTGGTGAACTTCTTTGCGCAGCTCGCGCATGTGGTGCTGCCCTCAACCTTCGTGCTCTACGCCACCTATCGCTACGGCTGGAGCACCACCACCGTCGGCGCTACGCTGGCGCTGGTGGGGCTCTGCGCCATGGTGGTGCAGGGTACCGCCATCGCTCCGCTGGTCCGGCGGTTCGGCGAAAGACGGGCTCTGCTGTTGGGATTGGCATGCGGCGCGATGGGCTTTTTTATTTTCGGCGCGGCCCCCAACGGGCCGTTGTTCTGGCTTGGCATCCCCGTAATGGCCCTGTGGGGCATCGCGGGCGCGGCGACGCAGGCCCTCACGACACAATTGGTCGCACCCGATCAGCAGGGCCAGTTGCAGGGTGCGACGTCGAGCGTGCAAAGCGTCTCCCAGCTCTTGGGACCGTTCCTGTTTACGCTCACGTTTGCCTATTTTATCGGCGCAAATGCACCGTTCGCATTGCCGGGCGCGCCGTTCTTCATGGCGGCAGCGCTGTTGATGCTCGCGATCGCGATCGCCTGGCGGACGCTGACCGGTGAAAGGAGGAAACTTCCCCAACTGTGAACTAGTTCACACAACCAGGCGGGGGGAGAAGCCAGAGTAATACCATCGGCTTTCCGGGCAGTATGCTTGTGCTTACCTCCGCCTGGACCAGGGGGCTCCAACGATGCGTCGCGATCTCATCATCAAGTCAGGCAATCTGGCCGGTAAATCGGATTTCAGGGTGCTCGCGCCGATCAAAAAAGGATTGGTCCCTTCTCTCGACGCCGTGACATACAAGACCCGTGTCAAGCGCGTCCTGCGCACGTTGCACGCCGGCCGTTTGGGCGGATTCGAATACGAACTGGCGCGCATTTTGTCCGACGCCGTCGAGCGGGTGGGGGTCATTCATTCGGTCGGTATCGCGGTCCTCGAACCGGAAGACAAGGTCTTGCTTACCGTCACCTTCGACGGTGCGTGGGAATCCTATGTACGCGTGATCTGGCAAAAAGTGACGCGGCTGCTGGATCTCGTCTTCTGCAACACCGACGACTATGTGGTCGGCTACGAGAGCAGCTACGAAAAATGGGGCGTCTGGCTGAAGCAGGCGCAGAGCGAGGCTTACTTCCTCTATGCCACGCCGGGACTGACCGTCGATGACACGCGCTATTTGAAGACCGGGGAACGCGTACAGCGCCGCGAAGCGGGCGCCACGGCCGAGCAACGCATCACGCGGATAAGAATTCCGTCGGCCGAGGACATTGCGCGGCAGTCCCTTTTTGGCAGCGGTGGCCCGACCGGTACCGATCCCACCAATGCCGGATTCGGTGTGCCATTGACCAGACAGGAGGCGGCAAGACCACCGTTCCGTCACGGCGTAAAAAGCCTCGTGGGGTTGTACAGGTTGGCCGACGTTTACCCGCCGGGGACCAAGGACGGGGAGATACTGCATCGCGCGGCGCTGGAACTGCTGCCGGAGTTCCGCCAAATGCTCGGAGACGGGGTCTATCAGACCGGTATCTTTCGTACATTGGGCCGTTTCCCCGAAGCAGCTCTATGGCTGCTGAAACCGCCAACCGACGAGCCTGAACCGAGGCGCGGATTACCGGTGGCGCTGCCCGCCCAACCGCCGCTGCAGGATGCCAGCAACGTTCAGGCCGGGATTCTCAACCCCTATCCCGACATTGACCATGGTTGCCTGCTTTTGCTCGGCTTCCAGAATGCGGCGGCTGTGGCTGGATTTCTCAAAATCCTGCCGTTCACGTCCGAGGCTGCTCCGCTGGAGCCTGACCAGATCGC
>Ga0209069_10002059_pt1 | contig 10338 bp, 9 predicted proteins | sample Str013_2_FD_187202 | JGI IMG/M metagenome (GOLD analysis project Ga0209069, IMG submission 187202) | Freshwater sediment microbial communities in response to fracking from Pennsylvania, USA - Straight Creek_MetaG_SC_2013 (SPAdes) (version 2) | ecosystem: Environmental > Aquatic > Freshwater >...
GCGGCGCGTTGCGTCTTGGGCTTCAATTCCACAAACATGCGGCCCGCGTTCATGGCGCCCGTGTTGGAGCCAACGGTTGATGCCACATGAGCGATGCCGGGATATTGACTGACTTTGGCAGCTAGCTGATCTTGCAAGCCCTTCATGGATTTATAGGAGATGTCCTGTCGTCCCTGTGTGGAAATCTGTAACTGGCCGATGTCTTCCGTCGGGAAGAAGCCTTTGGGTAGGGTGTTGAACATGAAGATGGTGGCATAGACCGAGCCGAGGAACAGCATGAAGACCAGTGGGTGGAATTTGAGGCCCAGGTTCAGCAACCATTCATAGCCCTTGGTCATGCCATTGAGCAGCACTTCAAAAATGCGGCCCAGAATGCCCGGTGTGTGGCCTTCGCTCAAAATGCGCGATGACATCATGGGTGTGAGGGTGAGTGAGACAAACATCGACACGAGAATGGCAACGGTGACGACCACCGCAAATTCGTTGAAGATGCGGCCAATCACGCCGCCCATCAACAAGACAGGGATGAACACCGCCACCAATGAGACAGAGATTGACAGAATGGTGAAGCCCACTTCCGATGCGCCTGCGATTGCCGCTTCAAATGCGCCCTTACCTTCTTCTTCCATGTGCCGGACGATGTTTTCCATCATCACGATGGCATCATCCACCACAAGCCCCACTGCCAGCGTAATGCCCATGAGGGACACGTTGTCGATCGAGAAATTCAACAGATACATGATGCCCAGCGTGCCGATCAACGAAATGGGGACGGCGATGGCAGGAATGATGGTGGCACGGATGGAACGGATGAAGACATAGACAATGGCGATCACCAGAAGAATGGTGAGACCCAGGGTGAACTCGGCATCAGCCACCGATGATTTCACCGAGGCGGCGCGGTCACTCATCACACTGATCGAGGCAGAGGCAGGAAGTTGCTTTTCAAGTTCCGGCAATAAGGCGCGCACTTTGTCCACCACATCAACCGTGTTGGCATCGGGCTGGCGCTGCACGGCAAGGATCACCGCGCGGGTGCCGTCGTAGACTGCGGATGACTGAAAATTCGCCACGGAATTGATCACGCGGGCCACGTCACGCAGACGCACTTCGCTCCCATTGCGAATGGCAATCACCTGATTGGCGAATTGGTCGGCATTGGAAAGCTGCGTGTCGGCCAGCAAGGTCAATTGCTGAGGGCCAGCAACCAAAGTGCCAAGCGGGCTGGTCTTGTTGGCGGCGGCCACGGCCTGTTGCAGCTGCGCCACCGTAATGTTCTTGGCGGCCAAGGCGTCGGGGTCCATTTCAATGCGCACGGCATATTGCTGGCTGCCGAAAATCAGAACCTGGGCCACGCCGTCAACTGTTGACAGTGTGGGGGACAAGACGTTCTGGGCGATGGCATCAAGGTCAGTCATCGAAACGAGATCACTCTTGACTGCGAGCAGAATGACGGGAGCGTCGGCGGGATTGACCTTGCGGTAGTTTGGTGGCTCGGTCATGTCCTGCGGCAATGACCTGCTGACGCGTGAAATGGCGGCCTGCACGTCTGCGGCGGCGGCATCAATCGGGCGGTTAAGCACGAACTGAATGGTGATGTTGGTGGTGCCGAGGGAGTTTGATGTTGAAATTGTATCGATGCCGGAGATCGTTGAAAATTGTTTGATCAAAGGCGTGGCAACTGATGTCGCCATGATGTCCGGCGAAGCGCCAGGCATGTCAGCTGAAACGCTGATTGTCGGAAATTCAGCACGGGGCAGGGCGGCAACAGGCAGGACTTTCCATGCGAAGAGGCCCGCCATCAGAATGGCGACGGACATCAAGATCGTGGCGACAGGGCGCCTGATACAGAATTCGGAGATGTTCATTGCTGTGTGTCTCCTGCGGATTTGTCCTTCTTGTTCTTTTTCGGAGCTGTGGCATCAGAGGGCGTGGCGGCATCTGCCGGTGTCACAACGCCAGCTGCTGGAGCGGTGGCGGCAGGAGCAGTCGATTTGTCCGTTGCGGCAGGGGCATCGGCAGGTTTTCCGGTGCGCACTTCTGCGCCATTGGCCAATTTGGCCTGGCCTTCAATTACCACTTGCGCGCCTTCGGTGATGCCTTCCGAGATTGAAGCGACATCACCTTCATAGCGCGAAATCTTGACGGGTGTTGCAGTGACCTTGTTCTGGTCATCGACCACCCAAACGAATGAACCGATCTGACCTTGCTGGACGGCGACGGCGGGCACGGTGATTGCACCTGTTATGGTGCCATATTCAGCTTCCACTTGAACGCGTTGGCCGGGCCAGAGGGCGAGCTTGTCATTGGCCACCGTGGCGGCCATGCCGATGGTGCCGGAACCGACATCAACACTGGAGTCTATGAAAGTGAGTTTGCCTTGATCGAGGAGATCGTGGCTCCCGGACGCATAGACCCGCACCTTCACTTCCTCATTCTTGTCCATCTTGGCGCGAATGCCGGATAGTGTTTGTTCGGCAAGGCGGAAAGTGACCTTGAGTGGCTGCATCTGGGTTATGGTCATTAGGCCTGCTGCTGCAACAGAGTTGCTTGAAGCAGCCACGAGTGCGCCCGGAACCACGGACAGTGCGCCGAGCTTTCCGTCAAAGGGCGCTTTGATCTTGGCGAAATCAAGTTGCAGCTTGTCAGCATCGATGACCGCGTTGTCGGCATCAATGATCTGCATAGTGGATTTTTGGGCGGCGACTGCATTGTCGACATCGGCAAGATTGCCAGCATTACGCGCCGCCAGGGTTTGGGCGCGCTGGAGCTGGATTGTATTATTGGCAAGCACGGCCTGATCTTTGGCCAGGGTGGCTTGGTCTTTGGCCATGGTTGATTGCATCGTCCGGTCATCAAGCTCGAGCAGGACATCGCCCGCCTTGACGTTTTGTCCGTCTTGGACATTAACCTTGATCACCTGGCTGGCGACGCGGGCGTTGATGCTTACAACTTGCGGCGAGGCCATGGTGCCATAGCTGCGCTCAATGATTGGGAAGTCGGTCTTCTTGGCTTGCGCCAGTTTGACGACAACGGGGGGAAGGCTGCGTTTGGCGCTGGCGCCCGCGGCCGGCGCTGTGCCGCCGCTGGAGGCTTGCTGGACAGCTGGTTGGGGGTGGAGGGCGTTGAGTGCAGTTTGGCCAATGCTATATTTCCACTGCGCAAAGCCCAAGCCTGCGAGAATGGCCAAGGTCAGAACTGTCTTCGAAGCCGTATTCATATTCACCCCTGAATTGTTGCGTGCTGCATAGCAGCAAAGGTGACGGGTCTTAAGGGACGAATCCGTCAGTTCTTTGTCATGAGATTTAATTAATGTCTTGGAACGGCTAGCCAGCCGCCTCCGAGGCACCAATTTAACTTGACGAACATACCAACTGGTTGGTATCTTTTTTCCATGGAAACCGCTGCCGCCATTCCTTCAGCTCGTGTCCGGCTTCTTGGTGCCGCCGTCAAATTGGTGCGCCAGAAGGGTTATGATTCCACTACGGTGGATGAGCTCTGCCGGGAAGCAGGCGTGACCAAGGGGGCCTTCTTCCATCATTTCGAGAACAAGGAAGCGCTGGGCGTTGCGGCCACGCGATTCTGGACGGAATGGACAGGAGCGCTTTTTGACGCTGCTCCCTATCATGGCTTTGAAGATCCATTGGATCAGTTCATTGGTTATATCGATTTTCGCCGCCAAATCTTGCAGGGGCAAAGCCTGCCGGAATGCACCTGCCTGCTTGGCACCATGGCGCAGGAAAAGTTTGAGACGAGTGCTGCCATCCGTGATGCCTGTTTTCATGGCATTGCCTCCCACGCCGATCATGTGGGCAAGATGATCGCGGCCGCCAAGATGCGTCATGCGCCGCGCGCGTCTTGGCAAGTCGAGAGTCTTGCGCTCTATACGCAGGCGGTGATCCAGGGTGCTTTCGTTCTGGCTAAAGCCAAGAATGATGTGGCGCTGGCCGCCGACATGATCTTGCATTTGCGCCGCTATATTGAGCTGCTCTTTCATCACGCTAAAGAGGATTGAGATTTGAGATGAAGCTGTATTATTCCAAAAATTCCAATCCGCGCCTGGCTGTCGCTGTTGCGCGCTATCTCAAATCGCCCGTAGAATTTGTGGCCGCCAGTCCGCAGCACCCAGCGCACAAAGAGGCCTTCAAGACGCTTAACCCCAACGCCTTGGTTCCGGTGTTGGAAGAGAATGGCAAATCTCTGTGGGAAGCAGATGCCATTGCTTGCAGATTATCGGCTATCGCAAAATCGGATTTCTGGCGTGTGGGTGAGGCGCAGCCGGAAATGATCCGCTGGGTCAGTTGGGCCACTCAGCATTTGAACCGTGCCGCAGACCCGCTCTATTTCTTCCGCGTGGTATGGCCCACATTCACGCGCGAAGCGCCGCCACAAGCCAAGCTTGATGAAGGCTTGAAGAATTTCATGCAGCACGCCCCCGTATTGGATCAGCATCTCGCCACAAGACAGTGGCTCGTCGATGACCGCGTGTCTTATGCTGATTTCAGGGCGGCAACGTTTTTGCCTTTTGCCGAGAAGGCGCAGATTCCAATCGCGGAGTTTCCAAACATGCTGCGCTGGCACAATCAATTGATGGAACTGCCGGCATGGTGTGCACCCTTTGATGGACTAGAAACTTAACAACAGGAGAGACCCATGACCAAGATGCAAAATCCCTTTATCTGGCACGACCTGATGACGCCTGATGTGGAAGCAGCCAAAAAATTCTATGGCGAGGTTGTTGGCTGGGCGTTTGAGGCGCAAATGCCGGAATATACCGTCGCGCTGGCGAATGGCGCGGGCATGGGCGGCATCATGGCAACGCCCGAAAATATGAAAGGCATGCCACCATTCTGGTCTGGCTATATCTTTGTTACGGACGTTGATGCCACTTGTGCCAAAATCAAGAAACTTGGTGGCAAGATCCACCGCGAACCCTGGGATGTGCCTGATGTTGGGCGCATCGCCGTGGTGGGTGATCCAACGGGAGCGAATTTCAACGTCATGGCACCGCTGCCGCGCGAGGGTGGCAAAATGTTGCCAAGTTCAGCCATGGGCGCGGTGGGCTGGAATGAAGCCCATGTGGGCGATCTCAATGCTGCATGGAAATTTTATTCTGAAATGTTTGGCTGGACCAAGGGCCGCGCCATGCCGATGGGCGATGCTGGCGACTACCAACTTTTCCAGATCGACGGAAAGGACGTGGGCGGCATCATGAAAAAGATGGATGCCATGCCGATGCCGATGTGGGCCTATTATTTCATGGTGGATAGCATTGAAGCCGCCATGGCACGCCTGACCAAGGCGGGCGGAAAAGTTGCGAACGGGCCGATGCAAGTTCCAGGAGACCAATGGATCGTTAATGCGGTCGATCCACAAGGCGCACATTTTTCCCTGTTGTCTAACAAGAAATAGGAGCCATACATGCCATACACACTTAACTTCCACCGCGTGTTGAAAGCGCCGCCGCAACGTGTTTACAAGGCGTTTCTCGATCCGGCCGCCATGTGCAAATGGATTGCGCCCGCAGGATACACCTGTACCGTTGATCACATGGACGCAAAAGTGGGCGGCACATTCCGCATGAAATTCACCGAATTTGATTCCGGCACCAGCAATTCCTTTGGCGGCACTTATCTCGAACTCGTGCCCAATGAAAAGCTGCGCTACAACGACAAATTTGATGACCCAAACCTGGCCGGTGAAATTGTTGTGACTGTCATTCTGAAAAAAGTGTCATGCGGAACAGATGTGACCATCGAGCAGGCGGGTGTGCCAGATCTTATCCCAATGGAAATGTGCCATCTTGGCTGGCAGGATTCGCTCAAGCAATTGGCGCAGTTTGTTGAAACCGGAGCGATGTGATGGCCGATAAACAAAAGATAAAGACTTTTCTGTGGTTTGATGACAATGCCGAGGAGGCCGCCACCTACTATGTGGCAGCCTTCAAGGATTCGAAAATCACCCATGTGAACCGCAACGGCGAGAAAGCCTTTGTGGTAGAGTTCACACTGGCGGGCATTGACTATGTGGCCTTGAATGGCGGCCCGATGTTCAAACTCACAGAAGCGGTTTCCCTGATGGTGAGCACTGAGGATCAGGCTGAAACTGATCTCCTGTGGGACTATCTTGTCGCTGGTGGCCAGCCCTCACGCTGTGGTTGGCTGAAAGACAAATTCGGCCTCAGTTGGCAAATCGTGCCTAAGCGATTCATGGAACTGATGCTGCAAGGAACACCAGAAGCCAGAGGCCGCGTGATGGGCGCCATGATGCAAATGGGCAAGTTTGAGATCGACAAGTTGGAAGTGGCGGCGAAGGGCTAAGCGGCCACTCCCGGCGCTTCATAACCTGTGCGTTCCACATATTCTGTGTAGCCGCCGCCATATTGGTGGATGCCTTCGGGGGTGAGTTCCAGTACGCGGTTGGAAAGGGCGGCGAGGAAATGGCGGTCATGGCTGACGAAAAGCATGGTCCCTTCGAAATCTGCGAGGGCCTTGATCAGCATTTCCTTGGTGAGGAGGTCGAGATGGTTGGTGGGTTCGTCGAGCACGAGGAAGTTTGGTGGGTCGTAGAGCATCTGCGCCATTACCAGCCGTGCCTTTTCGCCGCCTGAAAGCACGCGGCATTTTTTCTCCACGTCATCGCCAGAGAATCCGAAGGCACCGGCAAGATTGCGCAATGAACCTTGCGTGGCTTGCGGGAAGGCGTGTTCCAGTGATTCAAACACCGTGTGTTCGCCGTCCAGCAGTTCCATTGCGTGTTGGGCGAAGTAACCCATCTTGACCGATGCACCCACCGACACGCTGCCTTGATCGGGCTCCGCCGTGCCTGCGATCAATTTCAGCAAGGTGCTCTTGCCCGCGCCGTTAATGCCCATCAGGCACCAACGCTCTTTGCGGCGGATTTGAAAGTCCAAATCGGAATAGATGTTGCGCGCGCCGTAGGATTTGTGAACCTTGGCAAGGCTCACCACATCCTCGCCAGAACGCGGAGCGGGGGCAAACTCAAAGGCCACAGACACGCGGCGCTTGGGCGGTTCAACGCGGTCAATCTTTTCCAGTTTCTTCACGCGGCTTTGCACCTGGGCAGCATGCGAGGCGCGGGCCTTGAAGCGCTCAATGAATTTCAACTCCTTGGCCAGCATCGCTTGCTGGCGTTCGAAGGAAGCCTGTTGCTGCTTTTCAGCCAGGGCGCGCTGCTGCTCATAGAATTCATAATCACCGGAATAAGAGGTGAGTTCGCCGCCGTCGATTTCTACGATCTTGGTGACGATGCGGTTCATAAACTCGCGGTCATGCGAAGTCATAACCAGCAAGCCCTCGTATTCATGAAGGAAATGTTCCAACCAGATCAGGCTTTCGAGATCGAGATGGTTGGATGGCTCGTCCAGCAACATGGCATCGGGCCGCATCAGCAGAATGCGCGCCAAGGCGACGCGCATTTTCCAGCCGCCGGAGAGCTTGCCCACATCGCCGTTCATCATCTCTTGGCTGAAACTCAATCCCGCCAGAACTTCACGGGCGCGGGCTTCCTGCGCATAGCCATCGAGTTTTTCAAAATGTGCCTGCACTTCGCCATAGCGCGCGATGATATCATCCATCTCCTCCATGCGCGCTGGATCGGCCATTGCGTCTTCAAGAGATTTCAATTCAGCGGCCACTGCGCTGATGGGGCCTGCGCCCTCCATCACCTCAGCCACGGCCGATCGGCCCGACATTTCACCCACGTCCTGATTGAAATAGCCAATGGTGATGCCGCGATCGATTGAGACCACGCCTTCATCGGGCTCTTCGCGGCCTGAGATCATGCGGAACAGCGTGGTCTTGCCTGCGCCATTGGGGCCGACAAGGCCAATCTTCTCGCCGCGATTGAGCGCAGCAGAGGCTTCGATGAAAACCAGCTGGTGGCCGTTTTGTTTGGAGATGGAGTCAATGCGGATCATGGTGAGCAGGGCTTTAGGGGAGGGCGCGGCGGAGGGGAAGTGGGACAAGGAACTTTCGATTGAACGGGGTGATTCACACTGATCCCGGCCCAAGGTGGCAAAAAAGTGGGAATAGTTCTATTTCTAGAGATGTTGGCCGCGCCCCCACTGTCCACTGGGTGTAGGGTCAACTCGTCTGGCGGGCTTTGAAACCATGAAACGCTTTGTTCCCCTTCTCGTTATCGCAGTCGCCGTTGCAGCATTTTTGTTTCGGGACCGGATATTGCCGGCCGCACCGGGGCAGAATGCCTGGCTTGGGGCTGTCGAGGCGCACATGACGCTTGTCGGGCCACTTTCTGCGGGACGCATTGAGTCAGTCAAGGTTTCCAAGGGCTCCAAAGTTGAAAAAGGAAACGTGCTGTTCACCTTGGACGCCTCAACAACCCGCGCCCAAGTGGCGCAGGCCGCGGCGGCCGTTAACACCGCACAACAGACACTGAATGACTTGAAGCAAGGCAAACGGCCGGACGAACTTGCGGTTTATGACCTGCAGCGCGTCGAAGCTGACGCCAATCTCAAACTGGCGCAGGAAAACTATTTGCGCTCCGAATCCATGAACAACAATGGGTTGATCGCGCAGGCACAATTTGACACGGCCAAGAATGCAGTTGCCGTTGCGCAATCGCGCATCGCCCAATTGGAAGCGACCAAAAAAGCATTTGATTTGCCGGGCCGGGATGCAGCCATTGCCGCCGCCCAATCGCGCGTTGTTGAGGCGCAATCTGCTTTGGATCAGGCGCAAGCCCGTTTGGACGACTCTTCAGTCGCGGCCCCAGCGACGGCGCAAGTGGATGACGTGTTTTTCAGTGCCGGCGAAGTTGTGGCGGCGGGGCAGCCTGTCATTTCGCTTCTTGCTGACGATGCGCTGGTATTGCGGTTTTATGTTCCAGAACCTGTGCGCACCAAGCTGATTATCGGCGCGGAGGTTCGCTTCCATTGTGATTCCTGTGCCGCCAACCTTGCTGCAACAGTATCCCATATCTATGCCGTGCCGGAGTTTACGCCACCCGTGATTTACTCTGAAAACGCCCGTGGAAAGCTGGTCTTTCAGGTTGAAGCCAAAATCATTGGCGCGCACCGTGAATTGCAGCCGGGCTTGCCTGTGCAGATCGAACCCCTTCCATGAGCGCCGTCATCGACGTCAAGGCTTTAGTGAAGCGCTATGGCGCCAGGACCGTGGTGGATCACGTTGATCTCACCATTGCACAGGGACGCATCTGCGGCTTTCTCGGGCCCAATGGTTCGGGCAAGACAACGACACTGCGCATGATCTGCGGGCTGCTGACGCCTGACGGCGGAAGTGGAACTGTTTTGGGGGAAGATCTGATTAAAGGCCGTGACAGCATCAAACGCCAAACGGGATATATGACGCAGCGGTTCGGATTTTACGAAGATCTCACCATCACTGAAAATCTTGAATTCGTGGCGCAGCTCTACCAGCTGCCGCATGTGACCCGCTTGGTGGCGGAGGCCATCGAGAGGCTGGGGCTGGGCGATCGGCGCAATCAATTGGCAGGCGCGCTTTCAGGTGGGTGGAAGCAGCGCATGGCCTTGGCGGCTTGCGTGTTGCACCAGCCCAAGCTGCTGCTGCTCGATGAACCCACGGCAGGCGTGGACCCAAAGGCACGCCGCACGTTTTGGGATGAGATTCATGGGCTGGCCGCGCAAGGCATTACCGTTCTTGTTTCGACGCATTACATGGACGAGGCCGAACGTTGCCATGAGATTGCCTATATCGCCTTTGGCAAACTGATGGCGCGTGGCTCGGCGGCAGACATCATCGCAGCGTCTGGCTTGCATGCCTTGGTGGCAACAGGGGAAGGCGCAGACCGGTTGGCGCCCCGGCTCTCGGGCTTGCCGGGCATTACCGCCGCTGCGGCTTTTGGTGCCACGTTGCATTTGTGCAGCCCGGATGAAGTGGCGTTGAAGCGTGCGGTGGATACCGTGAAAGACAAGGCCATTCGCTGGAGCCAGGTTGAACCCACATTGGAGGATGTGTTCATCCATCTCATGGGCCAAGCGCAAGACAACATGGCTGTCGCATGAGCGCGTTCAACCGCCTGCTTGCGATGATCATCAAGGAAGCGCGGCAAATCAGGCGCGACCCGCTCACCATGGGCATGATGTTTGTGATCCCGATCATGCAACTTGTGCTGTTCGGCTATGCCATCAATTCTGATCCCAAGAACTTGCCCACGGCGGTGTTGGCCTATGATCATTCCCCGCTGTCACGCGCCATCACCCGCGCCATTGGCAACACCGGCTATTTTTCTGCCGCGCGCGAGGTGAGCTCGGAGAGCGAGGCTGACACCCTGATGCAGGCGGGTGAAGTGCAATTTGTGCTGACCATTCCAGATGGG
>Ga0209069_10002061_pt1 | contig 10332 bp, 9 predicted proteins | sample Str013_2_FD_187202 | JGI IMG/M metagenome (GOLD analysis project Ga0209069, IMG submission 187202) | Freshwater sediment microbial communities in response to fracking from Pennsylvania, USA - Straight Creek_MetaG_SC_2013 (SPAdes) (version 2) | ecosystem: Environmental > Aquatic > Freshwater >...
AGATGCCACTGGCAGTTTAAACGCCATCAATAATGCGTTTCATTACCTGGCACATGGTGGCAGGTATGTGCTGGTAGGATTGCAAAAAGGAGATATCAGTTTTAGCCACCCCGAATTTCACAAACGGGAAGGAACGCTGATGAGCAGCCGCAATGCCACCCGCGCCGATTTTGAACACGTAATTGCTTGTATAAAAAAGGGGCTCGTAAATCCAACGCATTATATTACACACCGTGTAGGTTTTGATAAGGTAAAAGATGAATTTGCCGGCTGGCTGAATCCGGCCAATGGGGTTATCAAAGCAATGGTAGCGTTATGATGCTGGTGTCGTGGGTGCTCACGTCATTGCGAGCGTAGCGAAGCAATCTGTGAGTAGATGTTTCGGGGGACTGATTGAATGCTGGGTTTGCGTTGAAATATTACCTAAACAAAAATATAATAAGACCAGTTCAATTGTTGCCGTAGAAAATTAGATTTGAGAATAAATTTTTTATGGAACGGGGAGGGACAGTCTATATTATGACCAATGTTATAAGATTTTTTTTTGTGAGCGGTCTCGTCATTGCGAGCGCAGCGAAGCAATCTATGAGTAGATGTTTCGGGGGGATTGATTGAATGCTGGGTTTGCATTGAAATATTACGGGAACAAAAATATAATAAGACCAGTTCAATTGTTGCCGTAGAAAATTAGATTTGAGAACAAATCTTTTATGGAGCGTGGAGTGACAGTCTATATTATGACCAATGTTATAAGATTTTTTTTTGTGAGCGGTCACGTCATTGCGAGCGTAGCGAAGCAATCTGTGAGTAGATGTTTCGGGGGACTGATTGAATGCTGGGTTTGCATTGAAATATTACCTAAATAAAAATATAATAAGACCAGTTCGATTGTTGCCGTAGAAAATTAAATTTGAGAACAAATCTTTTATGGAGCGTGGAGTGACAGTCTATATTATGACCAATGTTTTAAAAACGGTTTTGTACACCGGTGTCAGCTCCAATCTCATCAGCCGGGTTAAAGAACATAAAGAGAAGTTTTATCCATTTAGTTTTACGGCGAGGTACAATGTTATCTACCTCGTTTATTACCAGAATTATCCTTCAATTGAAGAGGCGATAGCGGAAGAAAAAAGAATTAAAGCCGGAAACAGGAATCAAAAATGCAGGCTTATCAATTCCATTAATCCGGAATGGAAAGACTTATGGGAGACCGAAGTTTCGAAATGGTGAAGGGCTTTTTTGTGAAATTACCTGATCTGTACCAATCTGCAGATTGCTTCGCTGCGCTCGCAATGACGGCCGCTTTTTTTTTGAACTTATTTGAAAGTTGAAAGAACGATTGAAGTTTCGAAATGGTAAAGGGTTTTTTTGTGAAATTACCTGATCTGTACCAATCTGCAGATTGCTTCGCTACGCTCGCAATGACGGCCGCATTTTTCTTGGCATTTTTGAAAGTTGAAAGATCGATTGAAGTTTCGAAATGGTAAAGGGCTTTTTTGTGAAATTACTTGATCTGTACCAATCTGCAGATTGCTTCGCTGCGCTCGCAATGACGGCCGCATTTCTGTGCCAGTATTAAAGTTGAAGAGCCGGCGTGGATTTCGATTCCGCTGAAAACCGGTCCACAGATTGCTTCGCTGCGCTCGCAATGACGGCCGCTTTTTTCTTGGCATTTTTAAAGTCGAAGAGGAGACTGAGGTTTCGAAATGGTAAAGGGCTTTTTTGTGAAATTACCTGATCTGTACCAATCTGCAGATTGCTTCGCTACGCTCGCAATGACGGCCGCTGTGTATTTTATATGGAGGCATTCGAAAAAATAAAAGCGGCCCCTTTTCAAGTGAGCCGCTTTATTAATATTTCTAACCCAAAGATTTTAAGGATTGGGTGCCTTATAATAATTCACTTTCCACAAATCGTACCGTTTAAACTGCTCCTGCATACGTTTTTCAAAATCAGTAAAATCTTTTTTGCCTTTCGGGCTCCACAAAGCCTCGCTCAATGCACTGAGACGTGGAAAGATCATGTACTCCACCTTGCGGGTATTGGCCATGTATTCGGTCCAAACATTGCCTTGTGCACCCAGCACGTGTTTGCCCTGTTCCTCAGTAAGTGCAGCCGGTATGGGCTCATATTTGTAAACGGTTTCCAGCGGCAGAAAACCACCAATGGTTACTGAATCTTCTTTTTTGGATTGGGCATGATCCAGGTACACATATGCGCCCGGCGTCATAATCACATCGTGGTTTTGTTTGGCTGCATCAATACCACCTTCTTCACCGCGCCAACTCATTACCGTTGCATTTGGGGCAAGTCCGCCTTCCAGGATTTCATCCCAGCCAATGATGGATTTTCCTTTGCTGTTAATGTATTTTTCTATGCGGCCGATAAAATAACTCTGCAAGCCATGCTCATCTTTCAAACCTTTTTCTTTGATCAGGTTCTGGCAAAAAGCGGATTCTTTCCACGCATCTTTGGGGCACTCATCGCCGCCAATATGAATATACCTGGCCGGGAAAAGAGGTAATATTTCATCAATTACATCCTGCAGAAAATTAAACGTGTACTCGCTGGGACAATACACATCTTTAAAAACGCCCCAGGTTTCCTGCACCAGTTTTACACGGCCGCCAGCCAGTTGTTGTTTACTGGCATCGGAAATCATTTCGGGTTTAATAAAGGTAGCCGTATCCGGAAAACAGCTTAGTTGCGGGTAGGCTGCAATGGCGGCGCTGCTATGACCGGGCAATTCAATTTCGGGAATGACGGTGATATAACGTGCAGCTGCATATTTTACCACCTCTTTAATTTGTTCCTGCGTGTAAAAACCGCCGTAAGGCTCATTGTCGCTGCCCTTGCCGGGATAGCGGCCAATGATAGTGCCATTTCTTTTAGAACCAGTTTCAGTAAGCTTTGGATATTTTTTTATTTCAATGCGCCAGCCCTGGTCTTCTGTTAAGTGCCAGTGAAAATAATTCATCTTGTGCAAGGCAATATAGTCGATGTATTTTTTTACAAAATCAACCGGAAAGAAATGACGGCCTGCATCCAGCATTAAGCCGCGGTATGCAAACCGGGGATAATCTTTAATGTTGATGTACGGAATAGCCAATTTTGGAATTTGCGCGGCTACCGGAACTGGCAGCAACTGTATCAATGTTTGAATACCATAAAAAACACCGTTCTCATTGTCGCCGGCAATCATTGCGCCATGTTGGTTAATTGTAAACATATAGGCGCCGGGCAGGGCATACTCCATTTTTTCATAATTCAATACAATCACATTTTTTGAGCTGCCTTTCTTTACCACTTTCAGTTTAAACTTATAAAACCGATCCAGGTAATCGTTTAAAAAATTAGCGGAGTTTTCGAGACCGCTGCCCTGCAGCACAATTTGGGTAGCAGGCGTAACCGTAAAACTGGCCATGATCCGGGGCTGTTTTATTTCTGCTGGCTGCGGCACAATGGAAATGGTTTGTGAGAAGCCGGTGACTGTAATACCAATCAATAAAAATAATGCGAAGGTTTTTTTCATTGCACTTCAAGTTTAGATAAATGAGCGGTTGTTTAATAATGCGATGGCTAAAGATACCAAAACAATGCATTGAAATCTTGCGCAAACGTTTGTTTGAATAAGAAGTGACCTCATTCCTCCTGGCAATTACCGGGAGTAATGAGGTCACATTAAAAGCGTCTGAGGAATTGTACATTTTTTCAGCCGAACAATTCTGTGTCTTAATATTAATTAGCGACTACTGCATATTATTTAATCACAGGCAGTATGATGTTTGAACTATTCGCTCCATCGTGCAGTATTTTTATATTGCACTTTTGAAAGTCTTCATTCGTAGCTGTGTAAATGTTTATAAACTTTTGCGGGTTGCGATCGGCAATCGGGAACCAGCTGCTTTGCACCTGTATCATTATTTTATGACCCTTTAAAAAAGTATGGGCCACATCGGGCAGATCAAATTTTACCCTTTCGGTTTTATTGGGTTTAAAGGCTTCTGGTTTTGCAAAACTGTTCCGGAAACGACCCCGCATTATTTCGCCCCTCACCAGCAATTCATAACCGCCCATGGGATAGTCGCCCCCGGTTGTTCTGCGCTGCTGTGTTTGTGCATCGGGGTATTTAAAGTCATCGGGAAAAACATCGATGATCTTTACCACAAAGTCGGCATCGGTGGTGGAGATGCTGGTCAGCAAATCTGCCGTCACCACACCCCCAATACTAACGTCATTGTCCAGTGCTTCAGTGGTAAAACTCAACACATCGGGGCGGCGTGCTGCAAAGCGCTGGTCGTCCGTCATGTATTCGCGGGTTCTGGAGTAATGAACATCTTCCGTATAGGGCACCGGGTGTGCGGGGTCGCTGGTATATTCGCTGTAACCGCCATTGGCAACAGGTTTCTCCCAGCCCAGTTTACCATTGGCTTGCAGGTAGAGCGCTTTGTCTTGTTTTTCTGCAGGTGGCCATTGGCTGTATTGGTGCCATTGGTTCTCGCCGCTGAAGAAAATAGTGGCCTCCGCCTGGGCAGATATATCGCCCTTGCCTTTTAAATAATAATTAAAGAAAGGAATTTCAATATTGTTTTGGTACCAGAAAGAAGTATTGCTGCCAAAGCGGAGATTGCCCAAATGCGTTCCATCTATAGAAGCCCATTGTCCGTGGTACCAGGGCCCCATCACCAATTTATTAAAATGGGTGGCCGGATTTTTTTTCTCAATGGCCTTGTACAGGTTCCAGGCGCCAAAACAATCTTCTGCATCAAACAATCCACCTACGACCATAATGGCTGGTTTTACATCACCCACAAAATTGCGCGGGTTACGTGCCTGCCACCAGGCATCATAATCAGGATGCGCCCATAAATCATTTAAAAATTGAAGGGTATCGCCGGTGAGTTTTTTAAAATTGCTCAGTGAACCAATATTGAGATAGGTATTGTAATTGTCAACTTCGGGCAGCTTTAGCAATGAGGACTGTCCTGTCATAGTTGGTTTGGGCCTTGGAAAACCGAACCCGCCAGCATAAAAACTAAAACCATCCATCAGCATAAACACACCGTTGTGGTGAAAATCATCGCCCTGGAACCAATCGGTTACGGGTGCCTGCGGACTGACTGCTTTCAATGCCGGGTGACCGCTCAGCGCCGCCATGGTAGAATAGAAGCCAGGATAGGAGATGCCAAACACTCCCACTTTCTCATTGTTTAGCGGCAGGTTTTTTACCAGCCAGTCAATAGCATCATAGGTATCACTGGCTTCGTCTGTTTCATTGCCTTTTTTATTGGGGTTAAAAGGCCGGATATCCGTGTAATCACCTTCACTCATCCAGCGGCCGCGAACGTCTTGTGTTACGATGATGTAATTTTCCCTTGCATAATAACGCAAATGGCGGTTCCAGAGATTGGCATTGAAATTTTTCTCGCCATACGGAGCACAGGAGTAAGGGGTGCGTGTAAGCAAAATGGGATGTTTCTCCGTGCTGTCTTTGGGAATATAAGCGCAGGTAAAAAGTTTTACGCCATCCCGCATGGGTATATAGCGCTCAATCTTGTAATAATGATCTTTAATCCAGGCAGAGTCCTGTGCATACTGTGCCTGCAGCCAATGCGCCGATAGCAATAATAAAATAAGTCCGGTCAGTTTTCTCATGTAATTTTAATTTTGGAAAGCTAATTTACTTAATAAGCAACCAATACATACCATAATTTATGAACGGGAACGAAGCACTTATCAACCGGTTTTATACCGCTTTTCAGCAGCTGGACTACAAAACCATGCAGGATTGCTACCAGGACGATGCCGTTTTCAGTGACCCGGTTTTTGGTTTATTGCAGGGGCGTGAAGTAAAAGCCATGTGGGAAATGCTTTGTAAGAATGCCAAAAACTTTTCGCTCACGTATACCAATATTCAGTTGCTGGACGAAGAATATGCTACCTGCAATTGGACGGCCACTTATACTTTTTCAAAAACTGGCCGGCAAGTGGTGAACAATATTAAAGCGCACATGCGGATTCAAAACGGGTTCATTACAGAACATACCGACAAATTTGATTTGTGGAAATGGAGCCGCCAGGCTTTGGGTATGCCGGGTTTACTACTGGGCTGGAGCAATTTTATACAGGGCAAAGTGCATAAAAATGCCCGGCAAAACCTGGAAAAATTTATGCAGCAATAATTGCGGGCAGTTTTTGAACCCTGCCGCGGAATAATGATAAAGCAGTCTTGCGTCGCACACTTGTACCCCATAGCAAAATTGAGCGCTGTATCAATTTCAATATCCCTCTTTTGCAAAAACCAATGCCCTCCTGCGGCTGCGGGGCAGGTTCTTATTTGTCTTAAAAAATCAGCATTGATTATACCGGATAAAAAAACTGAAAGGCAGGCATCAAAATAGAGAACGAAATAAAGAACAAGTACTAGAGCTAAAAAAATATACGGCAATAAAACCAATCGCATGCTTGAAATACGAAAAGCAACAATCCTGGATCACGACGCAATCTGGAAAATTATAAAAGAGGTAATAGCCACCGGCGATACCTATGTTTTTGATCCGGCCTCTTCCAGGGGAAAAATGCTGGGCTACTGGTGTGCGGCAAATGCGCACACTTATGTGGCTTTGCTGAACAATGAAGTGATGGGTACTTTTTTAATGAAAGACAACCAGCCCGATCTGGGCTCGCACATTGCAAACGCCGGATATATGGTGGCACCGCAAGCCGCAGGGCAGGGCATTGGCAAAGCCATGGCGGTATTTTCTTTCGAAGAAGCAAAACGGCTTGGCTACAAGGCCATGCAATACAATTTTGTTATCAAAAGCAACGAGCGGGCCGTTAAACTCTGGCAGCAATTGGGGTTTGCCATCATTGGCGAGATCCCGGAGGCTTTCAATCACCGGGTAAACGGCTTAACCAATGCTTGCATCATGTACCGGAAATTATAGAAAGCATTAAAAATCCGGTCGGTTTTTGCGATACTGCAACCGGGCCGGCAAATAAAATCGAAACTATATGGACAATTTTCAACTGGCCAGGGCAATGGCTTTCAAAGAACTACACCAGCGTACAGGCATCTTCGTTATACCCAATCCCTGGGATGCCGGTTCAGCCAAAATGCTGGCCAGCCTGGGCTTTGAAGCATTGGCCACTACCAGTGCAGGCCTGGCGTTTTCATTGGGTAAACCAGATGGTGAAGCGGCTATTACCCGAGACGAGACTTTGCAAAATGCGGCAGCGATTGTTGCCGCCACGCATTTACCGGTAGCGGCAGATTTGGAAAATGGCTTTGGCGATGAACCGGAAACTTGTGCACAAACCATCCTGCTGGCGGCAAAAGCCGGGCTGGCAGGCGGCTCCATTGAAGATGCCACCGGCAAGCGGGCCAATCCCATTTATGAGTTTAGCTGGTCGGTACAGCGGGTAAAAGCGGCAGTGCAGGCGGCAAAAAGCCTTGCCTTGCCATTTACGCTCACCGCAAGGGCAGAGAACCTGATTTATGGAAAGATGGATATGGCCGATACCATCAAACGGCTGCAGGCCTATGCTGAAGCGGGTGCAGACGTATTGTTTGCGCCGGGGCTAAAGACTGCAGCTGAAATTAGTACCGTGGTAAAAGCCATCGCACCAAAACCATTGAACGTGGTAATGGGCTTGACCAATGCAGATTTCACCCTGCATCAGCTGGAAGATTTGGGTGTAAAGCGGGTAAGCCTGGGTTCATCGCTGGCACGTGCGGCCTATAGTGCATTCTTTGCGGCCGCAACAGAAATTGGCAGCAAGGGTAGTTTTGGTTTTGCCAACGGCATTATGTCCTATTCGGCCATCAATGACTTGTTCAGGAAACAATAATGCTTGCCGGATCTATATAGATAAGCAGCAGACGGGTCTTTGGGAGCAGGCAAACGCCAAGGGTAGCAGTCCCCAACAGCCGCAGGTCTGCTTACTAAAATCTCAATACTGCCTTTATGCCATTACATACTGGCGTGCAGGTAGTCTTTTAATTGGGTGATGGTTTCTTCCTGTGAAAGAATGGTTTCTTTAACCACGTCGTTGATGGAAATGATGCCGCAGATATTGTCGTTCTCAAAAACGGGCAGGTAGCGGATATTGTTTTCGCTCATGAGGTGCATACACACTTCAATGGAATTATCGGGTGTAATGCGGGGCAGACCTTTCGACATAATTTCTTCTACCTTGGTATCAGAAGAGTGTTTGCCTTTCAGGATTACTTTGCGGGCATAGTCCCTTTCGGTGAGCAGGCCATGATACTGGTCGCCTTTCATCACCAGTACTGAACCAATGTTTTTGGCAGCCATCAGTTCAAGGGCTTCAATAACGGTTGTGTCGGGCAAAATAGAAATTACATTGGAGCCTTTGCGGTGGAGGATGTCGGCAACTTTTTTCATGTAGCAATCGTTTTTAGTCATCCGTAAGTTAACAAATTATCTGTTTACGCGGAAATACAGGCAATAAGTTTTTGTAAAATTATTTTCCGGCAATGCAGGATGTGGCTGCTTTTTGCAGCAGCAATTGGCTGCTTATTGCGTCAATTTTGCTAAGTTTAGCCGCCAAACAACAGCCAGGATATGGGTTTATACAAAACACTGCGGATTGACCGCATCCAACAAGAGACGGCGGATTGCAAAACTTTTTATTTAAGCCCTGCAGACCATATGCCGCTGCACTACAAGGCCGGGCAGTTCCTCACTTTTGTATTTTCCAAACCAGGTGGCGCGGAAAGACGGAGTTATTCCTTATCCTCTGCTCCCGTTTTGAATGAACCCTTGTCCATCACCGTAAAGCGGATAGACAATGGCGAGTATTCCAGGAAATTATTTGACCACGCAAAAGTGGGGGATCCGCTAACCACAACAGGTGCTGCCGGTTTTTTTGTTTTGCCCGAAGCGGTTGAGCAATACAAAGAATTTTTTTTCATGGCGGCGGGCAGCGGTATTACACCCGTATACGCACTCATAAAAACTATCCTGCACCAATACCCGCAGATAAGAGTCGTGCTGATTTATAGCAACCGATCAAAAGAAAATACCATTTTTTATAAAGCGCTGCTGCATTTACAAAGCTTGTTTGCAGAAAGGTTTGTTGTTGAATTTTTATTCAGCACGGCTGCCAACCTGGAAAGGGCAAGGCTGAGCAAATGGCTGCTGGGCAGGTTGCTAAAAGAATACAGCCGGGCCCCGCGGGCCGAAACCCTTTTTTATACCTGCGGCCCTTTTGATTACATGCGCATGGTACACATTGAGCTGCTGGAAAGCCGGGTGCCGCTGCAACACATCAAAAAAGAAAATTTTACAACGTTCAGCATCGCAGCAACAACTTTGCCGCCCGATATGCACCCGCACCGCGTAACCATCCGCCTGCAAAACAAAAACTTCCAATTGTCAACAGGATATCCACAAACAATTTTGCAAGCTGCAAAAAAAGCAGGCATCATATTGCCTTATAGTTGCGAGTCTGGTCGCTGTGGTAGCTGCGCCGCTACCTGCACCCAGGGTAAAGTGTGGATGAGTTACAATGAAGTGCTCATGGAAGATGAAATAGAAAAAGGGAGGGTATTAACCTGCACAGGTTATCCCATCAATGGCGATGTTGTTTTGGAATACGAATAAAAAATAATATGTTGATCGTATGCTAAGTCAATAGATAATTGTTGATTTTAATATGTTAATCTTCTGTAAAAACATTTCGAAAAAAATAAGAACTACCACGCATAAATGTTTGCGGTTTCTCCGCGATACATGAAAATATTTTACAGTTTTCCTACGTAAAAACTTTATTCTTCTTTTTTCAACCAACAAAATTGATTGGTATCAAACCGTAGTTATTCACAAAATCTTTTTTGGTATGCTATTCGCTTAATGCGTTCAACCAATAAAATTCTTTGCTTTGAAAACTGTTGCTGCTAATAATTAATTGCAGTTCTCAAATAAGAGTTTTATCCCCAAACTTTAGTCGCCATTTTTTTGATCACTATCGTAAGATGGTAGAATCAGGATGTTTACAGCCGGCCATCCCCTGTATGCATTCCGGGTTTTGCTGTTGCGTGCATTTATTTGTTTATCCTGTAAAAACCAAGCGTATAAAAATGAGATCTACTTTAAAACCACTTGTAACCGCTATTGCCCTGTTGTTATTTTGCTGTTCTCTTTTTTCACAACAAGTTGCCAAAACCATTCCTTATTCTTCTTCGCCCGAAGGGCTGATTGGATTCCTTGAATTCCGCCCTTCTGATTATGGCTCCCAGAAGCATCCTTTAATTATCTTTTTACACGGTATTGGCGAGCGGGGTAACGGTACCTCTCAAATCAACAA
>Ga0209069_10002062_pt1 | contig 10330 bp, 10 predicted proteins | sample Str013_2_FD_187202 | JGI IMG/M metagenome (GOLD analysis project Ga0209069, IMG submission 187202) | Freshwater sediment microbial communities in response to fracking from Pennsylvania, USA - Straight Creek_MetaG_SC_2013 (SPAdes) (version 2) | ecosystem: Environmental > Aquatic > Freshwater >...
GTGAAATATTCAATCTAGAAATAGTTTTAAATATCTTGGGTTGATCGACATGACTTGTTAATCCAACACCTTTATCTTAAAATTCTTCCACCTTACTTTTATTCCACCACCATCATGTATTTGCAAAGCAATAAACCCAACACCTTTTCCCATGGTTTCGTCATTCATATCTACCATCATATGTCCATTCAGCCAGGTGGTAACCCGGTCGTTCACTACTCTTATCCTCATACTGTTCCATTGCCCCTCTTTTAAAAATCGCTCGTGCAATGGATTTGGCTGGTGCAGCCAGCCCCTGCCATAGGATTCATAAATACCACCAGTATGTAAATTCATCGGAGCTACTTCCACCTGCCAGCCACTGATTTTAACACCTTCAATGGAAGAACGAAAAAATACGCCACTATTGCCATTGGCTTCCTGTTTGAATTGCAGGGTCAGTTCAAAGTTTTTGTAATTGTCATTCGTTGACAAATAACCATATTGTTTGTCGGGGCCGCTTTCGCATACCATTTCCCCTTTCTCCACATACCATTTTTCCGTCCCATGGATGGTCCAGCCTGTCAAATCTTTTCCATTAAACGGATGAATTGCTTTTTGTGCGGAAACAATAATGGAAGAAAAGAAAACAATCAATAATAAAAAGTATTTCATGTGCAGTAGGTTTAAAGAAAGATAAGAATTTCTTTTGATCAATAATGTACACAAGGTTTAATGCAGTCTGCGTTTTTTAATCATACCACCCTTGGTGTCTTTGATAGAATTCATCACCACAAATGCATCTGGGTCAATGCGATTTATCGCGGCATTCAGTTTACTCACTTCCAGCCTTGTAATAACCGTATATACAATATCAATATCGTAGGCATCCCCTCTTTTTCCAAAACCTCTTTTACCACGGTATACCGTTACACCCCTCCCCATTTCCTGCGAAATCATTGAACGGATGGCATCACTTTTTACTGAAATGATCGTAACACCTGTATATTCTTCAATACCCTCAATAACAAAATCCACTGTTTTTGATGCGGCCAGATAGGTAAGCACAGAATACAAAGCCGTTTCTACAGAAAGCAAATAGGCTGCTATTGAAAATATAAAAATATTGAACAGTAAAATGATATCGCCAATGCTAAGACTCACCTTCCTGCTGATGAATATGGCCAGCACCTCTGTACCGTCCAATACAGCGCCTCCGCGTACAGACAGGCCAATACCCGCGCCTAAGAAGAAACCGCCAAATACAGCCACCAGCAATTTGTCATGTGTTACCTCAGGGAAAGGAAAGAAAGCGGTACACAGGGCAAGACCAATAATCGCAAGACTCGCCCTGATGGCAAATTGTTTGTCAATCACGCGCCATCCCAGCAATACAAAAGGGATATTGATGACTACCAGGATTATCGGCAGTTTCATTGGTGTTAATTCAGAGATCATCAGCGAAATACCGGTGGCGCCACCATCAATGAATTTACTGGGCAGTAAAAAGCTTTTCAATCCAAAACCTGCGGACAATATACCGGCGCAAATAAGTATAGTGTCTTTAATTCCCTGGAAAACCATTTTCTGCAAATCCTTAAAACCCTTTGCCAGTTCATAAGAAGACAATATTTTTTCCTTGTTTTTCTTGCTGTAAACAGTGTTTAATATTATCCTCGACCAAAAATTGTTCATATACTTAAAGTTAAGCTATCATGGCTTTTTGTAAGATTAAAAAACGCATTAGCAGGGAATACAACTCTTTGTTATCTTCATCAATCAGCAACTGCCAATGAGTCAAAGCAAACTAAAACAAACAATCGGTCTCTGGTCTGCAGTTTCCATTATTATAGGAAGCATCATTGGCTCCGGTATATTTATGAAGCCGGCAACAATGGCCGTGCAACTGGCATCGCCAATATGGATGGCCGTGGTATGGATTATAGCGGGTTGTTTTTCTCTACTGGGTGCTTTGATTTATTCCGAGATTGGCGCCATGCTACCCGAAACAGGGGGACAATATGTATACTTCCGCCGCATGTATGGTGATTTTGTTGCCTTCCTCTATGGTTATTCCGCATTATCTGTAATCAATACTGCCTCCATTGCTGCAATAGCGTTTGTATGTGCGCAATACGCTGACTATTTTCTTCACCTGCCCCGGTTGGCGGCAGCAGCCGAACACAATTGGGTATGGCATATCCCATTGCTGGGTAATTTATACCCATTGGAAAACCTGGGTGTGAAATCGCTGGCAATCGGGTTGGTGCTTGGCCTTACTTTTCTAAATTATATAAGCGTACGCGCGGGAAGCGCTTTACAGGTAGTTTCTACGATTGTAAAGATAGCCGTTATCGCTGCATTGGTATTTGGCATTTTCTTTTCGGGAAATGGTTCTTTTCAAAACTTTGTGGATGCGCCACATCCAAAACATGGAATGAGTTTGCTCAGTGGTATTGTTGCTGCACTAACAGGCGCATTCATGGCCTATGATGGTTGGATCAATATCACGTTTGTAGGCGGGGAAATAAAAAGCCCGCAAAGAAACATCCCCAAGAGTTTATTTATTGGCGTATTTGTTTGCATAGCAGTATATATTTTAATCAACCAGGCATATTTGTATGTATTGCCCATCGATAAAGTAGCTGCTTCACCACTGGTAGCCTCCGATGCAATCACGGTGGCATTGGGTAAAACAAGCGGTGCAGTAGTAGCAGCCTTAATTGTCATCTGCACTTTTGGCGCCATCAATGGCAACGTGATGTCAATATGCAGGGTTACCTATGCCATGAGTAAGGATAGACTTTTTTTTAAGTCTATCGGTAATGAGCACCCACGATTTCAAACACCAGGCAATGCATTGTGGTTGCATGGTATCTGGGGGTCTATACTCATCTTCAGTGGCTCGTTCGACCTGTTGGCAGATATGTATACGTTTATCAGTTGGATTGCCTACCTCATTGGAGCCATAGGCATATTTGTGTTAAGAAAGAAAATGCCGCTGATAGAAAGACCCTATAAAGTTTGGGGTTATCCTTTTGCACCATTACTGTTCATCGCCTTTGCTGCTTTTTATGTAATCAGTACAGTCTGGAACGATATCAACAATTATATCACCGGTCAATCCCCCGTAGTAAATTCCGTGCTGGGCATGGCCATCACCGCTACGGGCATTCCGCTTTATTTTTATTTTAAAAAAAGAAACAGGAACCATCCGAGTTAAAATGATTGTAGTTAGTGGTTGGCTCCATTGCCATGCATTTTCTTTTCTGTAAGTTTGGAAATGCAACCCAATTATATGTTTCCCCTTAAACATTCCCTGCTTATTTTATTTTTTGGTTTTATGCTTACTATAGCGCAGGCGCAGGTTAGTATCCCGGCTTATACCGGTTATGCGGTACCGATAGAAGCCTCCGACAGCAATGACGAAAGTATATTGTTCAATGCCAGTGAAGGCCTGCACAACTGGACAGATTTGCAACAACACATTCAGTACTTTTTTTATGCAGGGAAAGAAGGGAAGCTGAAAGTAAGCCTGCTGGCAAAAAATGTATTGCCGGGTGGAAGAATAAACCTGCAATTCAATGGGAAGAATTTTAAAGTAAAAATACCCGCAGCAGGTTCCTTCAGGGAATTAAAGGTGGGCCGCATCAGTATACCCCATCCTGGCTTTTACTCTTTTGAATTATCGGGTGAAACATTGGCGGGCAATGCAATTGCTTCCATTCAGTCTATCCGCTTAAAAGGATCCATCACCGATTCGCTTCATTTCAATGCAAAAGAAAGAAGGAATGCAGCCTCTGTTCATTTGAAGTATCCACTTTCGGATTCATCCAAAGCAGTTATGTTTTACAATGAATTATCTGTGCCCGCTGGCTCAGATATCATACATACCTATTTTATGGCCAATGGCTTTGCCAGGGGGTATTTTGGCATGCAGGTAAACTCACCCACGGAAAGAAGAATTATTTTTTCTGTTTGGGACGCCGGCAAAGAAGCTGCCGACAGAAACAAGGTTTCGGAAGACAACAAGGTTCAGCTGCTGGGAAAAGGTGAAGGAGTTATAGCCGAAGGTTTTGGTAATGAAGGCACAGGAGGACACAGTCACTGGGTTTACAACTGGAAAGCAGGCGAGAACTATAAATTTGTGGTGACAGCCTTACCCGATAGTGCTTCCAATACCACTACCTATACGGGCTATTTTTTCGTACCCGAAAAACAACAATGGAAATTAATCGCAGCATTCAGGGCGCCAAAAGACGGTAGTTATTTACATGGACTGTATTCATTTGTTGAAAATTTTGTTGGGGTAAATGGCCAGTTGCAACGAAAAGCTTTTTTTGGTAACCAGTGGATACGCAATGATAATGGGCGTTGGGATGAATTGAACCGTTCTGTTTTTTCTTATGATGCTACTGGTAAGGCACATGATCGGATTGATTATGGAGGGGGTACTGAAAACAACCTATTCTATTTATGGAACGGCGGTTTCAGGGAAGCCAATGCAATATATGGGAGCGTATTCAGTCGTACATCCATCGATAAAAACCCTGTTGTCGATTTATACAGGAATGTGGACAGCGTAATACAGGCGCAGAAAGACAGGCAACTCATATTTTCGGCTATTGCTGCCGGTAAGCTGGACACCACTGGTTCCATCAATGGAGTCTATTATAAAATGCTGCAGGAAGGTTCAGGCGCACCCGTGACAGTAAACGATACAGTAACTGCATTTTATAAAGGCGCTCTGATGACCGGGGAAATATTTGACCAGACAAGGGATAAGCCCGCTACCTTTCCATTGAACCGACTGATAAAAGGATGGCAGTTAGGTGTTCCCTTATGCAGGGAAGGCGGAAAGATTCGATTGATTATACCATCCTCGCTTGCCTATTCCATACGTACCCGTTCCGAAAAAATTCCACCAAACAGTGTACTTGTATTTGATATAGAGGTACTGAGTACAAAAAAATAATTTATACAATAACCCTTGATATGAAACCAATCAAACAGTTCATCACATTTATTCTCTTAATTATTTGCTGCAATACCAAAGCGCAAACTCCGGCACGGGATACATTTTACCTGCTGAAACCTGATCGCGTATTTGATGGCGAACAAATGCATGAAGGATGGCAGGTACTGGTAAAAGATAATATGGTGTTGGCTGCCGGCACTTCAATGAATGCCCCGGCCGGGACAATTGTTATTACTTTAAAAGGTTGTACGGTTTTACCCGGATTGATTGAGGGCCATAGTCATTTGTTCCTGCACCCCTACAATGAAACACCCTGGAACGAACAGGTATTGAAAGAGTCGCGCGCCGAGCGAACTGCACGTGCCGTAATGCACGCGAATGCTACAGTAATGGCGGGATTTACCACGGTGCGTGATTTGGGAACTGAAGGCGCCATGTATGATGATGTAGGTTTGAAACAGGCCATTAACAAAGGCATTATCAATGGCCCGCATATTATTGCATCCACAAGAGCCATCGTAGTCAAAGGAAGTTATGGACCGAGATTTGAATCAGCCGATACCGATCTTCCGCAAGGTGCTGCGGAAGTTGGCAATACAGATGAATTGCTGAAAGAAATAAGAACCCAAATTGGCAAAGGCGCCGATGTAATAAAATTATATGCCGATTATCGCTGGGGTAAAAACGGGGAAGCCATGCCTACATTTACAGAGGCGGAATTAAGAGCAGGGGTGGAGGCGGTCAATAGTACGGGCCGGCAACTGGTGGTGCATTCTTCCACCGCGGAAGGAATGCGCAGGTCTATCATGGCCGGTGTGTCAACCATTGAACATGGGGATGATGGTACGCCGGAGATTTTCAAACTGATGAAGGAAAAGGGTATTGCCTTATGTCCAACACTCGCTGCCGGCGATGCAGTGGAACAATACCATGGCTGGAAGAAAGGCATTGATCCCGAACCTATCCGTTTACAGGAAAAAAGGAAGAGTTTCAAAGCGGCATTAGACGCAGGCGTTACGATTTGCATGGGTGGCGATGTGGGCGTGTATGCGCACGGCGACAATGCGCGTGAAATGGAAATGATGGTGGCTTACGGCATGAAACCAATCGATGTATTAAAATCGGCTACTTCGGTAAACGCAGATGTTTTTGGTATCAGCCATATTGCCGGAAGAATTAAAGCAGGCATGCCCGCGGATATTATTGCAGTTTATGATGATCCTTCGAAGGAGATATCCGCTGTAAGAAAAATAAAACTGGTGATGATGGGAGGAAAAATTCTGCGGCAATAATTAATGCGTCAGCATATGAATTGTATCGCTGTGTAGTGGATACATTGCCAATAATGCATCTCTGTCACCCAATTCAAAATCATTGAAATCAAATCCTGGAGAAACGGTGCAACCCACCAATGCATATTCACCACCCACTTTGACTTTGGAACCAAACCAGCTCCCCGCCCGAACCATACATTGAAATTGTTCGCCATTGCCCGGGTTATTACCCAACAGGTGTTTAATTAATTTTCCATTTGTATCAATTTCATATACCATCAATGGATCCCCAAAATAGAAATGCCACAATTCGTCGGAAGCAATCCGGTGCATCGCGGAAAATTGCTGCTGTTCCAGCAGAAAATAAATACTGGTTGCCACAGGACGATCACCATGAAAGGAGGGAGGCAATTGATCCTTTGAGATATTCAATGAAGCAGTATAGCTCCTGCGGTAACTGCCGCCTTCAATATGTTTTTCGAGAGATAAGTGTTGAATCCAGAAATCAGCATTGGGACGCATGCTTATTGAATTTTCACTTTGATCTCCTTCGTTCCCCAATACCAGGCGTTCAATGAATCCTTTAACCAGATGGTATCTTTAGCAGGGCGCGACATTAACAGGAAAAGGCGGAAATGGGTGGAGTCCGTTGTTTCCATTTGTATTTTGCTGAATTTTTTCAAATAGGTAAACCTTTTCAGCGCGCGCGCCTTGTTATCAGTGTTTTCAAAAACGAACTTAATCGAACCCTCCGGCGCAACCACTTTTACAGGCTGGATTTTAACTGGTTCATTGACCGGTTTTGTTTGAATACTGTCAGGCTGTTTGGCTGTCACCACCGTATGGCTGGTATCGGGTAATACTTTTTTTACAATTTGGGTATCAGTAACAGGAAGTACAGCTGCGTTTTGTTCTACCGGGTTGGTTGTATTTTTATTGTACAGGTAATAGCCACCCCATCCAATGATGGCCAGTGTAGCCAAAACACCCAGGATGGTTACCACTTTGCGCATATCTGTGCCCGAACCACCTGTTGCAGGGTCATCATTGTATACCGATTTATTCCTGATATCGTGTTGCTTGTCGTGCGAATCCTCCACCTTGGAAGAAATCGCTGTCCCCGGGTTAAAACTGAAGGAACCATCTTTGTTTTTTTGTACAAGGCCGACACCTTCAATGTAGAAAGGTTTGCCAATATTGATAAACTGCAGGGCAAGGGCAATATAGGAGTCAAGATCTGCCTGTGCCAGCGCCTTCATTTTACCGGTTTCCGCTTTAATAAACTCTACGAGGGAGTCCTCCATTTTGGCATTGGTCTTATTTGCGAAGGAAATTCCTTCAATGGGGACTTTTACTTTGTTGCTGTCTTCCTGGAAAACAGCGTTGCTGTCCATAGTGAAGACACCAATTCCCGGAAGAGAAAGGGTTTTGTACTGGTAGAGATACTGGGCTAGCAGGTTATCAACTTTCAAGATAATGGGTTTTGCCTACCAAATTACAAATAAATAGCTGCCTCACAAACAGTAAACCATATTCTGTTGGCCTGTGCATGGATTGGCTGTATTTTTGCAACATGGCATATTCGTTAACCGAGGAAGAAAAGAAATTTGTGGATTACTGGACCAAAAACAGGGAAAGAGAGAAGAAAACCTTCCGGCAATTATTGGTGGGATTGCCTATTGGATTGGTATTCGCTATTCCCATTGTCATTAATTTTTCATCCGGGTGGTACAAGCGCGCTGATATGTGGGCAAGGGCCCATACAGACGACAGCACCGGTACTGTTCTTATCATTGCTGCCCTCATTATAGTAGTTTTTGTTGCCATATTTTCAAGAAAGTACCGATGGGAAAGATATGAGCAACAGTATCGTGAAATTTTATATAAGATGGACAAAGAGGGCCCTCAAACCGGATAATCTTCCTGGACTCTTGTCAATAAGCAGCGATTTATGCCGATAAAAAGTCTTTTACTTAGTCTATATTCGCAAAAATTTTTCAAAATATATGAGGAAATTACCTGTTCTGGTGGTGCTGGCAATAATAATGTGTTTACCTATTCTGGGTTGCCTGAAAAGTTCCACGCCCACTACCTGTACCAACCGTCCCGTTGACCAGGATGAAGCAACCATCCTTGCTTATCTTGCAGCCAATAGTGTGACCGGCTATGTGAAACATGCGAGCGGAATGTATTACAAAATTGACAGCCTGGGAAGTGGCCCAACTGCCAATGCTTCTTCAAAAGTATATGTACAGTATTCCGGCAAGTTTACCAATAATACAGTCTTTGATTCCGAATCAGATGCTACAAAAACCGGCTTTGTACTCGGCACGCTTATCCAGGCATGGCAGATTGGTATACCCTTGATCCACAAAGGAGGTATTATCCATTTATACGTACCTTCTGCATTGGCCTATGGCTGTCAGCCTACAGGACCAATACCCGCCAATGCTGTATTGGTGTTTGATATCGTGCTGGTTGATATAGTATAAATTATGTAAACCTGGAGATGGCTTATACAGCCTTGCGTATTCTAAAGCGCAAGGCTATTTTGTTTTACATTTGTTTCAAATAATTAGCACTTGCCACACGAAGCCATTTCTGTATTCGATATTTTTAAAATAGGCGTCGGCCCTTCCAGTTCACATACACTGGGCCCATGGAGGGCAGCTTTGCTTTTTATACAGTCGCTCAAACAAAAAAACCTATTAACCGAAATAGTAAACATAGAAGTGCTGCTCTATGGATCATTGGCAAAAACAGGCAAGGGACACGGAACAGATATTGCCGTTCAGTTAGGACTCTGTGGCGAAGACCCAGTCAGCTTTGATGTAAACGCAATAGATGCACGGATACAGGACATTCATTCCATGAAAAAACTGGTATTGGGTGGTAAACACGAAATTGATTTTGATCCCACAGAAGATATCGAATTTTTGTACCATGAATCATTGCCCTTTCATCCCAATGCGATCACTTTTCTGGCGAAAGCAAGAAACGACAATCATCTTGCTGAGACTTATTATTCTGTAGGTGGTGGCTTTGTAGTTAAGGAAGGAGAGGAGCATGATGCCTCGAATGACATTCAATTGCCTTTTCCCATCAATACCGCGGATGATTTACTGCATTGCTGTATGAAGGGTTTATCAATAAGTGAAGTGGTGATGGAAAATGAAAGCGCCTGGCGCAGTGAAGCGGAAACCATCAAAGGCGTATTAAATATCTGGCGGGTAATCAGGGAATGTACTTTTCGGGGATGTCATACCCAGGGCATATTACCCGGGGGACTAAACGTAAAAAGAAGGGCCGCCGATTTGAATAAGAAATTACTGGCCGGTAAACCTTATTCCGATTATGAAGGCTGGATAACTGCTATCAGAAGTGGTGGTAATGATTTTAAATATATACTGGACTGGGTAAGTTGTTTTGCACTGGCCGTCAATGAAGAGAATGCATCTTTTGGCAGAGTGGTTACTGCACCTACCAATGGTGCCGCCGGTGTAATACCCGCCGTGCTGCAATACTTCGTCGCATTCTGTGATGGATTAAAAGAAGAAAAAATTATCCAGTTCATGCTCACCGCTTCCGAAGTAGGAAGTATTTTCAAAAAGGGCTCCACTATTTCAGCAGCCATGGGTGGATGCCAGGCAGAGATAGGTGTGTCTTCCGCAATGGCAGCAGCAGGCTTAACCGAATGCATGGGTGGAACGCAAAGACAGGCATTGATGGCCGCGGAGATTGCCATGGAACACCACCTTGGATTAACCTGCGATCCTATAGGAGGATTGGTACAAATACCCTGTATAGAAAGAAACACCATGGGCGCTATCAAAGCAATCACTGCTTCCCAACTGGCATTACAAAGCGCACCTGATTATGCAAAGGTTTCACTGGACGCTGTTATCAAAACGATGTGGGATACTGCGCTTGACATGAACAGTAAGTACAAAGAAACATCTGATGGAGGATTGGCCATTAATATTCCACTGAGCTTGCCGGAGTGTTAGATGCTAAAATTATCCGCAATTCCAAGTGATTATATCTCGCAGTATTGATATTTAGTCGACAAATACTGAATATTGAGTTTACCAGCTGAATC
>Ga0209069_10002063_pt1 | contig 10330 bp, 7 predicted proteins | sample Str013_2_FD_187202 | JGI IMG/M metagenome (GOLD analysis project Ga0209069, IMG submission 187202) | Freshwater sediment microbial communities in response to fracking from Pennsylvania, USA - Straight Creek_MetaG_SC_2013 (SPAdes) (version 2) | ecosystem: Environmental > Aquatic > Freshwater >...
CCTGCGCAATTCGGGTCGTGTCGAAGTCATGGACGATATCCACTCGGCAAAATGGATGAAACTTGTCGTCAACGCCGCCGAACTCATTCCATCAGCCATCGTCAATCTTCCACTCAATGATGCGGCGCGTTTTCCCGGAATGCTGGAAGTGATGCGACTGGCCGGGTATGAAGCCATGCAGGCGGCACAGGCGGACGGTGCCAAGATCATCCCCATCATCGGCATGCCCCCAATTACGACCAATCACCCAGAACGTTATGTTGATCAGATTTTTGACGAAGTGCTAAAAACTTTTTCCAGGCCCGATACTCTGGTTACCTCCCTTCAAGACTGGCGAAAGGGCCGGCGCGCAGAAGTGCAAGAAGTAAACGGCTGGGTTGTTGACATGCTCCGCCGTCATGGCCGAGTTGCTCCCATGAACGAACTTGTAGCAAAACTGGGTTTCGAGATCGAAGCTGGCAAGCGGATAGCGAGTGTGGAAAACGCTGGGGTTCTCATCGAAACATACCAGCAAATTCATGAGTGATGATCGCCCAATTGTTCTGCCGGAACGCAATGTCAGCATTACAGGAAGCAAAGTGGAACTTGGATCTGCAACGTGTTCAGAAGAATCGGGGCTATGCAGGCTTAAGAGCAAGATTACTTTGGGTCTACTGAAACTGGATTCTGGGTTGCTCGTTTCTTGAGCGTCCAATCAGTTTTTAATCAACTTCAGATGCCGAGAACTCCCCCAAAGCCTTAGCGCTTGTCACGCAACAATCACTCTCTTGCTGCCCACCGAGCGCGCACGACGGCTTCTAACTAATTGGTTTTCTTGAACTGTCGTTGCTATCCGTCATCGGACGAACTCGCGCCTCCCACAGTTCCAAAACCACCACTCCACTATTCAACTTTATCAATTCGAGCCTAAAGATCTTGTTAGGCGCTTGCAGGCGGCGCCTTAATCGCAATGAATTCGTCGGGTGGCCGTTTGGAGCAGTAACAGTCGCCTCGCGAAATTGCGGGTTGATACGGGTTCTTTGCTTTCGGAGGCATTCACGCCCGTATGAATGACGCCAGTGGGTTGGTGTAGTCCGAAACCTGGTCGCGGAAAGTCCCAAGTCCAAGGATCATAGTTTCGAACCGGTCTCAGTTTGGATCGAACTGGTCTCCGTTTTGCCGTTTAGGTGATTTCGGAAAACTTTTTATCAGCCTGAGACTGGAGCCCAATTTGGCAGCCCATGCCGATGCAGAGACCACCACTGAGACCGCCGAGGTCGCCATCACCCCCGCATCGCCCGCGAAAACGCAGCGTTTTGAGAAAAGTGAGAAAAATGGTGCAAATCGAGAACTGAATGGTGGTGGACGCAGTCATTGGCGAACTGGTCTCAGCCTGAAATTCCCTGCTAACAGGGAATTAACAGGGAAAATCTCTGATTTTGGTCCGCTGTGGAGCAGTTTGACTGCAAATTAGAACCTTATTTCAGTGTGTTACGGACAATTTCCCTGCGTTTCGGAACAGGGAATTTAAATTTGCGATCAGGGACTTCACTGCTGCGAACAGGGAAGACGCAGGTGCAATCAGGGAACAGGGGAGGCCAACAGTGACCTTGGCCTGATAGATCTACAGACACAACATATTGGGGAAAACGGTGCAACAACAGCAATATATGGTGGACAAGTTACTTTAGGAGTTCTATCTACGTTCCAAGCTGTGTGGGCCGACCAGGACCCCACTGCACAACAGAAACCCTGGGACAAACGGAGGTGTGAACGCAGAGACCATAAAGGATTGACTATGTCGGAACTTCAGATCGAATACCTCCCCATCAATGCCATGCGCCCCTACCCCCGCAATGCGCGAACACACTCAAAGAAGCAGATCAAACAGATCGCCGATAGCATCAGGCAGTTTGGCTTCACCAATCCCCTCCTCATCGATAAGGACAACATGATCCTGGCTGGCCATGGCCGACTTGCCGGGGCTCAATTGCTGGCGATGGATCGGGTGCCTTGCGTCCGGCTTGAGCATATGAGTCCGGCACAGAAGAAAGCCTACGTACTGGCCGACAACAAGCTGGCACTGAACGCGGGTTGGGATGAAGAGATCCTGGCCATTGAGCTCCAAGAGCTACTGTCGGTCGATGATGGTTTTGATATCAGCCTTACTGGCTTTTCCATTGCCGAAGTGGACGGGCTGATTGAAGGCCTGGCAGTTGAAGAACCAGGTTCACCAGCGGATGAAAAGCTGCCGCCACTCGCGTCTGGTCCAGCTATCACCAAACTCGGTGACATTTGGCAGCTGGGCCATCATCGGCTGATCTGTGGCAGTGCGCTCGATGCTACCGTTGTCCAGCAGCTGATGGCCGACGAATTGGCCCAGATGGTGTTTACCGATCCGCCTTATAACGTGCCAATCGAGGGCCATGTCAGCGGGTTGGGCGACGTCAAGCATCGCGAATTTGCCATGGCGTCAGGTGAAATGGATCAGTCCCAGTTCACAGCCTTTCTGGCTTCTGCTTTCAAGAATCTCGCCAATCACAGCGTCGATGGTTCAATCCACTTTGTCTGCATGGACTGGCGCCACATGCAGGAGATGCTGGAAGCCGGCAACAAAATTTACACCGAACTCAAGAACCTCATCGTGTGGGTCAAGGACAATGGCGGTATGGGCACTTTTTACCGCTCAAAGCACGAGCTGATCTTTGCCTTCAAGAAAGGTGCAGCGCCCCACATCAACAGCTTTGAGCTCGGCCAGCATGGCCGCTATCGCACCAATGTCTGGACCTACAAGGGCATGAACTCGTTTGGCAGCGGCAGGGACCAGGATCTTGCCCTTCACCCGACAGTTAAGCCGGTAGCGATGATTGCCGATGCCATCAAGGACGTTTCCAAGCGCAGCGATATCGTACTCGACCTTTTTGGTGGCTCCGGCTCCACTCTTATTGCCGCTCACAAGACTGGGCGTCGGGACCATCTTTGCGAGCTCGATCCCCTCTACTGCGATCGGATCATTCGCCGGTGGCAGGCCTACGCCAAGGATGATGCGATTGTAGCGTCAAGCGGAGAGAGCTTCGAAATCGTCAAAGCAAGACAGACCGCTGGGGCAGATGGCAGAGTGCGCTCAAGTGCCAAGGCCTTGCCCGGCCAGCCGCTGGAGTCTCTAGCGACAGGGATGCAAACACATGTTTTGAGCGCGCAGCCAAGTGAAGTGCATAGCCTCACCAACGGCGAAAACGCGCGTGGGTGACAGCCATGAACGACTACGATCCTTCCGGCACCAAGTTAAGACTGCCGACCCCTGCTCACTATGACGTTGGCTTTGCCAAACCGCCCGTCACAACCCGATTCAAGCCTGGCAAGTCTGGGAACCCTAAAGGTCGACCCAAGGGCAAGAAAAGCAAACTCCCTAGCATGGCCGAGGAGCGCCTCAAGACAATTATTCTAGAGGAAGCCTATCGCGATGTGCCAATCATAGAGCGGGGCCGGGCAAAGCGCGTTTCAATGATTGAGGCCAATATCAGGGCGCTAGCCGTCAGTGGAGCCAAAGGCAACAATCGGGCTGCGAACATCTTTGCATCCTCGGTCCTCAAGATCGAGGAAGAAAGGAAAAAGCTCGCGTCCGACTTCTTTGGTTCGGCCATTGACTACAAGCAGAAATGGGGCGCTGAGATTGAAAGACGAAAGCGACTTAACCTGGACTTGCCGGCCCCGGTTCCCCATCCTGATGATTTGGTGCTTGATCGCCAGAACATGAAAGTTCACATCCGCGGTCCCCTCACCAAGGAGGATCAGGAACTCTGGGAATTTGGGGAAGTACTCATCGATGTTCTCGAGGAAAAGACCGAGGACCTGAAGACCCGCCTTGAAGCTGAGACAGACGAAGCGAAGCGCACCTGGCTTCAGCAGGAAATCACAACAAACGAAGCCTACGTTAAACAACTCCTTCGACTATTCGGTCCACCCGAGATTCGCCGCACCAGTCATGCCATCCAAGAAATGGAAGACGAGTTCAACCTCGATCTGACCGATTACAAGCGTCAGAAGGCTACGGAAGAGTAGCAATCGTTTTGTCTGCTGTCAGTGCAATTGCAGTCGTTGCGTCGACTTCCTCGAAATGCCGCTTTTGACCCGAAGCAGACTTGTGTACTGAGTGAGCTGCATCTACAATGATGCCAACAGTCCAACATCACTAACGATTGTAATAAAACTCGCCGAGAGTGGAGTTCTCCAACACTGTTGGGTCGCAGGGAATGTCCGCTTTGCCCACGCGCTTCCGCTTTACCGTCCGTCTCCAACTACAGGGCCGAACTCTTAATCTATCTGGAAGAAATCCTCAATGACAGGTCACCTCATTGCTCAACACACCGGGAATCATAAAGAACTCTTGACGAAGACTCGAGTAGTCCGAAGGTTCTTGCTCGCCCTTGGTCATGTCAAATACGTCAGCTTTTACCCGAGTCATCAATTGCTGGATTTCAACGCCTGGCGTCGGAAGCTCACGCAATAAAGCAGAAGTGTATGGACTGTTCCGGCCTTCACCATCGTAGGCAACCATGCCAGCAGAAGTAGAGAACCCAATTAAAAGACCTCCGCCAGAAATTCTTGGCGCCGCAAGCCCCGCTCCCGCCCCAGTCGAACCACTTACTCCCAGTGTGCTCGCAATATCGCTCGCCAGCGGATTATCACGATCGGCGTCAATAAATGCAATTGAGGTCCTGTTTAAATCCACCATATACCTAAAAATATTCGTCACATTGATGGTCTCATATTCAATAGCCGTTCTATCTTCGAGTTTCGCGTCAACAGGGATCAAATAGTTTTCGCCACCGACTTGCATCCCGTGTCCCGAGTAATAAAAAAAAGCGACTTTCGAATCAGTGGTCGCTGTTGCGAAGGCGCTCATGTTTGCCAGCATCGATGAATAGCCTAAGTCTTCTCCCTCGATGACATCAAAGCCGACGCGCTTCAGCAAGGCTGCCATATCATGAGCGTCATTTGACGGGTTGAGCATTCGTCCGCCATACTGGTATGCCCCATTTCCAATAACTAATGCCACACGCTCAGAAGCTGAAGCATCAAGCGGCAAACCTAACAACGAACAAAGGATTAAAAGAATGAGGCAGCTGTATATCCGAAATGACCGATTTAGTTGGAACATAATGCCTGCCAATTTCGCCACATTGCGATTCTGAAAATTGTTGACCAAAGTTCTGCACCTAGATTTCATGAATTGTACATTTCGATTGCCGTATGTCACCAACTCACTTGACACGATGGCAATTCAACATCCCTAGCGATTAAGATAGAACTCCCCGAGAGATGAGTTTTCCCAGGGCTGCTGGGTGTTTTTGGTGAGATCCATAACCTCTTGGCGTACGTGCTTGAACATGAGGCCGACTTCTATGCCCTTCTCATCCATGTTGTCGAGCAAGGCCTTGGTGAAAGGACTATGGTCGCCGTCGCCATCACTGGCTGTTTGGTCAGGTGCGGTGGCAAAACCTATCAACATTCCACCTCCATCCGTTGTTGCCGCTGCCATACCTGAACCAACAGCTGCAGAGCGCGATAGCTTGCGGGAGAAACTGCGCGCCAAAGGGTTGTCACGACAGGAATCCAGCATCGCAATACTGACCCTGTTGGGATCGGCCATAGTGCCCAAGATTTGATCTACGCTCACCGTTTCAAAGCTCAGAGCTGTGGCATCCGCCAGCTTGGCATCAACGGGGATCAAGTAGTTATGGCCTTCATACTGCATGCCGTGACCTGCGTAGAACAGGAAAGCGACCTTTGATCCATCGAGCGAGGTCTCAAATCGTCTGACAGCACTGTCCATTCCGGGCTTGTCGAGGTCCTCTGCCTCGGTAACTTCAAATCCCAGCGACTTGAGTTTGGCCGAAATGGCCATTGCGTCGTGCTTGGGGTTCGGAAGTTGGTTCGCATTCTGATAAGCTGAGTTGCCGATCACAAGAGCTACTCTTCTGCCGACATCGGTGTTCACGACCGTAGGTTTGTTGTCAGTGGTCACTTTCGTGTCGCCCCCTATCTGCGAACAACCTGAGACGCTGGTTGAGCTACATTTTTGAGCGACAAAGGCATTGTAGTTATCGGTAACTTGAAAGGTCACAAACTGCTTCTGGATCTGTTCGTTTTCCCTCTTGATCCGATCAATATCCTTGCTGGCCAAACTATCATTGACCTCTTTCATGACAGTGAGCAGATCACTGCTATGGCTATTCAACATGTTATGCGCGACGAAATCAGTTACAAAGTCTCTGGCAATCGTGAGCTTGCCCGTCTCCTCCGCGACTTTCTGTTCTTCCTCATCCTTTTTCGCTTTTTCTTTGTCAGCCAAATACTGGCCATAGCCTTGGTCATGCGCAACCAAGTCCGTGAACGACTGCAAGGCGGTCGCCAGTTTTTCCTTTTCAGGCAAATTGGCAGTATCGGAAAGAGTCTTTAGACTTATCGCCTGCGCAATCAGATCAAAGGATTGAGAGCCTCCTTTGGCATGCTTCGCAAAATCATCCGCATTCGCCACCAGTTCTGCGACTTTGTTCTTTAGTTCGGCAAGGTCTGCTTGATCTGTTTCCTTCTTTTTTTGAATGTCGGCAAGTTGAGCGAGATAAGCTTGATAGCTTGCATGACCTCGCAGCAAATCTGCCATCGCCGTGCATGTTTTGACAAAGTCGTCTCGTGAATCTTCCTCAATTGCGACCATGCAACTTTGCCTCACGAGAATTATCTTTTTCAAATCTGCTATCGAAGACATTGAGCTACTGGCAAAGATTAAATAGTTGGACCAACTGAGAGCGTCAGCCAACGGTTGCCTCGTTTCCGCGTCGCTCAATATTGTTTTCGATAACCCCAATGACGCCCGGCAGTCGGAAACTGAATACCCATTATGCTTTGCCGCATCCCTAGAATACAGTGCTTCCTCATTTGTGCCCTGAGTCCAATTGTTGCGTGTGGCGTTGAGCGCCTGACTACAGATCGCAGTAGCCTGCAACTTGCCAAAGCAGGATTCACGATCCAATCCACGATTTTTTCCCACAGCGTCCAGCGAAGAGGTCGCACTGTGTGGTGCAACAAACATCTGATCGCACAAATCACCATCGGACATGTTGACAAACTTACAGCCCAAGGGATCAAGCCCCTTTAATTTTGCAGCCTTTACATAGATTTGCAATTCTCCGCGTTCGGTCCAACTGTCGTTTCCAATATTTGCATTGCCCCCCAATGCAGAATAGCAAAGAGCAGCACTGTCACCCTTGGACAATTTCTGTATGTTTTTTTCGACACAAATGTTCTCTGTAAGGTGGCGCGATATCGCCGCCTTCACCGCGGAAAAGTCTTTGTTTCTAAAGCTGACCATTGAAGCATCAGTAGCCAGGTAACAAACGTCTTCATCGGACTTGTCCTTATATGGATCTTCTGGCAGCCCCAAAGCAACGCGACACTTGCCTACAGCGAGACCACGCAAATCAATTTCAACTTTCGCGTCTTTGTCAATGGACAAAGCGCCAGTCCAGTTAGTTCTTTCCTCATTCATGGCTTTACTACAAAGATCCAGATTTGACATTTGACTATAAGTTGAGTGCGTCTCTAGCAACTTGCAATTCGAGTTAGCCGACTTACAAAGCTTTAGGCCCGCAGATATTGCTTCTGCAACATACGTAGCGCGACTCACTTCAGAACAACTATTGTTGCCTTGAAAGAAGGCACCAGCACCTGGAGAATTTCGCCATTGATCATAGAATGCTTTTGGGCAGTGCCCACGACCTGCGACTGCGGTGCCGACGAACGTCAAAGCGAATGCGCAAAAGGCAAGCAGCGCACATAGGACTATGACTGTTTTTTTCATCGTTGCTCAACTTGCTCAAATGAGTCAGTTTGCGGAACTCACGTTTGTGATTTGGACTCGTCGATTTACGCCATCTTCTGGATGCCTTGGGTCGAGCAATTCTCGGCTACCAAAACCCTTGGATTCCAATTTGAGCTGGTCGATATGGAATTTGGTGACCAGATAGTCTCTTACCGCTGCGGCTCTTCTCTCAGAAAGACCCTGATTATATTCCGCCGTGCCTTTGGCATCAGTGTGCCCTGCAATGAGAAAGTCATATTTCTGCAACCGCTGATCGCTCAGTGCCTTGCCAAGGGTGTCGAGCGAAATCTGGCCGTCATTCGTTAATTGCGCTGAGTCAAATTCAAAATTCACGTAGAGATTGATGGTCGGCTTGCTATCATCTGAGGTCCCCTTCTGAACCTGAATGCCCCGCTTAAAGGAACGATTTGGCGGTGCAATCTTCGTATGTGGGTCAAGCGCGTTTATGATATCCGTTATAGACAGGTCATCGGCCTTTGCTGAGACCTGTGCCAAAAACAACAAAGACGTAAAAAGTGCAGTTCTTTGCCACCTCATCTTCACTTCTCCTGTGTAAGAATGGGCTGTACCGCAGCACTGATTTCTCGGTCAGGCTGGCTTAAATCAGGTTTGTAGATCAGGGCCTTACGGACGCGCGAAAGGTAGTCGCGTTCGGTCATTGCCTCTGGAAGCGCCTCATCGAAAAGCGGGCTGCGTGATGCCAGAACCACAATTATTTCATTGCCATAAGGGGCGCCAACAGTGAACTTGCTCCTGCCATCCTTTCCATCACCAAAAATCCGTTTGGTATTTCGATCAAGTGGTTGGGGAGGCGAAAATTGGGGCTGCGAAAGAGTAACGACAGAGCCGTCTGCCTGAACATAATTTGCATAAATGTATGCTGGCCAATTCGGGGATGTGATGGCTATTGAAAGGTTGGCGCCGCTGGCCAAATTTCCACTGATGGCGCTGGTTTCCAAAGTTGGTTTGTCTTTTGCGTCAACCTGCACTCCGAGCGTTTTGAGAATCTCACACTGTGGCCAAGGCCTGAAGTCCAACTTGAATTCAGCATTTTTTCCAACATAGGTTTTTCTTATGCTGTCCGCCTCTGCGTCACTTCCGACGAAGCCGGAAACAATCAAGTGACCACTATCAATCTTCTCGCGCACAAAGGCACAAGCGGCGTCTAGGATATTGGGACCAGGATTAGGTTCTGGTGGAACTGCCCTTTCAACCTTCATTGCATAGGCTTCGTCTGCAAGCTGGGAGAGTGTTTGGTAAGATATCCACGCATAGCCTTTATCGCCCCAGCCACGCCCCCAAGAATTAATCAGGCGAAACGCTTGTTTTCGGTCATCATACCCCGTGATAGTTATCGCATGATACCCCGTGTTAGTCATCGCATGACTACCGTCGCTCTGCCGTTCATTGTTGCTAAAGACATCTGCCCCGCGCAAATCTTGAAATTTCTGGCCCGCAAACATCCCAACTATTACGGGATTTCCCTTGGCAAGCTCGCCCTTTATGTCATCTGGGTTTGCATAGTTGACTGCATTCGAATCTTGAATTCGGAAGCCCGTCGCCTTTTCTGCGAGCGATTGTTCTATTGTCGCACAGGTTTGCGCCGCATGCGGATATGCTGCAATTGAAACCACCCCCTTCTCAAGTAGCTTGAGCGCGTCTGAGATTGACGATCCACCCGAGCAATCTTGAGAGGTCTTGATGCTGTTATAGATATATTCTGGGCTTGGTATGTTCTTTGGATCATTGCGGGCACGCCCATCAACCCTCACTGCATAATATGCACGTGCCGCATATCCTGTAGCCCACGCAGTGCAGGAACCGAGTTGGCCTTGATTACCTGGGGTTGGAAAGAACCGCGACAGATCCACATGCTCAGGAAGGAAGGCGCGGAACGGTGGAAGATGCTTGAAGCCCCGGAACTGCTCGGGCGATGGAGAGACAAGTCCGGTTGAATATGTGGTTCCAACAGGGTCCGGGTTCACGGGACCCGAGTCATCAACCACGTCTTGCGCTGCTACTTGCACCGGAACCAATAAAATAATCGCAGCCAAACATAGTGTGAGGCGCGTCAGCAGGGGTTCAAATATTTTATGCAGCACCATCCCAACACCAGACAATTTAGGATAAGCGTCTTTGGAGATAACTATCGCCGCTTTTCGGACAACACAGCCAGCGAGCCACTAATCTCGACGAGGCGTTCTTCCCGTTTGACGCCCCGATAAGGGCACGCTCAGGATGCCCAGTTTGAATGAGTTTGTAAAGAGCGACTCTGATTTAACGCAAGCAAACTTGCGTCCAGCTACCGCTATCCATTGTCCCTGTCCTGCCAGCAGTCAGCTCTTGGCCCATCGCGCGTGCTTGTTGAGTCTTGCGATCAGACTGCTGTCCACCGGCAACCGAACCTGACCTGGACGTCGAAGAACCGACGTGAATGACCGAAGCTGCGTAAAAGCGCCAACAAAC
>Ga0209069_10002064_pt1 | contig 10329 bp, 8 predicted proteins | sample Str013_2_FD_187202 | JGI IMG/M metagenome (GOLD analysis project Ga0209069, IMG submission 187202) | Freshwater sediment microbial communities in response to fracking from Pennsylvania, USA - Straight Creek_MetaG_SC_2013 (SPAdes) (version 2) | ecosystem: Environmental > Aquatic > Freshwater >...
CCAAAGGTCGAACACATGACCGCACCCCCGCCTCGCAAAGTGAAGCAGGAACGCCGGAAACCCCTTGCAATCCGGGTGCCGTCCACACATGACGGGTGGTTGGTGTGTCAGTTTTGCTGAACAGATTGTGAGGGTTGGAAGGCTGCGGTTGCGCACGCTGACGCCCCTCACCCTCGCCCTCTACTCTGACAGAAACCCGACATGCCGCCCCACAACCCAAAGGCCCGTCATCCCCCGGACGCGCTGTGGTGCGCGCTGTACGCGGCTCGCCGCGCGCCGGGGGATGACAGGCCTTTGGGTATGCGGCACACGCGCCGGAGGATGACGGGCTTGTGGGGAGCGCCCAACAAGGCTCAGTGCTGCAGGATCTTCGAGAGGAACTGCTGGGCACGCTCGCTGCGCGGCTTGCCGAAGAAATCCTGCTTTGCCGCATCCTCGACGATCTCGCCCTTGTCCATGAAAATCACGCGGTCGGCCACCTTGCGGGCAAACCCCATCTCGTGCGTCACCACCATCATGGTCATGCCGTCCTTGGCCAGCGCCACCATCACGTCCAGCACCTCGCTGACCATCTCGGGGTCGAGCGCGGAGGTCGGCTCGTCGAACAGCATGACGATCGGGTTCATGGCGAGCGCGCGGGCGATGGCGACGCGCTGCTGCTGCCCGCCGGACAGCTGACCGGGGTACTTGCGGGCGTGCTCGGTGAGGCCGACGCGGTCGAGCAGCTTGTGCGCATTGGCCTCCGCCTCCGCCCGCGAGCGGCCGAGCACCTTCTGCTGCGCCAGGCAGAGGTTGTCGACGACGCTCAGATGCGGGAACAGCTCGAAGTGCTGGAACACCATGCCGACACGGGCACGCAATTTCGGCAGATCGACCTTGGGATCGGACAGGCTGATGCCGTCGAGCACGATCTCGCCGGACTGGTACGGCTCGAGCGCGTTGACGCATTTGATGAGCGTGGACTTGCCCGATCCCGAAGGGCCGCACACCACCACCACCTCGCCCTTGGCGACGCGCGTCGAGCACGAATTCAGCACCTGAACCGCGCCATACGACTTGCTGACGGACTTGATCTCGATCATGCGGCGGCCTTCAGTGGGGAATTGCGGTCTCGGTCTGCAGGCGCTTCACAACGCGGGACAGTGCGAACGAGATGAGGAAGTAGACGACGGCGGCGAACAGGTACATCTCGACCAGCCGGCCATCCCTTTGCGCAATCTTGGAGGCGGCGCCGAGGAAATCGGTGATCGACAGCACGTAGACGAGCGAGGTGTCCTGGAACAGGATGATGGTCTGCGTCAGCAGCACCGGCAGCATGTTCCGGAACGCCTGCGGCAGCACGATGTGGCCCATCACCTGCCAGTACGTCAGGCCAAGCGCGTAGCCGGCGGCTGCCTGGCCGCGCGAAACGGACTGGATGCCCGCGCGCATGATCTCGGAAAAATAAGCCGCCTCGAACAGGGTGAAGGTGACGAACGCCGACATGAACGCGCCGACCGCGATCGGACGGGAGCCGCCGGTGACCCATTGCCCGACATAAGGTATGAGGAAGTAGAACCAGAAGATGACGAGGACCAGCGGCAGCGAGCGCATCAGGTTGCTGTAGGATGCGGCGACACCCGGCAGCAGCGGCCGGCCCGACATCCGCATCATCGCGAGCAGCGTTCCCAGCACCACCCCGCCCAGCGTCGCCATCGCGGTCAGCGTCAGCGTGAACCGCATGCCCTCGAAAAACAGGTAGGGCAGGGTGCGGACAATGACATTGAAATCGAAATTGCTGAACATGCGGCGCTCATCTCCCGGCGCTGTAGCCGGGAACCGAAACGCTGCGCTCGACCGCGCGCATGGCGAGGACGACGACGGCGTTGATCAGCAGATAGAGCAGGGTCGCGGCGGTGAAGGCCTCGAACACCTGGAACGAGAACTCCTGCATGGAACGGGCCCTTCCGGTCAGCTCCAGCAAGCCGATGGTGAGCGCGACCGAGGTGTTCTTGATGGTATTGAGAAACTCGGAGGTCAGCGGCGGCAGGATGATCCTGAAGGCCATCGGCAGCAGCACGTAGAGGTAGGTTTGAGCAACGGTCAGTCCGAGCGCCTTGCCGGCGAGCGCCTGGCCGCGGGGAAGCGCATTGATGCCGGCACGGACCTGCTCGGCGACGCGTGCGGACATATATAAGCCGATGCCGATGAACGCCGTATAGAACGCCGCGTTCGGCAACTGTTTCAGCCACAGTCCCATCGACCGGGGCACCAGCTCCGGCAATACGAAGTACCACAGGAATAGCTGCACCAGGAGCGGGATGTTGCGGAACAGCTCGACGTAGCCGGTGCCGATGATATTGGCGATTCTTGAGGGGAGCGTTCGCAGGATTCCGATCATCGAGCCGAGCACGAGGGCGATGAACCAGGCGCAGGCGGCGGTGATGATGGTCCACTTGAGGCCCGACAGCAGCATGTCGAAATAGGTGCCGGTGCCTTCGGGCGAAGGCTGCCAGAAAATCCCCCAGTTCCAGTTGTAGTTCATGCAGCGGAGGCCCCGTATCAATCCGACATCAGCGCTACATCAGCGAAAACAAATATCCCGGGGCTTGTCCCCGGGATCCAGGGCACAGCAATCTGGAAGCGATGGAGCGAGCGTCGCGCTGGATCCTGGGCACACGGCCCAGGATGACACGCTGAACGAATTTTTTGCACGCCCTCGAACTCCAAGGGGAAGGTTCAATACGCCGCCGGATCGGGCGAATCGGAGGGCTTCTCCAGGACCTTCTTCATCTGCGCGCTGATCGGCATGTTGAGGTTGAGGCCCTTGGGCGGAATCGGCTGGGTGAACCACTTGGCATAGAGCGCGGCGCCTTCCGGGCTCTTGTAGAGCGCGGCGGTTGCCGCATCGGCGAGCTTCTTGAACGGCGCATCGTCCTTGCGCAGCATGATGCCGTAGGGCTCGGGCAGCGAGAACGCGTCCTCCGACAGCTTGTACAGCTTCGGCTCCTTGGCGCTGGCGATCAGGCTGGAAAGAATGATGTCGTCCATGACGAAGGCGACGGCACGGTCCGTCTCCACCATCAGGAACGCCTCGGCATGGTCCTTGGCCGGAATGATGGTGATGCCGAGGTTGCGGGCGGCGTTCGCCTCGGTCACCTGCTTGATATTGGTGGTGCCGGAGGTCGACACCACCGTCTTGCCTTTCAGGTCGTCGATCTTGTTGATTTTGCTGGCGAGCTTGGTGACATAGCGGCTCGCCGTGACGAAGTGAGTATTGGTATAGCCGACCTGCTTCTGCCGCTCGGCGTTGTTGGTAGTGGAGCCGCATTCCAGGTCGATGGTGCCGTTCGCCATCAGCGGAATGCGCGTCGCCGAGGTCACCGGATTGAGCTTCACCTCGAGCTTGTCGAGCTTCAGCTCCTTCTTCACGGCGTCGACGATCTTGTAGCAGATGTCCATGGCAAAGCCGACCGGCTGCTGCTTGTCATCGAGGTAGGAAAACGGCACGGAGGATTCGCGAAAGCCGATCGTGATGGCGCCGGTCTCTTTGATTTTCTTCAGCGTGCCGGTGAGTTCTTGAGCGGCGAGCGGTGATGCCGCAGCCACCGAGAGCGTCGCGGCGAGCGTCAGAAGTCGTCTCATCATGCGTGTCATGCTGGTCTCCCCTTGCAAGTCTCAGAAGTTCAACGGATCGGGTTGTTTATTGGTGTCGTCACAGCAGCGTTTGCGCGCCCTCCCACAATCTGCGGACCACCTCGCCGGCAGTCTCGGTCCGCGCCATGGCGGCGCTCTGGCCGGCCCAGGCCTGCATGCCGTCGAGTGTACCGGATTTGACCGCCGCATCGCGCATCGCCTGGGTGAGGCCGCGCTGCACCGGATAGGGTGCGGGGGGCGGCGCATCGCTCGCGGCGGCAGCCTTCACGTAGGGCGTCGCGATGCTGCGCGCCGCACGGCCGGACATGGCGCGGGTGATCATCGTCTGTTCGGGCAGCGTGCGGCCGATCGCATCGGCGTATACGGCCGGCAAATTCGCCTCGGGGCAGCGCAGGAACGCGGTGCCGATCTGCACGGCCGAGGCGCCGAGCAGCAACGCCGCGGCCAGCGTGCGGGCGTCGGCGATCCCGCCCGCCGCAACCACCGGAACCGACACCGCATCGGCGACGGCCGGAATCAGCGAGAACAAACCGACCAGGTTGGCCTCGGCGCGTGCCGCATCGAACGCGCCGCGGTGTCCGCCGGCTTCCATGCCGGACGCCACCAGCACGTCGGCTCCCGCATCGACCGCGGCGCGTGCCTCGGAGACCGTGGTAACGGTGGCAAACCACTTGATGCCCTTGGCTTTCATCCGCGCGACGACGGCGTCGGGATAGAGGCCCATGATGGACGAGACGGCCGAGGGACCCGCCTCGATCACCGCCTCGCACTGGCCAGCGAAATCGGGAAGCGATGCATCGCCGGCCTCGGGCGCAACTTCAGGCCCCCACTGGCGCAGAAAATCTCGCACCCGTGCCTCCGCCACCGGATCGCGATGCGGCGTCGGATCGGGGATCCACAGGTTGATTTGAAAGCCGCCATTGCTCTGCGAGCGGAACTGCGCCGTCCAGGCACGGATCGCGGCGGGTTGCAAATTCAGCGCTCCGCAGCCGCCCATGCCGCCGGCATTGGCGACGGCAGCAGCCAGCGAGGTCGGGCTGGCGCTCGCCATCGGCCCCATCAGGACGGGAGCTCGAAGGTTGAACGTCTGACAGAATGCAGCGGCGCGGGCGAGGGCGGAGCTTGACATGGCATCAAACTCGCACGGCTATGGCGCTCCGTGCAAGATCGGCTTTGCGCCCGTTCAGCGCAGCAGCGGCATCACGGCGCGTACACGGGGCTCGCGCAGAACCAGCCCGCCCCACATCACCACGCCGAGATAAATGCCGAATAGCGTGTGGCTGAACAGCGGGTCGGCGACGCGCACGTGGCTTGCAACCGCGCCGCCGAGCAAGCCCGTCATCAGAACCGCTCCCAGCATCGAAGTGCGGGGGATCAGGTAGAGCGCGACAAACGTCAGCTCGAGCAGCCCAATCGGCTGCCCCAGCCAGGTCGGATAGCCCAGCTGGGTCATGGCCTCGTCCACAATCTGCATGCCGATCAGCTTGATCGAGATGTCGAAAACCATGAACAGCACGAACAGGGCGGTCAGAACGCGGCCGGCCCAGAGCACGCCCATTGGCGATCGTGTGCCAGATGCATCGACGGTCATGCAGCCTCCTGTGGCGCTCAGATATCCAAGTCCTTGGCGAATGCGGCACGCTCGGAGATGAAGCGGAAGCGGGCCTCCGGCTTGGAGCCCATCAGATCGCTGACCGCTTGCGCCACCACCGCCTTGTCCGCCTCCACGACCTCGACCTTCAGCAGCAGCCGGTTGGCCGGATCCATGGTGGTCGACTTGAGGTCGCGCGCGTCCATCTCGCCGAGCCCCTTGAAGCGCGAGATCTCGACCTTCTTGTTCTTGAATGTGGTTGCGAGCGCCCGCTCCTTGGCGGCATCGTCACGGGCATAGATCGATTTGCCGCCATGCGTCAGCCGGTAGAGCGGGGGCACCGCCAGATAGAGATGACCCTGCTCGATCAGCTCGGGCATCTCCTGATAGAAGAACGTGATCAGCAGCGAGGCGATGTGCGCGCCGTCGACGTCGGCGTCGGTCATCACGATCACCTTCTCATAGCGCAGGTCCTCGTCCCGGTACTTGGAGCCGGTGCCGACGCCCAGCGCCTGGATGAGATCGCCGAGCAGCTGGTTCTGCGACAGTTTGGCGGATGTTGCGTTGGCGACGTTCAGAATCTTGCCGCGCAATGGGAGTATGGCTTGGTTCTCGCGGTTTCTGGCGGTCTTGGCCGAGCCGCCGGCGGAATCGCCCTCGACGATGAAAATCTCGGTGCCGGCCGCTTCCGAGATGGCGCAGTCGGCGAGCTTGCCGGGCAGCCGCAGCTTGCGGGTGGCGGACTGGCGGGAGACTTCCTTTTCGCGCTTGCGCTTCAGCCGCTCCTCCGCGCGCTCGATCACCCATTCGAGCAGGCGGGTCGCGTTTTGCGGGCTATCGGCCAGGAAATGGTCGAAGCTGTCGCGCACAACCGTCTCGACCAGCCGTTGTGCCTCCTGGGTCGCCAGCTTGTCCTTGGTCTGGCCCTGGAACTCCGGCTCGCGGATGAATACCGACAGCATGCCGGCCGACGAGATCAGCACGTCCTCGGCGGTGATCTGCCCGGCCTTCTTGTTGCCGGTCAGCTCGGCATAGGCCTTGAGCCCTTTGGTCAGCGCCGAGCGGAATCCGGCCTCGTGCGTGCCGCCTTCAGCGGTCGGTACGGTGTTGCAGTAGGAGTTGAGGAACCCGTCCTGGTCGGCCAGCCAGGTAATGGCCCATTCGCAGTTGCCGTGCCCGCCCTTGTCGATCTTGCCGGCAAACACATCCTTGGTGACCTGCGTGGCATTGCCGATCGAGGAGCCGAGAAACTCCTTGAGCCCACCGGGGAAATGGAACACCGCCTCGGACGGCGTGTCGTCCTTGATCAGGGAGGGATCGCAGAACCAGCGGATCTCGACGCCGCCGAACAGGTATGCCTTGGAGCGCGCCATCCTGAGCAGCCGCGCCGGCTTGAATGTGGCGCCGTCCTTGAAGATGGTCGGGTCGGGCTTGAATCGCACCTTCGTGCCGCGCCGGTTCTTGACCGGACCGAGCTGCTCGAGCCCGCCGTCGGGCTGGCCGCGCCGAAACGACTGACGGCAGAGCTGCTGGTTGCGGGCCACCTCCACCTCGAGATGCTCGGAGAGTGCGTTCACCACCGATACGCCGACACCATGCAGGCCGCCCGACACTTTGTAGGCGTCCGATCCGAACTTTCCGCCCGAGTGCAGCATGGTCATGATGACTTCGAGCGTCGATTTGCTCTTGAACTTGGGGTGCGGCCCGACCGGGATGCCGCGGCCGTTATCGCTCACCGAAAGATAGCCATCGGCCTCGAAGCGCACCTCGATGAAGGTGGCGTGCCCGGCCACCGCCTCGTCCATGGCGTTGTCGAGCACTTCGGCGAACAGGTGGTGCAGCGCCTTCTCGTCGGTTCCGCCGATGAACATGCCCGGGCGGCGGCGGACGGGCTCCAGCCCCTCCAGCACCTCGATGGAGGATTCATCGTACGCGTCTTTCGGCTCGACCGAGGCCTTGCCCTTGCGGATCGGTTTGTCGGAGATCTCCTGCTCGAGCTTGGCAAACAGATCGCGCGTTCCTGCCATGGCGCCTTCCGTCTTGGTTTTCTTGACCGGGGATGCGGCTTTGCCCGGCACCTGCACCGGCAATTTGGGCGTGACCGGGGCCGCTTCCGGTCGCGGCGCTTCGGGCTCGCCCGGCTTTGCGGTGAGCATGGACTTGAAAGCCTCGACCATTTTGCGCATGGCGGCATGCCTCGATCATTGCGGAAACCGCGGCCCAGTGGCCAACCCGTTGAATAAACGCGACAAATCGTCGGGTCCGGCAAAGGCGCCGCGGAGAATCAGCACACATTGAGCAGCCGTGACCTCGCATGCGCCGGCCGGCATTGGCAAGAGCGCGACGCGTGCGATTGGGGAGAGCGTGCGGCCGGTTACCTGCCAGCCTCCTCCACCGCCACGTTGTCGATCAACCGCGTCTTGCCGAGCCAGGCGGCGACCAGGACGCGCGCGGGACCGTGGACGGTGCCGGCGATCGGCTTCAGATCGGCAGCCCCGCAGACCTCCAGGTAATCGACACGATAGCCGGCGGCGGTGAGCGCCCTGATTCCCGCCGCGGTCGCGGCCGCCCCGTCCTCGCCCTTCCCAACCTTGCCGGCCACCTCGCGGATGGTCTGACTGATCAACACCGCCGTCGCCCGCTCCGCCGCGCTCAGGTAGGCGTTACGGGACGACATGGCGAGCCCGTCCGCCTCGCGCACCGTCGGCGCGCCGATCACCTCGACGGGGATGTCGAGGTCCCGCACCATCTGCGTGATCACCTGCAACTGCTGGTAGTCCTTCTCCCCGAAGATCGCGACGTCCGGCTGGCATTGCAGGAACAATTTGCATACGACGGTGGCGACGCCGCCGAAGAAATGCGGACGGAACTGGGTCTCGAGGCCTTCCGCGGCCCCCGCCGGAGCCACGCGCGTGGCAAAGCCGTCGGGGTACATCTCGGCCTTGGTCGGGGCCCACACGAGGTCGCAAGAGACGCTGGCGAGTGCCGCAAGGTCGCTCTCCCAGGTGCGGGGGTATTTGTCGAAATCCTCGGTCGGCGCGAACTGGGCGGGATTGACGAAAATCGATGCAACGACCCGATCGGCCCGTGTGTGTGCGAGGCGCACCAACGACAAATGCCCCTCGTGCAGCGCGCCCATGGTCGGCACCAGGGCCACGCGCTCGCCCGCCTTGCGCCAGAGTGCGACCTCGGACCGCAACTCGGTTAGTTTCCGCACAGCCCGCGGCGCATTTGCCATCGCCCCCTCCTGTTCCATTCGCCCGCTTAGATAGTGTGCCACACCGCGCCGACAAAGCCTTCCCTGCTGCTCGGCGCAACCCCATTTCTGCTAATCTGCGCCGGGTGATTCGTCATCTTTCGCGTTTTTCCAGCAACGAGGCGCCGATGAGCAAGGCAAAGCGGGCTGCATTGGCTTATGTGGCGGAAGAGGGCGAGTTGCCACCACCCCCGCCGGGGCCGGCGCTACCGGCCCGGGACGAGATCGCGGCGCACATGCTCGAGGATGAAGGACGGGCCCTCACCGGCCTCATCGAGCGGGCCAGCTTTGCGGAGGAGGAGCGGCGGCGCGTCGCCGATATTGCCGAGGGACTGGTTCGCGGCGTCCGCGATGAACGCTCCAATGCCAGCGGCGTCGATGCGTTTCTCGGCGAGTACGGGCTCACCTCGCAAGAGGGCGTGATCCTGATGTGCCTGGCGGAATCGCTGTTGCGGATTCCCGACGCCGAAACCGCCGACCGGCTGATTGCAGAAAAGCTCGGCTCGGGCCATTGGGAGCAGCATCTCGGCCATTCCGGCAGCCTGCTGGTCAACGCCTCCACCTGGGGATTGATGCTGACCGGGCGGATCGTAAGACTCGGCGCCGCCGCCGGTGCCGATCCTGCCAGCCTGCTCAAACGCGCCATTGCCCGCTCGGGCGAACCGGTCATCCGGCAGGCCGTACGCCAGGCGATGCGTATCATGGGCGATCAATTCGTGCTCGGACGCACCATCGAGGCGGCGATTGCCCGCGCCCGCCCGCTCGAGGCGAAAGGCTACCGGCTTTCCTACGACATGCTGGGCGAGTCGGCTCGCACCTTCGCCGACGCTGAGCGTTACAAGGGCCGCTACCGGCGCGCACTGGAAGTGGTCGGCACGGCCGCCGGCCCGCTCGGGCGACCGGATCTGGACGCGCTGATGGCGCGGCCGTCGATCTCGGTGAAGCTGTCGGCGCTGCATCCGCGCTTCGAGCCGGGCAAGGAGCAGCGGCTCGCCGTGGAGCTCCTGCCGAAACTGATCGAGCTGGCGGCGATGGCGCGCTCACATGGCCTCGCCCTCACCATCGATGCGGAGGAGCAGGACCGGCTCGACCTGACGCTCGAGATCTTCGGGCAGGCGCTATTGTCACCCAAGCTCGCCGGCTGGCCGGGCCTCGGCATCGCCGTGCAGGCCTATGGCAAGCGGGTGATCCCGGTGCTGAGGTGGCTGCGGCGGCTCGCCGGCGTCGTCGGCCATCCGATCCCCGTTCGTCTCGTCAAAGGCGCCTACTGGGATACCGAGATCAAGCGCGCACAGCTCGCGGGATTTGCCGATTATCCGGTGTTCACGCACAAAGCCAACACGGACGTTTCGTTCCTTGCGGCGATGCGGTTCCTGTTCGCCGATGCCAATGCCTTCTATCCCCAGCTCGCCACCCACAATGCGCACACCCTGGCGGCCGCCCACGCGATTGCCGGCCGCGCCCCATTCGAGCTGCAGCGGCTGTTCGGCATGGGCGAGGCGCTCTACCAACAGGTCGTCGGCAGCACGGCTGGCGGTGGCACGCTCGGCCGTGCCGCCAGGATCTATGCGCCGGTCGGCAGCCACGAGGACCTGCTCGCCTATCTGGTCCGCCGGCTGCTCGAGAACGGCGCCAACACCTCGTTCGTCAATCGGATTGCCGATGCCGAGGCGCCCATCGAGGCTCTGATCCGCGATCCGGTGCAATCGGCGGCCGAGGAGCCGGAGCGGTTCCGCCCCCAGATCACGCGACCGCTCGAGCTTTATCAGCCGGTCCGCGGGGCCAGTCTCGGGCTGCCGCTGAGCGAGCCGGTATTGCGCGAGCCGCTGCTCGACCGGATGTGGAG
>Ga0209069_10002065_pt1 | contig 10328 bp, 8 predicted proteins | sample Str013_2_FD_187202 | JGI IMG/M metagenome (GOLD analysis project Ga0209069, IMG submission 187202) | Freshwater sediment microbial communities in response to fracking from Pennsylvania, USA - Straight Creek_MetaG_SC_2013 (SPAdes) (version 2) | ecosystem: Environmental > Aquatic > Freshwater >...
TCCACGAGCCGGTGGTGAAGTCTTGCAAGCGAGTCCCGATGGCGACGACGACATCGGCCTCGTTAGCGAGCGCGTTGGCCGACGTGCAACCGGTCACGCCGACCGGGCCGGCGTTGAGCGCGTGCGCCGCGGTCAGCGACGCCTTGCCGGCGACGGTCTCGACGACGGGGACGTTGTGGCGCTCGGCGAACGCAGTCAGCGCAGCTTCGGCGAAGGAGTAGTGCACCCCTCCCCCGGCGATGATCAGTGGCTTCGACGCGCCGGCGAGCGCCTGCGCGGCGCGCGCCAGTTGGACGCTGTCGGGACGAGGACGGGCGATCGTGTGCACCGTGCGCTCGAAGAAGCGGACCGGGAAGTCGTACGCCTCGGCTTGGACGTCTTGCGGCAAGGCAAGGAGCACAGGACCGCACACCGCCGGGTCGAGCAAGGTCGCGATCGCGTGGGGCAGCGAATGCAGCAGCTGCTCCGGACGCACGATCCGATCCCAGTAGCGGGTCACCGCTTTGAAGGCGTCGTTGACGGTCAACGTTGGATCACCGAAGTGCTCGACCTGTTGCAGCACCGGGTCGGGGACGCGGCTGGCGAACGTCTCACCCGAGAGCAACAGGACGGGCAACCGGTTGGCATGGGCGACGCCGGCGGCCGTGACCATGTTCGTCGCGCCGGGTCCAATCGAGCTGGTGGCGATCATCACTTGGCGGCGACGCGTCGCCTTGGCGAAGGCGACGGCGGCCAGGGCCATGCCTTGCTCGTTCTGGCCGCGCCACGTCGGTAGCTCGTGGCGATGCTCTTCCAGCGCTTGTCCGAGACAGGTGACGTTGCCGTGACCGAAGATGGCATAGACACCGGGGAACAACGGCGCGTCGACGCCGTCGAGATCGACGCGCTGGGCAATCAAGTAGCGGACGAGCGCGCCCGCCATCGTCAGTCGAACAGTGTCCATGATCTCTCCGTGTCTCAGTCCTGTCGTAACGACACGACGTCTTCCCAGTGGCCGGACTCGTTCGACTTGAGCAGCGCTGCTTGGACGCTGACGTAGTCGACCGCTTCGGCAAAGCCGGGGGTGAACGGTTGACCGGCGGCAACGGCGCGCAAGAACTCGTGGTCTTCGATCGTGACAAGGTCCTCGTAGGCGATACCGTTGCCAGTGCCGGCTACGAACGCGCCGTGGTACGGGAAGCCGTCACCGCTGTACACCGTGCGATAGCCGCGCGGCCCCTCGCCGGATAGGTACAGCTCCATCTCGTTCATCCGCTCGAGGTTCCAGTGCACGGCGCCCTTCGTGCCGTGCACGTCGAAGGCGTTCTCGCTCTCTGGTCCGATGATCGAGCGTGACGTCTCGAACGTGCCTCGCGCCCCATTGGCGAACACGACCATCGCTCCGAAGTAGTCCTCGTTGGTGACCGGGCCGGTCGGGTCGCCGGGCGCGCCGCGGTCGTAGTGAGTGCCAGTACCGGGCTTCGGCAACGGGCGCTCGCGGATGAACGTCTCGGCCGTGCCGACGACGCGCGTGATCGGACCGATGAGCATGTGGGCGAGATCGATCGAGTGGCTCAAGATGTCCGACGACACGCCGTAGCCGGCTTCGTCCTTCAAGAACCGCCACGACAACAGGCCAAGCGGATCGCTGCCGTACATCGAGAAGAAGCGACCGCGGTAGTTCGTGATCTCGCCGAGGTCGCCGTTGGCGATGAGCTGGCGGGTGTACTGCACGAGCGGTGCCCAGCGGTAGTTGTAGCCAACGCCGGTGATCACGCCGGCGGCGCGGCACGCCTTCTCGGCGCGGACCGTCTGCTCCGGTGTGCCACCAACAGGCTTCTCGCAGAAGACCTGCTTGCCCAACGTCGCGGCGGCGACGGCGATCTCCTCGTGGAGCATGTTCGGCGCGCAGATCGAGACCATGTCGACATCGGGATGCTCGATGGCGACGCGCCAATCGTCCGTCGTGTGCTCGAAGCCAAAGCCACTCGCGGCGTGGGCGCGCCGCGCCGGCGCGTCGTCGGCGCAGATCACCAGCCGGGCGCCGTAGTCAGCGTCGGCGAAGAGCTGGCGCGTCCGCCGGTAGCCACGCGAATGAGCTTGGCCCATCCAGCCGAAGCCGATCACGGCGATGCCGATGGTGCGGTTCATTGCTCGCTCTCCTGCGATCTCAGCTTGCGGAGCCGGCGCGTGACGCGAGCTCCTCGACTTCGGCCAAGGTAGGCATGTCGTCGGCGCACATCAACCGTGACGCGACGATGGCCCCAGCGGCGTTGGCGAAGTGCGCGCAGCGGGCCAGGTCCCAGCCGCTGAGCAGGCCATGGCACAACGCGCCGCCGAAGGCGTCACCGGCGCCGAGGCCACAGACCACGTCGACCGGCACGGGTTTGACGCGCGCCCGCTCGCCGGCGCGCGTCGCGATCATCACCCCTTCGCCACCGAGCTTGACGATGACGTTGTCGAGGCCGCGGGCCAACAAACGATCGGCGGCCTCGTCCGGATCGTTGGTGCCGACCGCGATCTCGCATTCGATGCGGTTGCCAACGGCCATCGTCACCTGGTCCAGCAGCGGCGCGATCTCTTGCGTCGCATCGACCGGCGACGACCAGAACATCGGCCGCCAATCGAGATCCAGCACGGTGTGCGTGCGCCGTCCGCGGGCGTGCAGCACGTCGTGCATCGCCGTGCGACTCGTTTCGTAGGCGACGTTCGACGCCGCGATCCACAAGATCGGCACCTCGGCGACGACGTCGGCGTCGAGATCGGCGAACGTGACGTTCATGTCCGGCGCCCGCGGCTCGCGGTAGAAGATGATCGTCGGATCGTCGGGCGGGTACAGCTCGGCGAAGGCGAGGGGTGTCTTGAAGTCCGAGTCGGTGCCGACGAAGCGGGTGTCGACGCCGAACGTCTCGTCCAACGCGTAGCGCACGTAGTCGCCGAACGTGTCGGCGCCGACGCGGGTGCACACCGCGCTGTGACGGCCGAGCCGGGCCGCAGCCACGGCGACGTTCGTCGCCGTGCCACCGATCGACTTGCGGAACGTCGTCACGTCGCGCAGCGGTGTGTCGACCTGCTCGGCGTACAAGTCGACCGAGATCCTGCCGATCGTCAACAGCTCGATTGGACTGTCGGGTGTCATCGCACCCCGGTCAAGGGCTTCATCGAGCGCGTTCGAGGTCGGCGGTCAGCTCGTCCAGCTCGCCGCCACCGGCCATCAACCTCGTCATCTCATCGCGGGTGATCTCGTTCTTGGCGAAGTTGCCGAGCGAACGTCCACGACTGAGGACGATGAACCGATCGCCGACGGGATAGGCGTGGTTCGGGTTGTGGGTGATGAAGATCACGCCCAGGTTCCGCTTCGCCGCTTCCAAGATGTAGCGAAGCACGATGCCGGACTGCTTCACGCCAAGCGCCGATGTCGGCTCGTCCAAGATCAGCACCTTGGCCCCGAAGTAGACGGCGCGGGCAATGGCCACCGACTGACGCTCGCCACCCGACAGCGTGCCGACCGGTTGCTCCGGATCGCGGATGTCGATGCCCATCTTGAACAGCTCGTCCTTGGCCGTGTGGCGAGCGTGGGGAACGTTGAGCAGCTTCATCGGCCCGAGCCGGCGGCGCGGTTCGGAACCGAGGAAGAAGTTCCGCCACACCGACATCAACGGGACCATCGCCAGGTCTTGGTACACCGCCGCGATGCCACGATCGAGCGCTTCACGGGGCGAGGCGAACTTCACCGGCTCACCCTCGATCAGCAGCTCGCCTTCGTCGTGTTGGTGCACGCCGGCGAGGATCTTGATCAACGTCGACTTGCCCGCGCCGTTGTCACCGAGCACGCACGTCACCTTGCCCGCCTCGACCGTCATCGAGATGCCGGACAGGGCGATGATGTTCCCGTAGTTCTTGGCGATCTCACGAGCTTCCATCAACGGCGCCGTTGTGTTCATCAGCAGTCCTTCGAGATCGTGGCGGTCAGCGGGGCCGCACTCATCGCCGTGCCGCCTGGGCGCGGGTGCGGATGAAGTTGTTGACGAGGACGGAGAGCAAAAGGATCGCTCCGAGGAACAAGAAGTTCCAGTTGCTGTTCCATCCGGCATACGGGATGCCGACGGCGGTGAAGGCGGTGACGAGGGCACCAAGCGACGCGCCGGCAGCCGAGCCGTAACCGCCGGTCAGCAAGTTGCCGCCGACGACGGCGGCGACGATGTACTCCAGCTCCTTGCCGACGCCCTGGTTCGCTTGGGTGCCGTTGAGCTGGAACGCGGCCATCATCCCGGCGAACCAGCCGGCGCACGAGACCATCATGAACAGCGTCGTCTTCACTCGTGCTACCGGCACGCCGACACTGCGGGCGGCATCCTTGTTGCCGCCGACCGAGAAGATCCACGAGCCGAAGCGGGTGCGCAGCAGCAACAGGCTGGCGCCGGCGGTGGCGATGATCCACCACAAGATCGAGATCCGGAACGTCGAGCCGCTGAACAACATCCGCATCAGGACGCCGAGCGCGCCGAGCAGCGCGCCGGCGACGACCAGCATCGTGCCGTGCCGATCGGCGGCCCGGTCAGCGACCAAACGCTTGGGATGGAAGTACTCGACGAGCGTTGCACCGAGCGCGACCGCCGCCATCAGCAGCAGCATCGAGAACAGCTCGACGCGCAGCTTGCGCGACGTCGACTCGCTCTGGAGGATGAAGGCGACGACGGTGATGGCGAGCACGGCGAGGACCATCATCTCGAGCCGCAACGTTCGGCTCACCGGTGTCGCCTTGCGAGCCGCCAGCCCGATGGCGACGAGCCCGCCGACGACTCCGAAGACGACCAAGATGGCCCGGAAGCCTTGCTCTGTCGTGATCAGGAACAGCCGCTTCGTCTTGTGGTGATCGAGGAGCTTGGAGAAGAACACGCCGAGCGCGATCAGCACGACACCGATCCCCGCTCGTTTGAACACCGCGTTCGCGGTCGAGCCATCGTGGTGCACGTCGACGCCACCGACGTACAGCGTGCGTGCCGCACCGACCATCCCGACGACGATGCCGAGACCGAGCAACGCACCAAAGATCCAGTCCGAGCCCTTGCCGGTCGAGCGCAGCAGACCGATGAAGCCGACGGCGATTAGCACAACGCCGCCGCCGAGGACCGGGAACCCAGCCGCGCTTGGCTTCGCCAACCGCCGGTAGGTGAGATGCAACACACCGAGGATGATGAACGCCGCGGCCGCCAGCAACATGATCGTGAACAAGGCGTTGCGGGCGCCGAACGGCTTGCCCGAGAACTCCGACGCGAAGACCTTGCGAAGGATCGAGAAGCCCGACGTCTTGTCGAACTTGTCGACGAACACCTTGCCGTTGATCTGCTTCGTGAACCCGAGCGTGCCGCCCTGCAAGATGTAGAACGTGCCGAGGGTGACGATGAAGCTCGGCAGCTTCGAACGGTTCACCATCTGGCCGTTCCAGAACCCGATGCCGGCAGCGACGAGCAAGCCGATCGGCACGGCGATGAACACGCTGATGCCCTTGCGGCCGATCTCTTCGGAGATCAAGCCGACGAGGATGCCCGACGTGCCCGTCATCGCTCCGGCCGACAAGTCGAACTCGCCGCCGATCATCAACAGCGCCACGAACACGGCGACGAAACCAGTGTTGGCGGCGATGTCGAGGTAGGTACCGGCGCCTGCCGCAGTGCCGAACTGCTTCGTGACGATCCAGTAGAAGAGCCAGACGATGGTCACCCCGATGAGGGCGCCGATCTCTGCTCGAACGAGCAAGCGTTGGATCGGCCCGCGATGGCCAAGCCGCTCGTCCGCTGCCTTCGCCGCCGACGCTCTCGCCGATGCCAGCGCGTCCCCCACATTGGTGGTCGTTGCCACTACTGGTCCCCCCGGATCAGATGCTCGAGCTGGGCCGGCCCGGTCGACCATCGCTGGGCGACCGGACCGGAACAGATCACGTTGTTGAGTGCTAACCGATCAGCGGGTGCCGGCCTTGGCCAGCGCCTCGACCTGAGCGGCGTTGTCCTTGGTGACGAAGCCGGGACCGGTGAGGATCGGCAGACCGCCACCAGCGGTGTTGGCGTTCGTCGCCTGGAGGAACATCAACACGACCGGCAGGTAGCCCTGCAGGTACTGCTGCTGGTCGATGGCGAACAGGATCTTGCCGTCCTTGATGTTCTGGATGATGTCGCCGGAGAGGTCGAAGTTGCCGATCATCGCCTTCGAGTTGGCGGTCTTGACGGCAGCGACGGCCTCGACGCCAGCGACGGGGCCCTCACCGAGGACTGCGTCGATCGACGGGTCGGCTTGGAGCTTGGCGGTGATCTCCTGGGTTGACTTGGGCACGTCCTTGTCACCAGCGGTCTGCGTCAAGCGATCGACCTTGCCACCGAAGGTGGCGGTGGCGCCGTCGCAACGCTCTTCGAGGGCGACGTTCGACTGCTCTTGGATGACGCACAGCAAGTGCTTGGCACCAGCGGCCTTGAAGCGCTCACCGGCGCCGTTGCCGGCGACGGTCTCGGTCTGGCCGATGTGGGTGACGGCGCCCAGTTCCTTGTAGTTGTTCACGCCGGAGTTCAGCGTGTACACGGGGATGCCGGCGTCGACCGCCTTCTTGATCGAGCCCTTCAGCGCGTCTGGGTTGGCGAGCGAGACGGCGATGCCGGCCGGCTTGGCGGCGACGGCGGCGTCGATCATCTGCGCCTGCTTCTGCGGGTCGTTGTTCGCACCCTCGTACTTGACGGTCACGCCCATCGCCTTGCCGGCGGCTTCGGCACCCTTCTGGACGACGGACCAGAACACGCCGCCATCGCCGTGGGTGATCATGTAGAACGTCAGGTCCTTGCCCTGGGTTGCCTTGACTGCTTCGGTCGTCGCCGCCGCAGACGCGGTCGTTGCCGCCGCCTTGGTCGTGGCGGTGTCGGCAGCCTTGGTCGTCGCCGACGCGCTGCCAGCAGTCGTGCTGGTGTCTGCCTTCTTTGCGCTGCTTCCGCAGCTCGCTGCGACGATGGCCAAAGCCACAGCCGCGACTGAATACCGCATCTTCATCTGGGTTTCTCCCCTTGGGTGTTGGTGTTAGGTGGCCGAGACGAGCCGTGTGAAGGCTCAGCGCGGACCGTTGTGCTCTTGTAACCCGGCGACGAGCGTACGCAGAAACTGGACGCTGGTTCGCACATCCCCGATCGGGCCCTCGCCGACGGGCGGCTCGCCGTCGGTCAGCGCGGCGTCTTGCTCGAACACGTACCAGCCGTCGTAGCCGGCAGCTTCGAGAGTGGTCACGACGCGATCGAGGGCGATGTCTCCTTGCCCGAGTGGCGTGAAGACCCCGGCTTGCACCGCTTGCATCAGCGACAGCTCGCCCGAACGCAGCCGATCGGCGACGGCGACGTTGACGTCTTTGAGGTGGACGAGGCCGACCCGCGCCGCGTGCTCTTCGGCGAAGCGAACGGGATCCACGCCGCCGATCTCGAGATGGCCCGTGTCGAGGCAGACGTCGACGTCGGTGTGCTCCATTACCCGCTGCAACTCATCCGCCTGCTCGACGAGCGAGTCGACATGAGGGTGGAGGACCTGGGTCAGCCCGTGCTCGGCGGCGATCTCGTCGACGGCGCCGAGCCCGTCGTAGAGGTTGCACCAGTTGTCGTCGGTGAGCGACGGTCGTTGCCAATCGTCAGGGTCGCTGACGATGCAGGTCACGAACCGGCTGGCACCGACTGCCTGAAGCAGCGCCGCAGCGTCACGCGCCACGGCGAGGTACTGATCGAGCCTGGCCGCGTCGTGCAGGACGAGGGGCACAAAAGCAGCGACGGCGCGCAGGTGGTGCTCGCTGAGGATCTTGTTGATCTCGTCGGCGCCACCCGGCAGCCAACCGGCGGCGCCGAGCTCGGTCGCTTGCAGGCCAAGCTCTTCCATCTCGGTCAGGACACGTTCGACCGAGAGCTGCAAGCCCCAGTTCGGCACCTCGCAGATGCCCCACGAGATCGGCGCGCCAGCCAGTCGTTGCATCAGCGGCGTTCGTGTTGAGCTCACTTGACTTCCCCCCTCGGACGGCAGATTAGAGCGCTCTAACCACCAGTGCAATACTCATCTGCACGGGAGGTTACGTGGCTGGAGCGCCGACGATGGACGACGTGGCGACGCGCGCTGGCGTGTCGAGAGCGCTCGTCTCGCTCGTGATGCGCGATTCGCCCAAGGTCAGCGACACGTCGCGCGCCAAGGTCCTTGCCGCCGCTGCCGACCTCGGCTACCGGCCGAACTTGATGGCGAGGAACCTGGCGAGCCGGCGGACGATGACGGTCGGCGTGCTCCTCGACGATCTCCACAACCCCTTCTACGCCGAGATCGCCGATGGTCTGCTCGACGCCGCGCTCGATCACGGCTATCGCCTCCTGTTCACCGTCGGCCTGCGTCGCCCGCCGATCCAAGAGCGCGCCATCGAGACGCTGCTCGAACTGCACACCGACGGCGTCGTGATCGTCAGCCCGCGCCTCGGACGCGCCCAGCTCGATCGCATCGGCACCGCCGTTCCGCTTGTCGTCGTCACCGAACCGGTGCGGACCAAGGTGTTCGACACGGTCAACAACGATGAGACGAAGGGCTGCGCGATGGTCGTCGACCACCTCGTCTCGCTCGGTCATCGGGACATCTGGCACATCGACGGTGGCAACGGCGCTGGCGCCCGCGCTCGCCGGCGCGGCTACGAGCGCGCCATGGCGGCACACGGCTTGAGCGATCGCGCCAAGGTCTTCGGCGGCGAGTTCACCGACGCAGCCGGCTACGAGGCAGCGAGCAAGCTCCTCGCCGCGAGCCGGCGACCAACGGCGATATTTGCCGGCAACGATCTGATCGCATCCGGCACCATCGACCGCCTGCTCGACTGTGGACTCGACGTGCCTGGCGACGTCTCCGTCGTCGGTTACGACAACACCGCGCTGGCGGCGATGCGCAGGGTCGCGCTGACGACGGTCGACCAGCCCCGCTTCGACATGGGTCGCCTTGCCTTCACCTGTCTCCTTGAACGGATCGAGGGAACGCGGACGGCGGCGGTGCGCCACGTCCTAACCGGCGAGCTGGTCGTGCGGCGCTCGACCGGGCCGCCGCGCCGCGACGCTCGCCGCGCCCTAGCAGCGACGCGATGATGGTGCGGTGACGAACGCTCCACCGCTGCGCGTCGGTCTCGTCGGCACGAGCTGGTGGGCCGAGGCGATGTACCTGCCGGCGCTTGCCGATCATCGCCTCGGTCGTTTCACTGCGTTGTGCGGGCGCGACGGTGCCCGCGCCAGAGCCGTCGCCGATCGTTGGGGCGTGCGCCATGCCTTTGATGACTGGGCCACGATGCTCGACTCCGGTGAGATCGACGCCATCGTCATCGCATCGCCGAACGACACGCACCATCCGATCGCGATGGCGGCGCTGGCGCGTTCGTTGCCGGTGCTGTGTGAGAAGCCGATTGGGCTCGACGCTGCGCAGGGTTGGGAGATGGCGGCCGCCGCAGCGCGCGCCGGCGTCACCACGATGGTCCCGTTCACGTATCGATGGATGCCGACGAACCACTACGTCAAGCGCCTTATCGACGGCGGCTACATCGGTCGCCCGCATCATCTCAACATGCGTTACCACGCCGGCTACGCCCGCGACGGCGAGTACGCGTGGCGCTTCGACGAGACGACGGCCGGATCGGGGATCCTCGGCGATCTCGGCTCGCACTGGCTCGACATGGCCCGCTGGTTCTTGGGTGAGATCACGGCGATCAGCGCGCACGCTGACCGCTTCGTGACGCGGGCAGCGCGACCTGACGGCTCGGAGTACCGGCGCGCCGAGGACTCGGCCGTGATCGTCGCCCGTCACGACTCGGGGGCGCGCTCGACGCTCGAGGTCAGCGCTGTCTGCTGGGAAGGCACCGACTTCGGCCAGATCCACGCCCTCGACGTGCACGGCACCGATGGCACGTTGCACGCTTACAACGACTGGGACAACACGCAAGAGGTGCGCGGCGTGCGCGCCGGGGAGCCGGGGCCGGCGATGCCGTTGACGATCCCCGACGAGATCTGGTCAGGCGCGCCGCACGCGCCCGTGCACGACACCTATCGCCACATCTTCCGCCACACCGAGGCGATGACGCGCGGTTGGGTCACCGCCATCGTCGAAGGGCGCACCGTGCAGCCCGACCTCGCCAGCGGGGCGCGCATCCAGCAGCTCGTCAGTGCTGCGCTCGCCAGCGTCGCCGATGGTGGTCGCTGGCAACAGCTTCCCGCGCCGCCTTCGGACCTCGCCCCGAGGTGAACGTCGTGGGTGCGGCATCGACATCGGCGTCAACATCGACGTCAACATCGGCGTCAACATCGACATCGAGTGCGCCATCGAGT
>Ga0209069_10002068_pt1 | contig 10323 bp, 10 predicted proteins | sample Str013_2_FD_187202 | JGI IMG/M metagenome (GOLD analysis project Ga0209069, IMG submission 187202) | Freshwater sediment microbial communities in response to fracking from Pennsylvania, USA - Straight Creek_MetaG_SC_2013 (SPAdes) (version 2) | ecosystem: Environmental > Aquatic > Freshwater >...
AAGATTTCGGGCGTGCTCACCAGTTTCATGAGATTAAACAAACCTTCGATATAGTCGGGCTTTACTGAGCCGGGTTGAGTTGGTCCGCTGTCCGTTTTGGCCTTCATGATTTTCTTTCTGATCAAATCATCATCGTCTGCCAGGTATAAGGTGTTCATCTGGTTCTCACTCTTACTCATTTTCCCTTTGCCATCCAGGCTCATAATTTTTATCAACTCACCACCATAGTTAAATGCATGGGGAGAAGGAAATATTTTTCCATATCGATAATTAAATCGCTCGGCAAAATTTCTTGTCATCTCGATGTGCTGCTCCTGGTCTTTTCCAACAGGAACTTTAACGGCCCTATGAATCAAAATGTCGGCTGATTGAAGAACGGGATAGGTCAGCAACGCTGCGTTTGAATTATCGGGCTGCATTCTCACTTTGTCTTTAAAGGTGGCCGTTTTTTCCAGTTCCCCTTTGTAGGCAAGTGTATTGAAATAGAGATACAATTCGGCAATTTCGGGGAGATCACTTTGTATATAGAGCACGCATCGTTCAGGATCCAGCCCGCTGGCAATCAGTTCAGAAAGCAGGCGGTAAACATTATTCTTCAATTCCCTGGTGTCGGGATGTGTAGTTAAACTGTGCCAGTCCACAATGCAGTAGAAACAGTCAAATTCATCCTGCATTCGGACCCAGTTTTGAATTGCTCCAAAATAATTACCGAGGTGTACAAACCCGGTAGGGCGAATCCCGCTCAAAACAATTTCTTTCTTTTTCTCCATAGAGGACGGCGAAGATAAGGAAAGTTCAGCCTCCCTACAGCGCAAGCAGAAGCTTATGGGTGTTAAGTAAAATCCCAAAAAAGTGATTCTTTTAATGGTGAAGAGAGATAAACCTGCTTTTATCTGAAAGGATTAGGAATTAGGAATGAATCAGTTATTTTTGTCAATATTCATTTGCGATGGAAGTCAATGATGCACTGATCAATAACCTGTCGGACCTTGCCTGTCTGGAATTCGACGCCGTGGAAAAAGAAAAGATCAAAAAAGATCTGGAGCGGATGATCCGGTTTGTGGAGAAGCTAAACGAACTGGATACCACGGGTGTTCCACCCATGCTCCACATGACCGATGAGTTGGATGCATTGCGGTCGGATACTGTTGAGGGCTCTTCTTCAAGACAGCAGGCTTTGCAAAACGCTCCTTCCACAGATGGTATATATATTAAAGTGCCGAAAGTGATCAAAAATCCTTCCCGGGAACAATAAATCTTTATGAGTTCATCTATCATACAACTTGATGATATCCGCAAAAGTTATTTCATGGGCAAGCAGGCCCTGCCTGTTTTAAAAGGCATCTCGCTCGACATCGCCAAAAACGAATACGTGGCGTTGATGGGTCCATCCGGTTCCGGAAAAAGTACCCTCATGAATATTTTGGGATGTCTCGATTCGCCCACTTCCGGCACCTATATATTAAATGACCATGATGTAAGCAAGATGCCCGATGATGAATTGGCGGAAGTAAGAAATAAAGAAATCGGATTTGTATTCCAGCAATTCAATCTGTTGCCCAGGTTAACTGCAGCGGAAAACGTTGCACTGCCCCTGGTGTACGCTGGTATTGCCCGCAAAACACGCATAGAAATGGCTATGGCAGTATTGGAAAAAGTGAGTTTGACAGATAGAAGTCATCATAAACCCAATGAATTATCGGGTGGCCAGTGCCAGCGTGTGGCCATCGCCCGGGCGCTCGTAAATAATCCCTCGATTATTTTAGCGGATGAACCTACGGGAAATCTCGATAGCAAGACCTCGATTGAAATCATGGATATATTTGGTGCCATCCAGTCGGCCGGAAACACAGTGGTATTGGTTACACACGAAGAGGATATCGCTAAATACGCCCATCGTGTGGTTAGACTCAGAGACGGAGTGATTGAAACAGACAAAAGAAAAGCAGTTACATCATTTGCCTGATTCATTGCACAAAGGTCCCTTCAAAAAGAATGTTTTATTTCTTCTCAACATCCATAAAAACATTTGCAAATTTGCTCATCAAACTATTTGCATATTAACTCGTGTCTCTCAAAATATATACGAAAACAGGCGACAAAGGCAAAACTTCGCTGATTGGCGGAACAAAAGTGCCGAAGAACCATCGGCGCATCGAAGCCTATGGAACGGTGGATGAATTGAATTCTTTCATCGGACTGCTGAATGATTCTGTTAACAATGATATTACCAATCAACTTTTGAAAGAAATACAGGATCGCTTATTTACCATCGGATCAACACTCGCTACAGATCCGGATAAAAAAGTTTCCATGAAAATTCCCCAACTGGATGAACGGGATGTATTGTTGCTTGAAAAGAAGATAGATGAGATGAATGAAGTGCTTCCTCCTATGAAGTCATTTGTGTTACCCGGCGGCCATCCGACCGTTTCGATGGCTCATATCTGCCGTTCTGTCTGCAGACGCGCAGAAAGATGCTGTGTGGGCCTGCAGGAAACCGGCACGGAGATGGATCCGCTCGTTATCCAATACCTGAATCGGTTAAGCGATTATTTTTTTGTTTTGGCCAGATGGCTGACCCATGAACTAAAAGCTCAGGAAATCATTTGGAAACCGCGGTTATAGGTCAAGGTTAGATTATTTTCCCATCTTTCATGTGAAGTGTTCTGTCGCTCATTTGGGCGAGCTCCTCATTATGGGTTACAATGAGAAAGGTTTGGCTGAATTGATCGCGTAGATCAAAAAAAAGCTGGTGAAGTTCACGGGCATGGGTAGAGTCCAGGTTACCGGTAGGCTCATCTGCAAATACAATATCAGGATTGTTGATCAGTGCCCTTGCCACAGCCACCCTTTGCTGTTCCCCACCCGATAAAGCCTGGGGTTTGTGTTCGAGCCGGTCGCCCATGCCAAGTACATTGAGCAGTTCAATGGCCCGCTTTTCGGCATCTTTCTTTTTACGCCCCGAAATCCAGGATGGGATGCAAACATTTTCCAGCGCATTGAATTCCGGCAGCAGGTGATGGAACTGAAACACAAAGCCCATATGCCGATTCCTGAACGCTGCCATGGCTTTCCCCGAAAGGTCATTGATTTTTTTATCGTCCAGGAAAATCTCGCCCTTTGCAGGCTTATCCAGTGTTCCCAGGATATGCAACAGCGTACTCTTGCCGCAGCCCGAAGGTCCCACAATGGTTACAATCTCCCCTTTGCGTATTTCAAGGTCCACCCCCTTCAGGACCCAAAGGCTACCGTAATATTTTTGTATATCCCTGGCCGTTAACATATTGTTTTAATTATCGCAACACATTATTACAAACCTACAGGTTCAATATCATATTCTACTGAATAGGTATTACTATTAATTGGAAACCTTGGCCTTATCATCTAAGTATATACCAATAGAGGGTAGGTTTCGTTAAATTTCGATGGTTATTTGGTGGTTTCATATTTAAAATTACTTTTGCGGAAAATTAGCTGGGCAGTGAATCACGATTTGAACCTGTTTAGCCGATGAGGATCGCTGCCCCGGGATTATAATTTTTAAGCAAAAAAAAGGAGAAAGATGTTCTGGACACTAGAATTGGCGAGTTATTTGGAAGATGCGCCCTGGCCTGCCACGAAGGATGAATTAATAGATTATGCCATTCGCTCAGGAGCACCTATAGAAGTGGTGGAAAACCTGCAGGAGTTGGAAGATGAAGGAGAGATTTACGAAGGAATCGATGATATCTGGCCAGACTACCCATCGCAGGAGGACTTCTTCTTCAATGAAGACGAATATTGACCGTGGCCAATAAAAAGAAAGAGCCGCTTCTTCCGAGGCGGCTCTTTTATTATTCGGACCTGCGAATTATTTCTTCATGATTTCTTCGATGATTCCATGACTAACACCTGTAAACGAAAATCCTCCGTCATGGAAAAGATTTTGCATCGTCACCATCCTCGTATAGTCGCTGAATAGGGTCAGGCAGTAATCTGCGCAGGATTCAGCGCTCGCATTTCCGAGCGGTGATATTTTTTCGGCATAGTGAAAGAAGCCGTCAAATCCTTCCACACCGCTGCCAGCAGTGGTCATGGTGGGTGATTGTGACACGGTGTTTACCCTGACTTTTTTCTTAAATCCGTATTCATATCCAAAACTGCGGGCGATACTTTCGAGCAATGCTTTGGCATCGGCCATATCATTATATCCCGGGAAGGCTCTTTGCGCTGCGATATAACTCAATGCAATCACTGAGCCCCATTCGTTGATAGCATCAAGCTTCATGGCAGTTTGCATTACTTTATGAAAAGAAAGTGCAGACACGTCCAGGGTCTTGTCAAAATTATCGTAGTTGATATCAGTATAGGGTATACGCTTACGCACATTGGGCGACATACCGATGGAATGTAAAATGAAGTCAAGTTTTCCACCCAACAATTCCACACTTTCTTTGAAAAGTTTTTCAAGGTCTTCAACACTTGTTGCATCCGCAGCGATTACTTTGGCATTACAAAGCGTGGCCAGTTCATTGATCTTTCCCATTCGCAGTGCAATCGGCGCATTACTGAGCGCAATTTGTGCACCTTCCTCCACTGCTCTGAGCGCCACTTTCCAGGCTATCGATTTCTCATCAAGGGCTCCGAAAATAATTCCTCTTTTGCCCTTCAGCAGGTTATGTGACATAGCTGTCGTTTGATTTTGTGGTCGTAAAAATAAGAAGTTATTTTATGGTACGCGCGAATAAATGCCCGACCATCCAAACAATTAAAAAAGTATATGCAAAAACCAACGTCAGCGCTCCCAGCATATAAATCAGCAGTCTCTTGCCAGAACGCCTGGGTTCGATTCTCTTTTGCAGGATCCGGTTAACATAAAAAACCGGTGTCACTGAAATAAGAATAACCAGCCAAATCAACATATTACCCGGCATAGTATATGAATTGGAAATTACGATTCATTCATCATCATTTCCCGGGCATTCTCGATTGCCGCTGCGGTAGGTTTCTCTCCGCCTAACATTTCAGCAATGGTTCGGATGCGTTCTTCCCTTGTGAGCTTTTTAATATTGGTTTGAATAGAACTTCCGTGAATGATTTTATATACAAGGAGATGATCATCTGCTTTGCCCGCGATTTGCGGTTGGTGGGTAATACATATAACCTGCCTGGACCTGGAAAGACTTCTTAGCACGATTGCAACCTGCTTTGCAGCTTCTCCCGAGATACCGGTATCTATTTCATCGAAGATCATGGTAGGCAGATCGATGGATTGCGCAACCAATGATTTAATCGCCAGCATCAATCGGCTTAACTCGCCACCGGAAGCAACTTTACGAACCGGTTCAAACCGATTGCTCTTGTTGGCATCAAAAAGAAATTCTACCGAGTCCATCCCTGACTCCTGCAACGACCCCTGTACTACCTGAACCTGCAGGCGGGCATTTGGCATTCCAACTTGTTTGAGTAGCTGGTTAACTTTCTTTTCCAACATCTCCACCTGTGCCTTCCTGTTAGAGGACAGAACCGAAGCGAGCTGACGGCAGGATGCAAGTAACTTCCCGGTTTCCTTTTCCTTCAATTCAATTTCTTCATCGATATTCAAAACAGCTTTCAGTTTTTGACCAAGTTCCTTCCACAACGCAATAAGTTCATTGGTTGTCTTTACCCCATGCTTCTTCAATAATTTATACCCCGTCCCTATGCGTTCGCTGACCTGGTCTATTTTTTGGGGATCGAATTGAATTGTATCATTAATTTGGTCAATTTCCTGGGCGATGTCCTGGAGTTCAATCTGAGCAGATTGTAACCGCTTGATAAGTATGGGCAGGGCAGCATGATAGGAAGAAAATCCCTGCAACTGGTTAACACCGGATTTAAGTTCCTGCAATACGGGTTTATCACCTTCCTTCAAATCAAAATAAGTTTTAGATAATGCTGTCTTTATCCCTTCAGCATGACTCATCATCTTTAATTCGGCATCCAGTTCTTCGAGTTCATTTTCCCGAAATCCGGCATCATCCAGTTCATTGAAGAGAAATTGATGATAGTCGAGTTCCTTATTAAACTGCAACTTTTTCTCAATGGCTTGTGCCAGCATTTTTTTCGCCCATACCAATTGCTGGTATTGACTCCTGTAATCCTTCAGCAGTATCATATTCCCTGCAAGCGCGTCCAACACTTCGCGTTGAAAATCGGCTTCCCCAAGGTACTGGCTGTCGAACTGCTGATGGAGGTCTACCAGCATTGAGCTTAGTTTTCTCAACTGATCCAGGTTAACCGGGGTATCATTCACAAATGCCCTGGATTTTCCGCTTGAACTGATTTCCCTTCTCACTACCAGTTCATTGTCTGCGTCAAGATCATGTTCCTGCAAAAAAGATCTGACGGCATCTTTTTCTTCGATAGAAAATATTCCTTCCACAAAACATTTCTTTTGACGGTTCAATAAAACTGATGAATCTGCGCGTTCACCGAGTATCAGGGACAGCGCTCCCATCAGGATGGATTTACCAGCTCCGGTTTCGCCAGTAATCACATTCAACTTTCCCGAAAAAGAAACATTGATTTCTTCAATAATAGCATAATTCTGTATCAGCAATTGCCTGAGCATAATGAAAAGGTTTAATTCTATTTATCCCTAAACAACTCCTAAAAAATGAGCTGATGCAATGTACGATTTTCAGTATTTCGGGGAGCATCATCAGGTTGGCTCTGATCATTCATTTTTGCAACGGCTGATTCCCGATTTTGCCTTTTGATCCAGCGAATTTTTGTAATCATGATCTTTCAAACTGATACATTTTTCATAATAGGCCAATGCCTGAGGGCAATCTCCCCGTTTTTCGTAGATATTGCCGGTTTGGAGCGCAGCTCTCGCAGCATAGTAAGTCTTTAATCCGGCCCCCTTTTTAAGGGTGGTCAGATATGCTGCAATGGCTTCATCTTCTCTATTGAGGTCGTCGTATACCCTCGCCAGCCTATAAGCAAATTCAACCTGTTCATCCTGATCAGCAAAATCGGAGGAGCTTTTCCCCTGAAGCATGTCGAGTGCCTCCGCAAAATATCCTCCGTCATCTAATAAACGGGCCTTCAATAAAATCTTATTGGGCCATTTACCACTACGTGCTTCTTTGAGCGCCTGTTTATCAGCTTCTGTATCGGTATTTCCCTTTTTTAAAATCAGTTGGCGGTAATGCAATGCATTTTCAGGGTCGTCTTTCAAATAATAAAACCAGCTAAGTTTTTGCAGCACATCTTTTACGTAAAACTTCCCTTTAAAGTTTCGGATAAAACGGCTGAGATCATCACCCGCAGAGGGTTCCAGGTGATTCAGTTTTGCGGTGCCCATCTCAAAATCCCACACCGACATGTCGAGATAGGAAGGATCTTGCGCCCTGTTGAGAATGATTTTTTGAGCCAGATCGGATTGCTGAGCATTGACCGCAAGATTCGCCGCCAGGTAAGTAAAAAGATGATTGTTTTTTGTATCTAGTTTCTTCTCATGTACAAAATCCAGGACCTCTTTCCGTTTGTTCTCAATGTAAAATTGAAGATAGAGATAATAGAAAGTTGCTTCGTCTTTAAACAACATGGCGGAAGGATCGGTGTCACCGACAAACTGCTGTAGCGATTGCATTCCCTCCCTGATACTGCCTTTGATACCCAACAGACCTGACAGCCACTGATATCCCGAAGGTATTGTACCTGCAGCAACCTGCATGGCACCAAACAACATAGCATTGGGTTTGAAAGAACCAAAAGCTTTCCTGTTTTCTGCGGTTTGTAAAAAAGATCTTCTGAATTCCCAGCCTGCATCCCAGTTCTCACCAAACTTGATCTTAACTGCTGCCCATTGAAAATGTATAATTGCTTTTGTAAAAAGATAAAAGGGAGAAGAAGTCGTGCCCTGGTTCATCAGGCGGATACGTTTGTCAAGGTTTCCTTTACGCAATTGGTATTCCAACGGGTCCTCGTTAAAATACAACACAAAAAAATCAATGTAATTTTCAAGAAAGTAAGGGATGAGATTTTCCGGATGATTTTTTTTCTCTTCATCCAATAATGCCTGACCCGCATTCAGACGAAGGCGAATGATTTCCTGGTATGCATTCTTACAAGGAGCATTAAAGTCAAATGCTTTTTGAGCGCAAATGCCAGTGGGAACCAGGGTAAGGTATGCGAGCCCAAAGGTGAAGATCAAATGTGGAAAGGAATCCGACCAACTCTTTTTAGCATTCTTTGCAGGTACAAATTGATTCATGCCTGCAAGATAGTTTAGGAAGATCGAAATCAATTGTAGCGGCCTAAAACCGGAACGGCGCTCCTGAGAGCGCCGTTCTTTGTATCTTATTAAATGAGCTTTTATTTTACTTCTACTGCGTCGTTGAGGTCATTGTCGACAAGAATTCGGCCGCAGTTTTCGCAAACGATAATCTTCTTGCGTTGTTTGATTTCACTCTGGCGCTGCGGTGGAATGGCATTAAAGCAACCTCCGCAGGCATCGCGAACAACAGGTACTACGGCAAGGCCGTTACGGTAATTGCCGCGGATACGGTCATAAGAATGCAACAGGCGTGGCTCTACTTTCTCCCTTGCGTCGGATGAAAGTTTCGCGAAATGCTTTTCTTCTTTTTCTGTTGCGGAGATGATTTTTTCCAGTTCATCTTTTTTATTCTTCAGTACGGAGTCTTTAGCGGCGATTGTTTTCTTAGCCCTTTCGAGTGACTGAATTTTTTCAGCAATCTCTTCATTGGCATCTTTCATGTGCTTTTCAGCCAGCTTTACTTCCAATTGCTGCATTTCGATCTCTTTGTTGATCGCTTCAAATTCGCGGCTGTTCTTCACATTCTCCGTCTGCTTTTCATATTTCTTGATCAGCCCATCAGATTCCTTGATGATTTCCTTTTTCTGATTGATGAATTCCTGGATCCCGTTGATTTCTTCTTCAATACGGGTCTGTCTTGCATGGAGTCCATGAATCTCATCTTCCAGGTCACTGACTTCCATTGGAAGTTCACCTTTCAGTACTTTGTATTCATCTAATTTGGATTCTATCTTCTGCAGGGAGACCAGGGAAGCGAGCTTTTCTTCCACTGAGAATTCTTTTACGTTGGCCATATTTTATAGATAATAATGAACCGGGTTCGTTGAAGTATCCGGTTTAAGGACGGCAAAGGTAGGAAATTTTTCCCTCAAAATATCATACAAAAGATCAATAGTAAACTGCTCACTCTCAAAATGCCCAATGTCGGCTACGACCATTTTGTCCTCCGCATCAAAAAACTCATGATACCGGATATCAGAGCTGATATAAAACCCTGCTCCAGACGATAACGCTTTGGAAATCAAAAAACTACCTGCTCCTCCACAAAGGGCTACCGTTTTAACCGCCAGGCCTGTCAGCCGGGTATGTCGTATGACGGAAAGCCCGAATACTGCCTTTATTTTGCCCAGAAATGTTTTCTCATCCAGCGGTTCTGGCAAGTCGCCCAGTAATCCAGACCCCAGGCTGGTTTGCAGGTTGGCAAGATCTACAATATCATAAGCCACTTCTTCATAGGGATGACTTTGTTGTAGAGCTTCAACGAGGGTCTTTTGAAGGTAACCTGGGAAAATAACCTCGATTTTGGTTTCTTGCTCCTCATGTCGCTTCCCGGGATCGCCCACAAAGGGATTAGCGCCTTCCATCGCTTTGAAAGTGCCAATGCCGGCAGCATTAAAACTGGCCTCAGCATATTGTCCAATATTGCCTGCACCAGCAGCAAATAAAGCATCCCTTACTTCCCCGGCTTGGGCATCCGGAACGAATGTGAATAGTTTTTTAAGGGTAGCTGGTTTTGACTGTAACACCCTTCGTTGAATCAGTCCCAATTTATCAGCCATTCTTCCATTTACACCGGTAATTATATTGTCAAGATTGGTATGAATGGCATAAATCGCGACATCGAACTTAATGGCCTTGATGACAGCACGCTCCACGTAGTTTTTACCATTGATCTTTTTAAGTCCGGAAAAAATGATGGGGTGATGAGATATAATGAGGTTAACCTTTTTTTGAATCGCTTCGTCAACTACGGCTTCCGTCGCATCCAGTGTTACCAGTATACCCGTGCAATCCCAGTCTCCGTTTCCTGTAATCAGTCCTGCATTATCATAATGCTCCTGGTAAACCGGTGGTGCAACAGATTCCAGCAATGAAGTGAATAAAGCGATCTTCATAAATGATTATCTAAGCTTTCAAAGATAAAATTAATCGGCAGACAGTATTCGCCGATTTTGGTTTCTCATGAATTCATTTTTCTGTAACTTCCTTCAAATTTCCTTAATACACCCCATTCC
>Ga0209069_10002070_pt1 | contig 10312 bp, 12 predicted proteins | sample Str013_2_FD_187202 | JGI IMG/M metagenome (GOLD analysis project Ga0209069, IMG submission 187202) | Freshwater sediment microbial communities in response to fracking from Pennsylvania, USA - Straight Creek_MetaG_SC_2013 (SPAdes) (version 2) | ecosystem: Environmental > Aquatic > Freshwater >...
GCCCGACACTGGTCGCCCCCGTCTGCGCTGCGACGCTCGACGACCTTGGCCACGGCCCACCCGACCTCCAAGTCCACCAACCCACCCTCGAAGACGCCCTCCGCACCCTGATCGCCAACGGCGCCCCGACATGAGCAACCTCGCTCGACTGGCCGGCACCGAAGCCAAACTGTTCCTCCGCGAACCGATCGTGGTGACCTTCGTGTTCGCGTTCCCCGTGATCACCGTCTTGGTGCTCGGCGGCGTCTTCAAGAAAGGCGACACCGCCTACGAAGGCGCCGTCCCCTCGGACTACTACGTCGCCGGCTACATCGGTGTCGTCCTCGCTGCCATCGGCCTGATCATGCTCCCCGTGCACCTCGCCTCGTACCGCGAACGAGGCGTGCTCCGCCGGTTCCGGGCGTCACAATTCCCGTCATGGGCGCTACCCGCCGCCTGGGCGGTCGTCGCCGCTGCGCTCAGTGTCGTCGCTATCGCCGTGCTCCTCACCGTCGGCAAACTGGTCTACGGCCTACCCGCCCCCGACGACCTCCCCCGCACCATCATCGGTGTCGCTCTCGCCACGGTGACGTTCATCAGCATCGGGATCCTCCTTGGCATGGTCCTGCCCACCGCCCGCTCCGCGCAAGGACTCGGCCTCATGCTGTTCTTCCCCTTCTTCCTCCTCGGCGGCGCCGGCCCACCACCCGACGCCATGGGACCGGTGATGAAGCACATCAGCAACCTCCTCCCCCTCACCCACGCCATCAGAGCCATCCAACAACCTTGGTTGTCGATCGGCGGACCAGCCACCAACCACCTCATCATCCTCGCCACCATCTTCGTGCTCACCACCGCCGGCTGGGCCCACCTCGCCACCAGAGCGACCGACCACTGAGGCCGGCCAGCCCGAGACCCACGAAGCCCGGAACGCCGTCGTGTCACCGATCGACCCTCGGCAGCCTGATCGGGGCCGGAGCGTTGTGCCCGCAACTAGTCGACGACGTCACGTCGGTACCTCTCCAAGATGTCCGTGAGTGAGTCGGGGTCGGCGAGGGCCGGGAGATGCCCGGTGTCGATGACGTCGGGTTCGATGCCAAGGCGCTGGCGCGACAGCCGTTGCATGAACGGCAGCGGGAAGAGGCGGTCGTAACGGCAAGCCACCACCCGCGTCGGTATCGCGGGCCATGACGACAGTGGCCACGGATCGCGAAACGGCCCATCGCTCTGTTCGACAGGGCGCTGTAGCGCTTCGCGCAAGACGTCGGGGGGCAGGTCGTGGAGGAACACCTCGACCGGATCGAACGCGTCGGGGGCGCGGCCTTCGGTGACGGCGAACTCGGCGGCGGCAGCGGGCTGGCCGGTCGCCTCCCACCACTGCCCGCCCGACTCACCGGGCCGGGGGATCATCGCCGCGACCATCACCAACAGCGCGGCGCCGAGCCGGCCGCTGACGATCGGTGCGACGAGCCCGCCGAGGGACTGACCGACGACGATCGGCCCCGTGCGTTCACCGGCAGCGTCGACGACAGCATCGACATAGTCGAGGAGCCCGGCAGAGTCGTCGGTGGCGGGGAGCTCTGCGGCGACGACGTGATGGCCGCGGCGTTGGAGGCGTTCGGTGACGAGGTGCCAGTACCAGCTGCTGCCACCGGCACCGGGGATGAGCACGTAGCTTGCCATGCCTGTACTTCTACTTTAGGAGCAGTCACTCGTCAACAGGAAGTGCTATCGTGCGCTGGTGGCGAGCCGTGCGTACTCCGATCCGTGTGGCATCGCCCGCGCCCTGGACCGCGTCGGCGAACGCTGGTCGTTGCTCGTCGTTCGCGAGCTGTTGCTCGGACCGAAACGGTTCGCTGATCTGCAGCGCGGCTTGCGCGACATCAGCCCGAATGTCCTCACCCAGCGACTCAAAGAGCTCGAAGCGGCCGGTGTCGTGCGGCGGGTGACGCTCGGCCCGCCAGTGGGGACACACGTCTATGAGTTGACGCGATGGGGCCGCGAGCTGGACGACACGCTGCTCGCACTGGCCCGTTGGGGAAGTCAAGCTCCGCTCCCCCGCCACGGGTCGCTCAGCAACGACGCCCTCGTCGTGTCACTCAGAACCACCTTCGACGGCGTCGCTGCCGCCCGCGTCACAGTGAGCGCCAACCTGCGCCTCGACAACGACCAGATCTCGCTCCGTGTCAAGAACGGAGAACTCGTCGTCAGCCGCGACAGGATGCACGACGCGGACATCGACATCGACACCGATGCCGCGACGATGCGCGGCCTCGTCTACGCAGGGCGTGCCGTCGACGACGCAATCGCGGACGGTCAGCTCAACCTGCGCGGTCGACGATCGACACTGCGGCAACTGCTGCGCTGCTTCACCCGACCCGAACGCCACGCCGACGCCCGCTAGACGACGGTCGGAACCACATCGTTGGGTCGGCACGCCGATCAGTTTGATTGAGCACACATTGCTAGTCGGCAAGCGTCCGGTTACCCGATGGACAACGTCGACGTCGGGCTCATCTCGGTCGTGCGACCAGCAACCCGACCGGCAGGAACGAACAAGGATCGAGCGCGCCGTACCGCCGCCCATTAGTCGGCGGTCGTGGGGATCATCCGGTAGCCGGCACCGCGCACGGTGGCGAGCAGCGGGCGTTCGCGGTCGCCGTTGAGCTTGCGGCGCAAGTAACCGATGTAGACGTCGACGATGTTGCTCGATGTGTCCGACGCCTGGCCCCAAACGTGGCTGAGGATCTGCTCGCGTGACAGCACTTGGGTCGGATGGCGCATCAAGAACTCGAGCAGCGCCCATTCTCGTGGTGCGAGCTCGATCCGGCGGTCGCCTCGGTACGCGTACTTGCTCAACAGGTCGAGGCGCAGATCGCCCACGGTCAGCTCGATCGAGCTGTGTTGGCTGCGGTCTCGCATCACGGCCCGCATCCTGGCCAGCAGTTCCTCGAACGAGAACGGCTTCGTCATGTAGTCGTTGGCGCCGGCATCCAACGTGTCGACCGTCGAGATCACCGACTCGCGTGCTGTTAGCGCGATGACGGGCACATCGGCGCGCCTTGTTCGCAGGGTGCGCAGCACATCGATCCCATCGACACCTGGCAGGCCAAGGTCGAGCAGGACGACATCGACCGAGTCATCGAGCGTTGCCACCAGCGTTGCCGCGACCGCGCCGTCATCGATCACGACGGCGTGATGCCCCTCTGCGGCAAGGCCCTTGACGAGGAACGAAGCGATGCCCGAGTCGTCCTCGATGATCAGCACCTTCACCGCGCAGCTCCTCGCGGGAACGTCAACCGCACCGTCGTCCCGAGGCCCTCGGCGCTGTCGATGCTCATCGAACCGCCGCTCGTTTCGACGACTGCGGCGACGATCGCCAAGCCGAGTGCCAGGCCGCCCCGTTCGCCGTCGCCGTGACGGATCGAACGATCCAGGGCGTTGCGTCGATCGGCCGCTGACATGCCGCGTCCCGTGTCCGTCACCGTGACCGTCACGGTGTCGGCCGTCTGGCTGGTCACGAGCCGGATCGTGTCGCCGGACGCGGTGGCGTTCGTAGCGTTGTCGATCAGGTTGAGCAACGCGCCGTGGAGCTGGTCGGCATCGGCGACGACGCGTGCACCGGCGGACTCGTCGCGCAGCTCCCACTGCCGGTCAGCGAGCACGCTCCCCGCCGCGTACGCCCGTTCCACAACCGTCGTCACCGACACGGGCTCGTCGTCCAGGTTCGGTTGCATCGCTCGTCCGTAGACGAGGAGCCGCTGCACGAGACCGGTCACGTGGTCGAGTTGGTCGATGGCGATACCGACGCTCTCAGCCACGTCGGTCTGGTTCGCGAACCCGGCGCGAGTCTGGACCTCGAGATGGCCGCGGATCACGGTGAGCGGCGTGCGGAGCTGATGCGAGACCTCGGCCAACAGGCGGCTCTGGTTGCGGAACGCGAGGGCGAGCCGGGCGAGCATCCCGTCGACGGTGTCGGCCAGCACGTGCAGTTCGTCGTCGGGACCCGTCCACGCCAGTCGCCGGTCGAGGTTCGAGTGGCTGATCTCGTTCGCGGTCGTGGTGATCGTGGCGACGCCGCGCATCACCCTGCGCAACAGCAGATATGCCATCAGCAAGGCCACGACAAGAGCCAGCGCCGCTTCGACCGAGGTGCTCTGGAGCTGCTGACGGCCAAGGCGACGGATGCTCCTCAGCTCTGAAGCGACGACCATCGAACCGACAATGCTGCCGTCGACCGTCACGGCGCGCGCTAACGCGCGCATCTGGTGGCCATCGACACCTACATCGGTGACCTGCGCCTTGCCCGGCGTGGTAGCCAACCAGGCGCTGACCCGATCGATCGAACCCAGCGCCTTGCCGCCTTCACTGGCGGCCAGATGGGTCGCACCGCTGCCGTCGTCGACCGACACGAGCAGAACCGGCCCATTGTGCGCCTCGGGATGGATCTGCACCCAAAGGTCCGAGAACGTCGGCAGGCTCTGTGCGCCAGGCCGCATCGCTGCGGCGCGTTCGAACTCGGTGATCTCACCGTCCAGCTCGTCGACCGCGGCGCGCTCCACATCGTGCGCGTACTGGCGATGAGTGACGACACCGATCGCGATGACAGTGATGACCATCACCGTTGCATGAACGAGGAGCAACCGGCCGACGATGCCGATGCCGATGCCACGACGTCGCCCAGTTGTACCCATGTTGACTCCACAAGCTCTCTTGGCACGGTCACGCCCGTTCGCCGCGCTGCCCCGCCGACAGCTCGACGGCGAAACCGTGCCTCGAAAGTCTCGCGGTTCGCGCCAACCCGCGCCGCCGTCGCGAGGTCGGGCTTGGCGACGTGAGAGAACTCTCATTGCCAGCTCATCACCCCGTCACCGTCGTCTCGTACCGTTCAGGAGCGTGGCCGGGCCCGCCCGCACCCGGCCACGCTCCAACACCACAAGAACCCGAATGCGACGCGTCGAACGGGCACACCTGCGTTCTCGCCGGCAGGCAACCGTGTGTTGGCCCGCTTGTCATGCCGTGTTGTTCGGCGCCGCGCCGGGCGAGGTCCGGCCAGCCTTTGGTTGCGGACCGTTCGGGAACAGTCGGGAGAGGAGGTCGTCGATCGCGGCTTGAGCGACGAGTTGCGCCTCGTCCGGGCTGGCGGCGCGGACGACGAACAGGGCGAGCTCGTTCATCGTCGCCAAGAGCATGTGGGCGTACACGTCAGCGAGGTGGGGCGGTAGATCTCCTTCCGCGGCGGCAGCACGCATCGCGGCCTTGAGCAACCCGAGCGGTGCGGCTTCTTCGATCTCACGCCACCGTCGCCAGCCGAGGACCGCTTGCGCGTCCGTGAGCACGATGCGTTGCACGACTGGATCACCGGCCAGACGAACCCAGGCGAGGCATCCTGCCCGCAACGCGTCGCGAGCGGTTGTGGCGCCCGCGCCGGCGGCGACGGTCGCCGCCCCGATCCGTTCCTCGACTTCGAGCAGGACCGCCTCGAACAAGGCGTCCTTGCCGCTGAAGTGGTGGTAGAGCGACCCGCGGCTGATGTTCGCGGCATCGAGGACCGCGTCGATCGAGGTGCCGTCGAAGCCGTGCTCGGCGAACAGCGCCTCGGCGACGGTGACGAGGCGTTCCCGAGTGAGTTGTCCTTGCGCGACTCGTTTGTTCATGTGACCCACTTCTCTTGACAAACCGACTGTCGGTCTAGACAATGCGGACCGACAGTCGGTTTGGTCACGGTACTCAACCGAGGACGTGATCACCGGCACCATCGTGGGATTCGCCCGTCTCGTTGGCTGGGCACTCCCCTTTCGTGTTTGGAGGTCGCCCCCGTGGACGAGACCACATTCGAAGCCGGTCGAGCCGTCGTCGCCACACCCGCCGGACCGCTGAGCTACGTCGCGGTCGGAACTGGCCAAGCGGCGGTGTTCGTCCACGGGGTCGGCACCAACGCCTACCTGTGGCGAAACCTCATCGGGCATCTCGCCGGCGAGCGTCGCTGCATCGCGCTCGACCTCCCTCTCCACGGTCGAAGCCCGGCGAGCGCCGACCAAGACTTCACGCTCGGCGGGCTCGCCGACACCGTCATCGCCTTCGTCGACGCGCTCGGGCTCGCCCGGTTCGACCTCGTCGCCCACGACACCGGCGGGGCGGTCGCCCAGATCGTCGCTGCCCGTGTCCCCCATCGGTTGCGGTCCTTCACGCTCACGAACTGCGAGACCCACGACAACGTCCCGCCCGACGGCTTCAAACCGACCGTCGAGCTGGCCCGATCCGGCGCCCTCGTCGCCAGCGCACCGATGCTCCTCGCCGACCTCGTCGCGGCACGAGGCGCCGTGTTCGCGATGGGCTACGAAGACCCCGAGCACCTCTCGATCGAGACGGTCCGCGCCTTCCTCGAACCGGTGCTCGGCACCCCGACCGCGGCGCGGCAATTCGCCCGGCTCTTGACGTCGCTGAGCCCGCGCGACCTCCTCGCCGTCGAAGACGAGCTCGCCACGCTCACCGTCCCGACGCTCGTCGTGTGGGGCACCGGCGACGAGATGTTCGACGTCAGCTGGGCGCATTGGCTGCACAACCTGATCCCCGGCGTCACCCGAGTCGTCGAGCTCGCCGACGCCCGCCTGTTCTTCCCCGATGAACGCGCCGACCAATTGGCCGCGCTCCTCCGCCAACACTGGTCCGAGACCGACACCATCGAACAGACCCGAGACACCGGCACCTCCACAACACGCGGCGGCCGGGCGCGTTGAAACCGAAGACCGCGGCGGCCTGGACCACGGCACTGTTCCTGGCGTGCGCGCCCGGCGTTGTCGCCGGGCTCGGCCCGTGGACCATCACTCACTGGCACGTCCGTCGTCACGGTCTCGTCTGGTTGCCGCTACAAGCGGGAGGCATCCTGATCACCGTGCTCGGTGCGATCGTGCTGCTCGCATCATTCCTCAGGTTCGTGACCGAAGGTGTCGGCACACCAGCGCCGATCGCGCCGACCGAACAACTCGTCGTTGGCGGGTTGTATCGATACGTTCGCAACCCGATGTACGTCGCCGTGACCCTCGTCATCGTCGGGCAAGCCGCCGTCCTCACCGATCCACGACTCGTCATCTACGCGGTCGCGTTCGCCGTCGTCGTCGCGCTCTTCGTCCACCACTACGAAGAACCCACCCTCCACGACCGCTACGGCACCCACTACGACGCCTACCGACACGACGTGCCCAGGTGGTGGCCTCGACGTCCGCGAGACACTGGCACCGCGCGACCGTCCTGACCGCTTCGGCGAAGCCGACACCGGCGCGTGACATCAGGGCCGGCGGGGTTCAGGCCGGTCAGCATTCGGCGACCCGGTCGCACGGCCGGGCCAGGAGTCCGACGACACCGGTCCGGAGAACGAGCGTAAGCATCGTCGGCTGCCCATCTGCAACAGCGTCACCGATCCGGATCGTGCGCCCATCCGCGCTTTCACGGCTGGCGATGAAGGCTCCGCTGAACGGCGGCCCGTCGGCGGTGTAGAGCGAGCGCTGGTCAGGTGGCCAGCGCACTTCGAGCCGACCGGCCGGAGCTGCCCAGTGCACAGCGACCTGGCCGTCAGCGAGCCGACCGTCTACCGGACCGAGGGTCGGTCCGGTAGTGGCGTCGGGGACGATCATGTCGACGGGGAGCGTGGCGCTGCACGTCGCCGAGAACAGGGCTACGACGGGGACCGCAGTCGGGCCTGGCAGTGATGGAGGCAGCGTCGGACTCGTCGTGCGGGGTCGCTGGCCGCACGCGACGAGCTCGCAGACCGCGCCCACGGAGGGCAGCGGCGATGCGGCACCGGTGCACGATGCCCACGCTGCTGTTCACCACTCGCCCGCGAGCCTGGGCATGGGAGACGGTCGGTTAGCAGGTTCCGCAGCGTGCCGAAGCGGGTGCGGATCGCAGCTCGCGCCGGCACTCCGCCCAAGTCGGCGGTTCACACGCAAGCCATCAGGCGGAATCCGCCAGGGCAGGTTTCGATCCAGTCGTAGGAGCCGAGCTTGCGCCGCAACTGGCTGACATGAACCGCGATCGTCTTGGACGGCACGATCCATGGCTCACCCCACACGGCGTCGAAGATCGCCCGCGGCGACTGGGCCACTCCTGGCGTGCGAGCGAGATAGACGAGCAAGTCGTGTTCCCTGACGGCGAGCGAGATCTCGACGTCGTCAACACAGACCCGGTGGGCGCGGGTGTCGATCATCAACCGGCCGACGCGCAACACGGCGTCGTTGCGCGAGACGCTGACACGGCGAGTCGCGGCGCGGATCCTTGCGACCAGTTCGTTGGCGCCGACTGGTTGGACCGCGAACTGGTCTGCACCGACCTCGAACCACTCGATGCGTTCGTCCTCACGGTCGCTCGGCGACACGACCATGATCGGGACCTGGCTCTGCGATCGCAGACGCCGACAACCCTCCAACGGGTCATCGTGCGAACGAGCAAGGTCATACAACACCAGATCGATGTCACCGGGTGCCACACGCTCCGGAGACCGGTCGGCACCGATCACCTCGACCCCGAACCGAGCCAGGCCACTTCGCAATGGCGAACGTACGTCGGCCCGCTCTCCGACAACCATCACCCTCATCCGCTCACCGCGACAGCGCCGACGAGCGGATCGGAACGGCGCGCCGGCCCCGGCAACATGACATCAGCTCTCGTAGACCTCATGGCTACCAACTATTGCGACGGCTCGTTCGTCAATCGACCATCCAGATGCCTACGTTCGTCTAAGACACAGCAAAATCCCGAAAACGGCGCACCGACGCAGTTCACGGGCGCTGCGACAGCGGCGGAAACGGAGACCGAGTCCTTCGCTGGCCGATCCGTGAGCCGACATCGCGCGCAGGTTGTCCGGCTCATCTGTGCTATCGCAACGCGAGATGCGCCTCGCGCAAGATGCGCGATTCGAACTCCAACTCCTCGAGCCGGGCCTTCACTGCGTCGCCGATGCTGACGATGCCGACTAGCTGGCCGTCATCGATGACGGGTACATGCCGAACACGGCGAAGCGTCATCGTCGCCATGAGCTCCACCAGGCCGCTGTCAGGCTGGCATGTCGTCGTATGGTCCGACACGAGCTCGGCGGCACACCGGTGCGACCCTCGCCGGCCGCTGCTCGTCACGAGGTCGCGGATGATGTCTCGCTCCGTCACGACACCGGAGAACTGCTGTCGGTCATCACACACGACAACCGCGCCGATGCGGTGCTGGGCGAGCTGTTCCATGACCGACCACGCCGGATGCCCGCCTTCGACCGTCACGACTGCGGCACCCTTGGCCGCCAATATCGTCGACACATTCATGCGTACCTCCCTCAGGTGAGCAACGCTGCTCACCGTCTCGTGTGTTTCGCTCATCAGCGTGCGCTGAGTGGCGCAAGGAACCAGCCAACACGCCGCCATCACGAAGCCAACAGTCGGTCTCCGCGGTAGGCCATTGCCGTTGACACGGAACCCGAGATCGTGGAGCTCATCGTGCGGAGGCAGGTGTCGGCGGCCATCGGCTTCTGCCCATCGGCGGCCATCGAGAGGTGCCCACAGATGGCCAACCCGTCATGCGATGTGGTTGCGCAGCCGACGCCAAGTACGCGGCAAGCCTGCCCTTCACCAGCAGGCTCTGGCAACCGGGATCCTGCCGGCGCGCGTATCCTCAGACGTGGAGGGTGGGTCGGTAGATGAGCTCTTGGGTGTGGCCGTCGAGTGTGTGGCTCTCGATCAGCTCGAGGTCGAAGTCGGACGCGCCTTGGAAGATCGGGTCGGTTCCCGTCTGACCGGTGATCACCGGGAAGAGCGTCACCTGAACGCGGTCGACGAGGCCAGCGGCCATCAGCGCCCGGTTCAACGACAGGCTGCCGTGCGAGCGCAACGGCACCTTGGATTCGTGCTTGAGGCGAGAGACGACATCGACGGCGTCGCCGCTCACGACGGTCGCGTCGGGCCAGTCGAGCGGCCCTTCCAGGGTGCTCGACACCACGGTTGCCGGCAGGTTCCTCATCCGGGTGACCCACGGGTCACGCACCTCGGAGTCCTCGGTGCTCGAGGCCAACATCGACACGAATTGCCGGAAGGTGTTGGCCCCGAGGACCATCCGCTGGTCGCCGCCGTACAGGGCGAGGCGGTGCTCGAGCAGTTCGGGGCCTTGCTTGCCCCAGTAGCCGCCCCAGTCGCCGGGCTCGCGGTAGGAGCCGTAGCCGTCGAGGCTGGAAAAGATGTCGAAGGTGTAGGTCGCGGTCATCGTGCACTCCTCGAATCAGTTGTCGGTCCCGGCACTCTGCCGGGTTCCTGCACCAGCTACGAACGGACCGGGCAGTTTCGACAGGCAGGGT
>Ga0209069_10002071_pt1 | contig 10311 bp, 8 predicted proteins | sample Str013_2_FD_187202 | JGI IMG/M metagenome (GOLD analysis project Ga0209069, IMG submission 187202) | Freshwater sediment microbial communities in response to fracking from Pennsylvania, USA - Straight Creek_MetaG_SC_2013 (SPAdes) (version 2) | ecosystem: Environmental > Aquatic > Freshwater >...
CGGCGCGATTGCCGCCGGACTGGTGGAATGGGCGGCAACGCGGTCGATCGGCTTTTCCGCGGTCGTTTCGCTCGGCGACGGGATCGATGTCGATTTCGGCGATCTGCTCGATTTTTTCGCGCTCGATCGAAACACGCGGGCGATCCTCCTCTACGTGGAATCCATCAAGGACGCGCGCAAGTTCATGTCGGCGGCGCGCGCGGCGGCGCGGGCCAAGCCCGTGGTGGTGGTCAAGTCGGGCCGCCATCGGCAGGGCGCCAAGGCGGCCATGACCCATACCGGCGCGCTCGCCGGCGCCGATGCGGTTTATGACGCGGCCTTCCGGCGGGCAGGTCTCTTGCGCGTCATCGGTCTCGACGAGCTGTTCGCGGCAGCCGAAACCCTTGGACGCGTGAAGCCGTTTCCGGGCAAGCGATTGGCCATCCTCACCAACGGCGGCGGAATCGGCGTGCTCGCGGTCGACCGGCTCGCGGATCTGGGCGGTGTGCTGGCCGAGATCTCGCCCGCCACCATGCAACGGCTCGATGCGGCCTTGCCGCCGATCTGGTCGCGCGCCAACCCGGTCGACATCGCCGGCGATGCCGACGGTGCCCGCTATGAGGCCGCCTTCGAAGCGCTGCTCGACGATCCCGGCAACGATGCCGTGCTGGTGATGAACGTGCCGACGGCGCTTGCCTCCGCAAGCGACGCCGCGCAGGCCGTGGTCGATGTCACCAACAAGCATCGCGGCAGTGTTGTCGCGCCCAAGCCTGCATTTGCGGTCTGGGTGGGAGGCAGTAGCGCGGCCACGGAATGTTTCGAGCGCGCCGGCATCCCGGACTATGCGACCGAATCGGAAGCGGTCGGCGGATTCATGCACTTGGCGCGCTACCGTGATGCGCAGGACGCGTTGATGGCGACGCCACCGAGCATGCCGGCGGATTTTTCACCGGATCTGGACGCTGCCCGCGCCGTCATCGAGGGCGCCCTTGCGGCCGGCGATAGATGGCTCGACCCGATCGCGGCCACGCGCCTGCTTGCCGCCTATTCCATTCCGGTCGCGCCGGCCTTGTTGGCGCGGGATGCCGACGAGGCTGCAGCCGTGGCGGCGCCGTTGCTGCGGGACGGATCGACCGTGGTGGCCAAGATTCTGTCTCCCGACATCGTGCACAAGTCGGAGGTGGGCGGCGTGCGCTTGAATCTGACCTCCGAGCCGGCGGTGCGCGAGGCAGCCGCCCAGATCCTGGCGGGCGCCCGCAAGATGATGCCGCAAGCCCGCATCACCGGGGTCACCATTCATCCGATGATCCTGCGGCCCAAGGCCCGCGAGCTCATCGCCGGGATCGCGGACGATCCGACATTCGGGCCGGTCATCGTGTTCGGCCGCGGCGGTACCGCGGTCGAGGTGATCAACGACAAGGCGCTCGCGCTACCGCCGCTCGATCTCAAGCTCGCGCGCGACCTGATGGGGCGCACGCGCGTCTCCCGTATCCTCAAGGCCTATCGCGACGTGGCGGCGGTGGACGAGACCGCCGTCGCGCTGGTGCTGGTCAAGCTCGCGCAGCTGGCGGCCGATTTCCCGCAGGTGCGCGAGGTCGATCTCAATCCGCTCCTGGCCGACGAAAGCGGCCTCGTCGCGGTCGATACGCGAGTCGCGGTGGCGCCGCTCGACGCAACGCGCCCCGGACCGTCAGGCCATCCCCGCTTCGCCATCAGGCCCTATCCTAAGCAATGGGAACGGCACGTCACGCTGGCGGATGGCACTGCGATCTTCGTGCGTCCGGTGCGGCCGGAAGACGAGCCCTTGTACGGCCCGTTCTTTGCCGGCGTCACCGCACAAGACTTGCGGATGCGTTTCTTCGCACCGGTCAAGGAATTCACTCACGCCTTCATCGCGCGCTTCACCCAGATCGACTACGCGCGTGCCATGGCCTTCATTGCGATCGAAGAATCGTCCGGCAAGTTGCTCGGCGTAGTCCGGCTGCACGCCAATGCCAATTACGACACCGGCGAATACGCCATCCTGGTGCGCTCCGATCTCAAGGGGCGCGGGCTCGGCTGGCTGCTGATGCAAATGATCATCGAATATGCCCGCACCGAGGGCATCGGGACGATCGAAGGTCAGGTTCTGCGCGAGAACACCTCGATGCTGGCGATGTGTCGGGAGCTCGGCTTCCAGATGGCGGCCGATCCGGACGACGTCGGCATCTGTATCGTGAAGCTGAGCCCCGCGCGCTAGTTCTCGAGGTCGTCATCCGGCAGGATGCGGAGCGCCGCGCCGTCGATGTCGTCGTATTGGCCGCTCCGCAGCGACCAGAGGAACGCCGCCAGGCCGGTCAGCCCGAGCCCCAAGGCCACGGGCACGAGGTAGATCAGCACATTCATGATCCGGCCTCCTGGTGCCGGCGGGCCGCAGCGCGGTTGGCGCGCAGCGCGTTGAGCGTGACCAGGGACGACGATCCCGACATGGCGGCGGCGGCGATGAGCGGCGTGACAAAACCCGCGATCGCAATCGGAACCGCGATCGTATTGTAGATCACGGCCAGCCACAGATTCTGTTTCATCAATCGCTTGGCGCCGCGCGCCGACTCGATCGCTTCGAGCACCGGAAGCAGCCGGTCGCCGAGAAAAACGGCATCGGCCTGGGCCTGGGTGATGTCGGCCGCGCTGATCGGCGACATCGAGACATGGGCGGCGGCGAGCGCCGGCGCGTCGTTGAGCCCGTCGCCGACCATGAGAACGCGGCGGCCCTGCTGTTTCAGGCTCTCGATCGCCGCGATCTTGCCGGCCGGCTTGAGCTCCGCGATCCAATCTTGCAGGCCGAGCGCGGCGGCGACCGGTGCGACCGCGCCGGCGCGATCTCCCGACAAGACGCGAACGTCCAGGCCATGTTCGCGAAGCGCCGCCACGACCGTCGCCGCATCGGGGCGAATGCTCTGCCGGAATGCGAAGATCGCCTGCCTGCCGGCATGAGAAAATGCGATCACAGAAAGCCCGTCCTCGCTGCCGGCCTCTTGTAGGTCGCGGGCCGCGATGCCGCAGAACTCCCGGCTGCCGAGGCGGGCCTCGCTGCCTTCGATGCCGACCCGAACGCCGCGCCCCGGCTCCTCGATGGCGTCCGGATAGGGCAGGCGCTCGCGCGCCTCTTTGGCAAGCGCGGCGGCGAGCGGATGATGGCTCGACAGCGCGAGCCGCGCGGCACGTTCGAGAGTTTCCGGCGCGACGGGTGAAGCCCCTTCGATGCGGGGCTCCGGCAGCGTCAGCGTCCCGGTCTTGTCGAAGATCACGGTATCGACCTCGGCGAGCCGCTCGATGGCGTCGCCGGCATTGAGGATCACGCCGGAACGGAACAGCGCGCTCGCGGCCACCACCTGGACGGCTGGGATAGCCAGCGCCAATGCGCACGGGCAAGTGATGATCAGTACCGCGATGGCGGTGACGAGGGCATCGTGCAGCGAAGCGCCGGCGATGAGCCATCCGATCAAGGTCAGGGCGGCGGTGCCATGAACGAAGGGGGCGTAGAGCCTGGCGGCGCGATCCGCCAAGCGCACGGTGCGCGATTTCGCCTCGATCGCCTTTTGCAACAGCCGTTCGATGTCGTCGATGAGCGTCCCGCCGTCCGCGGCGGTCGCCCTGATGGTCAGCGCGCCGGAGAAGTTCATGGATCCGGCATAGACGAGCGCGCCCGCGGCGATCTTCCGGCGCGCGGTCTCGCCGGTGACAAGGCTCTCGTCGATCTCCGAGGTGCCGGAAATGACGGCGCCGTCAGCCGGAATGCGGTCGCCCGGCCGCACCAGCAGCCGATCCCCCGGTTTCAAAGCGCCGGCCGGAACCCGCACCACCTCGCCACCGTCCTCGAGACGATGCGCGAATTGCGCCTTCAAGGCGGCCAAGTTCGCAGCCACCGCCCGGGTCTTGCGGCGCATCGCATGGTCGAGATAGCGGCCGCACAGCAGAAAAAACAGCAGCATGACCGCGGAATCGAAATAGGCGTGCTCCGCATGCATCGCGGTTTCGACGACCGACATGCCGAGCGCCAGGATCACGCCGAGCGAGATCGGCACGTCCATGTTGAGATGACGCGCCCGGATCGCCCGCAGCGCGCTTTGAAAGAACGGCTGGCCCGCATAGCCGGCCGCCGGCAACGCGATGAGCGCGGAGAGCCAATGAAAGAAGTCGCGCGTCTGCGGCGTCATGTCCGAGACGTTGCCGGACCACACCGATACCGACAGCAGCATGACGTTCATGGCGGCGAAGCCGGCGACCGCGAGGCATTTCATGAGCCATCGGGCCTGCTGCGCCTCGTGCGCCTCGGCACGTTCCGGCTCGAACGGGTGCGCCCGGTAGCCGATCCGCTGCAGCGCTTCGATCACCTCCGCGGCATCGAGCTCGTCCTCGCGCCAATCGACCGCGAGCCGCCGATTGGTGAAATTCAGCCGGGCATCGACGATGCCGGGGAGCTGCTTCAATCCACCCTCGATCTTGCGGATGCAGCCGGCGCAGCCGACGCCTTCCACCGCCAGCGTCATGTGGGCGGTACCGGCCTCGCCATGGCTCACGAATATCGACAGGTCGGAGGCTTCCGTCATGGCTCGTCCTATCAGAAGCGCTCTAGCGCAAGACAACGCGATTCTTGGATCGGAACTGGCGGGCGCCGTCGCGCGCCAAGTCGATCACTACGTCCCATTGTCCGACCGCCGTCCCGGCCACGCCGCTGAAGTGTCCGGGCGCGTCCTCAGTGATCGTCAGATCACGATCAAGGCGCCGATCGGTCGGATGAACGAGCCTCGCGGTGGCGGCGAGGCCGGGTAGGGGAGTGCCGTCGGCGTCGCGCGCGGAAATCTCGACCAGAGTCTCGCCTTCGTCCGTCCTGGCGACATTGGCCTGCACTTGCCAGTGCAGCGCCTGCTGGGCCCGGGCAGCCGCGATCTCCTGCTCGAACGCCAAGCCGGCTTGATACGGGCTGTCGGTTTCGAGTCCTGCGAATGTCGAGATGGCGGCGCCCATCATGACGGCATTGACCGCAGCCACGACGCCGAAGAAGCCGACCAGGCAAAGAAGCACCATGCGTCCGGTCAGCTCCCGCGGCCGGGCCCGGTCACGCTTCAGGAAGACTCGTTCTGCCATGTTCGTTCCTCAGGGCCCGAAGAAATGGTCGGCCGCCTGCACTAAATCCCCGGTCGCCACGTCGGTGAGGCGGAAAATGATCGGCTCCGATGCCGGCCCGGCCGTCCCGTAGTCCGTGACCAGAACCCGCACCTCGCGCGTCTGGTCGGGTCCGACCTCGATCACCAATCGTCCGTCGGCGCGTGGCGGCAAGCCGACAAAGTCGACGATCGCGGCCGGCAATCCGCTGATGCCGAGTGAGAATTCGCGCGCCTGCTGGCGCTTGTTGACGATCCGGATCGTGTAGGCATTGCGGAGCGCGCCATCCGACAGCCGAACAAACATCGGATTGCGGTCGTGGATGACGCTGACCCCCTCGAGCACGCGCGTCGCCAACGCGTAGGTCATGATGCCGCCGACCACCGCGATGATGGCGGCATAGAGCACCGTCCTGGCGCGCACGATCCGGAAAATGGCGGGCTCGCCGGCTTCCCGGCGCTTGATGTTGATATCCGTATCGTAAGCGATGAGCCGGGCCGGATGACCGACCTTCGCCATCACCGTGTCGCAGGCGTCGATGCAGAGCCCGCATTGAATGCAGCCGAGATTGGGACCGTTGCGGATATCGACCCCGGTCGGGCAAACCACCACGCATTGCAGACAATCGACGCAATCGCCGGCGGCGAGTCCCTGCAGGCGCAGCGCTTCGTTCTTCTTGACCGACCCGCGCGGCTCCCCGCGATCATAGCGGTAGGTGACGTTGAGGGCGTGTTCATCGGTGAGTGCGGCCTGGATCCGCGGCCAAGGGCACATATAGAGGCAGACCTGCTCGCGCATATGACCGGCCAGCGCGTAGGTGGTGAACGTCAGAATGCCGATCCACGCATAGGCGACGAACGGCGCCTGCAAAGTGGCGAGGTCTTTGACCAAAGTGGGGGCGTCGGCGAAATAGAGCACCCAGGCGCCGCCCGTCCACCAGGCGACCATGAGCCAAAGAAAATGCTTGGTCGCCTTGCGGGCCAGGTAGGACGATGTCCAAGATCCTCGATCGCGCAGCATGTGCTCCCGGCGATCGCCTTCGACGAAGCTCTCGATTGCCAGAAAAAGATCGGTCCAGACCGTTTGCGGACAGAGATAGCCGCACCAGAGCCGGCCGGCGATCGCGTTCATCAGAAACAGCGCCATGGCGGCCACGATGAGCAGGCCGGTGAAGTAGTAGACCTCTTGCGGCCACAGCTCGATGAAGAAAAAGTAGAAGCGGCGACCCGGCAGGTCGACCAGCACCGCCTGGTGCGGCGCGTCGGGCCCGCGGTCCCAGCGGACGAACGGCAGCGCGTAGTAGATCCCGAGCGTGATCAGAAGCAGGATCCATTTGATCTTCCGGTAGGTCCCGTGCACGCTCTGCGGATAGATCTTCCGGCGCGCCACGTAGGACGGACCGTCGTCTTGCTCCGGCCCTACTTCGGTCGCGCTGGTGATTTGGGCGTGCACGGCCGTTATTTCTCGCCGCCGCCGAACGTGAACACGAAGACGGTCAGCGCCTTGATGGTGGTGTCGTCGAGGCGACCAGACCACGCCGGCATCACGCCGCCGCGTCCGTTCGAGATTCCTTCCATGATGGTGGCCTTGTCCGGGCCATAGAGCCAGATCGCATCGGTGAGGTTGGGGGCGCCGAGGTCGCGATTGCCCTTTCCCTCCGCGCCATGGCAACCGGCGCAGTAGTCGCCGAAGATCTTGGCGCCGCGCGCCATGTCGGTCTTCGGATCGGCCGGCAGCCCGGACAGGGAGCGGACGAAGTCGGCGACCGTTGAAATTTCGTCGGGCTTGAGGATCCCTTCACGACCGAAGTCCGGCATGTCGCCGAGCCGGCCCTTGGGGTCGCCGGAGCGGATGCCGAACCGGATCGTCTGCGCGATATTCTCGAGCTTGCCGCCCCACAGCCAATCGTCGTCGACCAGGTTGGGATAGCCCTTGGCACCGCCGCCGCCGGCGCCGTGGCATGGCGCACAATTGGTGGCGAATGCCTGACGTCCCGACGCGCGCGCAAAATCGAGCAGCACCGGGTCGGCGGCAATCTCCTGCAGCGAAGCCGCCGCGAGCTTCACGAACATCGGTCCTCTCTGGACCCTGAGACTTTCGAGGTCGGTCACGACCGCTTCGCGCGAATGCCACTTGAGCATGCCCTGCGTGGCGGACGACATCAGCGGCCAAGCCGGATAGACGATCCAATAGCCGATCGACCAGATGATCGTGGCGTAGAACAGCCACAGCCACCAGCGCGGCAACGGATTGTTCAGCTCGCGAATGCCGTCCCATTCGTGACCGGTGGTCGCTATGCCGGTCTTGTCATCGATTCCATGCTGCTTGTCGTCGACCATGTCAGTCCTCCCGAAGCGGCATGCGGGCGTATTCGTCGAACTTTCCCTTGAGCGACGGCCAAAACGCATAGAGCAGCGTGACGATGAAGACGGCCAGGAAATAGAGCAGGCCCCAGGTCTGGGCGAACTCGGCGAGCGCCTTATAGGTGTCGGACAAATGTCTCTCCTACCGAATATTTGCTTTATCGTCGTAGAGCTTGAAGTCGACCAGCGTGCCTAGCATCTGCAGGTAGGCGATGAGCGCGTCGGCTTCGGTGACGCGCCCCGGATGGCCGCCGAAATTGCGCGATTGGGCCTTCGGATAGCGGCGCGCCAGCTCGGATGCCTTGGGCGCATCGGCGGTGGCTTGCGTGCGCACGTCGGCCGCCGCATTGGCGATCATCTCGGGTCCGTAAGGCACGCCCAGCATGGCCTGCACTTTCAAGTCCTCGTCGATGTGAGCAAAATCGAGCTCGGTGGCGGCCAGAAACGGATAGCCCGGCATGACCGAGGTCGGCACCACCGACCGCGGATTGCCGAGATGATCGCGATGCCAATCGTCCGAATACTTGCCGCCGACGCGCGCGAGGTCGGGGCCAATGCGTTTTGATCCCCATTGGAAAGGCCGGTCGAACATGCTTTCGGCCGCCAGCGAATAGTGGCCGTAGCGCTCGACCTCGTCGCGCAACGGCCGGATCATCTGCGAATGGCAAAGGTAGCAGCCCTCGCGCACATAGATGTTGCGGCCGGCGAGCTCGAGCGGTGTGTAGGGGCGGATGCCGCCCACCTCCTCGATCGTGTTGCTCAGGTAGAACAGCGGCACGATCTCCACCAAGCCGCCGATCGCGATCACGATCAGAATCCCGACCAGCAGCAGGATCGAGTTCCGCTCGAGGATCCAATGTTTGTGCCAGAGCGACATGGGGTTTTCTCACTCGGCCGGTATGATGGCGGCGGATTCGACGGCCGGCACGGCATGGCCGGGATTAACCGTCCGCCACAGGTTCCATGCCATGATGAGCGTACCGGCGAGGAACAGCACGCCGCCGAGCGCGCGGATGACATAGAACGGATGCGTGGCCTCGATGCTCTCCACGAACGAGTATTCGAGGAAGCCGAGGCTGGTATAGGCTCGCCACATCAGCCCCTGCAGGATGCCGGCCACCCACATCGACGTGATGTAGAGAACGATGCCGATGGTCGAAATCCAGAAGTGCCAGTTCACCAGCCGGTCCGAATAGAGCCGCTCGCGATTCCACAGCCATGGAACCAGGCAATAGATCGCGCCAAACGAGATGTAGGCGACCCAACCGAGCGCGCCGGAATGCACATGGCCGATCGTCCAATCCGTGTAGTGGCTGAGCGAATTCACCTCCCTGATCGACATCAGCGGGCCTTCGAAGGTCGCCATGCCGTAGAAGGCGAGCGCCACCACCATCATGCGCAGCACCGCGTCGGTGCGCAGCTTGTCCCAAGCGCCCGACAGCGTCATCAGACCGTTGATCATGCCGCCCCAGGACGGCATCCACAGGATGACCGAGAAGGTCATGCCCAAGGTCTGCGTCCAATCCGGCAACGCGGTGTAGTGCAGATGGTGCGGTCCGGCCCAGATGTAGAGAAAGATCAAGGCCCAGAAGTGGATGATCGAGAGACGGTAGCTGTAGATCGGCCGCCCGGCGCGCTTGGGCACGAAATAGTAGACGATGCCGAGGAATCCAGCGGTGAGGAAGAAGCCCACCGCGTTGTGCCCGTACCACCACTGCACCATCGCGTCCTGCACGCCGGCCCAGACGATGTAGGATTTGGGCGAGAATATCGACACCGGGACCGCGGCATTGTTGGTGACGTGAAGCACCGCGATGGTCAAGATGAAGGCGAGATAGAACCAGTTGGCGACATAGATGTGCGGCTCGGTGCGCCGGATGATGGTGCCGAGATAGACCAGCAGATACGCGACCCAGACGATGGTCAGCCACAGGTCGGCATACCATTCCGGCTCGGCATACTCCTTGGACTGGGTGATGCCGAGCAGATAGCCGGTTCCGGCAATCACGATGAAGAGGTTGTAGCCGAGCACCACGAACCACGGCGCGATGTTGCCGACCAGACGCGCCCGGCAAGTGCGCTGAACCACGTAGAACGAGGTTCCGATCAAGACGTTGCCGCCGAACGCGAAGATCACCGCGGACGTGTGCAGCGGCCGCAGGCGCCCGAATGCGATCCAGGGCAGATCGAGATTGAGCGCCGGATAGGCGAGCTCGAGCGCGATCCAGACGCCGACCGCCATCCCGGCGATGCCCCAGAACATCGCCGCTACGGTGGTGAACTTGACCGGGCCCATATTATAGTTGGGCTTGCCGTCGATCGTGAGCGGCGGAAGCGCTGCCGGCCGCTCGTTGTAGTGTTTGATGACCGCCAAGAGTGCAGCCACGCCGGCGGCAGCAAACAGGTAGGCGTGAAACGCGTAGGCGGGCGTATAGGCGTTTATCGCTATGACCAGACACAGCACGGCCCCGGCCGCGAATGCCAGCGCGGACCCGCCTTCGCCAAATGTTATTTTCTTCGACGGGACAACCGCTTGGCTCATCGGGACTACCTCGACGGGGCTCGATGGTTGGAATGAGCGCGAGACGACGGGCTCAATCGATGGGACGTCTGAAACATGAATGTCTCAGCGCGCACGCGCTTTCCTTGATGCAGATCAATTCGCCGGCCCGTAGAGCGCGCCTGCCTGGCGATAGCGTGAGCGCCACCCGCTACGACGCCCGCGCGCGCGCTTCGTCCTCCTCGGACTGAATCACGAATCCGGAATTGGGCTCGATCCAGACCAGGTGATCGTGCACGGTCTTGACGCCCGGAACATTTTCGG
>Ga0209069_10002072_pt1 | contig 10310 bp, 9 predicted proteins | sample Str013_2_FD_187202 | JGI IMG/M metagenome (GOLD analysis project Ga0209069, IMG submission 187202) | Freshwater sediment microbial communities in response to fracking from Pennsylvania, USA - Straight Creek_MetaG_SC_2013 (SPAdes) (version 2) | ecosystem: Environmental > Aquatic > Freshwater >...
GACCGAGGTGGCCGGCTCCTCCGATGTCGTCGAGCGCGGCTTCGTCACCTATTCCAACGCCGCCAAGAGCGAACTGCTGGGCGTTGCGGCGGAGCTGATCACGCGGCAGGGCGCCGTCAGCGCGGAGGTGGCACGGGCGATGGCGGAAGGCGCGCTCGCGCATTCGCACGCCGACATCGCGGTGGCGGTAACCGGCGTTGCCGGCCCGGGCGGCGGCAGCCCGGACAAGCCGGTCGGGCTGGTGCACCTGGCCGTGGCGCAGAAGCTGGGCGCGACGCTGCATCTGGAGTGCCGCTTCGGGGAGCTGGGACGCTCCGAGATCCGCCGCCGGACCGTCGAGCAGGCGTTCGCCCTCATCCGCAAATCGATCGGCGGCTGATGCGGCTCACAGCGCCGCCCTCAGCCCGGTGACGAAATCCATGAGCCCGGTCTGCCGCTCGCGGCGGCTGCGCTCCGCCGTCAGGATCGCCTCAATGCGCGCGAGCGAGGCATCGAGATCCTCATTGACGATGACATAATCGTATTCCGCCCAGTGGCTGATCTCGTTGCCGGCCTCCGCCATGCGCCGCGCCACCACGTCCGGCGTGTCCTGCGCGCGGGTGCGCAAACGGCGCTCCAGCGCCGCAACGGACGGCGGCAGGATGAACACGCGGACGAGATCGGCCGGCAAACGGGCATGCAGCTGCTGGCATCCCTGCCAATCGATATCGAACAGCATGTCGCGGCCGGCTTCGAGCGCAGCCAGCACCGGCGCGCGCGGCGTACCATAGGAATTTCCGAACACGCTGGCCCATTCGAGCAGCTCGCCGGCGGCGGCGCGGGCCTGAAACTCGGCCTCGGCGATGAAATAATAGTCCTTGCCGTCGACCTCGCCGGGGCGGGGTTTGCGGGTGGTCACCGAAACCGACATGGTGATGGTGGGGTCAATGCCCAGCAGCCGTCGCGACAACGTGGTCTTGCCCGCGCCCGACGGCGAGGACAGCACCAGCAGCAGACCACGGCGGGTGATTGGAATTGTCGTCATGAAGGTCGAGCTGTGCCCCCGTTACTCGATGTTCTGGACCTGTTCGCGCAGCTGGTCGATGACGGCCTTGAGCTCCAGGCCGATGCGGGTGAGCTCGGGGTCGTTGGCCTTGGAGCAGAGGGTGTTCGCCTCGCGGTTGAATTCCTGGGACAAGAAGTCGAGCTTGCGTCCGACCGCCTCCGGGCTCACCAGCAGGTCCCGCGCGGCGGCGACATGGGCGAAAAGCCGCGCCAGCTCCTCCTCGATGTCCGAGCGCTGCGCGAGCAGGGCGGCTTCCTGGTAAAGCCGCGCTTCATCGAGCGGTACGGCGTCGAGCAGCCGCGCCACCTGCTCCTTGATGCGTGCCTTGATGGTCTCGACCGAGCGCGCGGGCGAGGCCTGGGCGGCTCTGGTCAGGGCTTCGATGCGCGCCACCTGCTCGCCAACCACGCGGGCAAGGCGGGCGCCTTCCTGGCTGCGGGCCTCGGCGACGCCGTCGAGCACGGCATTGAGGGAGCGCAACATCGCCGCGGCGCGCGCCTCGGCGGCCGCCTCGCTCTCGCTGGCCTCGACCACCTCGAGCACCCCCTTGATGGCGAGCAGGCCCTCCACAGCGGGCGGCGCGGCGTTGGTCCTTGCGCGCACCGCCTCGGCGGCGGCCAGCACCTGTGTCAGCACCTGCTGATTGAGCTTGACCTCGGAGAGCGCGGTCTCCCGCTTGACGTTGAGGCTGATCGCGCAGTTGCCGCGCACGAGCCGGCTGGCGCAGGCCTCGCGAACCTTGCCCTCCAGCGCCTCGTAGCCGCCCGGCACGCGGATCCGCACATCGAGGCCGCGACCGTTGACCGTGCGCGCCTCCCAGTGCCAGCTGATGCCCTCCAGGCTATCGTCGGCGCGGGCGAAACCGGTCATGCTCTTCAAGGTCATTGGATCTCGATACGTGTTGTCGTCAGCGTTGGCCGGGACTGTAGTCAAACGCACGGGGGGCAACAAGGTGGCTCCGATAGCCCGGGGCCATCCCGGAATGGTGCGGGACACGGCATTGCGTGTTTTTTTACCCGCTTCAGGCATGTTCCGCTCACATGGGAACTCGGGGGGTGGCGCGAATGTTCGGCACAATGCTGCGCAAGTTAAAGTCCGAGCTGGAGTCGCCGCGACCGGACCGCGCAATCGGCTCGGGCTGGCTGTCCGGCTCTGGCGCATTGCTATGCGGCATCGTCTCGATCGTGCTGGCGATCGCGCTCAAATATCCCTGGCTGACGACGCCCGAGCTGACGATTGTGACCAGGACGCTGAGCTTCAAGCTGTTCCAGCATGGGGTGCTGCTGTTTGGCTATGCCATCGCCATCACCAGCCTCATCCTGCGCAAGGACAAGTCGCTCGGTTTTGCCGCGTTGGCATTGATCATGGCCGCAACGCTGATGGGCGGCTCCTCCAACGAGCAGCTCGCGAGCCAGAACACCAGCATCTACTTCGGCCTGGATTTCTTCGTCGTCAATGTGCTGTTCACCGGCTTCCTGTTCGTCCCGATCGAGTTCTACTTCCCGCAGCGGCCCGAGCAGGACGTGTTGCGCCGCGAATGGCAGGAGGACATGTTCTACTTCCTGGTCTCCTCGCTGTTCGTGCAGATACTGGCATTCCTGACGCTGTCGCCGGCGCAACTGGTCAACAGCGCCGCGCCGCTCGAGCCGGTGCGATCCTACGTCGGCTCGCAGCCGTTCCTGATCCAGCTCGCTTTGATCATGCTGCTCACCGATTTCGTCCAGTACTGGCTGCACCGCGCATTCCACCAGATCCCGCGGTTATGGCGCTTTCATGCCGTTCATCATTCGGCAAAGACCATGGACTGGCTTGCCGGCGCGCGGATGCACTTCATCGAGATCGTCATCCTGCGTTCGACAACGGCCATACCCATGTTCACCATGGGCTTTGATCCGAATGCGATCCAAACCTACATCCTCCTCGTGTATGTCTACTCGGCGTTCATCCACTCGAACGTCGGCTGGGACATGTCCAAAATCGAGCGGTTCCTGGTGACACCGCGCTTCCACCATTGGCATCATGGCTCGGAGCAGGAAGCGATCGACGTCAACTACGCAATCCATTTCCCGCTGCTGGATTGGCTGTTTGGAACGCATCTGAAGGCCGATAAGCGCTGGCCGGACCGCTACGGCATTGTCGGGACGCCGATGCCGCGCGGTTATTTCAAGCAATTCCTATACCCGTTTCAAAAGCCGGTACAGGCCACGCCGGAGGATGCCGCGCGCTCCGCGAGCGTTTCAGACTGCACCGAACCGGAGATAAAGGCCGTTAAGCGAACGTCTCGCGCTTGATCAACCAATCGTTTCAAGTGGCTGATTTGGAGGGTGCAATAGCGTTTCAGCGTATTGCGCCAGACGTGCGTTCCAGGTCTCAAAGCTGGCGCTGCGCCTGTGGCCGGCGCAATACGCCCCCAGATGGGCTATTGCGCCCTACAGGTCGCCCCTCTCGAAACTCGGCTCAGCGCGCCACCGGGGTGAGAGCGGGGCCGGCCGCCGGAACGGCGGCCGGGCGCCTGGGCTTGCGGACCGGCGGCGGGATATCGACGGCGGCGGGCGGCTCGGCGGCTGTCGCGCGCGCCGGCGCCTCGGCGGCCGGCTCGTCGGCCTGCTGCGGCTCGGTCTCGGCGGCGGCGGCGCCGGTTCCCTGGCCGGCACCGGCGGCGATCGCAGCCTGGCGCTGGGCCCGCGCCTCCTTCTCAATGCGCCGCCAGGCGAGCACGTTCTTGTTGTGCTCGGCGAGCGAGGGCGCGAACGCATGTCCGCCACTGCCATCGGCGACGAAGTAGAGATCGGGTGTGCGGGCGGGATTGAGCGTCGCCTCGATCGCCGCGCGCCCCGGATTGCAGATCGGCGTCGGCGGCAGGCCATTGATCTGATAGGTGTTGTGCGGGGTCCGGGCGTCGATCTCGCTGCGCAGGATGCCGCGACCGAGGCTGCCCTGTCCCTGCGAGGCATCGTAAATGATGGTCGGATCGGACTGCAGCCGCATGCCCTTGCGCAGGCGGTTGATGAACACGGCGGCGACCCGGTCCCGCTCCGAGCGGACCCCGGTCTCCTTTTCGACGATGGAGGCCATGATCAACGCGTCCTCGATGCTGGCAAAGGGTAGCCCGGATTGTCGCGCGGCCCACAGTTGTTCCAGCCATTTACGGCTATCGGCCTGCATCTGATCAAGGATCTTCTGACGCGTCGCACCGCGCGTGACCTTGTAAGTATCGGGCCACAGCGAGCCCTCGGCGGGAATTTGTGCAATGTCCCCTTGCAGGTTGGGGTCGGCCTTCAGCCGCTCGACGATCTGGTAGCTGGTGAGACCTTCCGGGATCCGCACGGAGGAGCTCACCGCCTTGCCCTCGACGAGAGTCTCCAGCACCTGGCGGATGCTGGCCTGCCTGCGGATTTCGAATTCGCCGGCTTTCAGCCTGCTGCTGTCGCGCAGGTAATAGGCGCTGGCGGCGAACAGGCGGCTGTCGGAAACAATGCCCTCCTTCTCCAGCCGCGCGGCGATGCCGGTGAGACCCTCGCCCTTGGGGACCACGGCAATTGCCGTGGCGGACAGGGGGCCGGGCTGATCGATGGCGTGCTCGAGCAGCCCAACCGCGACACCGGCGCCGAGCATCGCTATCAGCAGGAAGGTCAGCGTCCCGTTCAGGAACTTGACGAGCGGGGGGATCGGCTTGCGTTGCCGGCGCTGGCGACCGCGCGGCGGCTCGGGCGCTCGGCCTGGCTCCAGCGCCTCGTTGGGACTGCGCATGGGAACCCCAAGGCTCAACGAAGGATTGGGGCGGCCAGGCCGCACGCCATCCAGCTGCGCCAGTCCGCGTTGCGGCTTGCGCGCTCGTGCCGTGCGTTCCGAATCATATCGATCGTCGTGCGGCATGGCGCTCGTTTCGGACCCATTCAGGCTGGCGACACTAACAAAAATTGTGGCCAATGCGAGGTCAAACGCGCGGGTGCCGGGTTGAGTTCATCTCGGCTCACGCATCCAGACGGCGCAAGACCAGCGAGGCATTGGTGCCACCAAACCCGAACGAGTTGGAGAGCGCCACATCGACTCGCCGTTTCTTGGCGGCCTTGGGGACCAGATCAATCGCGGTCTCCACCGACGGATTGTCCAGATTCAATGTCGGCGGGCAGATGTTGTCGCGGATGGCGAGGGTCGAAAAAATCGCCTCCACGGCGCCGGCCGCGCCCAGCAGGTGACCGGTGGCCGACTTGGTGGAGGACATGGCGAGCTTCGCCGACGCATTGCCGAACAACCGCTCGACCGCGCGCAGCTCGATCTCATCGCCCATCGGCGTGGATGTGCCGTGAGCGTTCACGTAATCGATATCGGAGAGGGCGACACCCGCCCGCTTGATGGCCGCCTGCATGCAGCGGAACGCGCCATCACCATCCTCGGCCGGCGCAGTGATGTGGTAGGCATCACCCGACAAGCCATAGCCGATCACCTCCGCGTAGATGCGGGCGCCGCGCGCTTTGGCATGCTCCAGCGATTCGAGCACGACGACCCCTGCGCCCTCCCCCATCACGAAGCCGTCGCGGTCCCGGTCATAGGGCCGGGAGGCCCGCTGCGGCTCGTTGTTGAAGTTGGTCGAGAGCGCCCGGCAGGCGGCAAAGCCGGCCATGGCGATGCGGCAGACCGGGCTTTCCGCGCCACCGGCCACCATCACGTCGGCATCACCGAACGCGATCAGGCGGGACGCGTCTCCGATGGCGTGTGCGCCGGTCGAGCAGGCGGTCACCACGGCGTGGTTGGGACCCTTCAGCCCATGCATGATCGAGACATAGCCGCCAGCGAGATTGATCAGCCGGCCTGGAATGAAAAACGGGCTGACCCGGCGGGGTCCCTTTTCCTTGAGCAAGATCGCGGTCTCTGCAATGCCTTCCAGCCCACCGATTCCAGAGCCGATCAGCACGCCCGAGCGCACCTGCTGCTCGCGGGTCCCGGCCTTGAAGCCGGCATCGGCCAGCGCTTGAGTTGCAGCAGCTACGGCATAAATGATGAAATCATCGACCTTGCGCTGCTCTTTCGGCTCCATCCACTGGTCGGGATTGAACGTGCCATCGGCGCCGTCACCCCGCGGAATGCGGCAGGCGATCTGGCAGGCGATGTCCGAAACGTCGAAGTCCTCGACACGCCGCGCGGCATTGTCCGCCTTGAGCAGCCGCGACCAGGATGCCTCCACGCCACAGCCCAGCGGCGTGACCATGCCGAGGCCGGTGATGACGACGCGCTTGAGCCCGCCCGAATCCATGCCTGTGTCACTCCATCCCGTTGCACCGCGCGGCGCTTGCGCCGACGGCCGACGCCTGCAGCCCACCCGCTGGCTGCAGATCCGTCGCCGGCGGGCCGACCATGGTAAAGCGACGCGCACATGATCGGACCGAGGCGCGCGCAAGGCCCACCGCGAGTGGCGGCCCGTGCCGGCCCCGTCCCGTGAGCTATGCCGGGTTGGCGCTCTTCTCGAGGAACTTCACGGCATCGCCGACGGTCAGGATATGCTCCGCCGCATCGTCGGGAATCTCACAGCCGAATTCCTCCTCGAACGCCATCACCAGCTCGACCGTATCCAAACTGTCGGCCCCCAGGTCGTCGATGAAACTGGCATTGTCGGTGACCTTTTCGGCCTCCACGCCCAAATGCTCGATAACAATCTTTTTCACGCGCTGTGCAACGTCGCTCATGTCAGCTAGCCTCTCGTCTCGTTTCTGTTCCCTTGACCGTCTGCTGCCCAGCGCAATACCAGGACAGCGCTCACTTGAATTCACCTCACGACGCGTCGGTTGAAAGCGCATGGGGGATGGCCTTTTCCCCCGAATTCCGGCTCAAGAGGCGGGCAGTGGTTAACATACTTCATTGGGCTTGGCCAGCAGCCGCCCCGTGACCAAGCGGCGCCTCTCCACAGGCCATTTCGCGGGCATTGACGCCTATGTCATCGCCATGCCGCCGTTGATATGCAGCGTCTGCCCGGTAACATAGCCGCCTTCCTGACTTGCAAGATACAACGCGCCGGCCGCGATGTCGTCAGGGGTTCCGTATTTGCCGGCGGGAATCGCGGCCAGGATTTGTTCCACGACCTTTTCGTTGAGCACGTCCGTCATCGGCGTCGAGATGAAGCCCGGAGCGATGCAGTTGGCAGTGATGCCGCGGGTGGCAACCTCGCGCGCGAGCGACTTGGTCATGCCGATGAGGCCGGCCTTGGAGGCGGCATAGTTGCCCTGCCCGGGGTTGCCGAGCACGCCGCTGATCGAGGCGATGTTGATGATGCGTCCCCAGCGCCTTCGCATCATGTTGCGGACCGCACCCCGCGCGAGCGTGAACGCGGAGGTCAGGTTGACGGCGAGCACCTGGTCCCATTCCTCGTCCTTCATCATCATGAACAGGTTGTCCTTGGTCACGCCGGCGTTGTTGACCAGGATATCGAGGTGGCCGAGCGCCTTCTCCGCCTCCCCGGCGAGTTTTGCCACCCCCGCCCGGTCGGCGAGATCGCACGGCAGCACCACCACCCGCTCCTTGAGCTCGGCCGCCAGTGCCTCCAGCTTATCGCACTGGCGGCCGGAAATGGCCACCGTCGCACCCTGGGCATGAAACCGCCGGGCGATGGCGCCACCGATGCCGCCGGTGGCGCCGGTGACGAGCGCGCCCTTGCCGCTGAGATCGAACATAAATGGCCCCTGCCCTGACTGCTAAGTGGTGAATGCCGGCGAAGTCAGCTCGATCTCGGACGGCGTGCCGATGCTCGCCGCATTCATCGATGGCACGATGCGCTTGGCAAGCCCGGACAGCACCTTGCCCGAGCCGATCTCGTAGATATCGTTAATGCCGTGCGCGGCCATGTAGGCGACGCATTCACGCCAGCGCACGGTCGCTGTCACCTGCTCGATGAGGCGTTTGACGATCTCGTCGGGCTCGGCAATGGCGCTCGCCGGCACGTTGGCGACCAGCGCAACCCGCGGACGCTGCACGGCGACCTTGGCCAGTTCCCGCGCCATCGCCTCCGCCGCCGGCTGCATCAGCGCGCAATGGAACGGGGCACTGACGTTGAGCGGCATGAAACGGCGCACGCCGAGGCCCTTGGCGAGCGTCCCCGCCCGCTCGACCGCCGTCTTGCTGCCGGAGATGACGACCTGGGTCGGCTCGTTGTCATTGGCGACCTGGCAGACCTCGCCGGGTGCCGCCCCCACCATCGCCGCCTCGGCAAGCCTGGTCCCGACATCGAGGCCGACGCCGAGCAGCGCCGCCATGGCGCCTTGTCCGACCGGCACCGCCGCCTGCATGGCCTTGCCGCGGGCTTTCAAGAGGCGTGCAGCGTCGGTAATGGAGAACGCGCCGGCCGCGGCGAGCGCCGAATACTCCCCCAGCGAATGGCCCGCGACGAATTTGACGTGCCGGGCGAGATCGAGACCCTTCTCGGCCTCCAGCACGCGCATGGTGGCGAGCGAGACGGCCATCAGCGCCGGCTGCGCGTTCTCGGTCAGCGTCAGCGTCTCGATCGGGCCGTTCCACATGACCTCGGAAAGCTTCTGTCCGAGCGCGGCGTCGACCTCGTCGAACACGGCCTTGGCTGACGGGTATGTTTTGGCCAGCTCGGCGCCCATGCCGACCGCCTGGCTGCCTTGACCGGGAAATACCAATGCGATCGCCATCGCTGCCTCGTGCTGCTGGCAACGCCCGCGGATCCCCGGTGGCTGGCACGGGCTATGGCGGGCTCATGCCGCCCCTAAGCCACGGTTCCCAGACAACTGTCAAGCGATCGATCACAAGTCGCCGCGTTCGGCAGGCCGGCAGACCTCAGCTGCCCGCAGGGCGTGGCGCGGCTTCCACGGGACGGGCCGGCTCGGCGGCAGGCCGCGGAGGAGCGGCGACGGCGGCGGCATGGGCGGCTTTGGTCCGCGTCCCCGACGCGGCTTTGGCGGTCGTGGATGCAGCAGAGGGATGCGCCTTGTGCGTCGGCGCACCACCGGCAGCCGCCGCGGCCTTGCTGCTGCGCCGCGGCGCAGCCGCTGCCGTCGCGGCAGGTTTGCCCGCCTCAACAGGCGTCTCCTGCGGAGCCGGCGGCCCCTCCGCAAGCAGCTTCTGCATGGCCGTCAGCATGCGGGGCCGTGATGCGGCCGGCACGTCGGCCAGCAGAGCGTCGTACGCCTGCTGACGACGGTCGGCCAGCTGCTCGGCGGCGGTTTTTGTAACTTCCGGGGCGACAACCGCCGCCGTCACGATCGGGGCGACCACAGGTTTTGACGCGAACGGCAGCAGGCCGGTTCCCAGAACCTTCAGATTGAGCGGCGTCATCAACGCCAGAAAGCACACCGCGCCGATCGTGGCCGCGCAGCGGCGCGCCAACGCCCGGGTCTCCCCCGAGGGCTCGTGCCCGGTGAAGGGCAGTTGCGCGGCGCCGGGCGCGCCAAGTCCCGGTCCGGGCTGCGGGTTGGAAGCCGAATCGTCCGCCATGAAAGGCTCCAGCAAAACAATCTAGCGCCGACCCTACCGAAGATTGCCAAATATCCGGTTAGCTTCGCGGAGAGAATTGGAGCCGACAATTCAATACTTCATAAATCAGTATTGCCGTCACGGCCTGGTGGTCGGGTCTCAGGTGAGCGAGCGGGCTAGAGGCGATAATGTGCTTGCCGGACCGGCGGCGGTCCTGTAGATGGGCAGCTCCATCGGCTCCGGTTGGAGGCTGAACGGAAGACCTGCGCCATGACCTCGGGACTCCCCGCTGGTCAAAAGGCGGGTAGGATTTTGTAAAGTCCGGCTTCCCGTGTCTCCGCTCTTTCTAGTCCGATCTTTGAGCCTTTCCTCACCGCCAGACGCGGTGTGCGGGCTTCAAGGGGGCTTTGCGCCGGCGCCACCGAAGGACAAGGAAAGGCGGCATCATGCCACTTTATGAACACGTGTTTCTTGCGCGCCAGGACATCTCCGCGCCGCAGGTCGAAGCCCTGATCAAGGAATTCGGCGCCGTGGTGGAGGAATTGGGCGGCAAGGTCGGCAAGACCGAATACTGGGGCCTCAAACCCCTCGCCTATAAGATGAAGAAGGCCCGCAAGGCGCACTACGCCTTGATGAACCTCGACGCGCCGCCGGCCGCCAAGGCCGAGATGGAGCGGCGCATGAGCCTCTCCACCGACATTCTGCGGTTTCAGACGGTCCGCGTCGAGGAACTCGAGGCCGAGCCGTCGGCCCAGATGCGCAAATCCGACCGCGACGATCGTGGCGAGCGCGGCGACCGGGGTGATCGGGGAGGCTTCCGCGGCGGCGGCGACCGGGG
>Ga0209069_10002073_pt1 | contig 10309 bp, 4 predicted proteins | sample Str013_2_FD_187202 | JGI IMG/M metagenome (GOLD analysis project Ga0209069, IMG submission 187202) | Freshwater sediment microbial communities in response to fracking from Pennsylvania, USA - Straight Creek_MetaG_SC_2013 (SPAdes) (version 2) | ecosystem: Environmental > Aquatic > Freshwater >...
ACCGAGCCCTCGCGCAGCAGCAGCGCGTGGGTGAACCCGGGCGGGATCTCCTCCACGTGGTGGGTCACCAGGATCAGCGCCGGCGCGGCCGGGTCGGCGGCCAGTTCGGCCAGCCGGCGCAGCAGGTCCTCCCGGCCGCCCAGGTCCAGCCCGGCCGCCGGCTCGTCGAGCAGCAGCAGTTCGGGGTCGGTCATCAGGGCCCGGGCGAGCTGTACCCGCTTGCGCTCGCCCTCGGAGAGCGAACCGTACGCCCGCCCGGCCAGCCCGGCCACGCCGTACCGCACCAGCAGCGCCGTGGCCCGGGCGGTGTCCACCGCGTCGTACCGCTCGCGGTACCGCCCGAGCACCGACCACGCGGCGGTGCGCACCACGTCGAGGACCGTCTCGGTACCGGGGATCCGGTCGTGTACCGCCACCGAGGCCAGCCCCACCCGGGTACGCAGCTCGAACACGTCGGTCCGGCCGAGGCGCTCGCCGAGTACCGTCACCGTGCCCCGGCTCGGGTGCAGCCGGGCCGAGGCCAGGTTCAGCAGCGTGGTCTTGCCCGCGCCGTTGGGGCCCAGCACCACCCAGCGCTCGCGCGCCGCCACCCGCCAGTCGATGTCGCGTACCAGGTCGGTACCGGCCCGGGTCACGGCCACCGAGTCCAGGACGAGTACCAGGTCGCGGCCGGTCGACTGATCATCTGACACGGCGTTAATCCAACCACGCGCGGCGGCGGTACGCGTGGCGCGGGCCGGGCCGGCCGGTACCGCGTGCCCGCACCCGGTACTGTGCCGCACCATGAGCGCCGTCATCGAGATCGAGGGCCTGCGCAAGACGTACCGCAAGCTGTTCGGGACGACCCGGGCGGCGCTGGACGGCTTCGACATGACCGTGGAGGCCGGCCAGATCCACGGGTTCCTCGGACCGAACGGCTCCGGCAAGACCACCACGCTGCGTACCCTGCTGGGCCTGATCCGCCCCAACGCCGGTACGCTGCGCATCCTGGGCGAGCCGGTACCGGCGGCGCTGCCGCACCTCGCCACCCGGGTCGGCGCGATCGTGGAGAGCCCGCAGTTCTTCGGCAACTTCTCCGCCCGGCGCACGCTGTCGCTGCTGGCCCGCGCGGGCGGGGTGGCGCAGGTACGGGTGGACGAGGTGCTGGCGACGGTCGGGCTTCGGGACCGGGCCAGGGACCGGGTCAAGACCTACTCGCTGGGCATGAAACAGCGCCTGGCCGTGGCGTCGGCCCTGCTGAAGTCGCCCGAGCTGCTGATCTTGGACGAGCCGGCGAACGGGCTGGACCCCGGCGGTATCCGGGAGATGCGCGACCTGATGCGCGCGCTGGTGGAGGGCGGTACCACGGTGGTGCTCTCCAGCCACATCCTCGGCGAGGTACAGCAGATCTGCGACTCGGTCACCATCATCAGCCGGGGCCGGCGGGTCGCCTCCGGTCCGGTGGCGCAGGTGCTGTCCGCCGCCGACCGGGGCGAGTACCGGCTGCGGGTGGCCGACCTGGCCGCCGCGGCGGCCGTACTGCGCCAGGCCGGGCACCCGGTCCAGCCGGCGGACGGGTACCTGGTGGTCAGCGGGCGGCTGGCCGATCCGGCCGACCTGACCCGTACCCTCGCCGCCGCCGACCTGTGGGTCAGCGAACTGACCCCGCTCACGCCCGACCTGGAGAGCGTGTTCCTGGACCTGACCGGCACGATGCCGGCGCCGGGGCTGCACCGCCAGGTGGACGAGTCGGTGGAGATAGCCCTGCCGGTGGCGCACGAGACGAACCTGGGAGCGGACAGGTGAACCTGATCAGTGCCGAGTGGCGGCGCCTGTTCGCTCGCCGGTTCACCCGGATCATGCTGCTCGCGGTGCTGGCCATCCTCGCCGTGATCGGCGTCGGTGTCGGGGTCAACTCGCACCAGCGCACCGCCGCCACGCACGCCGCCGCCGTGGCCCGGGCGCAGCAGGACAACGAGCAGATGATGGCCGACTGCCTGCGCAGCCAGCAGGACACCGGGACGCCCAGCGACGTCAAGCAGTTCCCGCCCGGGTTCGACTGCGCGCAGATCGCCCGGGACGGCGCCCGGCCGGAGTACTACGAGCCGTACGAGTTCAGCTTCCGTGCCGGCGCGCCGGCCCTGGTCCAGGTGATGGGCGCGCTGCTGGCGATGCTCGGCTTCATCGTCGGCGCGTCGTTCGTGGGCGCCGAGTGGCACTCCGGCGGTATGACCAACCTGCTGCTGTGGCGGCCCCGGCGGGTACCGGTCCTGCTGGGCAAGCTCACCGCGCTGCTGGGCGGCATGGTCAGCGCCAGCGTCGGGTACAGCGCGGTCTGGCTCGGTACCGTCTGGGCCATCGCCTCGACCCGGGGCCGTACCGCCGGGATGACCGCCGGTGCGTGGCGTTCGCTGGCGCTGGACGACGTACGGGCCGTGGCGCTGGGACTGTTCGCCGCCACGATCGGCTTCGCGGTGGCCTCGATCGGCCGGCACACCGCCACGGCACTGGGCGCCGCCGTCGGGTACCTGGTGGTGCTGGAACTGGGCGGGCACATCGTGCTGGCGCTGTTGCAGGTACACCGGCCGGAACGGTACTTCCTGTCCAACTACGTGTTCGCCTGGCTGACCAAGGCGACCTGGTTCGACGACTACCCAGCCAACTGCGGCGGCTTCGGCCAGAACTGCGAACCGCAGCGCTGGGCGATCCACCTCAACCAGGGCCTGCTGGCGCTGGGCATCGCCGTGACGCTGACGCTCGGCTGGGCGCTGTGGTCGATGCGCCGCCGGGACGTGACCTGAGCGCTGGTCCGCGCCGCCGGTGTGCCGCGACGGCGTTGTGTGCGGCCGGCCGGCCGGGCCGGGTGCCGACCCGGCGCTACGCCGCCGCGGTACGCACCAGGGTACGGATCTGGCGCAGCAGTACGGACAGCGCGGCCAGGTCGGCCGGCGAGTCGCCGAACTCCCCGATCGCGTTGCGGGAACGGGCGATCGCGGCCGTGTTGAGCTGCTCCCACTCGGCCACCCGCTCCGGCGCCTCGCGTTCGGCGCCGGTGGCGGCCAGGACCTCGGCGGTCAGCGCGGCCAGGGCGGCGTACAGGTCGTACCGCAGCGCCATCCGGGCCAGCGTCTGCCACCGGTCGGCCCGGGGCAGCGCGGAGATCTTCGACAGCAGGTCGTCCACCTTGAACCGCTCGGACAGCACGAAGTAGACCTCGGCCACCTCGGCCACGTCCCGGCCGGTGGTCTCGGCGCAGGACACGATGTCGAGCAGGCCGAAGCCGTACATGAGGCGGGTGGCGGTACTGGCGATGTCCGGCGGCACGCCGGCGGCCACGAAGCTGTCCACGGTGGCCAGCAGCGCGTCCCGCTCCTGGCCCTGGAACAGCGTCTCCAGCCGGGGCAGCAGCCGGGCCACGCCGTCGCGCAGGCGCTGCGCCTCGGCCGGTACGTCCAGCGGGGAACGGCGGTTGGTGACCAGCCACCGTACCGCCCGGTCCAGCAGCCGCCGGGTACCCAGGTACACGGCGGTCTGCGCGGCCGTGGACACCTGGCTGTCCAGCGCCTGCACCGCGGCCCACAGCGCCGGGAACCCGAACACGTCCCGGACCACCACGTAGGCCCGGATCACGTCCGCCTCGGACGCGCCGGTCTCCTCCACCGCCCGGTACACGAAGGTGATGCCGCCGCGGTTGACGGCCTCGTTGACGAGCTGGGTGGTGACGATCTCGCGGCGCAGCGGGTGCCGGGCCATCAGGTCGGCGTACCGGTGCCGCAGCGGCGTGGGGAAGTAGTCGTGCAGGACCGGTCCGGTCCACTGCTCGTCGGGTACCGTCGCCGCGTTGAGCTGGTCCTCCAGCGCGATCTTCTCGTACGCCAGCAGGACCGCGAACTCCGGCGAGGTCAGCCCCGCGCCGGCCTCGAACCGCGCGGCCAGTTCGTCGTCGGTGGGCAGCGCCTCCAGCGCCCGGTCCAGCCGGCCGTCGCGCTCCAGGTCGCTGATCATCCGCCGGTGTACCGGCAGCAGCGGGTTGGCCTGGGCCCGGGCGTTGCCCAGCGCAGTGGCCTGGTTGTAGTTGTCCCGCAGGACCAGCGTCGCAACCTCGTCGGTCATCTCCGCCAGCAGCGTATCACGGTCCACTGTGGACAGACCCGACCCGGACAGCAGGACCTTGATGTTGACCTCGTGGTCGGAGCAGTCCACGCCGGCGGAGTTGTCGATGAAGTCGGTGCAGATGCGCCCGCCGGTACCGTCGAGCGGCCCGCCACCGGTGGCGTACTCGATCCGCCCGTGCTGGGTCAGCCCCAGGTTGCCGCCCTCGCCCACCACCCGGGCCCGGACCTGCTTGCCGTTGACCCGGATGGCGTCGTTGGTCTTGTCCCCGACCTCGGCGTGCGACTCGCTGGACGCCTTGACGTAGGTACCGATGCCACCGTTCCACAGCAGGTCCACCGGGGCCAGCAGGATGGCCCGCATCAGCTCGCTGGGCGTCATCGTGGCCGGTGCCGGTACCGGCCCGGCCAGGCCCAGCGCCGCGCGCGCCGGCGCGGAGACCGGGATGGACTTGGCCGTACGCGGGTACACCCCGCCGCCGGCCGACAGCAACCCGGTGTCGTAGTCGGCCCAGCTGCTGCGCGGCAGCTCGAACAGCCGCTGGCGCTCCACATAGGAGGTTGCCGGGTCGGGGTCCGGGTCCAGGAAGATGTGCCGGTGGTCGAACGCGGCCACCAGCCGGGTGTGCCGGGACAGCAGCATCGCGTTGCCGAACACGTCACCGGACATGTCGCCGACGCCGACCGCGGTGAAGTCCTCGGTCTGGATGTCCGTACCCAGTTCGCGGAAGTGCCGCTTGACCGACTCCCAGGCGCCCCGGGCGGTGATGCCCATCTTCTTGTGGTCGTACCCCGCCGAGCCGCCGGAGGCGAACGCGTCACCGAGCCAGAACCCGTACTCCTGCGAGATCGCGTTGGCCAGGTCGGAGAACGTCGCGGTGCCCTTGTCCGCGGCCACCACCAGGTACGTGTCGTCACCGTCGTGGCGTACCACGTCCGGCGGCGGTACCACCACGCCACCGGCCAGGTTGTCGGTGACGTCCAGCAGCGCCGAGATGAACAGCTGGTAGCAGGCCACACCCTCGGCGGTCAGCGACTCGCGGTCCGGCTGGGCGGTCTTGAGCACGAAACCGCCCTTGGCGCCGACCGGTACGATCACCGCGTTCTTCACCATCTGCGCCTTGACCAGGCCCAGGATCTCGGTACGGAAGTCGTCGCGCCGGTCGGACCAGCGCAGCCCGCCCCGGGCCACCGCGCCGAAGCGCAGGTGCAGCCCCTCGAACCGGGGCGAGTACACCCAGATCTCGTGCCGTGGCCGGGGTGCGGGCAGATCCGGGATGGCCCGGGGATCCAGCTTGAACGCCACGTACGACTTGGGCCGGCCGTCCCGGCCGCGCTGGAAGAAGCTGGTCCGCACGGTGGCCTGGATCAGGGTCAGGTACGAGCGCAGGATCCGGTCCTGATCCAGGCTGGCGACCTGGTCGAGCTGGTGGTCGATGGCGGTGGTCAGCTGCTTGGCCCGCAGCGCCCGGTCCTCCGGGCTGAGTTCCACCCCCGGGGAGAACCGGGTCTCGAACAGCGCCACCAGATCGGCCGCGATGCCCGGGTAGGCAGTGAAGGTGGACTCCATCGACTCCTGCGAGAACACGGTACCGGTCTGCCGCAGGTACTTGGCGTACGCGCGCAGGATCACCACCTGGCGCCAGGTCAGCGCCGCCCGTACCACCAGCTCGTTGAAACCGTCCACTTCGGACTCGCCGCGCCAGGCGGAGGAGAACGCGTTCTCCATGTGCGGGCGTACCTCGGCCACGTCCCGCGCGCCGTCGGGCATCAGCAGCCCGAAGTCGTACAGGTAGAGGGTGCCGTCGGCACGGACCACCTCGTACGGCCGCTCGTCGGAGACCTTGACGCCCAGCGAGTGCAGTACCGGCAGCACCGTGGACAGCATCATCGGCTCGCCGTACCGGAACACCTTGAACCGCACGTCCGCACTGTCCTGGCGGCGCCGGAACACGTGCATGGCCAGTTCGCCGGGCTCGTCCAGCAGCTCCAGCTTGGCCAGGTCCTTGACCGCCTCGTACGGGGTGTGCTCGTCCTTGTACGCCTCCGGCAGCGCGCCGGCGTACCGGCCGAACAGGTCCCGGCACTGCTCCTCGCCGAGCTTGCGCTCCAGCAGCAGCTTGAAGTCGTCGTTCCAGTTGCGGGTGGCGACCGCCAGCTCCTCCTGGATCGCGTCGACGTCCACATCCGACGGTGGGTCGGCCGGGTCGGTCCGGACGATGAAGTGGATCCGGGCCAGCTGGCCCTCGTTGACCCGGGTGGTGTAGTCCACCCCGACCCCGTGCAGCCGGTGCAGCAGGATCTGCTGGATGGCCAGCCGGTTGGCGGTGGTGTACCGGTCCCGGGGCAGGAACACCAGGCAGGAGATGAACCGGCCGTACGCGTCCTTGCGCAAGAACAGCCGCAGCGCCCGGCGCCCGGCCAGCCGTAGCACGCCCATCACGGTGTCGTACAGCTCGTCGGTACGGATCTGGAACAGCTCGTCGCGCGGGTAGTCCTCCAGTACCGCCACCAGGTCCCGGCCGGTGTGGCTGCGCGCGGACAGGCCGGAGCGCTCCAGCACCTCGTTCACCTTGCGCCGTACCACCGGCAGCTCGCGTACCGAGTGCAGGTACGCCGCGGCCGAGAACAGCCCGAGGAACCGCTGCTCGCCGCGTACCTCGCCGTGCTCGTCGAAGGTCTTCACGCCGATGTAGTCCAGATAGGACGACCGGTGCACGGTGGAGCGGGCGTTCGCCTTGGTGACGACCAGCAGCCGCTTGTTGGTGATCTGCGCCCGCGCCTCCGGCGCCATCGTGGCCAGCAGCCGCGGCCGGGGCTGGTCCTGGCGCAGGATGCCCAGCCCGGTACCCAGGACCGCGCGCAGTTCAGCGCCGTCGACCAGCTCGTACTCGCGGTACCCGAGGAAGGTGAAGTGGTCCTCGGCCAGCCAGCGCAGCAGCTCCACCGAGTCGGTGATGTCCCGGTCCGGTACCGGCGGCGTACTGTCGGACAGCTCCTCGGCGAGGTCCAGCGCCCGGGTACGCATCCGCTGCCAGTCCTCCACCGCCTCGCGTACGTCGGTCAGTACCCGCTGCAGGTCGCGCCGCAGCGCCTCGCGCTGCTCGGCGTCGCGGACCCGGTCGATCTCCAGCCGCATCCAGCTCTCGACCATGTCGCCCGGGCCGGCCTCGTCCGGCTCCACCTCGGGCAGGATCTCCACCAGCGCACCCAGCGGCTCGCGCCGCAGCACCACCAGCGGGTGCACCAGCAGGTGTACCGCCATCTCCCGGGAGGCCAGCGCGGCGGTGACCGTGTCCACCAGGAACGGCATGTCGTCGATGACCATCTCCAGCGTGGTCAGCTCGCCATCGGGCGTCTCGCCCACCCGCAGCCGCAGTTCGCCGGGTACCCGCTGGGCGGCCAGTTCGCAGTGCGCCGCGACGGCCGCGACCATCTCGGCCGGGGTCAGCCCGACGAGTTCCTCGTCCGGGGCCAGCCGCCAGTACCGGGGTACCAGCGCGGCCACGTGCACGCCCGGGACGGTCGCCACGGGTACCCGGTCGGCCAGCTCCACCGCCTCGGCCACGAGGCGTTCCGGGTCCGGCAGCGGCTCGTCCAGCTCGGTGTCCTCCGGGCCGTCCGGGCCGTACCCGCGGCGGGTACCGGCCGGGGCGTCGCCGTCGAGTTCGTCCGGCGGCTCGTCCAGGGCCGTGCCCGGGGTACCGGCGACGCCGTCGGCGCCGCGGGCGGCAGCGCTGTCGCCCGTGGGTCGGGAGGCGGACAGGGCGTCATCGCCCGAGACACGCCGCTGCATGGGTGTCACTCCCCTCGTCCCCACCTCGTTGTGGGATGCGTCTTTCAGACTAGGTGTTCCGGCGCAGCCGGCCCAGCCGGGGCACGCGTGCCCGGTGTGAAGTATCGGACAACATTTGATCATGTTTGGGCGGGGTGCGTGCGCGGTACCCGGTGGGACACAATGGCGCGATGCGCCGACCCGCGCCGGCCCGCCGGCTGACCGCCCTGCTCGCCACGCTGGCCCTGGTCGGCGCCGGTACGGCCTGCTCCCGTTCACCGGAGGGCCCGGACAAGGTGGTGGCCGCGTTCGTCGCCGGCTGGCCCCGGGGCAGCTTCACGGGAGTGACGTTTGTCGATACCAATGGGGCCGCGGTGGCCGCCACCGACGTGGCCACCCAGATCGCCACGATGTCCGGCGACCTGGCCAAGCGGCCGCCGACGATCAAGGCCGGCACACCGAAGGTGACCAAGCAGGACGCCACGGTCACGCTGGACGTCAGTTGGCCGGTGACGGCCACCACGCCGTGGACGTACCAGAGCGCGGTACCGCTGTCGCTCAAGGACCGCACCTGGCGGGTGGTGTGGTCGCCGGCGGTGTTCCACCCGCAGCTGTCCGCCACCGACAAGCTGACCCTGCACACCACCGCGGCCGCCCGCGGCGGCATCCTGGACGGCGCGGGCAACCCGCTGGTGACCGCCCAACCGGTGGTAACCGTGGGCATCGAGCCGAAGCTGGTGACCAACCTGCCGGCGCTGATCGCCGCGCTGGGCGCCGCGTTCGCCACGCTGCACAAGGACGTCGACCTGTCCGGGCTGCCGGCCCAGGTCAAGGCGGCCGGCCCGACCGACTTCGTCGAGGTGGTCACCCTGCGCGCGGCGGACTACCAGCAGATCCGGGCCCAGATCCACGATCTGCCGGGGACCGTGTTCCGCGACGGTACCCAGGTACTGGCGCCGTCGGCGACCTTCGCCCGGGCGCTGCTCGGTACCGTCGGCCCGGTCACCAAACAGCGCATGGACGCCCGCCCGGGCCGGTACGCCGTGGGGGACCAGGTCGGCTTCGGCGGGCTGCAGGAGCGGTACGACGACCGGCTGCGCGGTACCCCCGGCACGTCGGTGACGGTACCGGGGGCCAACGGCGAGGCCGACCGCGTGCTGTACCACGGCGATCCGGTACCCGGCCCCAACATCAAGATCACCATCGACCCGAAGACGCAGAACGCGGCCGAGGCGGCGATGGCCGGTACCGCCCAGCGCTCCGCGATCGTGGCCATCCGGATCAGCGACGGGGCGCTGCTCGCGGTGGCCAACGGCCCCGGCGCCAGCCCGCTGGACTTCGCGCTCACCGCACAGGTACCGCCCGGCTCGATGTTCAAGACGATCACCGCGACGAACCTGCTGGACGCCGGCAAGGTGAACGTCAACACGGTGGTCAACTGCCCCAAGTCGCTGACGGTCAACGGGTACACGATCACCAACGCCGGCGGCGAGGTGCTCGGGGCGGCCCCGCTGCACGTGGACTTCGCCCAGTCGTGCAACACCGCGTTCGCCTCGCTGGCCCCGCAACTGGGGCCGACCGGGCTGCGCGACACCGCGGCCCAGCTCGGCATCGGCGTACCGTGGGACCTCGGCGTGGACGTGTTCAGCGGCAAGGTCTCCGCCAACGGGGACGCCACCGAGCAGGCCGCCGCCGCCTTCGGCCAGGGCACCACGCTGGTCTCGCCGGTGGTGATGGCCGGTGCCGCCGCGGCCGCCGCCCGGGGCCAGTGGAAGCAGCCGGTGCTGGTCCTCGACCCGGCCGCGGCCAAGCCGGCACCGGACCAGCCCACGCTCAAGCCGGCCACGCTGGACGCGCTGCACCAGATGATGCGTGAGGTGGTCACCTCGGGTACCGGGGTGAAGTGCAAGAACGTGCCCGGCCCGCCGATCTCCGGCAAGACCGGTACGGCCGAGTACGACAACAACCCGGCGCACACCCACTCCTGGTTCATGGGGTTCCGCGGCGACATCGCCTTCGCGGTGTTCGTGGAGAACGGCGGGGCGAGCACCGAGGCGGCGGTACCGATGGCGGCGAAGTTCTTCACCCTGCTCGGCCCCTGAGCGCGAGGAGCGCAGCAGTGCGAGCGCGAGGAGTGAGCGTAGCGAGCCCCGCAGTCGCGAGCCAGATCGGACAGCGGAGCCCTGGCCGGGTACCCGCTGCCCCCGGCGGCCGGCGGGTACTACGGTGACCACCATGACGGATGCCTACGCCGAACTCATCGCCGAGGTGTCGGCCGGCCGCTTCGGCGCGCCTGCCCCGGGGCAGTGGAGCGCCGAGCAGATCGCCGCGCACGTCGCCCGCAACCACGAGGCCCTGATCGAGGTGAGCGAGGCCGTCCTGCGCGGCGACCAGGTCTGCTACGACAACCGGGAGGTCACCCGGGACCGGGTGACCTCCCGGT
>Ga0209069_10002074_pt1 | contig 10308 bp, 12 predicted proteins | sample Str013_2_FD_187202 | JGI IMG/M metagenome (GOLD analysis project Ga0209069, IMG submission 187202) | Freshwater sediment microbial communities in response to fracking from Pennsylvania, USA - Straight Creek_MetaG_SC_2013 (SPAdes) (version 2) | ecosystem: Environmental > Aquatic > Freshwater >...
GAGACAGATTCTGCACTTAGCATTAAAATTAAATACTGAACAATTTGTTTTTTAGAATATACCAGGTCCCGGATCTCAAATGATTCATCAATTATAATTTTTTCTTCCACCAGGATATCAAGATAAAAAATTTTTTCTGCTACAGGAGAAACAAAAATGGCTATGCTTTTTCTATGCGTGTCATAATCAAGATTTTGGATTATATTTTTCAGTTTATTGATCACGGCAACGGCTTTTTCTTCCGGATATTTGTCCATCAATTCTTTTTCAAGCTTTCCCAGTATAATTTTTAATCTATGCTTCAGTTCATCACGAAGTGATATTTTGGTGTCAAATGATAAAAGGATGGAAACTGCAGGTCTGTATTTCAATCCACCAATTATTCCCTGTTCTTTTTTGGATATCATAGAATTCATAACAATGTATTTTATGAATGGAAGGTATAATCGGATGGGGTTAATAAAAATGATAGATATCACATGATCCTTTGATTCGGCTCAACTTCCCGTTGAAGCATATAAAATATTACAACCCAGTAAATGAAAAGGCATGAGCTGCGGGCTGCCTGTTCAGGTATGCGCAATAAATATTGGGGCGTCCACCGCTCTCATTAACAGGTCAGCCAGGCTCTTGTGGAACCTCATGGACATATTACTTCTATGGTAAGCACCTGCAACAACCAGGATATCTTTGTCTTCATTCGCCAGTATGGTTGGTATTTCGTTTTCATAACCTTTCAACAGATTGTAGAGAACTTTTGCGTAATGCTTCTTCATCCATTCTTTCAGCAGTTCATCACCAGGTAATTGCAGGGAAGATGTCTCGTCACCCACATGCACCAACTTTGCTTCCATATCTTTCATTTCGGGCAGGATATAATTAAGCATTTTAATGGCATGCATGGAAGAGGGAGAGCCATCATACAACAGCACGAGCCGATTTACCGGTTTAAATTTTTTGGGAACAACGATAACGGGGCAATGCGCATCATGCAGCACATTTTTGATGAACCAGCCTGGCAAATTTCCTTCTATATATGAAAAAGTTTCCCACGCGTCTATAATCAATAAATCTGCAAAAACTGTTTCATGTAACAATTCCTTCAAAGCATTTGCTTTATCCCGGTGAATGATATAATCGAGTTTTGCTTCCCTGCAACCGGATTCGAAAGTGTCGATTGCATGGCTGATCGTATCTGCATCGGTTTTGTCGATTTCCTTAACAATATCTTTACCCGAAACGGACTGCTTTACCATCGCTTCATATACCGCATAGCCAAGTTTTGTGGATTCATTCAGGAATACGCCTACAATCTGCGCATTACACCGACGGGCAAAATAAAAAGCATATTGCATGGCGCTTTCTGAAAACCTGAGTCCATCAAAGGCGACAATAATTTTTTTCATATATGAAATTTTTGGTCAAGTCATTTTTTTCAACAACTCATCGAAACCGGCTGCCTATTAATGAACAAATATTTTTAGCAGAGACGGCCTGTATGGCTTTTCGATCCGGGGAAAGTGGATGAATAATTTCCCACCCTTCCATTCTGCTCTACCCGAATTGGCATCAGCATCAGCGGGGATCGCGAACCTGCAATGCAATTGATGCATATCATAAAGGCAATGGTCATCTACCCGGATGATCCTATCTATATGGCTAGTGTCATTGGAAGAAGAAATGATCAACATGTTTTCCTCTACCTGCACATCAATGTCTTTTTTTTCCAGGTCCTTCAAATTGATTGAAAGAATATATTCAGTTTCCCTTGTTTCCATCCATATAGATCTTCTTCCTTCATCCGTTTTAAATTGAATGGCATTTTCCGCGCCCGGCTTATTGTTGAATGTATTATTGATATCCATATTTATGGTACATTATTTAACCTCGGGAAATCGCATTCCTACTTCATCATTTTTGCATGAACCATTCATACAATTTCATCAAAATAAAAGCAATGATTTGACCGAAATATTCTAATCCCATCATGATCATAAAAACCAAAAGAAGCCAGGCCACAATGATGTATTCCTTGGGGGATCCGCCATATTGAGATGAGCTAACCATATAGCTACGTTTTTGATATTACCGCATTTTCCAATGCATGTTGATGTCCTATATGTTCTTCGTTCAATATCTCGCCATGATAGATTATTCGCGATTTTACGGACTGTGAGACAAGGCAATATTTCTGTGTTTTTTCCAGGGCCGCTATTGCTTTTTGCCTGTATGCTTCTACTGCAATATAAACCTTCGGGTATATATTTACGGTAGTAAACTCATAATGGCCGTCGACCAACTCAACCTGCCCGATGATGTTACAATCAAAATGGGAAATTTCAAATTGCATTTTTTTTGCAAATACAAGATAGGTAGTCATAAAACAGGAGGAAAGGGAGCTCAGGAATAAATGCTCCGGGCTCCATTGCTCCCCCTCTCCGTCAAACACCTGGGGCAATGCTACCCGCAACGTATCCTTGACATCATTTGTCGTCAAAATTCCTTTATTATCATTCAGCCAGTTAAGCTGCACATCAAACAGAAATTGTTTATCCTTTTTGCCGCTTCTATGCATGATATCTGTCATACCTTAATTATTTTACGTTTTTCAAATTTATTATACCAAGCGGGCCTTCACGATGATCTTCATCAGCAGTCACTATGATTTGGCTGCTTGCGTCAATGATGGCTATAGGGTTGATTGAGCATTATCAGTCCTTTGGATGACTGTCATCATTCGCGGCTGCGCATCGCTCCCCTACTTTCGAAATAATATCACACCGTATGGAATATCATTTCAGTAAAAAAATTTCTCTTTCTTTTGAAAAAGCGATTGAAAAAGTGACGGCAGCCCTGAAAAAGGAGGGTTTCGGTGTAATTACATCCATCGATATGAAAGAGATATTGAAGAAAAAACTGAACGTTGATTTTCGGCCATACACCATCCTCGGCGCCTGCAACCCGCGTTATGCTTATGAAGCATTGCTGGAAGAAGACAAGCTGGGCGTTTTTCTTCCCTGCAATGTGGTGGTGCAGGAACATGACAATGCCGTGGTGGAGGTTTCCATCGTCAACCCCGAAGAATTGATGCACAATGTAAATGATCTGAAGCTGCGAACATTCGCCACCGAAATCAAAGAGTCTTTGTTACAAGTATTGGAAAATATTTGACCATTTTATTTTGAAGCTCGCACCGAGAAATTATTTTCATCTTTGAAATATGTCCTCCGGCAAATCAAAAAAAAACTTTCCAGCTTACACTTCGCGCAATAAAGTAAAACTCATCGCGGGTGGCAAAGAATATTTTGACCTGTTAATCCAACTTATCGAACAAGCCGGGGAAACCATTCATGTGCAAACATATATTTATATGGATGATGAAACAGGTTCTCAAATTGCAGATGCACTGATACGCGCTGCCAGGAGAAAGATAGAAGTATTTCTAATGACAGACGGATACGCTTCCCAGGGGATTTCTGCATCATTCATCCATCAGTTGAAAGAAGCCGGTATACATTTCAGGTTTTTTGAACCCCTGCTCAAAAGTAAATATTATTATTTCGGGCGCCGGATGCATCATAAACTTGTAGTGGTAGATACACAGTATGCACTTGTAGGCGGCATCAATATCAGCAATAATTATAATGATCTGCCCGGAAAGCCCGCCTGGCTGGATTTCGCATTATTCACAGAAGGCGAGATCGTGAAGCAATTGTGCGTGCTTTGCTGGAAAACATGGAACGGTTACCCAGCACACATGGGCCTGACGCCGTGCGAAGAAAAGCAATTACAATTTAATATTAAACCGGAAGAATCTGTTTTGGTGCGCATGCGCCGGAATGATTGGGTGCGCAGGAAAAACCAGGTATCAAAAAGTTACCGGGAAATATTCTACCGGGCCACTTCGCAAATCATAATCGTATCGAGCTATTTCCTGCCCGGCAAAACATTCAGGGAAAATATTTCCAAAGCCGTAAAACGCGGTGTAGAAGTGAAAGTGGTGCTGGCTTCCAACTCGGACGTGAAAATTGCCAAACAGGCCGAACGCCATATGTATCGCTGGCTGCTAAAAAATAAAATTGAAATTTATGAATACGGACCAAATGTACTGCATGGGAAAATGGCAATTTGTGATGGCGAATGGCTCACCGTCGGTTCTTATAATGTAAATAACATCAGCGCTTATGCCAGCATTGAATTGAATCTTGATGTATACAATGAACAATTTACCCAAACCGTGAAACACAGTATTGAAAACATTATAGAAAAAGATTGTATGCGCATTACGGAAGAAAACTTCTCACACTATCCTTTTTTACGCCGCCTGTGGCAGGAAGCATGTTATGAATTTATCCGGATACTATTTTTCCTGTTTACTTTTTATTTTAAACAAAGGGAATAGTCGTTATAGGTAATTAGATAAAATAAGCGCGAATTCTGTCTCATTGCAGCATCACCCTGTCAGCGCAATGTCATTTAGTTAAGGGCGGTTGGTGGCGACACCAACCGCGGTGTCCCCATGGCAGGTGTCCCCACCCGCCACATAAAATCCATAACTAAATGACATTGCCCGTCAGCAGTCGACGACCCTGACGGGGTGATCTGCCTAATCATAATCATTATTTAAGCATTAACCTGAATTCGTCATCCTTCACTGGTATTTTCCGCCCCTTGATTCTTTGAAATAAAAATTTTACCGTTTCCAAATTCCACTGACCAAACCGCCCCCGTTGAACAATCAGCCGGTTATCGCCGGTATGTTGCAAGTAATAATGAAATGCAAAATGTGCATAAGGATTCATCCACCCATTCATTTGTCCAAAACGAATATCATTAAACACCAAAGTATCGTGCCATTGTTCCGTGGTATAATATCCATTGGAAAAACGGATTAACTGTTGAAGATCGATATGGTCGCTGATGGTATCCAGCAAAATATCCTTGCGCGGGAAATAAGAAAAATCAACTTGCTCCCGTTCATCGAACAAAGAACGGTAGCCAATAAGGTAGCCCGAATCATTTTCAACAACAATGTACCACAACCAGTTGTTCATTGCCGTTGGCGTAGTGAAATATCTTTTATATATGATGTGTTGATATGTAAAAGCATTTTTAACCTGGTTATCCATTTTGGATTTATTTATCACGCAATAAAACAGGTACAGCGAACTTAGCCCTATGCCAAATTTTACCCACCAACTCCTTTTGTTATTATTTTTTTTCAGTGCCAGCAATACGATTAATGCTATCCCGGGCCATAAAGAGAAGAAGGGATCTGCCACAAAAATCGTATTAAACGATACCCGGTAATGACTAAACGGTTCAAACCAACCGATGCCGTACACATTAAAAGCATCTAAAAAAATGTGAATGAAAATTTGTCCGCCAAAGAATAATAACCAGATTTTAATAGAAACAGGATATGACCCATACAATTTTTTACAGGCAAAACCCAATAACAACGCACATAGAATAGCGAACAGGAATGAATGGGTAATACCGCGGTGCGCCAGCAAATTCCCAGCCGGACTCATCCACAGCGCTGAGATAAAATCAATATCAGGAACTGATTGGGCAATGGCTCCAATCAGCATTGCCTTTTTCCCGATTTTTTTTCCAAGAACAGCTTCGCCTATACAAGCGCCAATTGCGATATGTGTAATGCTATCCATTTGTTTTATAAATCATCAATGCGGCAGATGTCAATATAAATCTATGTGCCGATGCTCCTATGTGCTAAAAAATTCACCACATAGGATCATCGGCACATAGGATATATAAGTGCTGTCGTTAAAATTTTCATTCCAGGAAATATCGCCTGTTTATCACTCATAAAAGTATCAGGCAAATACTGATATGCTCTTGATCAGTATCACAGAAAATATTGATATTGATCATTGCTGCATGAGTTCATCAGGCTTTTCTTTGCAAACAGACGAGGTAACATCGCAGAGTGAAAAAATGCAGGGCGAATAACGGGGTTCAACAGTTTGTATCAACAAGATTTCAGAAATGGATTACTTAATTTTTAAAATATTTTAATATGAAAACAGATTCACAGATTCAAAAAGATGTAATTGATCAGCTCAAATGGGATCCATCTGTAAATGCAGCCGAAATCGGCGTGTCAGTGAAAAACGGGATTTTAACACTTTCGGGTATTGTGGATAGTTATTCTAAAAAGACAGCAGCTGAACGGGCCGCCAAAAGTATTGCCGGCGTAAAAGCTGTGGCAGAAGATATCCAGGTTGGTGTTTCACCCATTTTTCGCAAAACAGATGCGGAAATTGCTGAGGCCATTTTAAATGCCCTAAGATGGCATACCGCAGTGAATGAAAATAAAATTAAAATCAAAGTGGAAAACGGTATCGTTACACTTGATGGTGAAGTAGATTGGGATTATCAACGTAAAGCAGCAAAAAATGCCATTGAAGGCCTGGCGGGGATACGCATGATTAATAATTTTATTACTGTAAAGCCTTCCGTCAACACCGGAGATATCAAACAAAAAATCCTTGCTGCTTTTCAGCGTAATGCGGCCATTGATGCAGAAAAAATATCTGTGGACATCATTGGCAGCAGGGTAATTCTTCGTGGTAAAGTGCGTTCGCTCGCAGAAAAAGAAGATGCTGCACTTGCAATCTGGTTGGCCCCGGGCATTACCCAAGTTGAAAATAACCTGGAAGTACACGAAGAAGAATTTGCTTTTTAGTACAGGAGGTAACCAACAGATGTGGTCGTGTCAGCAAAATTTTCTTGTCTAACAGCCAGGCAAATCCTGGCTGTTAGACAAGATATAAACAAGTTTTGCAGCCTAAAAATATTATATCATGAATAAAATTTTAATCGCTTTTGACGACAGGCATTTCTCTGAAGGAGCGATGAACTTTCTTATTCGGTTGAATGAAATGCAACCATTGTTGTTGACAGGAATTTTTTTGTCGGAGCCTGATTATGCAAGAGCATGGAGTTACTATACGGGTTCTATAGCAGCTCCTGCTCTCCTACCGTATAATGAAAAAATAAATAGAGAAGCCATTCAAAAAAACATAGAACGGTTTGAAAAAGTATGCCGGCATAATGATATTGATTACCGCACAAGAAAAACTGTCGGTGATCTGGCATTACAGGAATTAAAAAAGGAAACAAGGTTTGCGGATACCTGCGTGATTGGCAGTGAAGTTTTTTATAAGAATTTTGGAACGGATCAACCGAATGAGTATTTGCAGGATGCCCTGCATTATGCAGAATGCCCGGTATTGCTTGTTCCGGAAAAATTTGATTTCCCGGAAACCAATATCCTGGCTTATGACGGAAGCGAATCATCCATATATGCCATCAAACAATACGCCTGCATTTTTCCCGAAATGTCTAAGAAAGAAACCTTGCTGGTTTTTGCAAAGGAAGAAATAGGAACCTCATTACCGGATGATGAATATATCAAGGAATTGGCTGCCTGCCATTACAACGACCTGACTTTGATGAAACTGCATAGCAATTCAAAAAAAGAATTCAATGACTGGATCAAAAATAAAAAAGGAAGCATATTGGTGAGTGGCGCTTTTGGCCGCTCTGTATTATCACAGCTGTTCAGGAAAAGCTTTATCGCAGGCGCCATCAGCGATCATCAATTACCCATATTTGTATCGCATAGATAGTTTTTGTGCGGCCATATATGATCGTTCACCATAATGAAAAAATATTGTCATGAAAAAAATCATTGCAGCCATTGACGGATTGAAATTATCCGAAAGTACCGTTAATTATGCTGTTCACCTGGCAAAACAGGCCAATACACACCTGGTTGGTATTTTCCTGGAAGACTTTACCTATCATAGTTATAAAATTTATGATCTTGTAGGAAATGAAGGCGTATCTGAAAAGAAAATGCATAGGCTGGAAGAAAAAGACAAGGCAACCAGGGCACAGGCTGTTGAAAGTTTTGAGGAAACCTGCCAGCGCGCGGGACTGAATTATTCTGTGCATCACGATAGAAGCATCGCCATCCGGGAACTATTGCACGAAAGCGTCTATGCTGACCTGTTAGTGATTGATAGTAAGGAAACGCTCACGCACTATGAGGAAGAAACTCCTACCCGGTTTATTCGCGACCTGCTGGTTAACGTAGAATGTCCCGTACTGCTGGTTCCGTCTACTTATAAACCGATTGACAGAATCATTTTATTGTACGACGGGTCGCCCTCTGCTGTATACGCCATAAAGATGTTCAGCTATATGCTTCCATCATTAAAGCATGTACAGGCAGAAGTACTTTCTGTAAAAGATACCAATGAAAATATGCATGTGCCTGATAACAGTTTGATGAAGGAATTCATGAAACGCCATTTCCCCAACGCCATATACACCGTGCTGCAGGGCAATCCTGAAACCGAAATTTTAAAACATTTAAAAAATAAAGAACAAAATATGCTGGTAGTGCTGGGAGCATATCATAGGGGCATGGTATCCCGCTGGTTCAAAGCCAGTATGGCCGATACATTGATGAAAGCAGTACATGCCCCTTTATTCATCGCCCACAATAAATAATAGCTGCAATTACAATAGGAATACGCGAATTCCATTCATATCCCTAACCTCATGCACACATTGTCGGCAATTACCATTTTTATATTCTGCTGCATAATGCCGGGTATAAAAATTCCTGTATATCCCGGAGGCACGCTTAGCCATAAAGAAATTAAAAAAAATACATCTGTTATCAAACATATTTCTGTCTTATACCTGACTTTCGATGACGGGCCGGATAAAGAGAGTAATATCCTCAATGCCATCGCTGTAACTGACAGTATCCCGATTAATGTTTTTTTAATAGGCAGGTATGCATTTAAAACCGATACTGCAAGGAAAAATTTTAAATTGTATCAATCCAATCCATTTATAGAAATCGGCAATCATAGTTTCACTCATGCCAATGGAAATTATCATGAATATTATCAAGACCCCGAAAAAGTGGCTGCAGATTTTTTGATGAATTTTGATACGATCCACCTCAATAAGAAAATTGCCAGGTTGCCGGGAAGGAACTGCTGGCGTATTGCCGACAGAAGAAGGGACGACCTCGCCGATGGAAGAGCAGTTGCAGATTCACTCGCTTCTTATGGATATAGAATCTTCGGCTGGGATATTGAATGGCATATCGATTATGCCGGGCGGGTTATTGAAACAGCAAAGAATATGTTGAATAAGATTGAAAGGATAATAGCAAGAAAAAATTCATTTATACCGGGCAATATTGTCATCCTCTGTCATGAATCCATGCTTGCAGATCCACATAATGAATGGGAGTTGAAATTGTTTATAAAAGAAGTAAAGGCAGGCGGGAATCACCTGTTTGAACATCTCAGTAACTACCCGCGATTTGCATCGATCAACGCCATCCCTGAAATCAGTAGCACGACTACGATCAATCAACTTTGGAAAAGTCAGGTACCATAATTGTCTTTTAAATTTCGTGGACATTTTTTAAATGAATATTATCATAATTAGTGCTGATTGTAATCATATTGACTGCATCCGGGTATTTTTAATATTGCTAAAACTATTTATCATGTTTGGAGATTTGAGTCAAAAACAAATAGAAGATGTACTTCATCACCAGGTCATCGGCCGTGTCGGATGCCATGCAGAGAACATGGTATACGTGGTGCCGATCAGTTATGCGTATGATGGGCAATATATATATGGCCATACCCACGAAGGCATGAAGATTAATATGATGAGAAAGAATAAGAATATTTGTTTTGAAGTGGATGTATTGCAAGACATGGCCAACTGGCAAAGTGTAATTGCCTGGGGCGAATTTGAAGAACTTACAGATAAGACTGAACGAAACAAGGCGCTTCAAAAACTGATCGATCGTGTTTTGCCATTGATTCCAAGCGAAACAACCAAACTTTATCCCGACTGGCCCTTTAAGCCCAAAGATCTCAATGTAATAAAAGGAGTTGTTTATCGCATCCTGCTGACAAAAAAAACAGGAAGATTTGAAAATAACCAAACACCGTCTTTCCTGTCCTGGGGATAAATATCCTGCAATGGCATATCTTTAAGTAAAAATAGTAGCCTGGATTAGGAGATGTTATTGTGCATCTATGTTTCTATCTGCCTATGTGTTATTTTTTCTCAACACATAGGCAGATAGAAACATAGATGCACATAGTCATTTTATTATTGCCGTATTTTTCTCAATAGCGCGATACAATATTAATTTTAACTGATTTTGACCAAACCAAGCAATGTTTAAAAAGAAACCACGGAATGTTTTATTATTCTGCGTTATCATAACGG
>Ga0209069_10002075_pt1 | contig 10306 bp, 8 predicted proteins | sample Str013_2_FD_187202 | JGI IMG/M metagenome (GOLD analysis project Ga0209069, IMG submission 187202) | Freshwater sediment microbial communities in response to fracking from Pennsylvania, USA - Straight Creek_MetaG_SC_2013 (SPAdes) (version 2) | ecosystem: Environmental > Aquatic > Freshwater >...
GTGTTTTCTCAACCCCATTAAATTTGTCCTCGTATATTTTTACTTTGTCTTTATCGTTCTTTGTATCGTAAATGGTAATGAGCAGGTCATACGCGTCTTTCAGCGATTTCTTGTCATCCATTTTCAATTTTCCTTTTGAACCCAGCAGTTCGTCAATTTTTAGAAAATAGGGAACCGATTCATCAAATTTTTTACCGGCCTGTTGGCGCAGATCATCTTTTTTCTTCAACTCGTCCGGTTTCAGTTTAACACCGCCCTGTGGTCTTATTTTTTTTGATTCTGCGGTAATGTCAACGCCTTTGTTAAATGATATCTGGCCCAATACCAGGTAAGCGTTGGCAAAATCGGGTTTCAGTTCTGTTACTCTCTTCATATTTGTCTCCACCTTAGCAATCAGCTCTTCAGAATTGGCCGGGCGTTTTGAAAGACTGGTGTCATAGGCTGTCTGGTACAACTCTACTGAATAATTGTACAATGTGAGGTAGTCGGAAGGATTTTTGGCCAGTATTTTCTCGTAGTTGGCAAACAATGCTTTTTTATCGCCACTGTCCCTGATCATCTGCATTTCGTATTCAGCCCAGAATGCATCGTTTGGAAACAATGAAGCACCCAGGTTCAGGTATTTCATGGCATTGGTATTGTCGCTTTTTTTGGCGTAATAATCTGTGAGCCATTTGTAAATTTCGCCCATGTTATCGCCGTTTACTTTTGCATCTGCCAGCCTTCCGTAATAGATGGCTGCATCATCTTTTTTTCCGGCTTTTTCTGCGGCAATGCCGGTATACAACACAACGGTTGTATCCAGTTTAATATTTGCCCAGCCTTTTGCGCTCATATAATCACTGATTTCGAGGCAACTCTTAAAAGTGCCAAAAGCATCATTGTATTTATTTTCCTGGAACTGAGCTGCACCTTTCTTAAAATAGCCCTGGTACATATCCGTAATGGGCTTGTAGTTTTCAAGCGTCAGCGGAATGTGTTTGTCGTCCATCTCCACGTATTTTTTCAGCGCTTCAAAAGCTTGCACATTGGCATCGGGTGTTTGTGCGCCCAGGGTATTGTCTGCAGCTACAGCGGCATAAATTTTCCCCTTATAATACCAGGCTTCGGGCGTCTTCTGGTTTTTTGCATCTGCCAGTACGCCATCAATCTCTGTCTTGGCCTCTGCCAGTTTGTTTTTGGTGAGATAGTCTTTTGCCTTGTCCAGCTTCTGCGCCATCATGGCTATACCGGCAATGGCAAGTACCGAAGTAAGAAGAACCTTTTTCATACGCGTGTTTTATTTGTTTTTGTCGCATAAAACCTGCTATTCATTTTTAATACCGGCCCTAACTGCGGGACATTAAAAAATTGAACTGCTGGTTTCATAGTTGTTTACTGAGTTAAAAAATTAATCTGTTGCAGTGGTATCCGTTTCAGATGAGCTCTCCTTTTCTTCCGTTGTACCCGGTGCATCATTTAACGTTTCATTGCCAGGTGCTGAATGAGCATCTTCTTCTGCCAAAACAGTACTGCCGTTTGTTACTGCTTCCAGTTCATCCAGTTTGGTAATGGCCGCTATCTCATCTCCTTCGTCTACCCGTATCAGTTTTACACCCTGTGTGGCCCTTCCCTGTTCGCTGATGCCAATCACCGGCATACGGATGGTAACACCGCTCTTGCAGGTAATCATCAGATCTTCTTTCTGGTGAACGTCCAGCATGCCTACCAAAGAACCTGTTTTATCGGTAACACTGATGGTCTTTACGCCTTTGCCGCCACGGTTGGTAACACGGTATTCTTCTATGGGTGTGCGTTTACCAAATCCTTTTTCACTTACCACCAGCACCGTTCTGCTGGCATCGCCTTTGCCTACACAAATCATACCCACTACTTCATCATTTGCATCTTCAACTTCTATACCTGCTACGCCAATAGCGCCCCTGCCGGTAGGTCTTACTTTGTCTTCAGCAAAACGAATGGCCCTGCCACTTTTTACTGCCATCAGTATTTCAGAATTGCCATCGGTTAATTTCGCTTCCAGTAATTCATCGCCTTCAATAATGTTGATGGCATTCACTCCTGACAAACGCGGACGGCTAAACTCTTCCAGCAATGTTTTCTTGATAGTCCCCTTCCTGGTACAGAGCACAATATTATGACTATTTACAAACTCTTCGTTTTTCAAATCATTTACGTCAATGATAGCCCTTACTTTGTCGTCTGGTGGCAGCTGTATCAGGTTTTGTATTGCCCTGCCCTTGCTGGTTTTTTCTCCTTCCGGAATTTCATATACGTTCAACCAGTAACATCTTCCTTTTTCAGTAAAGAACAACATGGTGTGGTGAGTGGAAGCCACAAAAAGATGTTCTATGTAATCTTCATCCCTTGTTTTACCACCTATTACTCCACGTCCGCCACGGCGTTGTGCACGGTATTCGGTGGCAGATGTTCTTTTAATATACCCCAGATGTGAAATGGTGATCACCACATCTTCTTCTTTTATCAGGTCTTTGATTCTTACCTCATCGTCAAGGTAGGTAATTTCTGTTTTTCTTTCATCGCCAAATTTAGTTTTTACTTCTTCCAGCTCTTTTATAATCAGCTCAAACCGGAGTGTCACATTGCCGAGCAGCTCCTGCAAATGAGCAATCAGTTTCATCAGCTCTTCGTATTCGGCTTTTATTTTATCCCTTTCCATGCCGGTAAGCCTCTGTAAACGCAGTTCAAGAATGGCCCTGGCCTGAATTTCATCCAGTCCCCATCCTGCATTCAGCAAAGCTTCCCGTGCACTGTCGGGGGTAGCAGAAGCCCTTATCAGCCGAATCACTTCATCCAGGTGATCCAGTGCTATCAGGTAGCCCTGCAATATATGAGCTTTCCTTTGTGCTTCTTTTAGTTCAAAATTGGCCCTGCGGATGACCACTTCCATCCTGAAATCCACAAACTCACTGATCATGTCTTTCAGGTTCAGTGTCTTGGGGCGGCCTTTTACCAATGCTACATTATTGATGCCATAAGAGGTCTGCAGCTCAGAATATTTGTACAGCTGGTTGATCACAACGTTGGCAATTGCGTCGCGTTTTAAATCAACCACAATACGGGTTCCTTCTTTATTGTTTGATTCGTTGTTTACATGCGCGATGCCTTCAATTACCTTGTCATTTACCAATTGACCGATACGATCGCACAAAGCGTCGCGGTTTACCTGATAAGGCACTTCTGTAATGATGATGGACTCGCGGCCGCTTCCCTTGGTATCTACATGCAGTTTACCACGCAGCACTACCCTCCCACGGCCAAAATGCATACCGGCTTTTACGCCTTCCATACCGTAAATAATACCGCCAGTAGGAAAATCGGGAGCTTTCACATATACCATCAATTCGTCGATGTTAATGTCTTTGTTGGCAATATAGGCAATGCATCCGTCTACTACTTCTACCAGGTTATGGGGCATCATATTGGTGGCCATACCAACGGCTATACCCGAAGCGCCGTTGAGCAACAATTGCGGGATGCGGGTAGGCAACACCGTGGGCTCTTTCAGCGAGTCATCAAAATTGAGCTGAAAATCGACTGTTTCTTTGTCAATGTCTTCCAGCATGGCTTCGCCGCGTTTGTGCAGGCGGGCTTCCGTATAACGCATGGCCGCCGGAAAATCGCCATCCTGTGAACCAAAATTACCCTGCCCGTCTACCAGGGTATACCGCATGTTCCATTCCTGTGCAAGCCGCACCATGGTGTCGTAAATGGATTTGTCGCCGTGCGGGTGGTATTTACCCATCACTTCGCCCACAATACGGGCCGATTTTTTATAAGGCTTGGTGCTGGTATTGCCCAGCTCGTTCATGGCGTATAAAACGCGGCGGTGAACGGGTTTCATGCCATCCCTGACATCTGGCAGTGCCCGGCCAATAATGACACTCATGGAGTAGTCAATATAAGCCGTCTTCATCTGCTCTTCAATATTAACGGGAATAATGCGGTTGTTGTCCTGCGTCTCTTGTGGTACTGTGTTCTCGTCCATGTTTTTGTACTCCTTCTTTTAGAAAAATGGGCCTGTTACAAGACTTGTTTTACCCTGCAAAATGCCCTTTGTAGCAAGGTTTGCAAATCTATCTTATTTGAAGCGTATAACCAGTTAAAAACAAGTGTTTTTAACCTTGTTTTTTCCACGAATGTGCACAGACGGTTATGAGGTAAAAAGCAGGGCCGGCCGGGGGCTGCGGGGCCAGTTTTCCAACGGGTGGAAACCTTTGCGGAATCGTGGTTTCCGGCCAAACCCTTTCAGGCAAGCTTAACGTATTCTTTATAACTTTTTCTTCACCAGTTTTGGCGCAGTATTGGCATATCTGTAACTTTGAAATACCACATCCCCGAAAACCACAATATCTTACCCCTTTAAGACGAATCATTACCACAATGTTTTTTGTCTAATATTTTTAATGTGCTTTACGTATGACCTATCGTTTATTACGCGATAACAAAGAAACCGGGCCATTTTCTGAAGAGGAAATGATCGCAATCGGCTTTAAGCCCTATGATCTCATTTGGGTAGAAGGCAAGAGTGCGGGATGGCGTTATCCAAGTGAAATTCCGGCTTTCAAAAACTTTGCGCCAGTGGTTGAAGAACAACCTTACGATCGGTTCTTTAAGAAACAGCCGCCGCAAAAACATTTTGGACTGGAAGAAAGAAATGTACCGGCCTCCTATACACAAACAGTAACAAAAGAAAAAACATTCACGCCAAAAGAATCCGAACCAATACAAGCACAACAGGCGCCGCCCGTAGCCGCATCTTACCGGCCGGTACCCGAATACAATATTCAATCAATTCCTGCAAAGCATATTCATGTTACACTGCCATCGGGCAATACTGTAAATCTTACTACGCTGGTGGCAAAGAGTGATACGAATGCAAAAGAAAATGTTCAACCCAACAAGCCTGCACCCATTGCCACATCTCCTGCAGCGCTTGTAGAAAAGGAACCCAATTATAAAATAACTGCTGTGGCGGCTGAAACGGATAAAGCTGATAAAAAAATCGTTTATACAAATACCTCTGCTGTTTACCAGCCTGCAACGCCCGGCTTTTCCTGGGGATTGATTGCTGCAGCAGTAGTAGGTTTGGCTACGTTGTTGGGACTGGGCATTATGATTGGCTTATCAATTAACAAAGACAAAAGCGATCTCGTTTTCAATGAATCGATCCGCAATAAATCTAAACAGAAGACCCTGCAACAGACAGAGAATACTGTTGTAAAACCGGCTTCCATACCAGACGCACCTGCCACCACTTTGGTAAACGAAACCCTGCATCCTGTGCCGGCTGCTAATGGTAAAGAACTGGTACAAAATGCTGTTGTAAAAAACACCCTGGCACCACAAAACAGCAGTGAGTTAAAAGAAACAAAAAAACTGCCGGATGAGAAACTGCTGGCAGGCAAACAAAAGCCATTAACACAGCAGGATGAGCGGGTTGCCGTTCCATCCATTAGCAGGCCCGCAAATACCAGCGTCAATCTTGCAAAGGAGCTATCCTTAACGCCCAATGAATTTAAGACGGGTACATTTGGTGGTATTACTGGTTTAAAATATACACTTTTTAACGCCTCTAAATTTCCCGTTGAATCGGTGATTATAGAGATTGACTATATACAGGCCAATAACAAAGTATTTAAAACAGAAAGACTGTTGTTCAAAGATGTTTCGGCGGGTGCACAAACCACCATCGACGCACCGGCCAGCAGCCGTGGCGTTAAAATAAACGGCCGCATTATAAAGGTAAATTCAAAAGAAGCTTCTCTTACAAACAATACTACTGCCAAGTCGTAGACAACGGATTTTTTTAATGTTTTCATAGCCGTTCTTTCATTTGATTGGCACGGTAGTTGGCAATTAAACGATCTGTCTCCGTATTCTTCATTCTATATATGGGCTATTTTTTCGCAGGCAATCTTTTTTATTGATTGCAAGAAGCTATTCTTTTATTTTGAAAATTCAGAATGCAAGGAAAGTTTTTTTAACAACCTGCAAGTAACCAGTAAAACCCCGTAAGGTTTTGCTGGTTTTTTTTGCTGAGTAAAAAATCAATTGCAAAATTTTTGCTGCGGATTTGCTGATTAATGTTTATAAAATTCAGCGTTGCGGGACTGTTTTTATGCTGGTCGAAAATTAAACTATCGGTTATAAAAACAAAGCCGCAGGTTCTCAGATGGTTTACTCTTTGAACCTGCGGCTTTTTTATTTTTTTCAATGCAAATTACATTCCCAGTTTCCAGCCTTCACGGTAAGTACGTCTTACATACTGGTTGGCTTCATCGTAGTTTGTAATCTTCATATTTTCTGCATCCCATAGTAATTTCTTACGGCCGGGGAAGCTTTTTCCATCTGCGCTTTTGGTGATATAGCTTCTCAGTGCCAGGTTGCCCATCAGGATGGTTTCTGTAAGCGGGCCGGCATAATCAAACGTAGAGCTTGTTTCTGCTTTTCCAAAACCGGCAATGCAGGCATTTACCCATTGCAGGTAATGTCCTTCGGGTACACGTGCCAGCGTTTGCGGCACATTTATTTCTTTTGTTTTTGATGTTGGCAACAGCGTGGGATTTGCGCCGTAACATTCGCACATAATTTTTCCTTTTGTACCGGTGATGATCACCCCGCCGTCATCGCCGCCCATTCTTTCATCGGGGCCCAGTTCATCGGGTCTTTCAGGAACAATACCGCCATCCATCCAGTAGAGTTTCACATCGGGCTTGCCGTTCTTCATCGGAAATTTCAGTTTTACCGAAGAAGAAATGGGGCAGCTCTCCGGGTAATAAGCCGCATTCCACATTTTTTCAAAAACAGCGCCTTCACTGCATTCTACTTCTGAAGGATAGCCCAGTCCTACTGTTTTAAAAGCCGGATCAATCAGGTGACAACCCATATCTCCGAGGGCACCGGTGCCATAAGCCCAGTAACCACGCCAGTTAAACGGTAAAAATTCTTTGTGAAACTCTTCAAATTTTGCAGGGCCCAGCCATAAATCCCAGTCCAGTTCTTTTGGAATTTCATCTTTTCCTTTTGGATTGCCCAGTCCCTGTGGCCAAACCGGTCTGTTTGTCCACACATGTATTTCAGTGGCATCGCCAATTAACCCGGCATTGTACCACTCACGCATCAGGCGTACACCGTCTCCGGAAGCGCCCTGGTTGCCCATTTGGGTTACCACTTTATATTGCCTTGCTGCCTGTGTAAGCATACGGGCTTCATAAATATCGTGTGTCATGGGTTTTTGCACATACACGTGTTTACCTCTTTGCATGGCGGCCATAGCGGCAATGGCGTGTATATTATCCGGCGTTGAAACCGAACAGGCATCAATATTTTTGGCTTCCTTGTCAAGCATTACCCGCCAGTCTTTGTAATATTTTGCTTTGGGAAAACGCTTTACAGAATCGGCAGCCTGGCGATCATCCACATCGCACAAAAAGGCAATGTTTGCTTTGGGGCTTTTTGAAAATTCCCTCAAATCGCTGTTGCCTTTTCCACCTGCACCAATACCAGCAATGTTCAGCATATCGCTGGGTGCTGTAAAACCACGGCCCAACACATGGCGTGGCACTATAAAAAAACTACCTGCGGCAAGCGATGCATTCCGTATGAATTTTCTCCGCGAAGCATCCTGCTTGTTTTTTTTCGATTGGCCCATAAAACTAGTGTTATTTTATAAGTGTTAAGTTGTATGTATGTTATTCTATTTTAAATGCTACATTTCAAATGCCTTGCTACGCTGCCGCAGTTCAACATTTAAAATTATTTACACCAGGTTCGCTTCCAGTGAAATGTTTGTGTTCAGTAATTTGCTGATGGGGCAATTGGCTTTGGCGTCATCGGCACACTCCTTAAATTTAGCAGCATCAATACCCGGAACTTTGGCATTAAGGACGATGTTTGAAGAAGTGATGCTGCCATCATCGAGCGATACGGTGGCGGTAGCTTCCAGCGATTCGGGCGTAAAACCGGCTGCGCCGAGTACAAAACTTAGTTTCATGGCAAAACAACCGGCATGTGCCGCCGCTACCAGCTCTTCGGGATTGGTGCCTACGCCCTGCTCGAACCTGGATTTGTACGAATACTGTGTTTTGCTGAGCGTTGTACTTTGTGTCGTTAAATTTCCGCTGCCGTCTTTTCCAGAACCATTCCAGACGGCTGTTGCTGTACGTTTCATTTGTTAGCTAATTTTATTGTTGAAAAAAAGAATGCTATGAACCAGATTACATGGGCCGATTTTGAAAAAATTGACATCAGAACCGGAACAATAACGGAAGTTAGTGATTTTCCAAAAGCCAGAAACCCCTCTTATCAATTAAAAATTGATTTTGGCGAACTGGGTACAAAAAACTCCTCAGCACAGGTAGTGGATCTTTATAAAAAAGAGGACCTGCTGGGCAAACAGGTCATTGCTGTGGTCAATTTTCCCCCAAAACAAATCGCCAATTTTTTTAGTGAATGCCTGGTACTGGGTGTTTATACAGCAGAAAAACAGGTAATTTTATTGCAACCCCAGCAAACCGTTGGTAATGGAATGAAAATTGGCTAGCCATGCAAAAACAATTCGCCGCATATTATGCTTCACCCATCGGCAACCTGCGTATCAGTTGCAACAACAGCTGCATTACGGAAGTTCATTTTTTAAAGAAGGAAGAATTCTTTTCAGTACAGGCCGCAGCTTTGGATGCGCCCCCGGTATTGCAGCAATGCCTGGATGAACTGATAGAATATTTCCAGGGGCAAAGAAAAAAATTTGACGTACCGGTTTACCAGGACGGCACGCCATTTCAGCAAAGCGTATGGAATGAATTGCTGAACATTCCTTTTGGCAAAACCATTTCTTATTTATCATTGGCAAAAAAACTGGGCGATCCAAAAGTGATCCGTGCAGCAGCTTCCACCAACGGTAAAAATAATATTGCAGTCATTGTACCCTGTCACCGCGTAATTGGCTCTAACAACGACCTGGTAGGATATGCAGGCGGCCTTTGGCGAAAGAAATGGCTGCTGGATATGGAAACAAAAATTACCTGGGGCGTGCAAACGTTGTTTTAATCGTGAATGGTAAATGCTGATTGTGGGACGTTAATCATTCGAAGCGTCAATATTGGTTGTCGGCTCAGGTGCAATAGTAACTTCAGTAAATAAATTCGCAACCGCCTGTTCACTACTAATCCTCGTATATGCCTACAAAGATTTCAATTCTGCAAGGCGATATTACACAACTGCAGGTAGATGCCATTGTAAATGCGGCCAATACTTCTTTATTGGGCGGCGGTGGTGTGGATGGTGCCATTCACCGGTTGGGCGGGCCCGCTATCCTGGAAGCCTGTATGCAGATAAGAAGCAGGCAAGGCGGGTGTGCCGTGGGTGAGGCCGTTATTACAACGGCCGGAAGATTGCCTGCAAAATATGTCATCCACACGGTAGGCCCGGTTTGGAACGGGGGGCAAAAAAATGAACCGCAGTTGCTGGCCAATGCATACCTGAATTCTTTGGTACTGGCTGCGCAATATCCCATCAAAAGCATTGCGTTTCCGGGTATCAGCACCGGCATTTATCGTTTTCCGAAACAACAGGCTGCCGGGATTGCAATAAGAGTAAGCAGGGAATTCATCCGTGCCAATGTATCGCTGGAAGAAATTATTTTTATTTGTTTTGATGAGGAGAATTACCGGATATACGGGCAATTACTGGCAAGCGAAGATCTTAAATAGCCCGTAACTTTTCAATTTCATTTTTCATTTGCGGACTTGTTGGGCCAACCGTTTTATTATTCCCGTTTATTATTTTTGAAACAAACAATCCATCCGCGATCCCCGCTAATTTCAGGCGGGTTTATCCCAAATCGTGCGAAGTGAAAGAGAGCGGCAACAGAAGGCTTGCTTTTTCTATTACGATGACTTTGCCTTCCATACCGCCCAGTATCAGCCGTATGGGATTGTGTACCCTTTGTTCATATTCCTGCAGGCTCTGGCGGCAAATGCCACAGGGCGTAATGGGGTGATCACTTTTTACGGAGGGGCTCCGGTAGCTCACCGCAATGGATTCTATGGGCACCTGCGGATGCAGGGTAGCCGCTGCCGAAAGCAAAACCCTTTCTGCGCAAATGCCCACAGGGTAAGAAGCGTTCTCCTGGTTGGTGCCTTTTACGATATCCCCGTTGATAAGCCTTGCAGCCGCCCCTACCTGGAATTTGGAATACGGCGCATAAGCTCCTTTGGAAGTTTCCCGGGCATGTTGCAGCAACCAGGCGTCTTCTTTATTGAGATCATCAATAGAATTGTAT
>Ga0209069_10002078_pt1 | contig 10295 bp, 8 predicted proteins | sample Str013_2_FD_187202 | JGI IMG/M metagenome (GOLD analysis project Ga0209069, IMG submission 187202) | Freshwater sediment microbial communities in response to fracking from Pennsylvania, USA - Straight Creek_MetaG_SC_2013 (SPAdes) (version 2) | ecosystem: Environmental > Aquatic > Freshwater >...
CTTCTCCGCCTTGCTTGGCAGCGCGCGCCGCAGCAGCAGCTTCCTCAGCCACCTCATCCCAGATGATGGGTTCTGGCTGCCGGGTGAGCGCATGTTTCAACACGTCATCAACACGCGCCACAGGAATGATCTTCATGCCGTTCTTCACGCTGTCGGGCACATCCGCGAGGTCTTTCACATTCTCCTCGGGGATCATCACCGTCTTGATGCCACCACGCAATGCGGCAAGGAGCTTTTCCTTCAAGCCACCAATCGGCAGCACGCGGCCGCGCAGGGTAATTTCGCCCGTCATCGCCACATCCTTGCGCACTGGAATGCCAGACAATACGGAGACAATCGCCGTAGCCATGGCAATACCGGCCGATGGACCATCCTTCGGGGTTGCCCCCTCCGGCACGTGCACGTGAATGTCGCGCTTGTCGAACACTGGCGGTTTCACACCAATGGCAGGCGCGCGGCTGCGCACATAGGATGAGGCCGCAGAGATGGACTCCTTCATCACATCCTTGAGGTTGCCCGTCACCGTCATGCGGCCCTTGCCGGGCATCATCAAGGCTTCGATGGTCAGCAACTCGCCGCCCACTTCTGTCCAGGCCAGGCCGGTTACAACACCAACCTGATCTTCGCCTTCGGCAACGTCATGCTTGTAGCGAGGCACGCCCAGATATTTCTTGGCCAGCTCCGCATCCACCTTGATCTTCTTCTTGGACTTTGAGGTCATCAAGTCCTTCGTGGCCTTGCGGGCCAGCGAGTTGATCTCACGCTCCAAACTGCGAACACCTGCTTCACGCGTGTAGTTCTCAATCACAACCTTCAAGGCGTCAGCGGTGATCTCAAACTCCTTCTTGTCCAGCCCATGGTTTTCAGTGGCCTTGGGCACAAGATGGCGTTTGGCAATTTCAGCCTTTTCCTCTTCGGTGTAACCGGCAAGGCGGATGATTTCCATGCGGTCGAGCAACGCTGGCGGAATGTTCAGCGTATTCGACGTGGTTACGAACATCACATTCGAGAGGTCATATTCCACCTCAAGATAGTGATCCATGAACGTCGAGTTCTGTTCCGGATCCAACACTTCAAGCAAGGCAGCCGAAGGATCGCCACGGAAATCCATGCCCATCTTGTCGATTTCATCGAGCAGGAATAGCGGATTGCTCTTCTTGGCCTTCTTCATCGACTGAATGATCTTGCCGGGCATTGAGCCAATGTAGGTGCGGCGATGCCCACGGATTTCAGACTCATCCCGCACGCCACCCAAGGACATGCGAACGAATTCGCGTCCAGTGGCCTTGGCAATCGAACGCGCCAGCGAAGTTTTGCCAACACCGGGCGGGCCTACGAGGCACAGGATCGGCCCACGCAACTTTTTTGTGCGGGTTTGCACTGCGAGATATTCAACAATGCGCTCTTTCACTTTTTCCAAGCCAAAGTGATCAGCATCCAAAACGCCCTGTGCGAATTCCAAATCGGTTTTCACTTTGCTTGCGTTCTTCCACGGAATGTTCAGCAACCAATCAAGATAGTTGCGCACCACTGTGGCCTCAGCCGACATGGGGCTCATCTGGCGCAGCTTTTTGATTTCAGCATCAGCGCGTTCACGAGCTTCCTTCGAGAATTTGGTTTTCTCGATGCGGGCTTCCAATTCGCCGATCTCGTCTTTCTCGCCTTCGCCATCGCCCAATTCTTTTTGAATGGCTTTCATTTGCTCATTCAAATAATATTCGCGCTGGGTCTTTTCCATCTGGCGTTTGACGCGGCTGCGAATGCGCTTTTCAACTTGCAGAACCGAGATCTCACCTTCCATAAGCCCGAAGCACTTCTCAAATCGTTCCTCGACCGAAAGGGTTTCGAGAAGGGTTTGTTTATCCTGAATCTTCACAGCCAAATGCGCTGCAATCGTATCAGCCAGTTTGGCATGATCAGTGATCTGGCCAATGGTGGCCAAAACTTCCTGCGGCACTTTTTTGTTCAGCTTTACATAGGATTCAAACTGCGTCACAGCTGTGCGCGCCAATGCATCTGCATCGGCATCAGTCTTCACAATGTTGGGCAACAAAGAAATTTCGGCTTCAAAGAAATCGGCGCGATCGGTAAAGCGTTCAACCTTGGCACGTTCGATGCCTTCGACCAAAACTTTCACAGTTCCGTCTGGCAGTTTCAACAACTGCATCACTTGGGCCAGCGTTCCCACTTCATAAATTGTATCTACAGCTGGATCATCATCACTAGCGTTCTTCTGCGCAACAAGCATAATACGCTTATCTTCACGCATCACTTCTTCGAGCGCCTTGATGGATTTCTCGCGGCCCACAAACAGCGGCACGATCATGTGCGGGAATACAACGATGTCACGCAAAGGCAGAACGGGAAGAACGTCCGTTGTACCAGAAACTTCAGCAGGTTTTTTTGCCATTCTCTTATCCTTCATCGGCCCTTCAAAGAAGCGGCCTTTCTATTTTGATGGGCTTGATGTGGCGTTGAAACCTTGCAGTTTCAACCCCTTCTCTTTCAAGCCGAGGCCGGCAGCTTTTTTTCGGCCTTTTCCGAATCCCGGTCCACATAAATCAAAAGCGGCTTGGCTTCGCCATCCACAACCTCTTTCGAGATCACCACTTCTTCAACGCCGTCCATGCCGGGCAGATCATACATCGTATCAAGCAAAATCGTTTCCATGATCGAGCGAAGCCCACGCGCGCCGGTCTTGCGTTCAATGGCTTTGCGAGCGATGGATTTCAGCGCTTCGTCAGCAAGGGTCAGTTTCACACCTTCCATTTCGAACAAGCGTTGATATTGCTTGACGATGGCGTTCTTTGGCCCGGTGAGAATTTCCACGAGTGCCACTTCATCCAAATCTTCAAGCGTTGCCACAACTGGCAAGCGGCCCACAAATTCAGGAATCAAACCAAAGCGTAACAAATCTTCTGGCTCAAGCTCGCGCAGAACCGCACCCATGCGCCGATCATCGGGCCCACGCACAGTGGCCGCAAAGCCCATCCCTGTGCCTTTTGAGCGTTGCGAAATAATTCGCTCTAAGCCAGCGAAAGCGCCGCCACAGATGAACAGGATGTTTGATGTATCAACCTGCAAGAATTCTTGCTGTGGATGTTTACGCCCGCCCTGTGGTGGCACAGATGCAACTGTGCCTTCCATGATTTTCAGCAAAGCTTGTTGCACGCCCTCACCCGACACGTCACGGGTGATCGATGGGTTGTCAGACTTACGGCTAATCTTGTCGATTTCGTCGATGTAAACAATGCCGCGTTGGGCGCGCTCAACGTTATAGTCAGCCGCTTGCAACAATTTCAGAATGATGTTTTCAACATCTTCGCCCACATAGCCCGCTTCAGTCAGCGTGGTCGCATCAGACATTGTAAAAGGCACATCGAGGATTCGCGCCAAAGTTTGGGCAAGCAGAGTTTTGCCTGTACCAGTTGGTCCCACGAGCAAGATGTTAGACTTCGCCAATTCTACATCACCATTCTTGGTGCCGTGGTTCAGGCGCTTATAGTGGTTGTGCACAGCAACAGAAAGAACACGCTTGGCATGTTCTTGGCCAATCACGTAATCGTCGAGCACTTTGCGAATTTCTTTTGGTGTTGGAACACCGTCTTTAGATTTTGTGAGCGATGTCTTATTCTCTTCACGGATAATATCCATGCAGAGCTCAACGCATTCATCGCAAATGAAAACGGTTGGCCCAGCGATCAGCTTACGCACTTCATGTTGGCTTTTGCCGCAGAAGGAGCAATACAGCGTATTCTTACTATCGGTTACGGGTGCCTTGCTCATCATCTCTCCTATATCAGTCCACGCGGACTCAACATCACTTAAACGTGGCCAAATATAGCCCGGTTTTGCGACTCAAAGCCAGCTTGCGCCTGTGAGTATTAATCATTCCTTGCAATAATTTCGGCAAGTTATTTATGTGAAATCTGAACGAAACGCTGCAACTATTTGGAATCGCTAGGTTCTGGACGTTTATCCAGTATTTTATCAACCAATCCAAAGGCCACTGCTTGTTCTGCCGTCATGAAATTATCGCGTTCTAGAGCGTCTTCAATTTCATTAATTGAGCGGCCGGTGTGCTTCACATAGATTTCGTTGAGGCGGCGCTTCATGGCTTCCACATTGCGGGCGTGGATCATAATATCGGTCACCTGGCCTTGATAGCCGCCCGATGGTTGATGCACCATCACGGAAGCATGCGGCAAGGCAAAACGCATATCTTTATCGCCAGCACAGAGCAGCAGCGAACCCATCGATGCCGCCTGCCCCATCACGGTTGTCGAAATCTTAGGGCGAATGAATTGCATCGTATCATAAATTGCCATGCCAGCTGTCACCGAACCGCCGGGCGAATTGATATAAATCGCAATTTCTTTCTTTGGGTTTTCAGCTTCGAGGAACATCAGCTGCATGCAGATCGATGCTGCAACCTGATCATCAATTGCGCTGTTAATGAAGATGATGCGCTCGCGCAAAAGTCTGGAAGGCAAATCATAAACCCGCTCGCCCCTGCTCTCCTGCTGAATAACAGATGGCCAGAAGGATGCGTGTGGAGCGTTGTGGATAGGATCAAACATGTGGAACCTCAGGTGGGAGTGAATCAGATTGCAAATATTTAGCATATGTAGGGAGGCCAAAGGTTAATGGGAAGGGGGTGAAGGCACTTGGCCACATAATCAGAATCGAACGACTATCTGATTTCGACTAACCCTTTAAAATTATTTTCCTCTACATATGATTTTATACTTGACATAGAACTGATTGTGTTCCATCTATGTTCCGTCTTCCCTCGAAGGGGTTATCGCTCATGACGGTGGCTTTAATTGGGAAAGATGTGGTGCTTGCGGGGTTGAGGTAACGTATCTCAAACTCTCGAGAGCTGTTGATTGAAAAATTCGGGGCACTACGACCCTGAAAGCCCTAGTGGGCAGGTGACTCTGATTAACACCTCAGGTCGAAAGATCCTCACTGTTCCGGAGGCGCCGTGTTCACCAGCAGCTTAAATAGCCACAAAAGCGTGGGTGCTGATAGGCACTCAACCAGTCGGACTATCCGACCGGCATATTCGTGTTTGTTTGCGCCCGCGCAACCCTTCACTTCTTTCTAAACTCGAAAACGGAATGACCGTTTTCATCTCCAGCAGAGCTATGTCCAAAAACAAAAACCCAGCCAAACCAGCCGGGTTTTCGAATTCATAACAAAATCGCTTACTTGGTGAGGAAGCTGAACTTCTGCTTGAAGCGCGAAACACGACCGCCGCGATCAACGATTGTGCCTTGACCGCCGGTCCATGCTGGATGTGACTTTGGATCAATATCCAAGTTCATTGTGTCGCCAGCATTGCCATAGGTCGAGCGTGTCGTGAATTTGGTACCATCGGTCATCACAATGGTGATGGGGTGATAATCGGGGTGGATATCTGCTTTCATAGCGGTTAACTCTTCAACTTGTGCTTCGGGTGCCTGCACCCAATCTATAGGTTTCAGCTGTTTCAGCGGCGGTCTATAGGCGAATTCAATCTGGCGCACAAGAGCAGCGCGAACAAAGGTAAAATGGCAAAATACTCCGATCCAGCACTCAGGTCCAAGGACCTCCGCCCCCTCCTCAATCTGCTCCCATATTTGCGGCTCTATCGGCGCCAGGTGGTCTATGCGCTCATTGCGTTGGTCATCGCGTCAGCTTCAACTTTGGTTGTTCCCCTGGCCGTTCGGCGTATTCTCGACCAAGGTTTCAACGCCGCCAATATTGATCTGATCAACAGCTATTTCTTTGGCATGATTGGGGTCGTCGTGGTGATGGCAGCAAGTTCTGCCATCCGGTTTTATTATGTAAGTTGGATCGGCGAGCGCGTGGTGGCAGATGTGCGCGATGCATTGTTCAGCCATCTCCTCACGCTTACACCGCAATTTTATGAAACGCAGAAAACTGGAAATGTGGTTTCGCGCCTGACCGCAGACACAACTCAGATCAAATCTGCGTTCTCATCCACGGCTTCAATTGCGCTGCGCAACGCCGTCACTCTGCTCGGTGCATTGGCGCTCATGGTTTACACCAGCCCATATATGTCGATGTTGGCCGCCGTTGCCATTCCTTTTGTGGTTTTGCCACTGGTGTTTTATGGCCGCAAAGTTCGCGCGCTCTCACGCAAAGCCCAAGATGCCTTGGCTCAATCTGCAGCCTTTTCCCAAGAACGTTTGCAAGGCATTGTTGCCATCCAATCCAACACACAAGAACCCGCTACGGCCAAAGCTTTTTCAAAATCTACAGTCGAGGCCTTTCAAGCTGCACAAGCCCGCGCTTTTGCCCGCGCTATACTCACTTTCTCAAGCATAGCAATCGGTACCGGCGCTATCGTGGCCTTGCTTTGGTTTGGCGCGCATCAGGTTTTGAGCGGCATCATCACTGGCGGCACACTGGCGCAGTTTCTACTCTACGCAATTTTTGCATCAAATTCTCTGGCGCAACTTTCCGAAGTTTGGGGCGAGCTGCAATCAGCTGCCGGTGCAGCCGAACGCATTTCTGAATTGTTGAGCGAAGTGCCAAGCATCAATTCACCGGCCAACCCAGTGCAGTTGCCAAAGCCTGTACGCGGTGAAGTGCGTTTTGAAGATGTGAATTTTGCCTATCCTTCACGGCCAAACACAAAAGTCTTAAGTGATATTTCGTTCAGCGCTAAGCCCGGCGAAGTCATCGCCATCGTTGGCCCATCTGGCGCTGGTAAGACAACACTGTATTCTCTGATTCAACGCTTCCAAGAGCCAAACTCAGGGGCCTTAAAACTCGATGGCCTCAACATCAACACGCTCGAACTTGAAGTTCTGCGCGGACAAATTGCTACTGTGCCGCAAGACCCCACTATTTTCTCTGGCACCATTGCTGATAACATTCGTTTGGGTCGTCCCGATGCAACCGATGCCGATGTGAAAGCCGCGGCACAAGCTGCGCGCGTTTCTGAATTTGCAGAAAAATTGCCCGATCAATATAATTCGATGCTTGGTGAGCGCGGCATCACTCTTTCTGGCGGCCAACGCCAGCGGTTGGCCATTGCTCGCGCGATATTGCGCAACGCGCCAGTATTGCTGCTTGATGAAGCGACCAGTGCGCTTGATGCTGAAAGCGAGGCGCTCATACAAGAAGCTTTGGAGGGCCTTACCAAGGGGCGCACAACACTTGTTATTGCGCACCGGCTAGCAACAGTTCGTAACGCTGACCGCATCATTGTTCTGGAAAATGGCAAAATCGTAGGGCAGGGAACGCACACGCAATTGATGAAGAAAAGTCCACTTTACGCCAAGCTAGCCAAGCTCCAGTTCAGCGTTCCGTTAACTTGAGTTCAATGCGGCGGTTTTCAGATTTAGCTTCTTCGCTGTTGCCAGGTGCTAGAGGTTGGAATTCTCCAAAGCCCGCCGCAACGAGATGATTGGGCGAAACGCCCTGTGCAACGAGGAACTTCACGACAGCAATTGCTCGCCCTGATGAAAGTTCCCAATTAGAAGCAAATTTAGCACCCACCAATATGGGGTCATTATCAGTGTGGCCATCGACGCGCAAAACCCAAGGCAGATCGGCGGGGATTTCTTTTTCAAGTTGTTTCAAAGCGTCTGCCAGCTTCGCCATTTCAACTTGCCCCGCATCATTCAAGTCTGCGCTGCCTTTGGGGAACAACACTTCGGCCTGAAACACAAACCGATCACCAACCACCAGAATGTCTGAGCGTTGCGAAAGGATTTGCCGCAAGCGACCAAAAAATTCCGAGCGATACTTTGAAAGTTCCTGCACTTTTTGAGCCAAAGCTGTGTTTAAGCGCCGCCCCAAATCTGCAATCTGCGTTTCAGATGTGCGGTTGCGGGATTCTGAGTCATCTAAGAGTGCTGAAATTTGGGACAGCTGCCGTCGCATCGCAGCAATTTTGCTGGTTAAGGAGCTCTACTTTTGCAAGGGCATCGGAAGAGATTTTCTTTTCTGAATCCAGTGTGGTTTGCAACCCACTGATCGTTGTTCCTGCGTTGGCCCCTTTATTACTTTCAGCTGCAAGACCTGCCAGCAAATCTGCGGTTTTGGCTTTCTGAGCATTTAAGTCATCGGTTAAGGCCAAGAGCTGTGCGTCAGAATCCGCTTTGCCTGCTTTTTCAAGGGCCAGCAATTGGGTGAGTTCAGAAATTTGCGAGCGAAGCTGTCCTAACGCCGAGTCTTGGCCGGATATCTGCCTTGCTAAAAGGAATTGTGCAATCATAAACACTGAAAGCAAAAATGTGATGACCAGCAATAGCTGTGCCATGGCGTCGACGAAGCCTGGCCAATAGGGGGCTTCTTCGGCGCGGCGGCGGCGAGAGAGAGCCACGGATTAGGAACCCTTACCGCTGTTGCGAATGAGGAGACGCTGAATTTCGCTTTGCTGAACTTGTTGGCTTTGGATCCATTGCCGAACCATTTTCTGTTCTTCGCGCATTTGCTGCACAAGATTTGCTACGGCGTCGGCCAATTGTTCGGTCGCGTTTTCATCACCAGCTGCGAGCGGTGCAGATACGCCGCCACGAAGCTCAACACTGGTGCCAAGTCGTTCTATGGATTTTTGCAAATTCTGCATATCAATGCGCAAAAAAGTAGGGTTCATGCCACCACCGGAGTCACCAGCTTGCACATCAGTAATCGTTGAAAGCCAGTCTTCAAGATTATGGTAAAAACGGTTTTGTGCTTGGCTGGCTTTCAAGTCCAGAAAGCCTAGCACCAGCGAGCCTGCCAAACCAAATAGCGAGGACGAAAATGAAAGCCCCATGCCCGCCAATGGTTTTTGAAGGCCCGATTTTAATTCTTCAAACACGGCGGAAGACTGTGTTGATCCAACATCTAAATTGCGGATGGCGTCACCGACAGATGTTACAGTGGCGAGCAAACCCCAAAACGTGCCTAGCAATCCAAGGAAGATCAAAAGACCGATCAGGTATTTTAAAACGTCGCGCGATTCATCAAAGCGCGAAGCCAGTGAGTCGAGCAACGAGCGCATGGTTTGAGGCGACAGAACCGTGCGACCAGCCGCGTCACCCAGAATGGTGGACATTGGAGCCAACAGGACTGGCGGAGACTGTTCAGCGCCTTGTCCAACTTTAAAACCGTTTAACCAACTGACTTCTGGAAATAAACGCCACACCATGCGGTAAGCGTATAACGTACCAATTACCAATGTGGCTACGATCAGACCGTTCAATCCCGGATTGGCCATGAAAGCGTTTTTGATGTTGGGGAACAAAACTGCAGCGATAATCACCACCAACAACGTGAACACCAGCATATGCACCAAGTGCACCGTGGGTCTATCGACTACAATTGCTTCCTGCGCCATGCCTTGTTCCGCTGCTTTAAAGAGAATCTTGATCGCCAATCTAGACGATTAAAAGGCAAAGGGGGAGAGGGGACAATTAAGCAATTGCAAAACTTTAAAGGGAACGATCTTTGAAGTCAGACCTCAACCCATCGCCTTGTTAATCTCTTCCGTCATTTTCTTTGCATCGCCGAACAGCATCAGCGTGTTGTCGCGCCAGAATAATGGGTTGTCCACGCCGGCATAGCCTGAGGCCATGCCGCGTTTTATGAACATGACGGTTTTGGCTTTCCAAACTTCGAGCACGGGCATGCCATAAATAGGCGAGGTTTTGTCATCTTTGGCAGACGGGTTGGTGACGTCGTTGGCACCGATGACGAATGCGATGTCGGCTTGGGCGAATTCTGAGTTGATGTCTTCAAGTTCGAAGACTTCATCATAAGGCACATTGGCTTCGGCCAGAAGCACGTTCATGTGGCCGGGCATGCGGCCTGCGACCGGGTGGATGGCGTATTTTACGGTGACTCCTGAGGCTTTTAAATGATCGGCCATTTCACGAAGCGCATGTTGGGCTTGGGCCACGGCCATGCCGTAACCTGGAACAATGATCACGCTTGACGCGTTTTTCATCATAAAGGCCGCATCTTCAGCGCTGCCTTGTTTCACGGGCTTGGTTTCGCCTGCTGCTGCGGCCGTTGCTGTGGAATTTGTTGTGCCCGCTGTTGCTGCGGCTGTTGAACCGGTTTGGCCTGCTGCTCCCGACGATCATTCCTATCTTCAACATGACTTCTCCTCCAAAATGGCGGTCACAAACAAGGCACGCCCGAGCGACCTCAGGTGCTCGCGGGTTCATCAAGAAAGGTGTACAGGGCTCGGATTCTTCCGTGCTCAAACACCGCAATGTCCGTACCCGTGACAACCGGCGGGGCTCCGGCCGGTCCGAGCTGCCACCGCAAACGGCCAAGATCGTGAT
>Ga0209069_10002079_pt1 | contig 10294 bp, 8 predicted proteins | sample Str013_2_FD_187202 | JGI IMG/M metagenome (GOLD analysis project Ga0209069, IMG submission 187202) | Freshwater sediment microbial communities in response to fracking from Pennsylvania, USA - Straight Creek_MetaG_SC_2013 (SPAdes) (version 2) | ecosystem: Environmental > Aquatic > Freshwater >...
AGCTAAACCTTTGCACATGTCTTTTTATTATTCGCTGTTCATATTATTGTTTTCGGCCATCCATGAAAACAGTCCTCAAAAATTTATCCGGCCGTCCAATTTTGTTCAATCAATAGAAAATCCGTATCCAAACATCGCTGCTATTCCCCTTCCGGAAGGCTATAAAAGACTACCGGCGGATGGCGGTTCATTCGCCGCCTGGCTAAGGCAACTACCCCTTAAAAAAAACAAAACAGTTTATCTCTACAACAGTATGCCCAAGGCCAACCAGGCTTCTCAGTTTGCTGTGATTGATATCAGCACTGGAAATAAAGACCTGCAGCAATGTGCCGACGCCGTGATGCGGCTAAGGGCAGAATATTTGTACGGTCAGAAACGCTATACAGCAATCGATTTTACAGACAACAACCGCAATCACTATCGTTTGCCTGCTGGTGCCAGCCGGCCAGTTTTCAATCAATACCTGGAGAAAGTGTTTGCCTGGTGCGGTACTGCATCACTAGAAAAGCAATTGATGCCGGTGGCAGATAAAAGGCAGTTGGCAGCCGGAGATGTTTTAATAAAAGGAGGTTCGCCAGGACATGCCATGATGGTTATGGACATTGCGGAGAATAATGCCGGTGAAAAAATCTTCTTGCTGGCGCAGAGTTATATGCCGGCACAGGACATGCACATAGTGCTGAATCCGCAAAACAAGCGCCTGAGCCCCTGGTACCAGGCTAACGGCAAATTATTGATTGAAACGCCGGAATGGGATTTTAAGATGCCCTGCTTGCGAAAATGGCCAACGAATTAAAACTTTGAAAATCAAACAATTGAAGATTTTTAGTAAATATACTATGTAAATAAATAATGTATATACACTTGACAAAGCCAGAACCTTCTATTAAATTTGTGTATATCCATAAAAAACTAAAAGACAACCCTATGAATGCAAAACTAATTTCCCAACGCTCTGTTGCAGACTACAGCGCATGGCAGGTAGCCGGAAGGCTCGTATTACTCGCCGGTATTTTAATGGCCTACAGCTATTGCTTCTTGTTAACCATCAATTCCATCATCAAAACATTTTCGTAAGCTTTTGTCGCGCAAATGCTGTAATTGCTTAATTTATATTCTAGATAAATTTCTTATTTCGATATAATTCAAAATATTACAGGATCAGATGGTAATCGGCCGATATTGAAAAAGCCCCTGGTTTTAACACCGGGGGCCTTTTAATTATAAAGCAGTTGGTTGGGTCTTTTACTTCTTCTGGTACATCACTTCTTTTACCAGCTTTACAGTTCTGGCCACATCGGGCAGGGCAAGTGCCACCAGGTTGGGTGCATAGTGCAGCGGCGCATCTGCAGCGGTGATACGGCGAACGGGCGCATCCAGGTAATCAAAACCTTCTTTCTGTATGCGGTAAGCAATTTCAGAAGAGATGGAGGCGAATGGCCATTGTTCTTCAACAATTACCAGCCGGTTTGTTTTCTTCACACTTTCCAGCACCGTCATCCAGTCCATAGGCCGAATGGTTCTCATATCTATCACTTCTGCACTGATGTTTTCTTTTTCAAGTTCCGCAGCCGCACCCATGGCTACTTTCATCATTTTGCTCCAGGAAACAATCGTTACATCGCGGCCAGCTTTCTTAATATCAGCTTTTCCAAGCGGTATGTAATATTCTTCAGCGGGCACTTCGCCTTTCTCGCCATACATTAACTCACACTCCATAAAAATTACCGGGTCTTCTTCATAGCGGATAGCCTGCTTCAGCAATCCTTTTGCATCGTATGGATTGGCGGTAGAAATTACTTTCAGCCCCGGAATATTTGCATAATAACTTTCAAACGCAGTGGAGTGTTGTGCACCCAATTGACCAGCAGAACCGTTGGGTCCTCTGAAAACAATTGGGCAAGAAACCTGTCCGCCGCTCATGGCCAGCATTTTGGAAGCTGTGTTCAGTATCTGGTCGAGCGCCAGTACCGCAAAGTTCCAGGTCATGTATTCAACAATGGGTCTGAGACCCTGTTGAGCGGCGCCTACTGCCACACCTGTAAAACCGAGTTCAGAGATGGGAGTATCAATCACACGTTTTGGGCCAAATTCATCCAGCATGCCCTGCGTTACTTTGTAAGCTCCATTGTATTCAGCTACTTCCTCTCCCATAATAAAAACGCGGTCATCACGTCTCATCTCCTCATTCATCGCCTCACGTATCGCTTCTCTTAATGCAATTGATCTTGCCATACTGTAAACTGGTTTAAAGTGGGGCAAAAATATTGCAAGGGCGGCATAATAGCAAAAAAAGCTAAAGCCCGTGTTTAGTATCCGGTATTTAGCATTCAGTCTGCTTCTTTGCTTTTTTAAGGCCGCGGTAAATGAGACTTTTGGCTGTTAACTCCTATGATAACAATGCAAATGCCGCCGGCGTAAAAAACCGGACTTCTAGAAAGTATAGCAGCAATGTTTTATACTTCGTAATCACTTCAATAAGCCTGCAGGCTTTTTAGCCAGAATACTAACTCCGAATTCTAAAATGACTATACTCTATATTTGCAGCCACTATAATCCTTTAATCAATCGACTTTAGCATGCAGGTTTTTAAATTTGGCGGGGCAAGTGTTAACAGTATAGAACGTATCCGCAATGTAGCCGCTATTCTCCGCAATTTTCCCGAACAGAAAATATTGATTGTTATTTCAGCCATGGGTAAAACCACCAATGCGCTGGAAAAAGTGGTGGAAGCATTTTACAACAACCAGCAGCAACAAGCGCTGGATTTATTTGCACAGGTAAAAAGCCAGCACCTCAATACTGCCAAATACCTGTTGGTGCAGAATTACCTGGCCTGCGAAGCACAGCTGCGTGATTTTTTTACTGAAGTAGAATGGTTACTGCACGATAAACCTGTGCGTGCCTTTGATTATTATTATGACCAGGTGGTTTGCGCCGGCGAATTACTATCGACTGCTATTGTGAGTGCCTATCTTAATGAGGAGGGCATTGTCAACCAGTGGCTGGATGTGCGGGATACTTTTCGTACCGATGACAATTTCCGCGATGCCAATATCGACATGGCATTTACCACCCGGCGGATCCTTGAAAATGTATTGCCGGCTTTTAACGCTCACGACCTGGTGATTACACAGGGTTTTATCGGCGCTACCGATGAAAATGAAAGCACTACACTTGGCCGTGAGGGCAGTGATTACTCAGCCGCTATCTTCGCCAATATACTGGACGCCGAAAGCCTTAGCATCTGGAAAGATGTGGAAGGTGTAATGAATGCTGACCCCAAAGCATTTCCGGACGCACAATTGATCAGCGAACTGAATTACGATGAAGTAATTGAGATGGCTTATTACGGTGCACAGGTTATTCATCCCAAGACCATTAAGCCGCTTCAAAACAAAGACATTCCTTTGCACGTGAAATGCTTCCTGGATCCTGCACTCCCCGGCACCATCATCCACAACAGCAATATCAGCCAGCTGCCTCCCATCATCGTAGTAAAAGACAACCAGGCATTGCTGCACCTGCATACCCGCGATTTCTCTTTTATCGGCGAACAGCCCATGAGCCGCTTGTATGAAATTTTTGCTGCCATAAAAATAAAACCCAACCTCATACAAACCGGTGCTGTAAGCCTGGTGGTTTGCCTCGACGACCGTACAGACAAAATTGAAAAACTGGCCCATACCGCTTCATCCATGTTTGAAGTGGCAGTAGAAAAAGGTTTGTCGCTGCTGACCATCCGTCATTATAAAGAAGTTTTGCTGCAAAAACTAACGGAAGGCAAAAAAGTAGTCCTGCGTCAACAGAGTGAAGAAACGGTGCAGGTGCTGCTAAAAGGCTAAGCGTTTAAAAGAGAAAAAAAGTTTTATTGTAGCACAAAGCTAACTGCGGAAAAGAGTTTGCAGGCCCTGTGGTTTTGAGGTTTCCCACTCCGCCATACAAAGATTTACAGCGAGGCCTAATGTCCGTAAAGGCTTCGCATCCGGCTGTCGAACTGGCTCATCAGCTGGCGTGTTAGCTCACGGTAGAGTTCATCGTAGGCAGGCTGGTTATTGTACACCCCGTGGATGATGGCCCAGTCGCGGTCTGTCAGTGCCCGCTGGTCTCCGCTATAATTGCCGGTTTGTTTTTCCCATGTATACCGCGCCATTATCCGGTCGTTGCCTACCATCCTTCTGGAAGCGGCATCGGTAATGCGGTAGTCCATACTGGCCCTGGAATCAATCACCCTCCTTACCACCGTTACCGTTGCAGACACGGTATAGGTTTTGTTTTTCTTATCGTCTTTATCATCTTTCTCCGTAATGTCTTTTGTAACGGTATAGGTATCCCTGCTGGAACCCATTTGTCCAAACCAGATATCATATACGCTGATGTCCAGGTACTGGTCCACCCGCACTTCACGGGCCCGTGGTTCGCTGTTGTTGAAAAAATTATAATAATGGCTGTTGCCGATATTGTTCAGCGTATTCACGATGTCGTTTTGGAAATAGTTGCCGTTCACGGTATAGCTATCGAAACGCTGATCAAATTTGTCTACAATAATATTGGTAATGGCAAGATCATAGGCCTCCTTCTTCCGGTCATCCACATCTTTATACCCCGGTACATACACCGAAACCTGTTTAAAATTTTCATAGGCTTTCTGGGCACTGAGGCGGTCGCCGCGCTGCAACAAATCCATTGCATAACTGTAACGGAATGCAGCGGCATTTTCGGCAGCCGTTGCCACATCTGCTGCGTAATTGGTTGCATTTACATGACTGAAAGCGGCAGGCGTGGCCGCAATGGCGGAATACATTTTTTGGAGCGCTACATAATCGCGGTAAATAAGATCCAGTTTCTGGGCATTTTTTGTACCCGTATTGGCGGCATTGATGGAACTTTCGTATTTGATGACGGCTTCATTGTAAGCCTGTGGCAGAATGGAAGCAGCTATGGCATTGTCTGGTTTCTTGCGCAAATCGTCCAGGGCAGAATACAGGGCTTTGTCGTACTGCCCCTCATCAAACAATTTTTTGGTAGACTTGCAGGCAGCAAAAAGCAGGAATGCTGTCAGCAAACAGGTAATAAAGGGTTTCATAAAACAAAAAATTTTGTAATGGCGGAAATTACAACAAACATTGCAGTACCCATGCAAATCGCATCAGCTCTTTTACTTTGGCAATTTTGGCTTAGTCGGCTTCCACGTAAATGGTTTGTTTCAACCGGATGGCGATGGGTTTTTCGAGACGGATGGCGGGCGACCAGGCGGGCATGGCTTCAAATCTTTCAATAATAAGGTTGTTCATTTCGTTGGTAGCACCCCGCAGCACTTTTGGCAAAATGGTCTTACCCTCTTTGGTAATAATATATTCTACCGTAATAAATGTTTTCTTTTGATCAGCGGGTAACATGCTCACCAAATCTTTTGAGAGATTGTCGAGGTATTTCTGGAATGCTTCTGCCCCTCCTGCAAATACGGGTAATTTATTTACAGAATTCATCAGCTCCGCCTCATCAAACTTTACCAGTGTAGCCTCTTTTTTCTTTACCTGCTTTACTTCAGGCTTTACATCTTCCGGAATGTTTACATCATCGCCAAAAACATAACCGCCTTTTTCATCTATCATGATCACCGGCAGGTTCTTGTGTTTATCAAAATAATAGTACACCTGTTTCAGCTTCTCAGCCATCTTCTTGTACTCGGGAAAATCTTTTTCGTATGTAGCCAGGTAATAATTGCTTTTGGGGGCTTTAAAAGATACCGGGAAAATATGCACCGGTATAAAGTCTTCTCCCTGGTTTTTTGCCTGCGTTGCCAGTATGTACAGCTCTTCAATCTGTGTATCGGTAATAGGAATACAGCCTGTGGTAACACAACTGCCATGAATATAGATATCTCCACCGGGTTGCAATGAATCGCTGAGCATGCGGTCGGAAACATTGGGATAATTTAGTCCCAATGAAAGGTGGTAATTGCTCCTTGGATTAAACTCATTGATATAATAAAAACCCTCGGGTACCTGGTAATCACCGGCCATTCTTTTGGGGCCCAGGGTACCTGCCAATGCACAAACTTTATAAGTTTTAAACAGTTTAAAGGGATCGTTTTTTTCCTGCTTTACCCATACTTCCAGCTGGCTATCGTATTTAAACGAACGGATGTAAATGTATTTGGCGGGCCAAACCAGCTTTTTCTCCTCAAACTGCTTCATCAGGGTATCTTCTTTGCGTTTGAGGGCCTCGTTAAAAACCGGGAAGGAACGCTGGTAATTGACAAAATTGAACTCAGGAGCAGCATTTTGCGCTCCTGCTGTGCAGAAAATACAGGTAAATATCACTAAAAATGCGGATCTTATCATAGTCATAGACTGTCGTCTTTCATACAACGGATATAGGTGTAAATTAGTACTCCAAAGCACAATTCAGTTGCGTTAAAATTACCACAATCAACCAGCAAATATTAATCCAGCTATCCACCATTGTGGAAAAGCGACCGTTTTAAGCACTTGTATTTAAAAATTATATGATTTCAAGCCAAAAAGCTCCGGATTTTATCGAAAAATTGTTAATCGGGTCCTTTTTTTTCAATGGGTTCAATTCCTCAAACGCTTGCCTTATTTTTACCGCATAAATCAGGAAAGTATGCAAAAAGTTGGGATTCTGGGTGGCGGACAATTGGGAAGAATGATGTTACAGGCTGCTGCCAATTACCCGGTAGAAACGTTTTTAATGGAGAACGATCCCGGATGCCCGGCTGCACATCTTTGCCACCATTTTACCAAAGGAGATATCGGCAATTTTGAAGACGTTTACAATTTTGGAAAGGGACTGGACGCCATTACCATTGAGATTGAAAGTGTGAACGAGGATGCACTGGAAAAACTGGAATCCGAAGGCGTAAAAGTGTTTCCCAAACCATCGGCATTGCGCATTATAAAAAACAAGATCCTGCAAAAACAGTTTTACAAAGATCAGCAGTTGCCCACCGCTCCATATGTAATTACACAAAACCTGCACGAACTGAGCCTGCAACAGAATTTTTTACCCGCCGTACACAAAGTTGCCATGGGTGGCTATGATGGACGCGGGGTACAGGTGATCAAAAAGAAAGAAGACCTTAGTAAAGGATTTGATGCACCAGCGATTCTCGAAAAAATGATTGAGATACAAAAAGAGATTGCGCAAATTGTGGCCGTGAATGAAAAAGGCGATACCGCCCTCTACCCTGCTGTTGACATGGTATTCAATAAAGACCTTAACCTGCTCGATTACCAGATCAGCCCGGCCGATATTCCGGAAAAAGCTTGCTGGAAAATAGAAGCCATTGCCATCAGCCTTGTAAAAAACCTGAAAAGCCCCGGTATTTTTGCCGTGGAATTTTTTATTGACAGGGCCGGCGATGTATACGTAAATGAAACTGCACCCCGCGTTCACAACAGCGGGCATCATACTATAGAAGGCAATTACAGTTCCCAGTTCGATATGCTGTGGCGTATTATGCTGGGTTATCCGCTGGGCAATACAGATCCTATTTTGCCTGCGGCGATCGTAAACCTGCTGGGCGCCGAAGGCTGTGAAGGCGAGGCAAAATACGATGGCATTAACGAAGTGCTGGGCATGGACAATGTGTTCGTGCACATTTATGGAAAGAAAGACACCAGGGCCGGCCGGAAAATGGGACATATCACCATTCTCAGCAATGAAAAACAGGAACTTACACACAAAGCGCATACCATTAAAAGAACTATCAAAGTCATTAGCTAGGAGAACAAGGATAAAAAGGCAAGCCTGTTATCGCCGTATTTGCGAATAGAACAGTATGCACAAGCTGTACATAAAACTGCCCAATCGAAGAACATTATACATCCTGAAAATCATCGTCCGCACATCTACGGCGTTAATTTGCTTACCAGTCTTTTCAATTCTATTTCCGATGCTTTGGAAGCATAACTAAGATTAATGAGGCTGAATGCGGCAGTTTCAAAACCCTGCTGTGCCAGTGTGAGGTCTACAATGGTGGCCTGGCGCAGCTGAAAACGCTGCAATACAAGGTTGAGCAATTGCAGCGACAGCTCCACGTTCTTTTTTGCCGTTTCCATTTGCAGCATGGCAGAAGTATAGGCCTGGAAAGTCTTCACCGCATTGGCGCTGTAATCCCTTACCGCCATTTCTTTTTGCAAACCGGCATTGCGGGAGTTGATGGCGGCTACTTTTTGCTGGCGTTTATAAATGGTTCCGTTGTAAATAGGGATAATAAAATTGCCGCCGATAAAGGGGCCATTGCTCTGGTTCAGCAAGGTTTGCCCGGCCGTGTTTTGTGTGCGGTTGTAATTGTAGCCGGCACTTGCACGCACCGTTGGGTAGCGCTGCGCTGCCGTTTCCTTTTCTATCAGTTCATTGATCCTGATTTGCTGATTGGCAGCTATAATGTCGGGGTTGGTGCTGATGCTGTCCAGCACATTGCCCAGTACAATGGATTTGTCTACAATAATGGTATCGCCAATGATCACAGTAGAATCTGGCCGCAGCGTAAGCAATGTGAGCAAGCCTGTTTTGGCCTGGTCTATCACCAGTTGCTGCTGTACTTTTGTTTGCTGCAGGTTGTTGATATCCAGCTGCGCCTGGAAGAGGTCTGCATTATTGGCCAGGCCAACGCCTTGCTGGGCTTTGATGATCTCTAATTTTTTACCCGCAACGGCAATACTCTGGTCAAAGGTTTTTAAATAATTCTGCTGCCGCACAATATCATAATAGCTGGTCATAACAGCCGCAATTACATTTTGTATTTGTGAGTTCACGTATTCCTGGCTTTGCTTTTCCAGCTCTTCCAGTCTTTTTTTGGTGGCTTTTACCCGCAGACCGTTGTACAATAACATACTGCCGCTTCCGCTGGCCGCCAGCTGGTTAGAAGTGGCGCCGTTCCGGATAATATTATAACTGGTATCCACGCCGTTTATCTTCTGGCTAATCTTTTGTTTGATGTTTACAGATTGTTCAATGTCTGATCCTGTTGCAGTTACTACGGGCAGGCCGCCGGCAATGCCGGTATTGTTGTTTACACTGCTGATCTCCAGGTTGTTTTTTACCACCTGAATGTCGAGGCTGTTCTTAAGCGCAATGCTAACAGCATCCTGTAAACGTAGTTGCTGGGCAGAGGCTGCCTCGTATAAACCCAACAGTAAAAAAGACAATAATAGCCGCTTCATCAATGATAAATTATTCAGTAATATTTGTTTGGTGCACTTTATGCGTGCCGGAAATATAGGTATACACCGCCGGTATTACCAGCAGCGTTAGTATCAGTGAGAAAAGAATACCGCAAACCACCACAATACCCAGCGGTATACGGCTGGTGGAGGCTGCACCCAGGCTGAGCGCAATGGGCAATGCGCCAAAAGACGTGGCCAGGCTGGTCATTAAAATAGGCCGCAGCCTTTGCGCAGCTGCTTCCACCACGGCTTCGGTTTTGGCCAATCCAATTTCTCTTTTCTTATTGGCAAATTCAACAATCAGGATACCATTTTTTGTAACCAGGCCAATCAGCATAATCATTCCAATTTCAGAAAAAATATTCAGCGTTTGGTTAAACACCCAAAGACTTAGCAATGCACCGGCCAGCGCCAGCGGCACCGTCAGCATAATGGTAAAAGGATCCAGGAAGCTTTCAAACTGGGCGGCCAGTACCAGGTAAATGAGCACAAGCGCCAGGCCAAATGCAAATAAGATATTGGACGAGCTCTCTACATAATCCCTGGAAGGGCCCGATAACGAGGTCTGAAAAGTTTCATCGAGTAATTTGTTTGATATTGCCTGCATGGCTTTGATGCCATCACCAATGGTTTGTCCTTCGGATAGCGATGCCGAAACGGTAGCAGCTTTATACCGGTTGAAGTGATACAGGGTAGACGGGCTGCTGCTGGTCTCCATGTGAATAACCGCACTGAGCGGAATACTTTCGCCCTTGCTGTTTCGTACATACAGCCGCGTTATATCCAGTGGCTTGTCCCTGTCGGTACGGTCTACCTGTGCAATCACCTGGTACTGGTAGCCATTCTGAATAAAGTAAGCCAGCCTTCCGCCGCTAAAAGCCGATTGCATGGCCGAAATAACATCCTGGGTTGATAAACCAAGATCTTTGATCTTCATCCGGTCAAGCGTTATCTGTACTTCGGGCTTATTGAATTTCAGGTTTACATCAGCGTTAGAAAAGGTTTTGTCTTTTCTAACTTCTTCCAAAAATTTAGGGATGATCTCTTTCAGCTTGTTTAAATCCTGGTTTTGCAGAATAAAAGCAATGGGTAAACTG
>Ga0209069_10002080_pt1 | contig 10290 bp, 12 predicted proteins | sample Str013_2_FD_187202 | JGI IMG/M metagenome (GOLD analysis project Ga0209069, IMG submission 187202) | Freshwater sediment microbial communities in response to fracking from Pennsylvania, USA - Straight Creek_MetaG_SC_2013 (SPAdes) (version 2) | ecosystem: Environmental > Aquatic > Freshwater >...
CCCGTCGGCCACCGCGTCAGTTCCCCGCCATCCGGGCGATGACCGGCGCCAGCGCATCCATGGCGTCGAGTTGCACGACGACATAGGAGAAGCCCCAGCGGTCGCGGCGGGCCTCCAGGTCGGCACACATCTCGTCGAGCGTGCCCATGAGAACGTTGGGCACATCGAGCATCTCGTCGGGGGGGATGCCGAAGAGTCCGGACATCATCTCGGCCGTACCCGCCCGATCGTCCGAAGGGAGGCAGGCGGCCACCAGGCAGTTCAGTTCGAGGTCGTCGAAGCGGTCGCCGGCGGCGTCGCGGACCCAACCGACCTTGCGGTCGGTGGCCTCGGCGGTCACATCGGCGGCGGCCTCGGCGCCGATCACACCGGCCTTGAGGTTCGGGTTGATGCCGACGATGTCGGCTTCGCGGGCGGCGATGCCGAGCACTCGCTTGCCCCCGCCGCCGATCAGGAACGGTGGGTGGGGCTTGGTCAGCGGCTTGGGCAGCCCATCCATGGCGGTGATGGCGTAATGCTTCCCCTGGTAGTCGAACGCGCCGTCAGCGAACAGGCCCTTCATCACCGCGATGCCCTCCACCATCCGGTCGACCCTTACTCCAGGGGGGTCATAGGCGATGCCGGATTGGTCGTAGTCGGTCGACATCCAGCCGGCACCGATGCCGAGCTCGAGTCGGCCGCCGGAGAGGATGTCGATGGTGGCCATCTCCTTGGCCAGCACCACCGGGTGCTTGTAGTCGTTGTCGAAGACCAGCGCTCCCACGGTGAGCTCGGTGGTGGCGTCCGCCGCGGCCATGAGGGCCGGGACCGGCGCCAGTTGGTCACCGAAATGATCGGGCATCAACAGTGACGCGAAGCCGAGATCCTCGGCCTTGCGGGCGATCTCCGCCCACTCCGTGCCACTGCCGGCTTTGGACACCTGGACACCGAATCGGAACCGTCGAGGATGAGCCATGGGCGGCACGCTATCGGCGTCGGTGACGCGTCGTCGCGCCCCGGCGGCCCGCCGCATGTCGTGACCACGGCCGGTCGCGGCTAGAAAACACCTATGCCCTCGCTCGATCAACTGCTGGTGCTCCAGGAGCACGACACCTCGCTCGAGCAACTCGAGCACCGGCGACTGACCCTGCCCGGGCGCGACCAGTTGACGGCGCTAGTGGGCGAGCTGGCGGCCGCCGATGCTCGCATGGTCGAGGTGGCGGCACAGCGCGACGAGGTGGCTCGGTCTCAGAAGCGCCTGGAGGACGAGGTTGCCACCGTCGAGGCCAAGGCCACCGATGTGCACGCCAAGCTCTACGGCGGCGGCGTCACCTCCCCCCGCGAGCTCCAGGCGCTTCAGGACGACGAGCATGCGTTGAAGCGGCATCAGACCACGTTGGAAGACAAGGTTCTGGAGCAGATGGAGCTGGCCCAGCCGCTCGATGTGGAGTTGGCGGAGTTGGAGGTTCGCCGCGACGCGCTCAAGGGCCAGATCGCCACCACCGAAGGCGAGATCACCGTGGCCGAGGCGGAGATCGACGTCCACCTCGACGAGGTGCGCCACGCCCGCGCCACCCTCGCCGGGAGCCTGGACGCGGGACTGGTCGAGCAATACGAGCAGCTCCGCCACGACCTCGGTGGCATCGCCGTCGCTCCGTTGGTCGGCACGAACTGTGGGGGCTGTCACCTCACCCTCTCAGCCGTCGAACTGGATCGCGTCCGCCACCAGCCTGAGGGCACGCTGGTCTTTTGCGGGGAGTGCGGCCGCCTGTTGGTGCGCTGAGCGCTGATGGTGTTCTGGTATCTCGGGATCAGCCTGGCGTTCGTATGGAACGTCTTTCGCAGCCCGGCGCTCGACTATCGCCTGGTGATGCTGGGCTCGGTGCTCCCCTTGGTCGAGGCGGTCCACGGCGGGCCTTGGCTGTTGCACACGCTCGTCTTCACGGTGGCGTTGATGGGACTCATCATGGTGACCACGCAGAAGCGCCGACTGTTGCGGCGCCGCCTCATCAGCCTGCCCATCGGGTTGATGATGGGGCTTGTGCTGAACGGCTCGTGGGCCACCGCATCGGTATTCGGCTGGCCCTTCTTCGGATGGGGGTTCCCCGCCGGAGGGCTCTCCGAGTTGCAGTGGCCGCTCGGCGTGCGCCTCGTGTTGGACCTCGTGGGGCTGGCCGCGCTGGCCTGGTGTTGGCGGGTCTTCGGGTTCGCCGATCGGGCCAACCGGGATCTGTTCGTCCGTACCGGCCATCTCAATCGGGCCCTCGTGTCATGAGGAGCATCGGGTGCTGATCGTGGTCCGTCACGGGCGGACGGCGGCCAACGCCGCGGCACGTCTGCTGGGCCACCTCGACGTCGCCCTCGACGAGTTGGGAGCCGCGCAAGCCCAGACGTTGGCCGCCGCGGTCGGACCGGTTGATCGCGTCGTGTCCAGCCCGTTGATTCGCACCCGTCAGACGGCCGCGGTGTTCGGTACCGAGGTGGAAACTGACGACCGGCTCATGGAGCTCGACTACGGCGACTACGACGGCATGGCATTGAGCGATGTTCCACCCGAGCTCTGGGAACGGTGGCGCACCGACCCCGAGTTCGCCCCGCCTGGCGGGGAATCGCTGGTCGCGCTGCGCCTGCGAGTGACCGCTGCGCTAGACGACCTGTCCGAAGCGGCACGGGTTCAGACGATTGTGGTGGTGGCCCACGTCTCGCCCATCAAGGCGGCGGTGGCCTGGGCCCTGGGGGTCGGTGACGAGGTCACCTGGCGAATGTTCGTGCGACCGGCGTCGATCACCCGGATCGCCATCACCGATCGGGGGCCGGTGCTGCACAGCTTCAACGAGGTCGCTCACCTCGAGGAACTCGCACCCTGATTGGACGTGTGCGCCGCGGGGTCCCGACCGTCCCGACGGAGCGAGGAAGTTCCGTGGGAGTGGGGAGATCGGGACCACCGCGGCATTTGGGTCAGCTGGACGCCAGTCAAACGTTCCCCCAACACACGCACTCCTCACAACGGCACGTCGACCCCCGCGCCTGAGCGCGATGAGTCGTCCGGCCTAGGCGACGCGGGCCGGTCAGTCGAACCCGGCCCGTACCTCAACGATGCAGGCCGGGTCGATGGAATAGGGCAGGTAGAACCCGACCCGGTCGGCCACCGCGCCGAATCGCCGGGTGATGTGGCCGGCGATGGCCGCCGGTTCGTCCCGCACGGCCAGGGTCGAAAGCATCTCGTCGTCGATGAGCCCGCTCATCTCGGACCACCGGCCCTGCTTAGACAGGCCGTTGAGTTCGCCTTGGAGTTCGCCCCAGCCGTGGGCCTCGAGCACCGGGCGGTACGCCGGCGTCGACCCGTAAAAGGCCAGCAGACCCCGGGTACCGGCGTCGGCGGCGGCCTGCTCGGCCTCGTCACGGCCGGTGCAGACGATGGTGGTTGCCACCACCGAGAAGTCCTCCGCTCGACGGCCGCCGGCCTCCAGGCCGAGCGCCACGTTCGGCATCATCTGGTCGGCCAGGAATCGCTCGGTCATGAACGGATGCAGCAGGATCCCATCGGCGTGGGTGGCGACGGCCCGGGTGAGCTTCGGGCCCAGGGCCCCGACGAGGATGGGTGGCGGTCCGAAGGGATTGGGCCCGGGATTGAAGGTCGGTTGCATCAGGGTGAACGTGTAGAACTCGCCTCGGAAGTCGAGACGTTCGCCGTCTGCCAGGCCGCGAAGATGGCCTTGGTGGCCGCCACGAACTCCGACATTCGTTCGACGGGCTTCGACCACGGAGTGCTGAAGCGCCGCTCGATGTTCGGCTTGATCTGGGTCCCCAGCCCGAGCATGAACTTTCCTTTGGCCAGCTTTTGAAGATCCCAAGCCGTGTAGGCCATGTGCATGGGACTCCGGGGAAAGGCCACGGCGATGTTCGAGTAGACGGTGAGCTCCGTCGCCGCCGCCGCCAAGGTGAGCGGGACGAACACATCGCCGATTCCCTCGAAGGCGAACACGCCATCGAAGCCGAGGTCGGCCAGGAGGCGGGCCTGGTCGGCGGCCCCGGCGGGCTCGGCCATGAGGACGGTGTCGATCTTCATCCCCCGAGCATGGCATCCCCACGAACGGAGAGGGCACGGACTGGTCAGGTCACGAGGCCGTAGATGCCCTTGAACAGGAGCCACGCCCCGATGGCGGTGGCCAACACCGTGATGGCCTGGTCGCGGTGACCCTCGAGCCACGAGCGGAGGCGCGCGAGCGCGGCCCGCGAGTTCTCCGGCGACGCCAAGGCGTAGCCCTCCATGATCAGCAGCGAGCCGGTGCCCACGATGCAAAAGGCGACCAGGGCGATCACGCTGGCCGTGCTCGAGAGTTGCGCCTGGCTGACGTCGACGGCGCCGGCGGCGACGAGCGGCCAGGGTTGGAGCAGCACGCCGAGGAGGGCGGCGCCTCCGGTGTGGAGCCCGTCCAGGCGCTTCATCCACGACGGCTCCTTTTGGGGCCCCGTCTTGGGATGGCGGTAGCGGGTCCAGGCCAGGAAGAGGAAGCCGGCCCCGATCAAGGCGCTCACGACCAGTCCGGCGGTGTCGGGCACGCTGCTCGTCTGGACCGGATCGCCGCCGGTGAGGGCCAGAGTGAGGCCGATCATGGCGACAAAGCAGGCCATCCACCCCACGATGAAGGCGGCGCCGTTGCGACTGCCCCGGTCCGTGCTCAGCACCAGGATGAAGCCGATGATCGGGAGCGGTTCGAGCGTGATCGTGAGCGCCAGCAGGAGGGCGTCGTTCATGACGTGGTTGCTCCGTTCGCTCCGAGTCGAGGGAAATCTAGCGCCCACGCGTCGCGGCAGTCGCCATCCCGGCGGGGTCAAACGGGGTGTTCGAATCGAGTCTTCCGCTTCGGGTGAATACGTGAGGCGTTCGCTTTCTCTAAGGTCTGCGCCATGGGGGAGGCGGGGCTGTCAGCGTCGGAGGTCGGCAAGGAGATCGCCGAGCATCGTCACCACAACCTCGACGGCGAAGCCACGGGCCGGGACCGTCGCATCACCGTCATCGAAGCCGTCCTGCTCGCGGTGGTGGCGGTACTGGCGGCGTGGTCGGGCTTCGCCGCCGCCAAATGGGGGACCGAGGCCCAGCTGACCCTGGCCCGTGCCGCGGCGGCGCGCACCGAGGCCAGTCGGGCCAACCTCACCGCCATGGAGAGCCGCAACTTCGACGCCTCGACCTTCAATACCTGGTTTACCGCCTACACGTCCGGCAACCAGACAGCCATGGCCGTGGCCGAGAAGCGGTTCCGGCCCGAATTCAGGACGGCGTTTGAGGCCTGGATGGCCACCAGCCCCTTCACCAGCTCCGACTCCCCACCGGGCCCCACGTACATGGAGGAGTACAAGCAACCCGATCAAGAGCGGGCCAACGAACTCGATGGGAGGGCCGACGAGTTATACGCCGAAGGCGCCCACGCCGGCGGCACCGCCGACGACTACGTGCGCACGACGGTGCTCTTGGCCAGCGTGTTGTTCCTGGTCGGCATCAGCGGCCATTTCCGAGTCCGAGCGGCCCGCTACGGTCTCGTTGTCCTCGGAGCCGTCATCATGGTGTCGGCCCTGGTCATCCTCGTCCTCGCTCCCAAGCCACCGGCCTGATCAACCTGACCGCGTCGGCCACGCCCCCTCCTCCACCCTCGCCATCAGAAAGAAGCTCGTCATGACCCTGCACGACCGCGAGTCCATCCGCGACCACCTCATGGACGCAGTGTTCGCCGGCCAGGACATGGCTAAGGCCATGCCCAAGTACAAGTTCCCGGACGTGGAGACCTTCGCCATCGACGCCTTCCAGGTGGTGCATGACGAGCTCATGCTCGACGGCAACTCCCGCCAGAACCTGGCCACCTTCTGCCAGACGTGGGAGGAGCCGGAGGTTCACGCGCTGATGGATCTGTGCATCGACAAGAACATGATCGACAAAGACGAGTACCCGCAGACGGCCGAGATCGAACGTCGGTGCGTGCACATGCTGGCCGACCTCTGGAACGCGCCGGAGGCGGCCAACACCATCGGGGCTTCGGCCATCGGCTCGTCGGAAGCCTGCATGCTGGCCGGTATGGCGGCCAAGTGGCGGTGGCGGGCCAAGCGCGAGGCCGAGGGCAAGCCAACGGACAAGCCGAACATGGTGTGCGGCGCGGTGCAGGTGGTCTGGCACAAGTTCGCCAAGTACTGGGACATCGAGATGCGCGAAGTCCCGATGTCTCAAGACCACTACGAGATGACGGCCGAGGACATGTTGTCCCGGGTCGACGAGAACACGATCATGGTGGTGCCCACGCTGGGCGTGACCTACACCGGCTCGTACGAACTGGTGAAGCCGTTGGCCGATGCCCTCGACAAGCTCCAGACCGAGACGGGGCTCGACATCGATATCCACGTCGACGGGGCCAGCGGCGCCTTCCTGGCTCCGTTCTGTGCGCCGGACCTCGAATGGGATTTCCGTCTGCCCCGGGTGAAGTCGATCTCTACCTCGGGCCACAAGTTTGGGCTGGCTCCCCTGGGCGTGGGCTGGGTGGTGTGGCGCGATGCGGCGGAGCTGCCTGACGATCTGATCTTCCACGTCAGCTACCTGGGCGGCGACATGCCGGTATTCCAGATCAACTTCTCCCGGCCCGCCGGTCAGATCGTGGCTCAGTACTACGACTTCCTCCGCCTTGGGCGCGAGGGTTATAACCGGGTGCACATGGCGGCCTACGACACCGCCAAGTTCCTGGCGGCCGAGATCGTGAAGGTGGGGCCCTTCGAGCTGCTGTGCGCGGGGGAGGAGAGCAGCTGCATCCCGTGCGTCACCTGGCGACTCCCGGAGGGCGTCGATCCGGGCTACACGCTGTTCGACCTGGCCGACCGTCTGCGCACCCGCGGGTGGCAGGTGCCGGCCTACCCGCTCACCGGTTCGGTGTCGAACATCGCCGTACAGCGCATCTTGGTTCGCCAGGACGTGAGTCGCGATCTGGCCTCGCTGTTGCTCGACGATTTTCGCGATGCGGTGGCTCACTTCGACAAACACCCGGTGACGGTGTCGATGACCAAGGAAGAGTCCGGCGGGTTCAGCCATCTCTGATCCGTTGCCCGAAGGTTCACCCGCCGGCGCGTCGCAAGGCGCGTCGGCAGGTGGGCCAGATGGTGCGACCGGCGGCCCGGGCGCGCGTCGACGTACCCAGTGGTGGCTGCCCGGCCACTCGTCTTGGCAGGTGGCGGCCCTGTTCGCCATCGGGTCGACGTGCTTCGCCCTGGGGGCTCTCCCCGGATACGCGTCGTTGGTCGGGACGAAGGCCGACGGCGTCACCTACTTCGTTGGATCGATCTTCTTCACCTCGGCCGCCCTGCTCCAGTTCCTCATCTCGGTCGGGGCGGTGCCGGCCGACCAGCGGCCGCGGGCCGGGGTGCAATGGCGACTGATGCGCCGGGCTCCCCGACGGCCTGAATGGTGGGCGGGGAGCGTGCAGCTGGTGGGCACCATCTTCTTCAACATCTCGACGTTCGCCGCGATGCACACGGACTTGACCACCACTGAGGCGAGCCATCGGGTGTGGGCTCCCGATGTGTTCGGATCGATCGCCTTCCTGGTGGCCAGCGGCCTGGCCTATGCCGGGGTGCGGCGTCCATGGTTGACGTGGCGCCCTCGGGATCTCAACTGGTCGGTGACCACGCTCAACATGGTGGGGTCGGTGGCGTTCGGCGTATCGGCCATCGCCGCCAAGATCTTGTCGACCGGCGAGATGCGCAATCTGGCGCTGGCCAACCTGGGAACGTTCATCGGTGCGCTCTGCTTCCTCGCCGGGGCAGTCCTGTTGATCCCGGACGAGCAGGAGACGGCGGCCTAGAACCGCCGGTGTGTGCGGGGCTAGATCCCCCGTTCGGGGTCCTCGCGCCAGGTCACTCAGGGGAGGGTCAGCTTGACATATGACGTTAGGCAGGCTTTAGTTCCCTGACCAACCCACGACGGGACTCTCCAGGAGGCAGACGCATGCGGATCGTTCGGGCGCTAGGAATTGCCGTGGCGCTGACCTTGGCGTTGGGCGCGTGCGGGAGCGCCAAAAAAGCGGATGCTCCGGCGGCGACCACACCGGAGCAGGCCACGACGTCAGCCGCGGTGGTGGCAACGGGCTTGACCGAGATCACGTCCATCGCCGGCGACATCGCCACCCAAGCGGGATCGGACAAAGCAGCCGCCCAGGCGTCGTTCGCCAAGATCGAGCCGATCTGGTCGACCATCGAGGGGACGGTCAAGGCCAACGACCCCGATGCCTACGTGTCGTTCGAGGACGCATTCTCGGCGCTCGAGACGGCGTCAACGAATGGGGACGCGGCCAAAGCCGCTGACGGCTCTGCTCGGGTGGCGGCCGCCGTCGCCGCCTATCTCGCCACGTATCCCGGTTGACGCGAACGGGCCCGAGCCTCGAAGCCTCGCCACCGGGAGCTCCAGGGGCTCGAGCCCCGTTCTCCGAGCAGCTCTCCGCAGCCACCCGAGCCCCCAGTGTGGATCGAGGCCCGGCGTCGGCATATAGGGCGAAGGGACCGATTTTCGGCCTGAGCGAGCCGACGATCTAGGTCGAGCGACCCACGCCCACCCCACGAACCGGCCCAGATTGCGGAACTACCGGCTGACCGGCGCGCCCAGGAGGCCCGCGATGTTGGCGGGGTCGAAGAACTCGACGGGCGACAACGTTCCGGCCGTGACGCTCACGAACGCGTCCATCGCCGGTTGATTGCCGGCGATGGCCCCGAGCAGGTGTTGCATCTCGGGGGGTGGCGGCTCGAGGGTCGCCATCTGCGTGGTGAACTCATAGATCGCCATGGCGTGAGCGTCACGCTCGCCGTGCCACCCGGCCATGGCCTCGTCGAACGGTCGCTCGGCGGCGAAGACCGCATCGAGGGCCGTGGCACACCGCTCGGCATCGAGGAAAGCATTGCTGATGCCTTGGGCGGTGATCGGGTCCTTCGTGTAGCCAGCGTCGCCGACAAGCGCCCATCCGGGCCCGTAGGGCTTGCGGAAGAAGTTGGGAACCGGGCTGCCGTGGAACCGGTCGACCCGAGTGGCGGAGTGAACTCGCTCGGCGAAATCGGGCGAAAGGGTGAGGGCCTTGAGGAAGTTGCCCTCGACATCGTGCTTGTTGGCGGAGTGCTCGGCGAATGGCCATCCGACGACGAGCAGCGTGAGGCCGTCATTGGTGGGCAGGGCCGCCCAGCCGCGCTCGGGGCGGACGCTTATTTCGAATCCGTCCACCGGCAGATCGGTGAAGTAGGTGTAGAAGCCGGCCTGCAGGATGGGCTTCTCGTGGTACTGCTCGGGCTGGACTGCGGCGGCAACCCGGGAGTTGGCGCCGTCGGCACCGATGACCACCTTGGCGTGTTCGGTGACGGCTTGGCCGTGGCTGTCGCGGCCGCGGATGCCCGTGACCCGGCCGTCGTCCATGATGATCTCGTCGACGGTGAAGCCCTCCCGGACCTCCGCGCCGGCGTCGCCGGCGGCATCGACGAGGAGGGTGTCGAGCACCGTGCGCCGGGGGGCGTAGGCGGTAGAAATCCCGTCGACCGGAAGCGATGTCCCCGAGATCGTGATCGGGCCAAAGTCGAACGAGTAGCGCTCGATCGGCGGGCACCCGGAGGCGACGACGTTGTCGAGGATGCCCCAGCGGTCGAGAGCGGCGACACCCGGGGCATGGATGAGGTGGGTCGAGACCGTGTCGCTGGGGAACGTCGAGCGGTCCACGAGGAGCACGCGATATCCCTGGCGGGCCAGCAGCATCGCCGTGGGCGATCCGGCACAGCGGGCACCTACCACGATCACATCGAATGCATCAGCCATGGTGAACCTCCGGGTTCGATTTGGAACATGGCTCCACCATGACGATCGAACGCCCGAGGCACATCGGGGAGATCCCCTACATATCGCCTGGTTTCGTCTTGGTGGCATAGACCGCTGCCTCGGCCCGGCTCCTCAGCCCGAGCTTGGCCAGCAGGCGGCTGACGTGGTGCTCGACGGTCTTGCGGCTGATGTAGAGGCGATCGGCGATCTCGGGGTTGGTCAGGCCGTGGCCGAGCAGGTCGAGGACTTCGGCCTCCCGTTTGGTGAGCACCCCCGTCTCGCGTTGCGTGGCTCGCTCCTTCGATCCGAGCGAGCGCAGGAGCGCGGCTACGGCGTCGGCTTGGCGAGCCGCCGGGAGTTGCTCGAAGCCTTCGAGCGCGGCGCGTGCTTCGGCGACGGCCAGCTTGGGCTGGTCGATGGCCAGCGCCATGGCCAGCTCGAACCGGGCTTGGGCCAGTTCCATCGGCGTCCGGGCTTGAGCGAACCCG
>Ga0209069_10002081_pt1 | contig 10283 bp, 9 predicted proteins | sample Str013_2_FD_187202 | JGI IMG/M metagenome (GOLD analysis project Ga0209069, IMG submission 187202) | Freshwater sediment microbial communities in response to fracking from Pennsylvania, USA - Straight Creek_MetaG_SC_2013 (SPAdes) (version 2) | ecosystem: Environmental > Aquatic > Freshwater >...
GTTGTACGTCGTGCCAGTGTACATTTGCATTGAGAGCAACTCACCCGCGACGCCATACGCCGCGTTCTTCGCCCAGTCCACCGGCGACTGCGCATCGTCGGTCAGCTTATTGGGCCGCCCCACCGAGTCGAACGTGTAGGTGTACTTCACGCCCGGCACCGATGTCTGTGGTGTCGAGTACGTGGTCGGGTACTTCACCGACTGGGGCGTCTACGCCCGCAACTACCACGTCAAGAACATCGCCACCAGCGGTACCGCGGCGAAGCTGACCACGCTCGTATACGCGTTTGGCAACGTCACCAACGGCCAGTGCGCCGTCGGGGACAGCTACGCCGACTACGACAAGTTCTACGCCGCCGCGGACAGCGTGGACGGCGTGTCCGACACCTGGGACGCCGGTGCCCTGCGCGGCAGCTTCGGCCAGCTGCGCCGGCTGAAGACCCTGTACCCCAACCTGCGGGTGGTGTGGTCCTTCGGCGGCTGGACCTGGTCCGGCGGCTTCGGCGCCGCCGCGACCAACCCGGCCGCCTTCGCCGACTCGTGCTACCAACTGGTCCACGACCCGCGCTGGAACGGCGTGTTCGACGGCATCGACATCGACTGGGAGTACCCGAACGCGTGCGGGCTGGTCTGCGACAGCAGCGGGCCGGCCGGCTTCCGTACCCTCATCGCCGCGCTGCGGGCCCGCTTCGGCGCCAGCGCGCTGGTGACCGCGGCGGTCACCGCCGACGGTACCCCCGGCGGCAAGATCGACGCGGCGGACTACGCCGGCGCGGTACCGAACCTGAACTGGATCATGCCCATGACCTACGACTACTTCGGCGCCTGGGCCGCGGCCGGACCGACCGCGCCACACTCGCCGCTGACCTCGTACCCGGGCATCCCCACCGCCGGCTTCTACGCCGACGCGGCGATCCAGAAGCTGAAGGCCAAGGGGGTACCGGCAGGCAAGATCCTGCTCGGCGTCGGCTTCTACGGCCGGGGCTGGACCGGGGTCAGCCAGAGCACCCCGGGCGGCAGCGCCACCGGGCCCGCACCGGGCACCTACGAGCAGGGCATCGAGGACTACAAGGTGCTCACAACCCGGTGCCCGGCCACCGGTACCGTCGCCGGGACCGGGTACGCGTTCTGCGCCGGCCAGTGGTGGAGCTACGACACCCCGGCCACGCTGGCCGGAAAGATGGCCTACGCCAACGCCCAGGGCCTCGGCGGCTCGTTCTTCTGGGAGCTGTCCGGGGACACCGCTACCGGGGAACTGGCCAGCGCCATCAGGACCGGGCTCGGCTGAGCCCCGCCGCGCCCCGCCCGGGGTACCGGGCGGGGCGCGGCGGCCGGGCCATACACCCCGGCGAGACCCCCAGGCGAGACCGCCCGGCGAGACCCTCAGGCGAGGAGAGACGAGGCCGCGTTGACAGGACGAGCGCGCTGTGGTCTAGTCCACCCCATCCGCCGCGGCCGCCTGCGCCGGACCCGGGAAGCCTTACGTACCAAGGAACATGCCCTGACCCCGACCGAAACGCCCCGCAGCGTCGACATCGACGCCCGCAGCCCGGTACCGAAGTACTCCCAGCTGCGGGAGATCCTGCTGGACCTGATCGCCAACGAACTGCCGGTCGACGCGCCGGTGCCGTCGGAACGGGAACTGGCCGCCCGGTACGGGATGTCCCGGATGACCGCCCGGCAGGCGGTCGAGCACCTGGTCTCGCAGGGCCGGCTGTACCGGGTCCAGGGCAAGGGCACCTTCGTCGCCCGGCCCAAGATCGACATGCCGCTGCGGCTGGCCTCCTTCTCCGAGGACATGCGCGCCCGGGGGCTGTCCCCCGGCTCTCGCGACCTCGGCCGGCGCATCGAGCCCGCCGGTACCGGCGTGGCCCGGGAACTGGGCCTGCCCGCCGGTACCCCGGTGCACGTCATCGAACGGCTGCGTACCGCCGACGGGGTACCGATGGCGCTGGAGCGCTCGCACCTGCCCGTGCACCTGGTACCCGACCTGCACGAGCACCCGCTGGCCAACAGCTCCCTGTACGAGCTGCTCGCCACCCGGTACGGCCTGGTCCTCGACCGGGGCGACCAGGTGATCGAGGCCGGCATCGCCGACCGCGCCGACGCCGCGCTGCTGCACCTGGCTCCCGGCAGCGCGGTACTGCTGCTGGAACGGCGCTGCTGGGCCGGCCCGGTCGCGGTGGAGTACGCGGTGTCGACCTACCGGGCCGACCGGTACCGGCTGCGCGCCCGGCTCGACGGCGCCCTACCCACCACGGGCCGGTGAACGGCGCCCGGGCCACGGCCGGCGAGCTGGGCCGGCTGGCCGACCGCACCATCCTCGCCGGCTTCGGCGGGGTACGCCCACCGGCCTGGCTGCGCCGGATCGCCCCGGGGCTGGCCGGCGTGGTGCTGTACGGGCAGAACCTGCCCGCCGACCCGGCCGCGGCCACGCTGGCCGCGACGCTGCGTGCCGACGGCGACGTGCTGGTGGCCGTGGACGAGGAGGGCGGCGACGTCACCCGGCTGCACTACCGCGGCGGCAGCCCCGACCCCGGCAACCAGGTCCTCGGCGCGGCCGGCGACCCGGCCGGTACCGCGGGCGTGGCCGCCGGCATCGGCGCCCGGCTGCGCGCCGCCGGCATCCTGCTGGACCTGGCCCCGGTGGTGGACGTCAACGCCAACCCGGACAACCCGGTGATCGGGGTACGGTCCTTCGGCGCCGACCCCGACCTCGTCGCCGCGCACGGCGCGGCCTGGATCACCGGGCTGCAGTCGCAGGGCGTCGCCGGCTGTGCCAAGCACTTCCCCGGCCACGGCGACACCGCCACCGACTCGCATCTGGCACTACCCACAGTGGACTGTGACGAGGCCACCTGGCGCCGGGTGCACCTGCCGCCGTTCGTCGCCGCGATCGCGGCCGGGGTACGCGCGGTGATGACCGCGCACCTGCGGGTACCGGCGCTGGACGCCCGGGTCGCCACGCTGAGCCGGCCCATCCTGACCGGGCTGCTGCGTACCGAACTCGGCTTCGACGGCGTGGTCGTCACCGACGCGCTGGACATGGCCGCAGTCGCGGCCGACCCCGGCGTGCCGGCGGCGGCCGTGGCCGCGCTGGGCGCCGGGGCCGACGCGCTGTGCCTGGGCGGGCGCGGCGGGCAGGCCGGGTACCGCCGGGTCCGGGCCGCGATCGTGGCCGCCGTACGGGCCGGGGAGCTGCCCGTGGCCCGGCTGGCGCAGGCCGCCGCCCGGGTCGACGCGCTGCACGCCTGGACCGCCGCCGCGGTACCGCGCACGGTACCGGTGCCGGCCGGCGACCCCGGGCTGGACCTGACCCGCCGGGCCGCCCGGTACCACCGGGTCACCCCGCTGGCCGGCCCGCCGGTACTGCTGGAACTGCGCGGGGACACCAACCTCGCGGTCGGCGCCGCGACCTGGGACCTGGGTACCCCGCTGGGCGAGCTGGGGTACCGCCCGGCCGGTGCGGTCCGGCTCACCGGCGTGGCCGCGGTACCCGCCGCACTGGCCACAGCCGCCGGCCACCCGGTGGTCCTGGTCGGCCGGGACGTACCCCGGCACCGCTGGCAGTACGACGTGTGGCGCGCCGTGCTGGCCGCCCGCCCCGACGCGGTCCTGGTGGACCTCGGGCTGCCCCGCCCCGACGCGCTGGCCGGCGGCCGGTACGTGCTGGTCGGCGGCGCGGCCCGGCCCAACCTGCGGGTCGCCGCCGAACTGCTGGCCGGGGTACCCCCGGCCGGCGCCGGGCGGGCCGCGTGAACACCGGCGGTACCGCCCCCGGCGCGGCGATGGCGGCCGAGATCGCCCAGCAGCCGCAGGTACTCGCCGCGCTGCTGGCCCGGGCCGGCGACCTGGCCGCCGTGGCCACCGCGGTACACCGGCGGGCGCCGCGGTTCATGCTGGTCACCGCCCGCGGTACCAGCGACCACGCGGCCCTGTACGCCAAGTACCTGGCGGAGATCACCCGCGGCCTGCCGGTGGGGCTGGTCTCGCCGTCGACCATGACCGTGTACGGCGCCCGGCCCGACCTGGCCGGTGTGCTGTTCGTCGCGGTCAGCCAGTCCGGCGCCTCACCCGACCTGGCCGAGTCCACCGCGGCGGCGCGCACCTGCGGCGCCACCACCCTGGCCGTGGTCAACGCCACCGGCTCGGAGCTGGCCACCGCCGCCGAGTTCACCGTGGAGCTGGGCGCCGGCCCGGAACGCGCGGTGGCCGCGACCAAGTCGTACACCGCCGAACTGCTCGCGCTGTACCTGCTGCTGGCCGGTACCGCCGACCCGGCCGCGGCCGCCGCCGCGCTGCCCGACGCGGCCGCCGACACGCTGGCGCGCGCACCGGCGGCGGACGCGGCCGCGGCACGTTACCGTTTCGCCAGCCGCCTGGTCACCACCGGCCGCGGCTACTCGTACCCGACCGCGTGCGAGGGCGCGCTGAAGCTGATGGAGACGAGCTACCTGTCCGCGCACGCGTTCTCCACCGCCGACCTGCTGCACGGGCCCGTGGCGATGCTGGACAGCGCGGTACCGGTGATCGCGGTGGTGTCCCCCGGCCGCGGCGGGCAGGCCGCGCTGCCGGTGGTACGGCGGCTGCGCGAGGCCGGCGTGGACGTGCTCGTGGTCGGCTCCGGCACCGCCGGGACGCCGGCGGCCGGTACCGGCGCCGCCGCGCTGCCGGTGGCCGGCGATCACCTGGCCGAGGAGCTGCTGCCGGTACTGGAGATCCTGCCGCTGCAGCAACTGGCCTGGCGGCTGGCCATCGACCGCGGCGGGGACCCGGACACGCCACGGGGCCTGGCGAAGGTGACGAGGACCCGGTGAGCGCCGCCCGACCGCAGCTCGACCTGCTGCCCACCGCCGACGTGGTGGGGCTGCTGCTGGCCGCCGAGGACCGGGTCGTGCCGGCGGTACGCGCCGCGGCACGCCCGATCGCCGCGGCGGCCGAGCTGGTCGCCACGGCCCTGCGCGGCGGCGGCCGGCTCGCCCTGCTCGGCGCCGGTACCTCCGGCCGGCTGGCCGTGCTGCAGGCCGCCGAGCTGCCCGGCACGTACGGGCTCGACCCGGCCCGGGTGCTGGGGCTGACCGCGGGCGCCGCCCCGGGTACCGCCGGCGGTACCGACGCCGACGAGGACGACGCGGGCGCCGGCCGGGCCGCGGTCACCCGGGCCGGCCTCGGTACCGGCGACGTGCTGGTCGCGGTGGCGGCCAGCGGGCGCACCCCGTACACGCTGGCCGCGGCGCGCTGCGCCGCGGCGGCCGGGGCCGGCGTGGTGGCGGTGACCGCGGTACGACCCTCCCCGCTGGCCAGGCTGGCCGGCGTGGCCGTCGAGGTACCGGTGGGGCCCGAGGTGCTGCGCGGCTCCACCCGGCTCGGCGCCGGTACCGCGCAGAAGCTGGCACTGGACGCGCTGACCACCGCGGCGATGGTACGGCTGGGCCGGGTGCACGGAGACGAGATGGTCGACGTGGTCGCGGCCAACGCGAAGCTGCGCGAACGCAGTACCGGCATCGTGGCCGGCATCGCCGGCTGCCCGCCGTACCGGGCCCGGGACGCGCTGGCCCGGTGCGGCTGGAACGCCCGGGCCGCGGTACTGCACCTGGCCGCCGGGCTGGATCCGGCGGCGGCGGCGCAGCGGGCCGCGGCGTACCCGACCCTGCGGCTGGCATTGGCCGCGAACGAACGGCCGGTCCCGTGAGCGCGAGGAACGCAGCGCAGCGGAGTCCCGCAGCCGCGAACGAAAGACATCCCGTGACCGCCGTGGTGGCCGTCGACGTCGGCGGTACCACGATGAAGGGTGCCCTGGTCGGCGCGGACGGTGCCGTGCTGGCCCGGCGCGACGCCGGTACCCCCGCCGGGGGCGGGCCGGCCGCGACCGCGGTACTGCTGGAGCTGGCCGGCGACCTGGCCGGGCAGGCGCCCGGCCAGGTCGCCGCGGCCGCCGCGGTCACCCCGGGCCAGGTCGAGTCCGGCGTGGTGCGCTACGCGGCGAACCTGGGCTGGCACGAGGTACCGCTGGCGGCGCTGCTCGGCGGCGCGCTGGGGGTACCGGCGGCGGTGGACAACGACGTGGGCGCCGCCGCGCTGGCCGAATCGGTATACGGCGCGCACGGCACCGACTGCCTGTTCGTGGCCCTGGGTACCGGCATCGGCGGCGCGCACGTGGTCGGCGGCGCGGTACGGGCCGGGGCCGGCGGCGCGGCCGGCGAGGTGGGCCACATCCCGGTGTACCCCGACGGCGAGCCCTGTGGCTGCGGCCAGCGCGGCTGCCTGGAGGTGTACGCCTCGGCCGGCGGCGTGCTGCGCCGGTACCGCGCCGCGGCGCGCGGTACCGGCGACGGTACCGATCCGGCCGGTACCGGACCCGACTCGGCCGCCGCGGTGGTCGCCCGGCTGGGCCGCGACCGGGCCGCCGACCGGGTCTGGGGCCAGGCCCTGGACGCGCTGGCACTGGCGCTGGCCACCTGCACGCTGCTGCTGGACCCGGCCGTGGTGGTACTCGGCGGCGGGCTGGCCACGGCCGGCCCGGCGCTGCTGGACCCGCTGCGCCCCCGGCTGGCCGGCCGGCTGCGCTGGCGTACCGCCCCGCCGGTACGGTGTGCCACCCTCGGTACCAGCGCCGGCTGGCGGGGCGCGAGCCTGCGCGCCTTCGCCGCCGCTGGACTGCCCGCGCCGGGGCCGCCCCGCCCGGCCGTACCGACGAGCCCCGGAGCCGCGCCATGACCGCCGGAACCACCCCGACCGTCCACAGTGGATCGACGGTGCTCTGCGGCGCGCACGTGGTCACCCCCGGCGGCGTACGGCGCGACGGGTGGGTACGGGTGCGCGGCGCCACCATCGAGGCCCTCGGTACCGGCCCGGTACCGGCCGGCGGGTCCCGGGTCGACCTGCGCGGCGGCTGGCTGCTGCCCGGGTTCATCGACCTGCACGTGCACGGCGGCGGCGGGCACGACTTCGGCGCCTCCCCGGCCGACCTGGCCGCCGGGGTGGCCTACCACCGGGGCCGGGGCACCACCCGTACCCTCGTCTCGCTGGTCACCGCCGGCGTCGAGGACATGTGCGAACGGCTGCGCTGGATCGCCGCGCTGGCCGAGGCCGGCCCGGGGCCGTACGGGCACGTGCTCGGCGCGCACCTGGAGGGCCCGTTCCTGGCCCGGGCCCGCTGCGGCGCGCAGCACCCGGGGCACCTGCTGACGCCCGACGTGGCGGTACTGGACACCCTGCTCAAGGCCGGCCAGGGGTACGTGCGCACGGTCACCGTCGCGCCGGAACTGCCCGGCGCGCCGGACCTGGTACAGCGGCTGGTCGACGAGGGCGTGGTGGCCGCGGTCGGGCACACCGACGCCACCTACGCGCAGGCCGCCGCCGCGTTCGCACAGGGCGCCGCGCTGCTGACCCACGCGTACAACGGGATGCGCCCACCGCACCACCGCGAGCCCGGCCCGGTGGCCGCGGCGCTGGACGCCGGGGTACCGCTGGAGGTCATCAACGACCGCGTGCACGTGCACCCGGCCGCGGTACGCCTGATCCGGCACGGCACGCTGGTGCTGATCACCGACGCGATCGACGCGGCCGGCCACGGCGACGGCCGGTACCGCCTCGGCGGCCAGGAGGTCGAGGTCCGCGACGGGCAGGCCCGGCTGGTCCACGGCGGCGCCCTGGCCGGCAGCACGCTGACGATGGACGCGGCGGTACGCCGGGCGGTACGCGAGGTGGGGCTGCCGATCGCGGCCGCCTCCGCGGCCGCCTCCGGGCACCCGGCCCAGGTGCTCGGCATCCGGGACCGGTGCGGCGCGATCGAACCCGGCCTGGCCGCCGACCTGGTGGTGCTGGACGACGGCTACGAGGTGGTCCGGGTGATGGCCGGCGGCCGGTGGGTGGGCGACGGTACCGGCCCGGCCCGGGACGGCCACGGTGGCTGACCCCGACGACACCGGGTACCCGCCCGAGCTGGCCCGGCTGACCCCGGCCGACCCGGCCGCGTACCACGAGATCCGGTACGGGCCCGGGACGCAGCGCTACGGCCAGCTCTGGCCGGCCGTACCCGGCCGCGACGGCGCGCCGGTGGTGGTGCTGATCCACGGCGGGTACTGGCGGGCCCGGTACCGGCTGGACCTCATGCACGCGCTCGCGGCCGAGCTGGCCGGGCGCGGGTACGCGGTGTGGAACCTGGAGTACCGGCGCATGGACGGTCCCGGAGGCGGCTGGCCCGGTACCTTCACCGACCTCGCCACGGGCGTGGACGCGCTGGCCGGGCTGGCCGGCCGGTACCGGCTGGACCTGGGCCGGGTGGCGCTGGTGGGGCACTCGGCCGGCGGGCACCTGGCGCTGTGGGCGGCCGGGCCGCGCCGCCCGGCCGGCGCCGCGGTGGTCCGGCCGGGCCTGGTGGTGTCGCTGGCCGGGGTCACCGACCTGGCCGAGGCGGCCCGGCTGCGGCTCAGCGACGGCGCCGTGTACCAGCTGCTGGGCGGCGGCCCGGAGCAGGTACCGGACCGGTACGCCCAGGCGTGCCCGACCCGGCTGCTGCCGCTGGGGGTACCGCAGCTGGTCGTGCACGGTAGCGCCGACACCGCGGTGCCGTACCGGCTCGGTACCGGCTACGCCGCCGCGGCCCGGGCCGCCGGCGACCCGGTGGAGTTCACCGGACTGCCGGGGGTGGACCACCTGGAGCTGATCGACCCGGCCAGCGCGGCCTGGTCCGGCGTGGCCGGCGCGCTGGCCCGGTGGTCCACCCCCGGCTGAGCCGGCCCGGTCAGTCCCCGGCGCGCCCGCCCGCGGCGGCGGCCCGCAGCGCCTCGATCACCGCCGCGAGCTGCGCCACGATGCCCGGCAGGCTGCCCGTGTCGGTACCGCCGACGGTGATCGTACGCAGCTCGGTCGGTGCCGGCAGCTCCCGGACGATCTGGGGCAGCGCGGTGACCAGGCGGGCCTGGATGCTCGCCGGGGACTGGTCGTTGTCGATGGCGGCGCGCTGCCGGCGGCGCTCCAGCGCCAGCAGCGCCCCGTCGTGCTCGGCCCGGGTACGGGCCGCGGCCAGGCCCAGCTCGCCGTCGAGCCGCAGCCGGGCCACCGCCTGCTCGTGCTCGACCCGCAGCAGCGCCATCTCGGCCTGTTCGGCGTGCCGCTCCCGCTCCAGCCGCAGCGCGTGGAGCACCGTCTCGCCCTGCAGGTCGGCCACCGCCCGGGCGTCGCCCTGTTCCCGCTCGGTACGGCGCAGCGCCTCGGCCGCCCCGCGGTCGAACCCGGCCGCCTCGTTGGCCGCCCGCAGCTCGTCGAGCTCCCGGTCGTCGCGCATGCGCTGGGTCTCCCGGACCCGCTGGGCGGCCATCTCGCGCTCGGACACGACCTCCTGTGCGGCCAGTTCGGCCAGCCGGGCCACCTGGGCCCGGTCGGCCCGGTACGGCTTCTGCAGGTTCTCCCACAGCCGCGCCGAACTGACCACGGCCTCCTTGATCTGCACCGTGACGATGCGCAGCCCCAGCCCGGTGTCCGAGCCGCCCTCCCCCTCGGCCACGCCGCGCAGCCGGGCGGTCAGCTCCTCGATGATCGGCTGCTTGTCGCTGAGTACCTCGTGTACGCCCATCGTGGCGACCTTGTCCTTGATGGCCGCCTCGGCCTGCTCCCGCAGCTGGAGGTTGACCAGGCGCATCGGGTCGTCCGGGTCGGAGAAGTCCAGTTTCTTGTACGCGGTGGTGAAGTCCTGGATGATCCACTGCACGTACCCCTGGACCAGCAGGCCCTGCAGCTCGGCGCAGATGCAGTACGCGTTGATCAGGATGGTCTGCATCGCGCCCGGTACCACCAGGTACGAGTCGGTGGCCGGCCGGTACCGGAACGACACTCCGAGCCCCACGTGCAGCGGCTCGTCGTGCCCGCGCCGGGTGTGCACCACGAACGCGTTCGGCGGTACCAGCACGGTCTTCCACCGGGCGAAGCCGGTCACCCGGATCTCGACCGCGCCGGTACCGGAGCGGCCCGCCGGGCCGGGCCCACCCGGCCCGGCGCCGCCGGCCGCGGCCCGCAGGGGAGCCCCGGGCGCGGCCACGGCCGGCGCGGCCGAGGCGTACGACCGCTTGGAGCGCAGGTCGGCCTCCAGCCGCTCCTGCTGCGCGACGACCTGGTCCAGGTAGGTGTTGCGGTTCTCGGTGGGTGCCATCACGGCTCGCTTCGGGGCAGGGGCGGGCAGGTGGGAGTAGCTGGTACGACGCGACACATCCTGCCAAGCCCGTCAAGCCCCGGGTACCCCGGCCGGGCCGGCGGCGAACCCGCCATCGGCGCGGTGCAAGTCC
>Ga0209069_10002082_pt1 | contig 10280 bp, 5 predicted proteins | sample Str013_2_FD_187202 | JGI IMG/M metagenome (GOLD analysis project Ga0209069, IMG submission 187202) | Freshwater sediment microbial communities in response to fracking from Pennsylvania, USA - Straight Creek_MetaG_SC_2013 (SPAdes) (version 2) | ecosystem: Environmental > Aquatic > Freshwater >...
GTGTCAGGCCCGTTCGGAGTCGCGGTCGATTCGAGCGGCAACGTCTACACCTCCGACAGCGGCAGCGCGCGAGTGATCAAGACGACGCCCGGAGGCACGACGACGACATACGCCGGGACTGGTGTCGCTGGCTACTCCGGTGACGGTGGCGCGGCGACCTCAGCCAAGCTCGACAGCCCGTATGGCATCGCCTTCGACAGCAGCGGCAACCTGTACATCGCCGACAGCAACAACAACCGGGTGCGCAAGGTGACGACGGGCGGAACGATCTCGACCGTCGCCGGGACCGGTGTCGCCGGGTTCTCCGGTGACGGGGGCGCGGCGACAGCAGCAAAGTTGGACATCCCTGCAAGTGTGGCGTTCGACGCCAGCGGTAACATGTACATCGCCGAGCAGAACAACGACATCGTCCGCAAGGTCACCAGTGGCGGAACGATCTCGACGTTCGCCGGTACGACCGTTGCCGGCTACTCCGGTGACGGTGGTGCGGCCACGTCGGCGAAGCTCACCGGCCCGTATGGCGTCGTCGTCGATTCGGCCGGCGTCGTCTACATCGCCGACACTGGCAACAACGTGATCCGCAAGGTGACGACCGGCGGCACGATCTCCACCGTCGCCGGAGGTGGGGGAAGCAGTGCCTGCAGCTTCACCGGGACGGCGACATCGGTCAGCCTGAACGGTCCCCGCCGCCTTGCCTATGACTCGTCCACCGACCGGGTGTTCATCGCCGATCGGTTCAACCAATGCGTCCGGGTGCTGAGCGGGACGACGATCTCGCGCATCGCCGGAACCGGTACCACCGGCTACACCGGTGACAACGGTCCCGCCGTCGCCGCGACCCTGAGTGATCCGAGCGCGCTCGCCTTCTCGTCGGCCGGCGACTTGTACATCGCCGACACGCTCAACAACGTCGTCCGCAAGGTGCTCAACGTGTGAGCTAGCCGAAGCGGGCACACGTCGCGGCGACGTCCTCGATCGACGGCCGCCCGGCTGGATCGCGATCGAGGCAGGCGTCGATCATCACCGCCATCTCCGTCGGCAATCGACGGAGGCGTCTGATCGGCGCGGGCGACACGCTGAGCTGTGGGTAGTGCACGTCTTTGCCATCGTGATCGGTCGCGTCCTTGCGACCATCGTCGAACGGTTGGACGCCCGTCGCTGCTTCGTAGAGGACGAGGCCAAGACCCCACGCATCGCACGCCTCGGTGAACATCTCGTCGCGAACTTGCTCGGGAGCCATGTAGATCCGCGTCCCAACGGCGATCGGCCCTGGACCGGGTGGACGGACGAGGCTCAGGTCGATGACCTTCGCCTTGCCTGCCTCGGAGATGATGTTCGAGGGCTTGATGTCGAGGTGGATGTAGCCGGCGTGATGCAGGTAGCGGATGGCGGAGCCAACCTGCTCGCCGAGGTTGGCGAGGTCGACGAGAGGCAGCCGGGCGCGCACGCACTCGAGCAAGTAGCTGAGCGTGACGCCAGTGATCGTCTCGAGCACGACCATCAGCTCTGGCTCGTGGATCGTCTCGTAGCCGCGCACGAGATGAGGATGAGCGAGCCGGCAGGCGAGGTCGCCCTCGCGCCTCAGACGGCGACGCAGCGATTCGTTGTGGCGAGTGTCCGGTCGTGCGGTCTTGATCACGCAACGACACCACCGCCGCTCGCTCCACACGTCGTAGACGTCGAGATCGACACCGCGCCGCATGTGGCTGACGACGCGATAGTCATCGTTGATGCGATGCCCCGGTTCGAGGACCAGCGGTTCGCCGTTGCGTTCGCGAGCTGCCGGTTCGACGGTGCCAGCGTGGTGTTCGTCAGTGGTGATCGTCATCATCGACCCGTCCGCCGCATGCCAGCCACCGCTAGCGCCGCGCCCGGCTCAGGTTGCTCGACGCTGCCCGGCTCCGCTACCAACGTCGCGTGCTTCGGACGCAGTGCCTTAGCCTCGACACGAGCCGACTGGTACAGCTGCTCGTAGCGTCCCTTGCGGGCGCGCAGCTCGTCGTGCGTGCCGCGCTCGACGATCTTGCCGTGATCGAGCACGATGATCTCGTCGGCATCACGCACGGCACGGAAGTTGTGCGAGATCAGGATCGTCGTGCGGTTGGTGTCCATCAGGCGGCGCAACGGGCCGGTGACGTTCTCCGCCGACTCGGGGTCGAGCCCGGTCGTGGGTTCGTCGAGGACGAGCACGGGAGCGTTGCGCACCAACGCCCGAGCGATCGCCAGCCGTTGGCGCTGACCGCCCGAGAGGCGCTTGCCTGACTGACCGATCCGGGTCTTGTAGCCGTCCGGCAGCGCGCTGACGAACTCGTGGGCGTCGGCGGCGCGCGCCGCGGCGACGACCTCGTCGATGGTCGCATCGACGCGTCCATAGCGGATGTTCTCGGCGACCGAGCCGTCGAACAACAAGGCGTCCTGCAGCACGATGGCGATGTGGTCGCGCAGCGAGCGCACCTGGACTCGTTCGACATCGACGCCGTCGAACGTGATCGTGCCGGTAGTTGGCGCGTACCAGCGCAGCAGCAAGCGGACGATGGTCGACTTGCCACTGCCACTGGCGCCGACGATGGCCAGCGTGCGGCCCGGTGCGACGTCGAACGAGACGCCGTCGAGGGCGAGGACGTCGTTCTGCTGGTAGCGGAACGAGACGTCGTCGAAACGAACGTGACCGGCCGAGCGGACCAGCGGCCGCGCCTCCTCGTCGTCGGCGAGCCCGGGCTCGATGTCGAAGAACTCGATCACCCGCTCGGCACTGGCCGATGCCGCCTGCATCGAGTTGCCCAAGCGGCCGAGCCCGCGGATCGGCGAGTACAGCTGGGTGAGGTAGGCCATGAACACGATCAGCTCGCCGAGCGTGAGGCGCGATCGTGTCAGTTGCCACGTGCCCAACCAGATGACGCCGATGCCGCCGGCGACCTCGATCAGATCGACCACCGGTTGGAACAGGGCGCGCAGGCGGGCCGATGCCATCTCGGCTTGGAGGTAGGCAGTTGCTTGGACCTCGAAGCGCGCCAGCTCACGATCTTCGGCGTTGTACGCCTGGACGAGCGAGACGTTGGCCAGCGTCTCTTCGGCGACCGCACTGATCGACCCACCCCGACGCCGCTTCTCGCGCGAGATCTTCTTGATCGAGCGGGAGAAGACACGAACCGCGGCCAAGAAGAGCGGCCCGACGACGAGCGCCAGCAACGCCAGCTGCCAGTTGAGGTACAGCAACAAGCCGACCAGCAACGCGACGCGACTGCACTGGACGAGCGCCTCTCTTAGACCTGAGATGACGAACGCTTCGATGGCGGAGAGGTCGCCCGACAAGCGCGCCAGCACGTCGCCGACGCTCGTGCGCTGATAGAAGTCCGGACCCAAGTCGAGCAGGTGACGGAAGAAGCGACGGCGAACATCGAGCAAGAAGCGCTCGCCGACCCAGGAGGTGATCGTGCTGTCGGCGAACGACACGGCGCCGTCGAGCAACGTCAGCCCGAGGAAGGCAAGCGCGATCGGCCCGATCAGTGACGCGTCGCGGGGCGTGAACACGTCGTCGATGACGATCTTGAACAGCCAGATCGACGCCGCTTCGATGACAGGCGAGAGCACACCGAGCACGACGCCAACGGCGATGAGCATGCGGTATGGCCGCGCGAACGGCCAGAACCGTTGCACGATGCGCCTGATCGGCACCGGCGGCGCGTTGTCGATGGTGGCGTCGTGTCGCGAGATCGCGAAGTACGAACGCAACCTGGCCGGCGCTGATCGCCGTGACGGGCCCGTCGCGTCGTCGTCGACGCCGCCGACGATGTTCGCGGCGGCGCCACTGGCGTTCGTCACCCATCGCACGGTGCTGGTATCGAAGGCGGCGACGTTCGGCTGGCTCATCGCCAACCAGTACGTCGCCGGCTCGGCCGTGACCATCGTGATCCGCTCATCGGCGACGGCGCGCAACAGGACTTGGACGTCGAACCAGGGCAGGACGATGTTGGTCCCACCGAGCAGGACCGTGACGAGCAGCTGCACGTTGCAACCGCGCGGATGACCGATCGGCACGGCGATCAGGTTGCGAAGTTGCGCGTCGCTCTCGAGCCTGTTCGCGGTGGCGAAGGTGTCGCACGCCGCCAGCAGGTCATCGTGGCTCACGGCGTAGGAGACGAGCGATCCGCTGAGGGTGCGGTCGTAGCCGACGACGGCGACACTCGTCGGCGCGACGGCCGTAGCGACGTGAGGCGCGCCGTCCGGGAGCGCGTCGCCGCGCTCGAACACATACTGCGCGTCCACCTCACGAAGGATCTGCGCGACCTCGGCCGCCTGGAAGCGGTTGCTGATCGGCACGGCGACCGCGCCCGCCAGTTGTATCCCGAAGAAGGCGTAGACCCACGCGCTGCCGTTGGCCAAGCGAATGGCGACGCGGTCTCCCTTGCCGACGCCCGCAGCTCGAAGACCGCCACTGACGCGCGCCGCGCGATCCCACAGCTCGGCGTAGGAGACGCGCTCGCCACCAATCTCGACCAACGCCTCGGCATGGGGCCAGGCGTCGACGGTCGCAGCCAACATGGTCCCGAGACACGATGTCGTGTCCGATCGTGACGGACGACGCGCCTGACTCGCGATCGAAGCTACGCGCACCAGTTGCGCCCAACTCGCGTCCACCGTACGTCGGTCATCTCATCTCCCTCATCCAACAAACGCGCGTCGACAAGTGGCAGCGCAACAAAGCGCTTCGAAGCGCGACACCCGCCCGCTCGGCATTGTGACTGCAACGCGAACGGTGCTGTCAAGCCGCTCGGTCGACGTACGACACGTCACCGCTGAACCGATCGCGCATCGCAGGAAATTCGCATCGCCGTGGATTTATCGGCGACCTGTCGTGCACTTGTTCATCGACGTGACGTACGGCGAGCGTTCGGGGGGTTGGCCGGGTGAATGGTCGATGTCTCGCGTTCCACGACTGATCGTGCAACCGACACGAACGAAGGGAACCAAGATGGGTGCATTCAGCAAGTGCGTGCCGGCCAGTGGTCATGGCGGCGGCGGAAGTGGTGGCGGCAAGAGTGGCCACGGTAAGAGTGGCCACGGTAAGAGCGGTCATGGCAAGAGTGGCCACGGTAAGAGCGGTCACGGCAGCGGCGGCGGTCACTGCAACTGGTGACGAACTAGTGCCGCGATCGTGACCGCCTTCGCGGTACTAGCGGACATGCCTGCCGGAGCGTCGCAAACGCGGTGCGTCCGGCAGGCATGTTCGCGCTTCAGCGCTGGTTCGATGAATGGATCGCAATCACAAACGCTGCAAGCTCGCCAGGATGTCGACGGCGCCGGGCGCGGGCTTGCCGTTGAGCTTGTGCGCCGTGTGGCTGATGTCGTCACGGACCTGCTTCGCCGTCGACCGCGGGCTACGACTGTGGATCAGTGCGATCTGACCGCTGACGAACGGTGCCGCCATCGATGTGCCACTCCAGGACGCGTAGCCACCGCCGGGTACGGCTGAGACGATCGCCGTTGCCGGTGCGGCTGCGGCGACCCAGTTGCCGCGGTTCGAGAAGCCGGCCAGACCGGTGTCAGCCGCGTCGGTGCCGGCGACAGCAAACACGTCCTTGAGCGCAGCCGGGAACCGATGGACGTCAGAGCCGCCGTTGCCCGAGGACGCGACGACAGCGACACCGGCGTGCTGGGCCCGGACGATCGCCTCGTTGAGGACCTTGGATGTGGTGTTGTCCTCTGTCCCAAAGCTGAGGTTGATCACGTTCGCCCCGGCGTCGACGACATCGTCGATCGCCGCGGCGACGGCAAAGACGTTCCCGCGTCCGTCGGCGTTCAGGACGCGGGCGGGCAGGATCCGTGCGTCGGGTGCGACCAGCGCGACGATGCCCGCGACATGGGTGCCGTGCCCGTACGCCTCATCGATCAGCCCGTCGCCGTCGTTGTCGATGTTGTCGGGGCTGTCGGTCGGATCGGGATCATCATCGACGTAGTCCCACGCCGGATCGAGCCGACCGGCTAAGGCCGGGTGGTTGCGATCGACGCCGGTGTCGAGCACGGCGACCACCACGCCGGCCCCCGTCGACAGGCGGTGGGCCTCGTCGAGGCCAAGCTGCACGGCGACCGGTTGGCCGAGCCACAGCGCGGGATCGGTGCCAACGAAGTTCGGGAACCCTTCGGGCCAGGCATGGAAGCGATCATCGGACGCGTCGGTGTCGAAGTTCGGCTCGGCCCACGACAACCGGGCGTCCTTCGACAACCGGTCGGCTAGCTCCTTGGGCTTGGGAGGCTTCGCCTTCGAGCCAGGCGCGGTCGGCGTGATCGCCATCAGGTAGATGCCATGCGAGGCAAGGACGTCTTTGACGACGCGCAGCCTGTAGTCGCGGGCGACGTCGGCGATGCTGGCGCCGCGCTCTGGAGCGAGCTTGACGACGACCTCAGCATCACTCGATGCAGCCGCCTGCTTGACGGCGGCAGCTGCAGCCCGCACGGAAGTGCCCGCGACCGACAACGTCGACGCCACGCCGAGCGCGATGGCGCAGTTCCGGAAACGTCTGATGGTCATGGCGACCTCCTGATTGATGGTTGATCGAACGGGCCGACGAGGGCGAAGGGCGCCCAGTGGTACGGGTGTGGCCAGCGTCGTGCAGTCTCCTGCTGCGCCGCCTGCAAGGCCATGGCGTGGCCGGCGCCGGCGTGCAGATGCCGATAGAAGCTCGTCATCACATCGGCAGCAACATCATCTTGAACCGGCCACAAGCTGACGACCACCGCTGACGCACCGGCGGCGAGGAACGCCCACGTGAGCCCGAGCGGTTCGGCGCCAACGGATGCCTGGCGGCCCGACTCGCATGCCGAGAGCACCACCGTTGCGCCACGCAGCGGCAACGTCATGATCTCGGCCGCGCTGATCCATCGGTCCGACAATCGCACAGAGGAGAACAACGGGTTCTCGGCGCGATGGAGGCCATGGCAGGCGAGGTGGATCACGCCCGCGTCGGGCGCGTACGTGCGCAGGTTGTCCGTCGTTGCATCGTCCTCGACGAACAGGTGCACGTCTTCGAAGCTCGACGCGACGCGACGTGCTTCGGCCGCGGCGTGCGGGATGGTCGGATCGGACAGTCCGATGACGAGCGCCGGGCGTCGATCGATCTCGGGCGACATCACCTCTACGCTCGACGCCTGCCGGGCAATGGTCGCGCTCGGCCCGATCGTCAGGGCGCGATCGTCGACGAGGTGTGACGCACCGTCGTGAAGCGCGTGGAACGGCACGCGGTGCAGGAACCCGGAAGGGACGATGCACACCCGATTGGAGGGCGCTGGAGGGCCGATGAGATCGGCGATCGGAGCGAAGAGCTGGTTGAAGAGATCGTGCAGCGTCGTCGTCGCCAGCGCCAACATCGAACCCGCGTTCCGCTCGGTGAACTCCGGACCGAAGTCGAAGAAGCTCCACTGATCGTCGAGTAGTTGCAACGTGGCGGCGACGCGAGATGCCGCAGCCTCGAGCCGACGATGAGCGACGGCGTCGCCTCGGGCGACGAATGCGTGCACGACGTCGCCGAGCACTTCATAGCTGAGCACGGTCACGTCGTCACCGTCGTCACCGGAGCGCGACGGTGGAGCTGCAGGTTCGTCAGTGCGCAGACGCGGCGACGAGCCGAGTGACGACCTCGACGCGATCAGCGGTCGCACTCGCAGCGTCGTCAGCTCGCGCTCCAGGCTGGCGGCGCGGCTAAGGAGGACCTGCCGGCGGCTGTCGCTGCCCGAACCGCTGGTCGACAGCAGCCCGTTGTAGATCGCGTTCAGCTCGCGACCGACGGTGACGAACTCGTCTCGTGCGACAACGGCAGAGCCAACCGGTGTCGCTGCCCCGCTCGTCAGCTCGACCAACGTGCGTGACCGGGCCCGGTCGCACACGGCGAAGGCCGTGTCGACATCGGGTTCGGGAAGGCAGAGGAGGAAGTCGGCAAGCTCGTCAACGGCATCGCGCTTGTCGCCGAGGAACACGGCACGCAGCGACTCGTCGGTCACCATGCCCTGGAGCACGTCGATGATCTCGACGGCGCGCTCGAGGTGCGTCCTGGCCCGATCGTCATCGCCACTGCGCCGATACGACCGCCCCAAGCGGAGGTGGAGCGGATGGGCGAGCGGTGGCAAGCCCAGCTCGTCGACGAGCACGGCGGCGCGGGTGAGGTGCAATCGACTGCACGGCTCCTCGGACAAGTCGGCGAGGTGCATCAAGGCGAGCGCGAGGTGCGCGGGCGAATCACCGGCGGCGAGCCGATCGGTGGCCGCCGCGGTCATCTTCCTGGCAAGGTCGTGGTGGCCGGTCGACCACAGCACCTGCGCCCGGGCGAGCGTCGTCTCGGCCGCGCTCGCCGTCGCGCCGACCTCCTCGAAGAGCAGCTGCGCCTCTTCGAGGTAGGCCATCGCGGCCTCGTGCCGACCGGCGCGTATCGACGCGACCCCGCAGGCGCGCATGGTGTTGGCGAGATCGTGCGACATCCCGGCGTCGCGGAACACTTCCGCTGCGCCCAAGGCGAGATCGAGCGCCTCATCGTGTAGCGACAACGCCAGCGAGACATCAGCGAGCATCGCCGTGAGGCGCGTCGACTCGGTCACCGCGCCGATCTCTTCGAGGCACTGGCGCGCCTGCTCGAGCAGCGACAACGCGTCGACGTAGCTCCCGATGCGCATGTGTCCGGTGGCTTGATGGCCGAGGCACTTGGCGTACCACAACCGATCACCTTCGACGAGGAACTGTTGTGCGGACCTAGTGAGCACCGCGATGCCGCTCGCCGCCTGCCCAGCATCGATCAACTCGACGCCGCGATTCGCGCCGACGCGGGCGAGATCGGCGTCCATGCCCAACGCCGAGTACGTCTCCTCGGCCGCGAGGTAGGCGGCCAGGGCGCGCTCGTGCGACTCGGTGAACCCGTAGGCGACGCCAAGGTTCTCCAGTGTCGCGGCGCGGATCCATGTCGCCGTCTCTTCGTCCTGAGGATCAACTGCAAGGCGCTCGAGCGTCGTGATGGTCCGCTCGCCGACGTCGACCGCTTCGTGGTGTCGGCCGAAGTCGTCGAGCACATGCATCCGCCCGAGGTCAGTGCGAAGCGCCTGCAGCTCGTCGCCAGCGCGCCGATGGCCATCGCGTGCTTCGTCGATCAAGCTAAGCGCCCGCGTTGGCTCGCCGCGGTTGGCGTAGACCCGCGCCAGCTGGTAGCGCGCTCCGGCGGCGACGGCGACGGCGTCGATGCGATCGGCCAACGACGCGCAGACCTCGGCCAACGAGCAAGCGACGTCGGGATCGGCGTGGACGAGAGCGCCAAGTTGCTCGACCACCCACGACAGACCTTCGTGGTCCGCAAGCCCGGAGGCGATCATCGCGTCGCACCGGCTCTCGAGCGGGTCGGCGTGCACGATCGCCTCGACTGCAAGGGTCCTGGCTGCGTCATTCAACGGTCGTTCCCGCCGTTGGGTAGGCGCACGACGAGCCGCAGCGATGCGTTCAGGATGCTGAGCGCCCGTGCCGTGCGGGGCATGTCAGCCACGACGAACCGCCCGAAATCGTCGCCGTAGACCGTCATCGGTGTCCCGGTCGCTTCGACGACGGTCACGACGATCGACGCCGAGGTGCGCGGTGGGCGCGCCAGGACCTGGCCGCGAACCGTCAACGCACCGGTCTGGCGCGGTGCGATGTGAAGCACGACGTCGGCAATTTCGCTGGTGAAGGCGAGGCGGTAGCCATCGGTCTCAGTGCTCAGTCCTCTCGTGCCGGCGAGGGCAAGGTCGCGCCGGCTGTCGAAGGACAACTCGGCGACATCGTCGTCCAGGATGAGGAGGAGGTTCCTCTGCGGCGACGTCGTGCTCCGCTGATCGAACAAGGCAACAAGGATGGCGCGCAGCTCGGCCGGCGGACGTTCGATGCCGATCCGCGGGCCTTCACGAACGAGCCACGCCAACATGCTCTCTGACGGTTGACGATCGCTGCCGCTCACCATGGCGAGTCCTCACCGAGCAGTGATCGCAACTTGTCCAGGCATCGACCACGGAGCGGCCCGATCCCGCCGAGGGCGCGCCCGAGGCGCTCGGCGACCTCGGCATGAGATGGCTGCGCGGGATCGAAGAACAGCAAGGTCAACAACGTCCGGCATGGATCACCGAGGCGGCTCATCGCCTCGTTGATCACCTCGAACCGTTCCCAGTCGATGAACGGGTCGACGCCGAATCCTTCCTCGACCGCGATCAACGGTTCGCGTTCCACGCGGCGCCTGAGCCGCCACGACTGGCGGCGCGCCACCGTCGCTAGCCAATAC
>Ga0209069_10002083_pt1 | contig 10278 bp, 11 predicted proteins | sample Str013_2_FD_187202 | JGI IMG/M metagenome (GOLD analysis project Ga0209069, IMG submission 187202) | Freshwater sediment microbial communities in response to fracking from Pennsylvania, USA - Straight Creek_MetaG_SC_2013 (SPAdes) (version 2) | ecosystem: Environmental > Aquatic > Freshwater >...
GATCTCAGTTGTCGCTGTTGTCTCATCGATAGATGCAGAGAACGGCTACCATGGTGAAATGCCTCCCCCACGACGTGTGGTACGGCTTTGCCAGAAGGCGGGACATTTGCAGGGACATTTTTTCGAGTCACATGAGCGTAAGCCTTCGTCGTTTCATATGTTTCAGAGGACATTGGGCGGGACAGCAGAGACGCTTTCCGGTAGGCGTCCGAAGAGATGATGACGTTGACAGGCAAAGAACGCAGTCCCCCTTGCGAGGGAAACCTTGTAGGAGGTCAGCACCATTGGTCACGTGTAGGCCGCAATGCGACGCATACGTCGAGAGTCTTACCTCCTCCGACGCTTCCCCATCTGCACGAACCGCTCCTCGTTGCTCTCGCACCGGAGGTATTTCCGCAACGTGTTGCGGAATTCTCACGCCTGCGGATCTGGAACTCTTTGTGATGCACGACTCCCTCGTTCCGCCGCACGCAGCACGGCCTCGCGCATCTTCGCCTGCGTAATCAAGTCCGAGGCCTCTCCCATTGTAAGCGGCACTGCATGTGGAATGCGCAGATAGCGTAAGACATTGAGCTGTTTGTCACTGGCGGGATTCTGCCGCCAGTACGCTTTCGGATTCGTGAGCCCGCCTGCACCAACTTTGCGGGCATGATCCTCAGCGATGCCTTGGATATACGGCAGTGAGTACCCCGAGGCTAACTCGGTCAGCTCGCCGCTTTGCGACATGAGGGTAGCCTGCCAGTGCGTCGCCTTCTCCTTGTCCGGTGACAGCACAATCCAGCCTTGGTCCCCCAGCGATAACGAGAACAACTCTTCCACTTTGAGCCAATGCAACGGCCGCTGCCGAAACAGATCGACCGCCTGCGCCGTGGTGTGAGTGATGACCGGCCTGCGCTCTTCGACCTGTTCCAGGTCCTCGTGCACTTCTCTAACCGTACGGGTGCGTAACGCATGCAACGGCAAGCCGGTCAGCGAGGCAACACTCGCCAAATGATGGTGCGTCGTCGCTCCGACCACGTCGATCACCACACAGTCAGCTTTGCCTGGATAGAGCCGCGTGCCACGGCCCACCATTTGGGTGAACAGCGGCGTGCTTTGCGTAGGCCGCGCGACAATCACGCAGTCGACCGAGGGTTCGTCATATCCTTCTGTGAGGACCCCACAATTGGTGATGACCCGCGTCTCGCTTGTGCGAAAGCGATGCAACAGTGCACGTCGGTCTTCAAGCGGTGTTGTGGCGCTCACGCATTCTGTGGGAATTCCGGCATTGGTGAAGAGCTCCGCCATCACCTCGGCAAGATGAACGGTAGGCGTAAAGAGCAGCGCTTTCCGGCCAGGGGCGTGTTCCTGGTAGGCCGCCAGAATATGCTCGGGGGCATCCGCTTGTAACAGCATGTTCGCTACTTCTGCATCGACGAAATCTCCGGCGCGCGTGCGCAACTGCCGGAAGTCGGCGTGCAGCTGCACTTGTACCGCACGAAGATCCGCCAGATAGCCCGCCATAATCATGTCGAGCAGGGTCTTCCGATACACGATCTTCTGAAAGACATGCTCTAACCCGACCCGATCCCCACGCATCGGCGTCGCCGTCACACCTAACGTCAGCGGCCCCCTTTTCTTGAACGAACCTGCCCGTTCCAGAATGCGACGATACGTCGGCGCTACAGCATGGTGCGCTTCGTCCACGATCACGGTGGCAAAATCCCACGTCATCCGGTCCAGCCGCTTCGTGCGCCCGAGGGTTTGCACAGAGGCAACGACGATAGGCGCGGTATGCTCGTCTTCTTCCGCCTTCACCACACCGACTGCAACGCCGGGCAGGATTTCCTGCAATTTGTCGTAGGCCTGTCGGATCAGCTCATCCCGGTGGACGAGAATTAAGCAGCGTCCTGAGCGCTGCTTGACGAGATGCGAGAAGACCACCGTTTTGCCGGTGCCTGTGGGCAGTGCAATGAGAGGACGGGAGATGCCGCGTCCATACGCACGTGTCACGCAGGCAAGAGCATCCTCTTGATAGGGTCGCAAGGTCAGCACAGGAACCTCTCCTCTCCGGGGATGATAGCGAATGACCGGAGGATTCCCAAGCGCTGTGGTCTGTTGCTCATGAACGACCTTCTTTCCTCAGGCGCAGTTCAGGCTGACTGGCAATACACTCTCGCACGTTTTGCCGTCCGCTCCGCCATTCCTCCATGACAATGTGGACTGCCATACAACTACGAGTTCTTGAGCACTATCACTTTCTGTTCGTTTGGTCGAGGCGGGCACGATTTCGCTGGCTGCCAGCATCTATTGATTTTCAACGACTCAGCGTTCCTTTTCCCATGATCCCGGTAGCGCCAGGAGCGTTGTACGTTCTGCGGATGTCACGGGGGCAAAAGAAAAAGCGATACGGAAACGCTTGGCGCTCATGTTCTCGACCTGACTCAGTATCCATATTCTGAGTTTTCCTCACGGACAGAAATACCATCCTCGGCTTCTCTCCCCACATCCGAGGAGATGTGCTACTGCTGTCCGTAGATATTGCTAGGAGATTTACTGATGGTCGCCATGCGGCCCTCGCCCATGCGCATTGTCCGTAACCAGAGAGAGAACTGCGACAGGGGGAGCTCTCTTTGCGTGACTTGGTGAAGAATGGAACACTCATGAGTGCAGTAAAACCATACGAAAATTTTATCCTCACCTATGTCCAGTGCGCCTTATGCGTGAAGGAGAAACCGGCAGATATTACGCCACGGGACTGGGCGCGATTTAATGTCGGGTTTACGACGCGTGGCGTGCAAGTGTGGTGTACCCGGCATGAGTGCAATGTGATGCATATCGATTTTGAAGGCCACAAGCACCCGGCAGATACCGGGCGATAGCGCGTTCCTCGGAGGCAACGACAATGGCTGACGCCACTACACTCGCGCGAAAGGTCGCGACTCACGTGAATGAAAAGCAACTCTTTGCCGTGCTGCAACGGAAATCCCCATTGGGAAAGGATGGGATTCCCACTATCATGCGCAAAAAATCACTCGTGCTGTGGTTCCACATGGAAATGGAGGTTCACTCGTGAACAGCTACGCTGCCTTGCTTGCATCTGTCAGTGGCCTCGCCACAACCCTTGAGGATCTGAACCAGCAAGCTGTCCGAGAATATACGCCTATCGTACACGCCATTTTGTGTGCACACAGCCAGGACACCCAACACATCGAGCACACACTGGACGGCCTTCTGGATTTCTGCGGGTATCAGCCAGTGCTGGGTCTCTACAAGAAACTGTGTCGCTACTACTTCGCTATCGACCCTGCTGCTACGGTCAGCTACATCAACGCCTACCGTGAAATGTGGGAGACTGAATCGGAGAGCAAAGGGAGATGAGTGTGGAAGTCTTGCCAGGCTATAAGCTGACCGAGGCTGGAATCATTTCGCAACTTCCTCACGGTTTGTGTATGTCGATACTGAGGAGGATCGCAGGGAGAGTGGAACGGAATGCTGAGTATTGATGAGATCCGAAAGCTCGCTATCATCGCATTGTTTAGCGATGACGACTTGATGGACACGCTCGTGCTGAAAGGTGGTAATGCTCTCACGTTCGCGTATAACGTGTCCAACCGCGCTTCGATCGACGTTGATGTGTCTATGGGTCAACACACGTTGTCCGAGCTCGTTGAAATAGCGCTGAATTCGAGGGCTGACGTGTTGAAGAATTTGATGACGACTTAAGCGAGGCATGTCAATCCAAACACAGGAATTACGTAGTATACATACCCTCGTAAAGTGCATGAAAAAGAGAATCAGGGACCGCCAAAATCAATAAAATTTCCGTAAAATAGTGAGATACAGCTCTAAAGTAGGAATTTATACCACAACATCTCTTAGTATATATACTAAGAGATGTCCAAGATAGATTCGCTATAAAAAAGTTCGCTCCTATCGGGTTTGGGCATTCAGGAAGAAGCGCGTGTTATCGAGGTGCAGGCGGTGTAGCTGCCTGCGCTCGTTGAAGGTACTCATCAAGCTGGTCATGTAATTGTCGGAGTTGTTCCAACGGACCTTCCGCCAGCACGGCAAAGTTGCGAGGATTCTTCGTCAGAACCTCATCGCACAAGGACTCCAAGGCGCGTTGCCATACGGCCCATCTGTTCGATCGCTTGGTACACTTGTTCAGGAGTTTCTATCATGCGCACCTCCTCGCGTACTGTTATAGCCCAGCCGGCGAGACTTTCTCCACATACACGTGTCGTTCAATGTACTCGCGTTGTCCAGCAAACACGGGGGGTTCACGATCAATTTCCCAGACCTCGCGGGTGACGGCTATGGTCGGGTGCTCTGCTGAGGTCACAACCCGTGGTACCCGGTAGATACACAGCCCATTTTTCAAGTGCGTCGGGAGATGTGCCCAGTTTACACCCTTCTCGGAGAAGAGCTTTTCATGCACTTGACTCTTGGATAACCCGCGTAACTCTGCATGCGAGAAGTGCGCTTGGGCAAACATGTTGAGTGAGTTGCGATTCCAGTCTTGTTGGCGCCAGACGAAGTAGTTCACCACCTCTTCTTTGGGGAGCACGAAGACGCGCGCATCGAACATCGCCCAACTGGGTAACGAGAAGTCATGCTCCAGTGCCCAGTGATTGAACGCGACGGTCGCCACAGAGGCAGAGACACTGGTGATCTTCTGCACATTGCCACCAAACCATGGGGCGCTCTCCAAGGTCGAATAATCAACAGCGAGGATGGAGATTTCATCACTCTGTACGTAGGCGAGCTGTGCGCCGTCGATCTCGTGACATAAGGTGACGGCGGTCTGTGCCATCGCTTCATTCAACTTCGGATCGAACGGGCGCTCACAAGACTGTGTCAGGGTGTGAAATGCTCGGCCATCAATGCGCACGATCATGGGCATTCTCGCGGTAAGCGTCAGTTGTGGCACTGCCTCATACAATTTCATGCGTTCGTGCAGACGTCCCATCGATGATCCTCGTGTTCGCGACCAACATGCGTACCCGATACCGTCCCACTTCGTTCTCAGGGGACTCCCATGTTCAGCAATTTTCTGAAAATACCCTTGATAATGGAACCCCCTTTGGTCAAGCACTACACAGGACGTAGACCGTGGATGAATATTTTTGCGGCTGTGTTCGTCTGACTTTACTTCCATCGCGTTCCGTGGGAACAAAATCCCACGACGCAGGATTATAGTTCGTATAGAGAAATCTCACGATGCGTGCACAAATCACTACTCAGCATAGCCTCTGCTTTCTAGCACACCGAGACAGATTGTGCTGCCGAAGGCTCCAGGTGTGGTGTTCCGCTGCACGCGGGTAACAACGAACGTCTGTTCCGCAACGGTTTCCTCATCACTCACGACGCCAAGCCACTGTGGGCGTGAGTGATCGTTTTATTTTTGCTGACGGTGTCGTAGCCCGACTGCTGTGATCTTTGCAGCATGCAAGAGGTCAACGAAGTCACAACAGATATACGTCGTGCAGTGTAAGCAATGACGCTCTGCGCAGTGTTGCCCACTCCACGGCACGCGCGCTCTCTTCTGTACAGGAGGGAGGAGAAACAGGTGAGGTATGGCTGATACTCAGCAACAGTTGTTGTTATACGAAGCGCTGGAACTGCGGGCTGAATACGACGCCCGCATGAAAACCCTCAAAGACTGCTTACCGGAAGGGCAGCAGCCGCGAGATCGTTTTGCCTTTGCACATGCTGACGAGAGCCGCTCGCGACCGAGTCCCGAGTTTGATGTGGCCGCAGCGCGGGAACAACTGCGCACACTCGAAACCAAGCGGCGGAAGTTGAACAGCGCGATCCAGCAAGTCAATTTCCAACACCAGCTGGAGATTGGTGGCGAAACGGTCATGCTCAATGAAGCGCTGGAATTGCGGAAGGGACTGAATACCCAACTCGGGGAGTTGTATGCACAGGTGATGAAGGCAGCCTATCAGCGGGTGATCTACAAAGAAGACCGAGACATCGTTGAGCCAAGCGACCTGTCGTATACCCAGTGTGTGCAGAGGTTAGATGAGACCCGTGTGACCTTCCGCGAAGTGAATCGCAAGATCCGCGCGGCTGCCTATGAAGTTCGCGTTGCATTCCGTGATGAGCCTCAATAATCCCGTAGACTGGAGACAGGGGAGCAGGTGCGAATGTTCTGGTGACGGAGCATAGCCCAGATCGTGGCAACTGTGACTGCCATACTACTGTAGAAGGAACTGAACCTTCCCTATCGGTAAAGCCTGACACTATAAACGTCAGACGCTACATCACTACGAGCCATTGAGTATCAGAGCTGTATGGCTCCGCGTCTCCTCTCTGTGTTGATGATTGCGAGGAACGATCCCACATTGTGGGACAACCACCTATTGAGCAAAGGACGGGTACTATGCGTGCAGATATGGCCAAAGTAATCGTGGAACGGCCTCGCCGTGGCGGCGACAGAAGCCGCAAACGGCGCATGGGCAGTTTTGAGCTGTTACCTACAAAAGAAGGGATACGGCAACGGTGGGTGGACCACAAGTATTTGAATGAAAACCTGTCCCCATTGCGCCGCTTTCTTGTGAGTCGTGTCGGACGACGCTGGGATGCGGTCTATGCCGAGCTCAACGAACATCTCGCGGTGCGCAATGCGGTCCAGCAGCACGTGCGCACCCACGTCTCCAGCTTTGTCGCGTTGCACATACGAGTCGCAGCAGATGGAGTGTTGGAGGATGAGTGGCGGTGGCGCTTGGGGTGGCGGTCTTCCTATGATCTCTACGTTGATCCACGCGATGGTATTTTGAAACGCTGTCGTACTGACAAAGTCTATCGTCGCGAAGCACAACAGCGTCATCAGCAACGCCTCGCACGGCAAGCCGAGGCGGAACAAATCGTACTTGGGCCACTGCGTGAACTCCACCGCATCGATGGCGTCTGGTATGAAATCGGGTTTGCTCGCTTGTCTTCTGATGTGTTCTCGTCAGAGAGAACAATGGGCCACACCAGCCAACGATGCGGAGTGTACGATGTGCTGCGCCGCGAGGTCATCACGAGTGGTGAGCGCTATGCGGTCGCCAAACGCCAACTGACAACCCAGGAACTTCGCCAGTACGGCGTACGGAATCTTCTGAACTGAGCAGAGGATGCCTCTCGTTAGACCTTTCCTGAGGTGCGATGACATCGTCACGAATACCCAATGAGTGAGGCATCGTCAGATGCGCTACATGGGGGACCTGCCTGTCTGGGATGCTTGATTGTGTAGTGGTGCTAAGCGCGGCGCATGTGAAGCTATCAATACGGGACCGAGAGGTGGAAGGATGAAGAGGATCAGCAACATCTATGAGCTGATGGAGTTACCGCAAATGGTCACGGACGGATTTATCTCCGTCCGGCAACACCCCACGGCACCACTGCGGATCTACAACTACACCGCTAAAGCGCAGTATGAAAACGTCTGGAATGCTGCCACCCTCACCTGCCGAGGACTCATTGCTGATGAGACGGGCGAGGTCGTCGCGCGCCCATTCAGCAAATTCTTCAACCTCGAACAAGTGGAGCAGCTGCCGAACGAACCGTTTGAGGTCTACGAGAAACTCGATGGTTCGCTGGGTATCCTCTACTGGATCGATGATGAGCCGTACATTGCGACGCGGGGAAGCTTCGAGAGCACCCAAGCGCATATTGCTACACAGCTGTTGCAGAGCTACGACCTCTCGGGCCTTGATCGACGGTTCACCTATCTCTTTGAGATCATTTATCCAGAAAACCGTATCGTGGTGGACTACGGCGAGCGGCGCGAGTTGGTGCTGCTGGCGATTATCGACACTACGACGGGAGACGAACATCCCGTGCAGGATATCGGTTTCCCGGTCGCCACGAAACATGACGGGATCACCGACGTGGCCTCGCTGCGGACCTTAGACTGGGAAAATCGCGAAGGCGTCGTGGTCCGCTTCGCTAGTGGCCTGCGCGTTAAAGCGAAATGCACGGAATACGTCCGGTTACATCGCTTGCTCACCGGGGTCACGGAGAAGATGATCCTGGAGGAGTATCTGATGACCGGTGCGGATATGACGAGCTTATTGGAGCGCGTCCCAGATGAGTTCAACGTTTGGTTGCAACAAACCGTGACGAACTTTCGTGCACAGTACGACACGATTGAACAGGCCGCGCAGCAGATTTTCGAAACGACTGAGGCAACAACGCGCAAGGAATATGCTGCCTTGTTTACCAAGACACCGTACAGCGCGATCTTGTTCCGCATGCTCGATCGGCGGGAGTACACGCAACTGATTTGGAAGCAGATCTCTGCAAACGCACGGACGTTCAAAGTTGATAAAGACAGTTGAAAAGCCACGATGCTGAAGGAAAGACGATATGCGATCTCAAACCCTTTCGGCACATGAACGAGACGCGCTGGTACGACGTGCGCTAATCCGCGTCAACCCAGCGTACTTCTCCTGGCCTCTAGAAGAACAAGAACGCTATCGCGTCAGCATGCCCGACGAGGATCGCTTTCGCCTCAAACAGGTTTTGCTGAAGAGCCTGTTCGACATCGAGGCGCAGACACCAGAGGAGCTAGAGACAGCGTGTGCGACCTTCACAGACCTTCAGTATCTGCAATTCAACAGCACGCTCGTGCTCGCCCAGGGGATTGGTGACGATTGTTTTTACCTCAACGAATTCTTGGGCGACCGGACCATGCTCGATTTCCCAACTCTGTATGACTACGACTATGCCGACCACTGCTACCAAGAGCAAGCCCGCAAAGAGGAAGACCCCACATATGTGAGCAAACCGTATCGTGGGCGACTCTATCTCAGCTGGGCGCGGCTGTTGATCGATGGGACCTTCTACTATGTCACAATGTCCACAGCAGCGGGGTCTCTGTACAGTGCAATTGACGAGTTCGGCGATGAAGTCATGGAAGAATTGATCCCCCATCGCTACGTGGACGGCAAGCACCATGGCAAACGCGAAGGCCACGGCTTCCGCTGGGACCTGCGTCTTGATGCGGACGGCAAGGAAGCCCATTTCGAGGAATTACGAGAGCGGTACTGGCAGTATACGCTCACCCGTTACGAGGTGCTCCAAGAGGAGTTTGACACGGCTGCGGCAACTACGATTTATTTCCACGATAAGAGTCAGGGACATGATCCACAGATGAACATTACCTTTAGTGACAAGACTGCGCTCCAGGCGGTACGCTTGCGACATTTTCTGCGAGACTGTCGCAGCAAAATCGGTGATCCGCAGGAACTGGCGCGATGGGTAGACCAAGAACGGCAGGCCGCCCGCAGCTACCTGGAGCAAACGTATCACGACGTTGTGGCGCATTTCGACCCAAAGGTGGTCCGCTTGCGCAAGAAGCGCAAGATTCTCTTGAGCGATCGGGCGGCGGAGGATCTCTTGTAAGGTACCCGTGTCACAGAAAGGCGCTAAACAGGGAGTGACGATCTTTCGTAATGCAGTGTGTTACGTCTCTTTTCCACGCACAGACGAGGTCACTCAATGCGCAGGACCTTACCACGTCCCGATGTTGGCGATGCAGTGGAGCGTAGTGTTGGACGCATGTTTTATGTCCCTTCTAACTAGCGAACTGCAACTGCCCAGTTCCACATGAAGTGCGAACTCGCGTTACGCTGCTGGGTCAGGTGCGTTAATTCAGCGATCGCGGTTTCGATTTGCTCCTGAGTACACAACCCTGCCTTCACCAGTTCGTGTCGAGCACTCTCGATATTTCCGATCAGGTTCTGCATCCAGCCGTCGAATCCCACCGACCCATACCAATGCACTTCAGGTTGTACCGACAACTCAATTTGCGTAAACCCCGCTTGGCGAAAGAGCCGATACAAGCGACGACCAATCAATCCATCCCCGCCGAGCGTGCGTTGGTGCTGCTGAAACGCCAGCCACACTGCCTCGAAAACGGGACACGGGGGATCTAAGCGGAGTAAGCTGATGTCATTTTCACAGACGGCGACCCGGCCACCGAGTCGTGTGACGCGTCGCATTTCACTGAGAACCCGCTCGGGAGCCGCGACATGCTCAAGCACATATCGTGCATACACTACGTCAAAGCTCTCGTCAGCGAACGCCAGTTGATAGGCGTCACCCTGATCATCGCCCTCGTGATCGCGGGGGCCCATCTCCTCGCCTTCTTCTTCGTCGCCATTCCTGCGGGCCTGATCGCGCTGTCGCTCAGCGTGTGGCTCGTGCGCGGTCTGTTTCCGCTGCGCCCGGCCTTTCACGCGGGCGTCGTCTGGCCCCTGCTCCGCGAAACGCTCGTCGTCGGGGTCGCCGTCGCCCTGAACA
>Ga0209069_10002085_pt1 | contig 10272 bp, 8 predicted proteins | sample Str013_2_FD_187202 | JGI IMG/M metagenome (GOLD analysis project Ga0209069, IMG submission 187202) | Freshwater sediment microbial communities in response to fracking from Pennsylvania, USA - Straight Creek_MetaG_SC_2013 (SPAdes) (version 2) | ecosystem: Environmental > Aquatic > Freshwater >...
ATCCTTCATCTCGCCGCAACCCTCATGGAGCGCCAACTTGACCAGCCAGCGGGACACCTTCTCCAGCGCGCGATTGAAGCGCGCGGCATCCGAGTCATCACCAAAGCGAATACCAAAGCGATCCTCGGCGAAAAGAAAGTCGAGGCAGTCCTCTTGGAAGACGGGACGCGCCTTGTGGCCGACCTCGTCGTCATGGCTGTCGGCATCAAGCCCAATGCACAGATCGCCAAGGACGCTGGGCTTGAGGTCGGGCGCGGCATCAAAGTCGATGCGACCATGCATACGAGCGACCAGGACATTTTTGCGGTTGGCGAATGCGCCGAGGCGGAAGGCCAGGTCTTCGGGCTCGTCGCACCGCTCTATGAGATGGCCGGCGTGATCGCGGCGCAGCTCGCCGGCGATGCATCGGCCAAGTTCGCAGCCAGTGCCACGGCCACGCGGCTGAAGGTTACCGGCATCAACCTGTTCTCGGCCGGCGATTTCGCCGATGGCAAGGACCGTGAGGAGATCGTGCTGCGCGATGCCTCACGGGGAGTCTACAAGCGGCTGAACATCAAGGACAATCGCATCATCGGCACGGTGATGTATGGCGACACCTCGGACGGTGCCTGGTTCTTCGACCATGTGCGCAAGGGCACTGACATTTCGGCCTTGCGCGAGACGCTGATCTTCGGCCCCAGTTTCGCCGGAGGGGTGCCGCTGGACCCTATGGCGGCCGTTGCAGCCTTGCCGGATGAGGCGGAGATCTGCGGCTGCAACGGCGTGTGCAAATCAAAAATAACAGGTGCGATTGCTGGCCTGAGGCTGACATCGCTGGACGATGTGCGCGCGCACACCAAAGCGTCGGCGTCTTGCGGGTCCTGTACCGGGCTGGTCGAGCAACTGCTCAAGGTGACGCTGGGCGACAGCTACAATCCCGCCGCCGTCGCGCCGATGTGCCCCTGTACAACGCTCGGCCACGATGACGTGCGCAGGCTGATCGTTGCGCAAAAGCTCAAGACCATCCCCGACGTGATGCAGGCTCTGGAGTGGACAACCTCCAGCGGCTGCGAGAAATGTCGGCCGGCGTTGAATTTCTATCTGCTGGCGACCTGGCCGGGCGAATACAAGGACGACAGCCAGTCCCGCTTCATCAACGAGCGCGTGCACGCCAACATCCAGAAGGATGGGACGTATTCGGTCGTTCCGCGCATGTGGGGCGGCATGACGAGCGCCAAGGAGTTGCGCGCCATCGCCGATGTGGTGGATAAGTACCAGATTCCCGCCGTGAAGTGCACCGGCGGACAGCGCGTCGACATGCTGGGCGTGAAAAAGGACGATCTGCCCGCCGTCTGGGCCGATCTCAACGCCGCCGGCATGATCTCAGGTCATGCCTACGCCAAGGGCCTGCGCACGGTGAAAACCTGCGTGGGGACGGATTGGTGCCGTTTCGGCACGCAGGATTCCACCGGCCTTGGCATCAAGCTGGAGAAATTCCTGTGGGGGTCCTGGACGCCGGCCAAGCTGAAGATGGCCGTTTCAGGCTGCCCGCGCAATTGCGCCGAAGCAACCTGCAAGGATATCGGCGTCATCTGCGTGGACTCGGGCTACGACATCAATTTTGCGGGCGCCGCCGGACTCGATATCAAGGGGGCGGAACCGCTGGGGCATGTCGCCACCGAGGACGAGTGCATCGAGGCGATCGCCGCGCTGACGCAGCTCTACCGTGAGCAGGGGCGCTATCTCGAACGCATCTACAAATGGGCCAAGCGCGTCGGCCTTGATACCATCCGTAAGCAGATCATGACGGATGTGCCGCGCCGCAAGGCTCTCTACGCGCGCTTCGTGCTGTCGCAGCAGTTCGCGCAAACTGATCCGTGGGCAGCGCGCGTCGCCGGCAAGGAGGCGCACGAGTTCAAGCTGATGGCGGATTTGACCTTCAAGGCGGCGGCCGAATGAGCAAGCGTTTGATCGAAACCTCGAAATCGGAGCGCTGGGTCGACATTGGCCCGCTCGACGCCGTACCGCTGCAGGGCGCGCGCGTGGTCCGCACGGCCGCTGGCTGCATCGCCGTCTTCCGCACTGCGGACGGCGAGGCCTTCGCCATCGATGACCGCTGCCCGCACAAGGGTGGGCCGCTGTCACAGGGCATCGTTCACGGAAAATCCGTAACCTGCCCGCTGCACAGTATGGTGGTCAGCCTGGAGACTGGCGAGGCGCAAGGCGCCGACACGGGGGCGGTGGCCACCGTGCCATTGCGCATCGAAGCGGGGCGCATCCTGCTGGACGCCGCCAAATTGCCCGTCAAGAGCGCCGCATGACGGCCGCGACGGTCCGGACGACCTGCCCCTATTGCGGCGTCGGCTGCGGCATCAAGGCGAGCCTTGCGCCGGACGGGGCTGTGACGATCGAAGGCGATGCGGAGCATCCCGCCAACTACGGCCGGCTGTGCTCCAAGGGCGCTGCGCTTGGAGAAACGCTATCGCTGGATGACCGGCTGCTGCATCCGCACATCACCGGCGAGCGCACCAGTTGGGACAAGGCGCTCGATATGGTCGGGACCCACTTGTCCGACACCATAGCCAAGCACGGCCCGGATTCCGTCGCCTTCTACGTCTCGGGGCAGATTCTCACCGAGGACTACTACGTCGCCAACAAATTGATGAAGGGCTTTATTGGCTCGGCCAATATCGACACGAACTCGCGGCTGTGCATGGCCTCGTCGGTTGCCGGACACAAGCGCGCCTTCGGGTCCGACACGGTTCCGGGCACATATGAAGACCTGGAACTGGCCAATCTGGTCGTGCTGGTCGGCTCCAATCTCGCCTGGTGCCATCCGGTCCTCTATCAGCGCCTGCTGGCCGCACGCGCGACACGAGGCACAAAGATCGTCGTCATCGATCCGCGCCGCACGTCCACCTGCGAACATGCCGATCTGCATCTGCCGCTCGCCTCGGGCACGGATGTCGCGCTGTTCAATGGCTTGCTCGCCCATCTTGATGGCGCAGCCAGCCTCGACCACAGCTACATCAAGAAGCACACGAACGGTTTCTTGCCGACCCTGGAAATCGCCGGCAGGTTCTCCCCTCTTGAAGTCGCCCGGATCACAGGGCTCAACCGGCGCGATATTGTCGCCTTCTACCGTTTGTTCGAGACAACGCAACGTACCGTGACGGTCTACAGCCAGGGCGTGAACCAATCGTCCGCCGGCACCGACAAGGTCAATGCGATCGTCAACTGCCACCTCGCCACCGGCCGCATCGGAAAGCCCGGCATGGGGCCGTTTTCGGTGACGGGCCAGCCCAACGCCATGGGCGGGCGCGAGGTGGGTGGCCTCGCCAACATGCTGGCTGCGCATATGGAGCTGGAAAATGCCGATCATCGCCGGATCGTGCGGGAGTTCTGGCAATCGGCGGACGTGGCCAACAAGCCGGGCCTCAAAGCCGTCGATCTGTTTCGCGCCGTCGGCGATGGCCGCGTCAAGGCGCTGTGGATCATGGGAACCAATCCGGTCGACAGCATGCCGCAAGCCGACACGGTGCGTGCGGCGTTGCAGGCGTGTCCGTTCGTGGTGGTCTCCGACATCATCCGTCACACCGACACAACAGCCTATGCGCATGTTCTCCTGCCCGCCACCGCCTGGGGCGAGAAGGACGGCACCGTCACCAACTCCGAGCGGCGCATCTCGCGGCAACGCGCATTTCTCGCGGCGCCAGGCGAGGCTCGCCCTGACTGGTGGCAGATGGCCGAGGTGGCTAAGCGCATGGGCTTTGCCGAAGCCTTCGCCTTCAACGGACCGTCCGAGATTTTCGCCGAGCACGCGCGCTTGTCGGCGGCGGAGAACTCAGGGACGCGCGATTTCGATATCGGTGCTTACGGATCAATAAACCCGGAACGGTACGATGGCCTCGCCCCATTCCAATGGCCGGCGCCGGCGTCGAATGGCTTGCATGGCGGCGCTCGCTTCTTTTCGCACGGCGGCTTTTTCACGCCTGATCGCCGCGCGCGCCTGGTGCCAACGCCCTATCGTGCCGCAGTAACAGCGGCGTCTACGGATTACCCACTGATCCTCAACACCGGACGCATGCGTGACCAGTGGCACACCATGACGCGCACCGGGAAATCGCCACGGCTGATGGCTCAGTTCGGCGAACCGCACATCGAGCTCAGTCCACGAGATGCCGTCGCCTACGGAGTAAAGCCGGCTGAGCTTGCTACGGTATCGACGCTCCATGGCTCGGTGGTAGTTCGTGCGCTGATCACGGACCGGCAGCCACAGGGCGCCCTGTTCCTGCCCATGCATTGGACCGGACAGCTCGCGAGCCACGCGCGCGCAGGAGCTTTGATGGGTGGTGCGCTGGACCCGGTCTCCGGCCAGCCCGAACTCAAGCACGTCCCCGCGAAGATCGCACCCTTTGCAGCGGCCTGGTACGGGTTCGCAGTCGGCACGCACCGGCCAACAACATTGGTGGCGGATTATTGGTCAGTGGCCCGTGCCAAGCACGGTTGGCGTTTGGAACTGGCAGGCGCCAGTCAGCCTGACGATTGGCGGCTAATCCTTCGGGCGCTGGCGGGCGCCGATAGCAATCGGCAAACCGAAGAGATTGCCTACACCGACGCCGCTCGTCGGCAGACTCGCTGGGCAATTTTCGAGGGCGCATACCTGCGGGCCGCCATATTCGCCAGCCCCACTCCTGTGCTTGCGGCCCGTGATCATCTCGCCAGTTTGCTCGATGTCAGGTTCGAGGCACAGCAGCGATACGGGGTCCTCGCGGGGAGATCGCCGACGGGGCAGCTTGATCCCGGCGCCTGCATTTGCGCGTGTTTGGGAGTGGGCCGCAATCAAATCCTCGCTGCCGTCAGAGGTACCCGTCAGGCCAGCATTGAAAGCATCGGTCGGGATACCGGCGCCGGTACCGGTTGCGGTTCTTGCCGCGCAGAAATCGCTAGTCTGGTCGCAACCAGCGGACGGCTCAGCGCTTAGCAGGAACGTACGTCAGCCTAATGGCGTCCTCGCCAATTCGATCGCTGGCTACTAAGCGGAGCGGCGGTCGAGGGGCAACGAAGAATGGTGTGCCGCGCCCAAGCACTACCGGGCGGAAGTAAAGGCGATACTCATCTATCAGACCAAGTTGGGTTAGGCTCCCTGCAAGGTCTGGTCCGCCAACGCTAACTTCGCCAACACGTTCAGCTTTCAGCCTGCGTATCAGTCCCTCAACATCGTTCGCGACAAGTGTGGCGTTAGGTCCGACGGACTTCAAGGATCGAGATGCCACCCACTTCGTTTGGCTCCGCCAAGCAGCCGCGAACTCGCGCTCCTCGGGAGTCCAGTTAGGTTGGTCTTCGTCCCAATAACGCATGATCTCATACAAGCGGCGGCCATACACGCTGCCCGTCAGGCCGCGCACTTGCTCAATCCAGTGACGGAAGAGTTCGCGGCCCGGCGCAAACTCCTGATGGTCGACGTAGCCGTCCAGCGACAGGTTCATCCCGAAAACGAGCTTAGCCATAATCAAAATATATCACAAAGCAGACCAAGTGCAACGAGCCGCTGGCACTCGCTTTGTCGACAGCTTCTGATCCAAACGAGACCATGGCACCAAAGTTCACTCTCCGCGTCGGCTTGGAAATCAGCGGGGCACGGAGAGTGTGTTTGTCACCAGGCCGAAGCCACTATTGGCCGAGGCCGATCTGCTTCATGAAGTCAGCGTTGTCCCAGAACAGCCATTCATGATCCATTGTTCCGTTGGCCCAATGTCCGATGGTCGCCATGCCGATTGCGAAGCGCTTACCGGACGGTGGGATCGACTTGCCGTCGCCGGTCGGCATCGGCTTGGAGAAGGTTCCTGTCATCACGCCTGTGGCCGACGTCCAGCTCCCCGAGCCGAAGCGGATCGGATGCTCCTTGATGGTGATGTCGGGCGCAAACACGAACAGAGCCTTCAAGTCCTCGGTGTGCTTCTCAAGACCCTTGGTCTCATGACCGTCGGGCCAGGTGACGACGATGTCCTTGGAATGACTTTCCTGCAGCCGATCCCACTTCTGGTTCGAGAACACGTCGAAGTCGAGGGTGTCGAATACCTTGAGGTTTCTCTCGACGGCCGGGGCCTGCTCTTCATGCGCGGGCGGTGGGGTCGTCGGAGTCTCTGCCGGGGTCCCGGCCAAAGCGGTAGCGGCCAGAAGGCTGGAGGCGGCAAGGACAATCAGGCTGGTCTTCAGGGACGATGAGATAGGTCGCATGGGAGGAGCTCCTGGTTCAGCGTTGGGATTTTCCGGCGGCCACCAGAGCGGCGCCGTCGGTTCTGATCTATTGCGCTTGTCGGTCGAGAAAAATGGTGCAAAAGGAGATTGATTGTTGCAAAAATCGCAAGAGTATGACCGATGGACATCATCCAGGCTGTTCGGACCTACGTGTCCATCGTCGACACCGGCAGTTTGGTCGCGGCGGCCGACAAGCTCGATACCTCGACGGCAGCCGTCTCGCGGCAGCTCGCTGCGCTCGAGCACCATCTCGGCGTTCGGGTCCTGAACCGAACGACGCGCCGGCTCTCCATGACGGAAACCGGCAAGGACCTGTACAATCGAGCCCAACAGATTCTGGCTGACGTGGCCGAGTTGGAAGCGTCGATCGGCCAAAGCGCCCTCAATCCTGCGGGAACACTCAAGATCAGCGCGCCGCTATCGCTCGGGATCGCCAAATTCTCGCTATGGCTTCCGGGATTTCTGATGCGCTATCCCGACCTGCGACTCGACATCGACTTGAACGACCGGTTGATCGATCTGGCCGGCGAAGGCATCGACGTTGCAATCCGGATTGCACGCCAACCGGCGGCCACCAACGTCATCGCCAGCCGGATCGCGTCGGTACAAATGATCACCTGCGCCGCCCCGGGCTACCTGGATCGCAGGGGACGACCGAAGGTACCGGAGGATCTCGATGGTCACGACACGCTAGCCTATTCATATTTGTCCTCTGGCGACACCTGGGCCTTCACCAGCAAGACTGGCGACACCGCCACTGTCCGCATCCATCCCAGAGTTCATGCCACAAACGGGGACGTGTTGAGCGCGTTGGCCCTGGCCGGGTTTGGCATCATTGCGCAACCCGCCTTCATTGTGGAGAAAGACATTGCGGCCGGTCGCCTCGAGCCCCTGCTTGACGGGTGGACCATGGAAGGCTTCAACCTCTACGCAGTCTATCTCAGCCGGACCTTTCTCTCGGCCAAGGTTCGATTGTTCATCGACCACTTGCGAGAGGTCGTGGCGGGCAAATCGGTCTGACGTAACAGAATGCACTCCATACGCGGATTTGGCCAATACGCGTTGTGCGCCATAGTCGTTGGATCGTACCGTGGGGGTCGCTGGTCCAAAACACCGATTGGGTTGCACGCCGCAACTGAAGCGATCAGGGCACCTGCGGACATACAGCGTCGATCCGTCGAATGTCGTCCGCTCATTGGGGTGCATCTAGCGTCGGTCGTCGATGGCCAAAGTGAATCGCCTGATGCGAACCTGTACCTGTACCCTATTGCTCGGACTCGCCGTTACCGTGATGGCCTTGGCCGGAGTTCATGGCGCGACCGATGCGAACCTTGCCATAGGCTGAGGGGAGAACAGCAACTTGACGATGGTGCGAAGCACCAGGGTCTGTTGCACGAGTATCGCTGGTTCCTTCATCGCCTTCGACATGACGATGCCACCCTCGATCACTGTCGAGACCATATCCGCAAGCTGGTTGATATCGACCGGTTCGTGAGGTGGATATTTGGCCATGATCTCGTCGAATATACCATGGAACCGATTTCGCCATTGTAGCGTGGCCTGCTTACTTATGACCTGAACTTCTTTGTCGAAGAGACGCTCGGCAATGCAGCATGAGGCTACCAGGCAGCCTGGATGGCCATTGGGCATGTCCGAAAAGACCTCGGAGAGGAGTTTGAGGCCAAGCAGGAAGGCCTGCAGCGGGTCGTCCATCAGAGCGTGAGCCCGCCCGAATATATCATCATAGACCTTTTCGTCTTCCACCAGGTAGCGCAGGAGCATGGCTTTCGCCAATTCGTTCTTGTCCTTGAAATGGTAGAAAAAGCCGCTCTTGGTAATGCCCGTTGCGGCGATGATCTCATCGATGGAGGTCGCTCCGAACCCTTTCGCCAGGACGGCGTCTTGCGCCACATCGAGAATGCGTTGTCGCGTCTCTTGGCCCTTGGTCATGATTGCTCCTGTACTGGAGGTACGGTTTTCGCCCGAGTTCACCTCGGAATTGATCGGCAAGGCGCCTGGTTCCACTGTCCAACCATTTGAACTAGCAAAGATTCTTGACGTCGCTTGGTCGGTTGACCGCGAGTCGGCTGGTTTGGCAAGCGCCGCGGCGAGATAATCGCGACAGTTGGCCAGAAGGATTTCGCATCGTCTGGCAGAACCGCTCCGACCGAAAGGATCGTTCCATGGCGATAACAATAGCATCAGCACCAGAGCAGCGCACGACCTCGTCCAGCCAAGCCATAGCGACTTTGATTGCAGCTTGGCTGCGACGGTCGGTTGGATTGAGCGACGCATTTCAACCGAAACCTGGGGAAGCGCAAGCAATTGCAATTCTTCGCGACGTCTCCAGCGCACTCGACCGGCGCGAGTGGGCCGAGCGGTACCTCTGCGGCATGACCAAAGCCGACGTCGCTACTCATGGCATTAACGGCAGGGCGCAGTCATGACCCTCCTATTTTTGTCGTTTCCGTTGTAAGGTCTTCTCACTCGACCCGCAGGCCGAGGCAGTTTCGTCATTTCTCAATGGTGGAGAGTACGATGGCCGACAGGACTGATTGGACGATCAAAGGACGCGAACTGGCCAATTGCAATTGCGACTATGGCTGCCCGTGCCAGTTCATGGCGTTGCCGACCAAGGGCAACTGCCATGCCGTTGTGGGTTATGACATCGAGAGCGGTCAGCACGGCTCGGTTCGCCTTGATGGGCTCAGAGCGGTGGGGATCTATCAGTGGCCAAAGGCTGTCCACCTCGGCAACGGCACGATGCAACTGATTATTGATCAGCATGCAAACGGATCACAACGCGCGGCATTGGAGAGAATCTTTCAAGGCGAGGACACTGACGATATGGCCACGCACTGGTGGGTCTACAGTAAGATGTCTCCCAACAAGCTTCCGACCAAGTTTGCCCCGATCGAAATCGATTTCGACATCGACAAGCGTGTTGGTTTCGTCAAGGTTGCCGGGTCAGTCGATGTCCGCGCTGAACCGATCCGGAATCCGGTGACTGGGGCCGAGCATCGGGCGCGCATCGACCTGCCACACGGATTCGAATACAGGATTGCGGAAGTCGCCAGCGGCACCTCGACGATCGCGGGTGATTTGGCGATGCAGCTTTCTGCCTCACACAGCTACATGGCGCGGCTGTCGTTCAATCAAAACGGTATTGTCGACTGACAGCAATGGACGACGAACCCGACCGCGCAGTCCTGCGAGATCGCGCAGTGCTGCTTGCTGCGCTGACCGCAGTCATTGTCATTTCGTTGCTGAGCACACTTTCGGGCGCGGGCATGAGCATGTCCGCAATCGACATGACACGAATGGGGCGCACACCCGGAGTTCACGCGCTCGGGCTCGGATCGGGCATGTTTACAATGCCGTCCCCGAGTTGGACACTTGCTTATGGCTTTGCCGTACTGGCAATGTGGTGGACGATGATGCTGGCAATGATGCTGCCGTCGGCGACGCCCATGATCCTTCAATACGCCGCGATCAGCAGACTGCGTCGTGATCGGAATTCCATTCGCTTGTCGCCTTATGTATTCGCAATTGGCTATGGGCTCGCTTGGGGAAGCTTTTCGCTGGCAGCTGTGCTGCTGCAATGGCAGCTGAGCGAGGCGCGGTTGTTGTCACCGATGATGCTCACGGCGACACGGTGGCTCGCTGCGGCCCTGCTCATCGGCGCGGGCATCTGGCAGTTCTCGGCGCTCAAGTCGCATTGCTTAGCGTTGTGCCGCTCACCGATCGAATTTCTCGTCCGGCACAGGCATCAAGGGGCACTGCGACTGGGCCTGACTCATGGAGTCTACTGCCTAGGCTGCTGTTGGGCCTTGATGCTGCTGTTGTTCTACGGCGGTGTCATGAACCTCTATTGGATCATCGGTCTTTCAGTACTCGTCCTGACCGAGAAGCTAACGGCCGCTGGGCCGTGGCTCGCGCGCGTGACCGGCGCCGGACTCATTGCTTGGGGGACTGCAATGGCGCTGGCCTTGGTGTGAGAGGAACGACTTGCAGCATTTGGGCTCGCCGCCG
>Ga0209069_10002086_pt1 | contig 10265 bp, 11 predicted proteins | sample Str013_2_FD_187202 | JGI IMG/M metagenome (GOLD analysis project Ga0209069, IMG submission 187202) | Freshwater sediment microbial communities in response to fracking from Pennsylvania, USA - Straight Creek_MetaG_SC_2013 (SPAdes) (version 2) | ecosystem: Environmental > Aquatic > Freshwater >...
GTGAAAGCCGGCGAACGGGTGCTGATCCTCGGCGCCAGCGGCGGCGTCGGCACCGGCTGCGTCATTTTGGCGAAGCTGCTCGGCGCGCACGTCATCGCCTGCACCAGCGGAGCGGAGAAAGCGCGGGCGCTGCGCGAGCTCGGGGCCGACGAGGTGATCAATTACCGCGAGGTCGATTTCTCCAAATGGGCGATCGAGAAATACGGCAAGCCGCAGCGCCGGTCCTACGAGGGCGGCGTCGACGTGGTGATCAATTTCACCGGCGGCGATACCTGGGTGCCGTCGCTGCGCTGCCTCAAGCGCGGCGGCAAGCTCCTGGTGTGCGGGGCGACCGCCGGCCACGACCCCAAGGAGGATCTGCGCTACGTGTGGAGCTTCGAGCTCAAGATCATCGGCTCCAACAGCTTCTATGACGACGACCTCAGGGGCCTCATGAGCCTCATCGCGGAGCGCAAGATCAAGCCGGTGATCGACAAGGTGCTCCCGCTCGATGAGGCCAAGGAAGGCTTGCGCCTGATCCAGGACCGCGAGGTGATCGGGAAGGTGGTGGTCACGCCGTGATCGATGCCACCAACCGTCATGGCGATGCTCGTCGCGGCCATCCACGCCTTTCTTTGCGAAGTAGCAAGACGTGGGTGGCCGGAACAAGTCCGGCCATGACTCCGAGAGTCCGTCAGGAGCAGGAGCAAGGCCGATGAACGAAGAACTCACCGTCGAGCGCGTGCAGGAATTGATCAGCCGAGCGCCCTATCATCAATGGCTCGGGCTCAAGGTCGTGGCCGTGCATGAGGACGGCATCGAGCTCACCGCCGCCTGGCGCGAGGAATGGGTGGTCAATCCGGAGCGGCGCTACACCCACGGCGGCGTGCTGGCGGCCTTGATCGATCTCGCCGCCGATTGGGCGATGGTGCGAAGGACCGGCCGCGGCGTGCCGACTATCGATCTGCGGATCGATTACCATGCGGCCGCCATGCCGGGCGATCTGACAGCGCGCGGCAAGGTGATCCGCTTCGGCGGCCAGTTCTCGACCGCGGAGGCGCAGGTGCTCGATGCCGGCGGCAAGCTCCTGGCGAGCGGCCGCGGCACTTATTTCACGGCGCCGCCGAAAAGCTGAAACGTTGGGCTGAACCCGCGCGATGGCGAGCTTCCAAAACCTCGGCGACCTGATCGGGCGGGACCGCGACCTCGCCAAGATCGCGATCATCGACCTCGGCGGCGAAACAGGGCCGCGCGAGATCAGCTATGCGCGGCTCGACGCGATGGCGAACGGCGTCGCCCGCGGCCTGCTTGCGCACGGCCTCAAGCGCGGGGAGCGGGTCGCCATCCTGTCCGCCAATCGGGCGGAATATCTCGCCGCCTATTATGGGATCATGCGGGCCGGCCTCGTGGCGGTACCGATCAACTTCAAGTTTCCGCGCCAGACGATCCATTTCATCATCGAGGATTGCGGTGCCAAGCTCATCTTTTGCGATTCCGCACGCCGGGCGGACTGTCCGGCCGAGCTTCCCTGTGTGTGCTTCGGCGCGCAAGGGCCCGCGAGCTTCGACGCCTTGCTCGACCCGTTTCTGGACCTGGGGCCGTTCGACGCCACCGTGCCGGCCGCCGACGAGCCGGCAATGCTGCTCTACACCTCCGGCTCGACCGGAATCCCCAAGGGCGTGGTCCTCTCCCATCAAAGTCATATCTGGGTGGTGGAGACGCGGCTCGGGGCTGAGGACCTGTCGCGTCACCGCTATCTCATCGCGGCGCCGCTCTACCACATGAATGCGCTCGCGCTCAGCAAGCTCGCCTGCGCGGCCCATGCCACCATCGTGCTGCTGCCGCAATTCACGGCGCGTGCCTATATCGAGGCGACGCAACGCTACGGCTGCACCTGGCTCACCGCGGTGCCGCCGATGATCGCCATGATCCTGCGCGAACGGGAGTTGCTCGAGCGCAGCGACCTCTCTGGCGTCGAATTCATCCGCATGGGCTCGGCACCCGTGAGCCAGAGCCTCATGGCGGCCATCCGCCACGCTCTGCCGCAGGCTTCGGTGACCAATGCGTATGGAACCACCGAGGCCGGGCCGGTGGTATTCGGCCCCCATCCGCAACGCATTCCACAGCCGGAGCTTTCGGTCGGATATCCGCATCGACACGTGCAGCTGCGGCTGGTGGACGGCGCCAACCGCGATGCAGATCAAGGCGTGCTCGAGATGAAATGCCCCGCCGTGATGCTGGGTTATCACAACCGGCCGGATGTCCCCTCCCCGCTCACCCCGGATGGCTATTACGTGACCGGCGACGTGTTCCGGCGCGATCGCCAAGGTTTTTATTATTTCGTCGGTCGCACAGACGACATGTTCGTATCCGGCGGCGAGAACATCTATCCGACCGACATCGAGCGCATGCTGGAGCGCCATCCCGACATCGCCCAGGCCTGCGTGGTGCCGATCGAGGACGCCATCAAGGGACAAAAGCCGGTGGCCTTCGTGGTGGCGAAGCCGGGCCGCCAGCCGGGCGAGGACGACATCAAGCGCTTTGCGCTCGCGAACGCGCCCGCCTACCAGCACCCGCGCTTCGTCTGGTTCATGGGCGAACTGCCGCTCGCCTCGACCAACAAGGTCGACCGCCACGCCTTGCATGCGCTGGCCGAAGAGCGCGTCGGGGGTCGGCCGTGAGACCGCGTCATGGCTGAAGGCAGCCAGGCGGATCGTCAGCTCCCGCTGGGCGAGGAAATCTTCCTCGATCATGTCGGCCATTTCGTGCGCGATCCACAAGCCGCGAGCCGGGCGCTGGCGCGGGCAGGCTTCGCCCCGACTCCCATGTCGGTCCAGACCCAGCCGGATCCCGCCGGCGCGCCCCGCCTCACCGGCACCGGCAATGTCACCGCCATGCTCACGCGCGGCTATGTGGAGGTGCTGTTCAAGACCGCGGATACGCCGCTCGGCCATGAGGTCGACGCCGCCATGGCGCGGCACACGGGCATTCATCTGGTGGCCTTTGCGGTGGCGGATGCGGCGGGCGCCCATCAGCGCCTGCGCGAGAGCGGCTTTCGGGTGCGTCCGCTGGTCGACATGCAGCGCCCGGTCGACACGGTCGAAAAGCTCGGAACCGCAGCCTTTACGGTCGCCCGTCTGGAGCCGGGCGAGATGCCGGAGGGTCGCATCCAGCTTCTCACCCATCGGACCGAGCACATGGTGTGGCAGCCGCGCTGGCTCTCCCATCCAAACGGCGCAATTGGACTGACGAGCGTCGTGATTGCGGTCAGCGATCTCAACGAGGCGGGGCAACGCTTCGAGCGTCTCACCAGCCGCCGCGCACGAGCATCCTCCCTGGCTCAGTCCTTCGATCTCGATCGCGGGAGCGTGGATCTGGTGACGGCCTCGACGTTCGCCCTCATGTGTCCGCGGATCCCGATCCCTTCGTTGCCCTTCATCGGCGCCTACGGAATAAAGGTCGGCTCGCTGGAGGTCGCGGAACGTGTCTTGAAGCAGGGCGGGCTCGCGACGCACCGGCTCGGCAGCGGATGCTTGGTCGCCGCCTTTCCGAAGGAGCTTGGGCTCGGGGCCTGGCTTTTCAGTGATTTCAGCGACGCCGGCGCCGATCCGCAATGATGGCGCGCGCTGCATTGTGGCCGGGCGCCCCGGTGACCCCACCGCCCGGATGAGCACCCGCGCCGCAGTGATAGATACCCTCGAGCGGCCCCCGATAGTCGGCATAGCCAAGCGCCGGCCGCGCCCAGAACAGCTGATCGAGCGACAAGGCCCCATGGAAGATGTCGCCCCCGGTCAGGCCGAAGACCTGCTCCAGGTCCAAGGGGCTGAGCGCCGCGCGGCCGATGACGCTCGCCTTGAAGCCGGGCGCATAGCGCTCCACCGTATCGATCATCAAATCCGCGACCTCCTCGCGGCGATCGTTCCAGGAGCGCCCATCGGGCAATTGCGGCGCCACATGCTGGCAGAACAGGCTCGCCACGTGGGCGCCCGGCGGCGCCAACGTATCGTCCAAGGTCGAGGGGATGAGCATTTCGATGATCGGCTCGCGGCTCACCCCGTGCAAGCGGGCGTCGCAATAGGCGCGATCCATATAGGCGAGGCTGGGTGCCAGGATGATCCCGGCGGTGTGATGGTCGGCCGGCGCGCTGCCGGGCAGCGCCGTGAAGCTCGGGAGCTTCGCGAGGGCGACATTCATCCGGAATGTGCCGGAACCGCAGCGCCATTGGCGCATGCGCTGCAGAAAGGCCGGGTCGAGCGCCGCGCCCGGGACCATCTCGGTGTAAAGGAGCTTCGGGTTCACATTGGCGGCGACCGCCCCGGCGCGAATGACCCGCCCGTCCGCCAGCACGACGCCGCTGGCCCGGCCCTTCTCGACCAAAACCTCCCGGACCGGCGCGTCGGTCTCGATCTCCACGCCGTGGCCGCCCGCCGCCCGCGCCATGGCCTGGGTGATCGCACCCATTCCCCCGACCGCATGGCCCCAGGTCCGTTTCTTGCCATTCACCTCGCCGAAGGCATGATGCAGCAACACATAGGCGGTCCCGGGCGTGTAGGGACTGGCATAGTTTCCCACGATGGAGTCGAAGCCGAACCAGGCCTTGACCAGGTCGCCTTCGAACCAGCCGTCGAGATAGTCGGCGGCCGATTTTGTGAACAGATCGAGGAGCGTGCGCAGATTTTCCGTGGAAAGGCCGCGAAGCCGGTTGCCCAAGCGCCCGGCTTTCAATATTTCACCCAGAGATTTGAGATTGAAGCCGCGGGTCAGATTCGGCGGCGCCTGCAGGACCAGCTCGCGCAGCAGGTCGGCGTTGGCGTCGAGCTCTCGGCAGAAGGCACCATATCGGGCAGCGTCGGCTTGACTGAACTTGGCGATGCTGCGTTCGGTTTGCCCTTCGGCAGCGAGAAGGTACCGGCCATCCGGCGTGGGGAGGAAGTTCTGCGCGCGACGCTCGACAATCTTCAGTCCATGATCGAAGAGGCGAAGATCCGCGATGATCTTGGGATTGAGCAGGCTGACCGTGTAGGCGGCGACCGAGTTGCGAAAGCCGGGGCAGAATTCCTCGGTTACTGCCGCTCCGCCCACCACGGCTCGGCGCTCGACCACCTTGACGCGGAGCCCGGCCATGCCGAGATAGGCGGCGCACGTGAGCCCGTTGTGGCCCGCCCCAATGATGACGACATCGTAGGTCTGCATCGAAGCCGTCATCTCCCACGCCCGACCCGCGGATCGCTCATCACTATGGACATATCCTAATCCCATGGCTGCGCAACTGTCACGGCCGGCTCGCACGCGCATCGGTCGATCCTTGGCGGGGCTCGGCATGTTCGCCTGCGCGCCGATCAAGAAGGGCCAGTTCATCGCGCGCTACAGCGGCCGCAAGATCGACACCGACAAGGCCGACGAGCTCAACAACAAATACCTGTTCGAGATCAACACGCGCTGGACCATCGACGGCGCCACGCGAAAAAACGTGGCGCGCTACATCAACCATTCCTGCCGACCGAACGCGGAGCCCTATTTCGTCAAGCACGTGATCAAGATCCGGGCGATCAAGAACATCAAGCCCGACGAGGAGATCACGTACAATTACGGCCGCGGCTACTTCGACTGCTTCATCAAAGCGGTGGGCTGCAAGTGCATTGCCTGCCGGAAGAAGAAGGCCAAGGAGCGCGCGGAGAGACGCAAGAGCCTGGCGCGAAGAAGGAAGCGCGCAGCGGGAAGACAGAAGTGACGATTCGACCCTCGCTTCGTTTCACGCCATCCACAGGAACATTCTGCGACCCAGCAGGCCGCCGATCCCGGTGATCAAGGCCGCGGTTCCGAGATTCCATACCAGGATCATCACGGTCGCGTCGAGATCGTGGTCAAGCGAAAGCGCAAACGACGTCAAGGCGGCGACCGCCAAGGCGCCCGTCAGAGTGACGGCCTTCGCCCGCAACAGCACCGCATAACGCAACATCACCAGCATGGCGAGCGACAGCGGCGCGCTCGTGAGCAGCAGGGTCGCAAAGCAGCGCACCGTCTCGCCCAGGCGAATCCCCGACGGGTCCATGCTCACCCAGTCGGTCAAGCAGCCATAGCCGACGGTCGACAGCCAGGTGGCGAGCGCAGGCGCCGGAAGCAGCATCCACCACGGCGAGCGGTCCGGAAGGCTGATGATGAACGCGGCAATCGCGGCCAGAATGCCGGTTGCGAGTGCAGCCGTCAGGCTCACGAGGAACACGGGCTGACGCAAGTGCTCAGCCAAATCCGCGCGCACGCCATGCACGGCCGCGAGCAGCGCCAGAACGATCGCGGCGAAGCCGAGCCATAGGCCGGCACGCACGAGCGGGGCCCGCAGCCGCCGAACCGCCGGCGCACGCTCGACCAAAGCATCGATGAGCTGCGGGGTCGTGGTCATGGCTTTTCGCCCGGCGGTCGCAGCAACTTGCGCAAATTCGCGATCGCGCGGTGCGTCGCAACCTTGAGCGCGGCCACCGATCGCCCGCTCGTGTGTGCTGCTTCCTTCAACGACATCTCCTTGAGCTTGAGCAGCTTGATGGCCTGCCGCTGGTCGGGCGGAAGGTTCTCGATGGCTTCGTGCAACGCCGCCTCGTTGGGCAATGACTCCTCGATGCGTGGCGGGAGGTTCGCCTGACCGCTTGAAAAGGTTACATGCTCGGCCGCGAGCGCGATGTCGCGAACCTTGGCGCGAGTCTGGCGCCGAAGTCGATCGATCATACGCCGATTTGCGATGGCCAGGAGCCACGGGCCGAATGGACGGCCGGGATCATAGGCATGGCGGACGGCGTGGACCGTCAGCAACACGTCCTGCACCGCGTCCTCGACATCGCTCGCATCCTTGAAGCATCGCACCGCGAGCGAGCGCAAATAGGGTGTAATATCCTCCAGCAGTTTGCGGTAGGCGTCGTGGTCGCCGTCTTGGGCGCGCGCCATGTAGCTCGACCAGTCGAGCCGTGTGTCCGAGGCGCGTGCGTCGCCCGCGGCGCCCTGCTCGCCCACGGCACTGTCCGGAAGGGTCGGAGCCACGAGCGTCAACGACGCTTTACGATCACGGGCTGCCACGGAACGCGCCTCTTGCTCGATGAACTACCTCGGATCTCGCCTTGGTGCGAACGCTGCGTCCTCATCCGCACCTCAAATACACCACACGCCGGAACTGTGGTAGAAAACTATTTTCCCGGACACCCGTAACCTTTCGGCCGCGGCCTCGAACTTCCCGCATCAGTCTCGCCCCGAGACCGGTACCAGAGAGGTCGGATCATGAACCATCGTCTGTTTGCTGCTTCCGCATTGACCGCCGCCGTCGGCCTGGCATTGACAATGCAGGCACCCACTGTTCGGGCGCAAGGTGCCAACCCGCCGCAAGTCGTCAAAGACAACATGGCGCGCATGGCTAAGGACAAGCTCGAAAAGTGCTACGGCATCAATGTTGCCGCCAAGAACGACTGCGCCGAGGGAGCGCATTCCTGCGCCGGCCAGGCCACGCAGGCCCGCGATACCAAGTCCTTCGTCCTGCTTCCCGCCGGGGACTGCAGCAAGATTCAGGGTGGCAAGACCACCTCAACGTGATGACAGGACAGCACTTGTCAACGACAGCCGTCGTGGGCGCGAACCCGATTCCGGCGCAAGCCGGGATTGGGCTGCGCTTCCAGCATCATCAGGCCGTCGTCGATTCAAAACCCGACGTCGCCTGGATGGAAGTTCACACCGAAAATTACATGGGCGGCGGCACGCCGCTGCGCTATCTCGATACCGTTCGCCGCGATTACCCGATATCGCTGCACGGTGTCGGGCTTTCGCTCGGCAGCGCTGAAGGCCTCGATCTCACCCATCTCGCGCGAATCCGACAGGTCGCCGAACGGATCGAGCCCGCCTTGATGTCGGAGCACATCGCTTGGAGCGTGGTGGGAGGAACGTATCTCGCCGACCTGTTGCCCCTGCCGATGACCGAGGAGGCGCTGAGCGTCGTCTGCCGGCATGTCGAGCAGACGCAAACCTATTTGAAACGGCGAATCCTGGTTGAAAACCCATCGACCTATTTGACCTTCGCTCACTCGACCATCCCGGAATGGGAATTCATCACGGCGGTCGCCGAACGCACGGGCTGCGGCATCCTGTGCGACGTCAACAACATCTATGTCAGCGCCCACAATCACGGCTGGGACGCTTCGACCTACCTCGCCGCGCTGCCGGGCGCGATGATCGGGGAAATTCATCTCGCCGGCCATTCGGTGCGCCCGCTCGCCGATGGAACCACGCTGCGCATCGACGATCACGGCTCGCGCGTGGCCGCGGAGGTCTGGGCGCTGTACGAGGAGGCGTTGGCCCGCTTCGGTCCGCTCCCGACCTTGATCGAGTGGGACAACCACGTGCCGCCGCTTGACGTGTTGCTCGGCGAGGCGAGGCAGGCCAGCAGCCGGCTCGCCGGCGCGGCCAAGGAGGCTCGCCGTGCCGACGCTGCTTGAGGTGCAGAACGGATTGCGGATGAGCCTCGTCGATCGCGAGGACGGCGAAGCGGCAACGATGCTGGCTCCGCACGTGCCCCCGGATCGCCTCGATATCTACCGCAATACCTTCGTTACCGGCGTGACCAAGGCGCTGCGTCTTTCCTATCCGGCGGTGCATCGCCTGGTCGGAGACGACTTCTTTGCCGCGGCTGCCGAAATCTTCATCGCGCGCAATCCGCCGCGTGCCGCCCACCTTGATCAGTATGGTGCGGAATTCCCCGAATTCCTGGAACAGTTCCCGCCCGCCGCTGCGCTCGCCTATCTGCCCGATGTCGCCCGCCTGGAATGGGCCGTTACCCAGGCCATTCATGCGCTTGACCGCGAGGCACTCGCATTGTCGCAACTCGCGGCGCTCGCGCCGCAGGATCAAGGCCGCGTGAGATTCGCACCGCACCCCTCGATCGGCCTGCTGCGCGTATCCTATCCGGCCGACCTCATCTGGCGAGCTGTGCTGGATTGCGACGATGCCGCGCTTGCGGCGCTCGATCTCCATCCGGCACCGGTCCGTCTGCTGGTGCAGCGGCTTCCCGCCGGCGTCGAGGTGATCCGCTTGGACGAATCCGAATGGCGCTTTGCGGCTGCGCTCTGTGCCGGGCAGCCGCTCCAGGCAGCGCTCGACGAGGCAACCGGCATCGACGCCGCCGCTCTGCTCGCGCGCCATCTCGCAGCCGAGCGTTTCGTGGGATTCACCCTGGCTGGGTCGGGCGAAGCGGGCGAGATGCCGAATGAACTGTCCGGAAAGTGCTCCCCATGACCCAGTCCAACGTGTCAACTTCGTCTCGATCGCGGCTCGCTTTGATCGACCGAACCGTTCGAATGCTCGATAGCGTGCCTTACATGCTGCTTGCGCTTCCGCTGCGGGCCGCCGTCGCCGTGATCTTCTGGAATTCCGCCATGGCGAAGCTCGCCAACTGGGATACGACCATCGCGCTCTTCACCGACGAGTACCAGGTACCGCTGCTGCCGCCGGAGCTTGCTGCCTCCATGGCGGCGGGTATCGAGCTGACGACCCCGATTCTGCTGGTGCTGGGCCTGTTGACCCGCGCCGCCGCGCTCGTGCTGCTCGGCATGACCACGGTGATCGAAGTGTTCGTCTATCCGCAAGCATGGCCGACACATATCCAGTGGGCCGCAATGTTGTTGATCCTGCTGTGCCGTGGGCCGGGCGAATTGTCGATCGACCATTTGTTGCGGCGACGATTTGCCGGCAGGATTGGCTAGGCGACTCACGCGCCGAGCCATTCCAGGCTGTCTTCCTCCTCAAGGCGCTGCAAGCGCTCGAGCGTCCGCTCGGCATTGGCTTGCTTGCGAGTCAGCATCAGGAATTTCTCGCGCATGGCGGCACCATCGAAGGGCCGCGCCGGCGTCCCCATGAAGGCCTCGACCCGGCGGGTGAACTCGCGCCCGTCGGTCGTCGTGATCGTGACCGTGCTCGGCACGTCGCCGTGACCCACATGTCCCGGCTCCGGCCGCACGGTGACGCGCCGGCACAAGGAGCGGATGGCCGGATCGTTGAGCGCATTCTCGCCGAACGAGGCGGGATCGCGCGGATCGCGGTAGAGCGCGAGCGCGACGCAGAATGGGGTCGAGTATTGCGACATCATGACGTCGGTCGGCTCCGGAATATTGTTGACCTCGGCCATCCGCTTCTCGCCCACCACCGTCACCGCCTTGACGTCGTCGCCCCCGATGCCGTGCTCGGCGCGCAGCTCCTGGACCGCCTGCACGGCCCGCTGCGCGGTGATATGGCAGGCATAGCGCTTGAGGCAGATATTC
>Ga0209069_10002088_pt1 | contig 10262 bp, 10 predicted proteins | sample Str013_2_FD_187202 | JGI IMG/M metagenome (GOLD analysis project Ga0209069, IMG submission 187202) | Freshwater sediment microbial communities in response to fracking from Pennsylvania, USA - Straight Creek_MetaG_SC_2013 (SPAdes) (version 2) | ecosystem: Environmental > Aquatic > Freshwater >...
TTCGCGGGGCTGGCCAAGGAGCGGCACCTGCGCGGCCTTCCCCGGGACGGCTTCCTCGACCGGATCACCCACTATCTGGCGGAGGTCAACGCCGTCCATCCGTTCCGGGAGGGCAACGGCCGAACCCAGCGCGCCTTCTGCCACCAGCTCGGCCGCGAGGCGGGGTGGCCACTGGACTGGTCCGGACTGGATCCGGCGGCCAACGAGCAGGCGTCGAGGGCCTCCCTGCTTGGGGACAACGGGCCGCTGCGCCGGCTGCTCGATAGGGTGATCGCCCGCTGAGCGGAGCACCGTTCAGCGGCCGTCCAGCAGCGGCTGGCGCGGGTCCCACGGGTCGCCGCGGCGGCGCCGGGCGATCCCGGACAGCGCCTCCAGCACCACCCGGTTGGCCAGGTACGCGGTGATCTCCGCGTGGTCGTACGGCGGCGACACCTCGACCACGTCCAGCCCCACCACGGGCAGTTCGTAGCAGCAACGTCGTACCGCGTCGAGCAGTTGCCGGGCGGTCAGCCCGCCGGGCTCGGGGGTGCCGGTACCGGGGGCCATGCCCGGGTCCACCACGTCCACGTCGACGGACAGGAACACCCCGTCGCAGTCGTCGGTGGCGGTACCGAACGCCTCGGTCAGGCACTCGTCCAGCCCGCGCGCGACCACCTCGGTCATCTCGTACGAGCGCATCGACCGGGCCGCCATCCAGTCCAATGTGGACGGCTCGGGCCAGTACCCGCGCAGCCCGATCTGCAGGAACCGGTCGCCGCGGACCGCGCCGGACTCGATCAGCCGGCGCATCGGCTGGCCGTGGCCGTACAGCGAGCCGAACGCGATGTCGCCGGTGTCCGCGTGCGCGTCGAAGTGCACCAGCGACACCCGCCCGTACCCGTGCCGCTCGGCGACCCCGGTCGCGTCCGGCAGCGTGACCGTGTGGTCCCCGCCCAGCACGACCGGGATCGCCCCGACCGCGGCGATCGTGGCCACCGCCTGCTGCAACGAGACGATCGAGCGCGGCACGTCACCGGAGTACATCTCCACGTCGCCGGCGTCGTACACGCGCAGGTCCCGCAGCGCGTCCACGCGCAGCGCCAGCGACGGCCGGGACCCGTCGTGGGGCAGGTAGCACGCGGCCCGGATGGCGCCGGGGCCGAACCGGGTACCGGGCCGATGCGAGGTACCGCCGTCGAACGGCGCGCCCAGCACCACCACGTCCGCGTCCGCGTAACTGTCCACATCGGACAGCGTGCACCGGTCCACGCCGAGGAACGTGACGTCGGGCCCGTACATCGGCCCGTACCGGGTCACCGCATGCCCCACGGCGAGCCGTACTCGGTCAGCTTGTCCAGGAACGGCACCGGATCCAGCGCCTCCGGACCGAGCACGCCGGTACCCGACCACACGCCACCGGCGAGCAGCTCCAGCGCGATCACCGGGTTGATCGCGGTCTGCCACACCACCGCCTGGTGCCCGTACTCCTGCATGGACCACGCGTTGTCGACCACGTGGTACAGGTAGGTCTCGCGCGGGGCGCCGTCGGTACCGGCCCCGCGTACCCAGGTACCGGCGCAGGTCTTGCCGCTCATCCGGTCCCCGAGCGTGGCCGGGTCGGGCAGGCAGGCGGCCACCACGTCCCGTGGCGCCACGTCGACCCCGCGCACCCGTACCGGCACCGTCGAGTCCAGGCCGAGCTTGTGCAGGGTACGCAGGACGTCGATGAACTCCGTACCGAGGCCGTACTTGAACGTGACCCGGCCGGCGTCGACCCAGCGCGGGATCAGCAGCACCTCCTCGTGCTCCACGTTGACGCACTCGACCGGGCCGATGCCGTCCGGGAAGTCGAACACCTCGGGCTCGCTGAAGGGCTCGGTGGTGTACCAGCCGCGGTCGCGCTGGTACACCACCGGCGGGTTCAGGCACTCCTCGATGGTGGTCCAGATGGAGAAGCTGGGCGCGAAGTCGTACCCGGCCACGACCAGGTTCGCCCCGTCCCGTACCCCGATCTCGTCGATCGTGGAGAACAGGTGGTCCGCGGCGTACCGGGCGAAGACGTCGGACAGGCCGGGCTCGACCCCGATGCCGACCAGGGCCAGCCGGCCCGCGTCGCGCCAGGCCGGCTCGGCGGCGAACTGCTCGTCGCCGAGCTTCACCCCGCACTGCCGGTACGGCCGGTCGGGGTGCGGCCGGGACAGCGACATGGCCATGTCCAGGTAGTCCGCCCCGGCCGCGAGCGCACCGGTGAAGACGGGCAGCACGAACCGGGGGTCCACCGCGTTGAGGACGTGCGTGATGCCCTCGGCCCGGCACAGCGCGGTAACCTGCCCGGCGTCCCCGGCGTCGATGCGGGCCGGGGTGATCCGGTGGTCGGCCACCGCGACGGCCGCGCGCGCGGCGCGCCCCTCGTCGTGGTCGGCGACGACCAGGCGGTCGAAGAAGTCACGGCGGGTGGCGATCGCGGTGGCGGCCGCGCCGACCCCACCGGCCCCCACCAACAGAATCCGCATTGCCATTAAAAGCCCCAATCGCACTAAAGGCCCGTCCATGACTGATTACGCACTCCAGCCAGGCTAGCTCTGCGGAAACCCTTGTCAAGGGACGAACAAACTGCGATAAACGTGGAACACACCCGTCGCTCCGTCCCCCCGGAGGGCAATATGACGATCACAGCTCCATCGGCCACCATCCCGGCCGACTCGGGCGCGCAGAAGGGCCTGAAGATCGGCGCGCTCGGACTGGTGTCCAGCGTGGTGATCGCTATCGCGTCGACCGCGCCGGCGTACAGCCTCACCTCCGCACTCGGCGGCATCGTGGGCGAGGTGGGGCTGCGTGCGCCGGTCATCATCGCGCTGGCGTTCGTCCCGATGCTGTTCATCTCGTACGCCTACCAGGCGCTGAACCGGGTCGACCCGGACTGCGGCACCAGCTTCACCTGGGTCGCCCGGGCCTTCGGCCGGGCCGGGCGCCGTACCGGCTGGATGACCGGCTGGGTGATCGTCGTCGCGGACATCATCGTCATGGCGAACCTGGCCGAGATCGCCGGCAGCTACACCTTCCAGTTGGTCGGGGCGGACTCGCTGGCCGCGAGTACCGGCTGGACCACGCTGGTCGGCTGCCTGTGGATCATGCTGATGACACTGATCGCCTGGATCGGCATCGAGCTGTCCGCGCGTACCCAGGTGGTCCTGCTGAGCCTGGAACTGGTGGTCCTGGCGATCCTCGCGGTCACCGCGCTGATCAAGGTGTACTCCGGGCATGCCGGCGCCCAGGCCATCCACCCGTCGCTGAGCTGGTTCAACCCGTTCGGCGGCGGCCTGAACATGACCGCCGTCTCCGGCGGCTTCCTGGCCGCGGTGTTCATCTACTGGGGCTGGGACTCGGCCGTGGCGGCCAACGAGGAGACCCGGGACAAGGCCGTCACTCCGGGTCGGGCCGCGGTGCTGTCCACCGTGGTCCTGGTCGCCACCTACCTGGTGGTGGCGGTGGCCGCGCAGGCGTACGCCGGGGTCGGCTCCGACGGCATCGGGTTGACCAGCGACGCGGCCGGTACCGACGCGCTGTCCGGCATCGGCCAGGCGGCGCTGGGTACGTTCGGGTTCAAGGCGCTGGTACTGGCGATCCTGTCCTCCTCGGCCGCCTCGGCCCAGACGACCATCCTGCCCACCGCGCGGACCACGCTGTCGATGGCGGCGTACCGGGCCCTGCCGAAGATCTTCGGTACCGTGCACCCGCGGTACCAGACGCCCACCTTCTCCACCTGGGCGATGGGCATCATCTCGGTGGCGTTCTTCGCCGCGATGGCCTTCATCAAGTCCGGCGCGCTGCTCAACGACCTGATCCTGGCGATCGGCCTGCAGATCGCGTTCTACTACGGCCTGACCGGCTTCGCCAGCGCCTGGTACTTCCGCCGGGAGCTGTCCCGGGGCGGCCGTACCCTGTGGCTCAAGGGGATCCTGCCGATCCTCGGCGGGCTGATCCTGTTCGCCGCGTTCATCAAGAGCGCGATCGACTTCTGGCACCCGTCCGCCGACGACAGCGACGTGATCATCTGGGGCATGGGCGGCAAGTTCGTCCTGGGCATCGGGGTGATCCTGCTCGGGGTACCGCTGATGATCCTGTGGAACCTGATCGACCGCTCGTACTTCAGCGGCCGCACGATGGCCGACTCGGACGCGATGGTGGCCGGGGCCCGGCTGGCGACCGCTGGAACAGAGGTACGGAATCCGTAAACGGTACTAAGAACATCAACGGAATCGGTTGCCCGTACGGGGAGGGTGGGTAAGAATCCCAATCGTGGGTGAGTCCAACCTCCTCGACGGCACCAACAAGCGGATCATCGAACAACTCCAGCGCGACGGGCGCATGTCCTACGCGGCGCTGGCCAAGGCGGTGGGATTGTCGGAGGCCGCGGTCCGCCAGCGGGTACAGCGGATGCTCGACGCCGAGGTGATGCAGATCGTCGCCGTGACCGATCCGCTGACCCTCGGCTTCACCCGGCAGGTGATGGTCGGGCTCAAGGTCGCCGGCGACATGCGGCACATCGCCGAGCAGCTCGCCAAGATCCCCGAAGTCGACTACGTGGTGATCTGCGCCGGCGCGTACGACCTGCTCGCCGAGCTGGTCTGCACCGACGACCAGCACCTGTTGACCCTGCTCAACGACCAGATCCGGGCGATCTCCGGGGTGCTGGCCACAGAGACGTTCGTCTACCTCAAACTCGCCAAGCAGAACTACGCCTGGGGGACCCGATGACATCCGCAGCCGAGCACGCCGACCTGCCCGGCCAGGCCCGGGACCACCTCTGGATGCACTTCACCCGGCTCTCGGCGTACGCGACGGCACCGGTACCGGTGATCACCCGGGGGCAGGGCGCGTACGTGTACGACTCGCACGGCAAGCGGTACCTCGACGGGCTGGCCGGGCTGTTCGTGGTCCAGGTCGGGCACGGCCGGCAGGAACTGGCCGACGCCGCCGCCAAGCAGGCCGCCGAACTGGCCTTCTTCCCGCTCTGGTCGTACGCCCACCCGGCCGCGATCGAGCTGGCCACCCGGCTGGCCGAGCTGGCCCCCGGCGACCTCAACCGGGTGTTCTTCACCACCGGCGGCTCAGAGGCGGTGGAGTCGGCCTGGAAGCTGGCCCGCGCGTACCACAAGCGCACCGGCAACCCGACCAAGCACAAGGCGATCAGCCGGCACATCGCGTACCACGGCACGTCGATGGGGGCGCTGTCGATCACCGGGCTGCCGGACATCAAGACCGACTTCGAGCCGCTGGTCCCGTCGACGGTACGGGTGCCGAACACCAACTACTACCGCCGCCCGGCCGGCGCCGGGGACACCCCCGAGGAGTTCGGCGTGTGGGCCGCCGACCGGATCGCCGAGGCGATCGAGTTCGAGGGGCCGGACACGGTCGCCTGCGTGTACCTGGAGCCGGTACAGAACTCCGGCGGCTGCTTCCCGCCGCCGCCCGGGTACTTCCAGCGGGTACGGGAGATCTGCGACGCGTACGACGTGCTGCTGGTCTCCGACGAGGTGATCTGCGCGTTCGGCCGGCTCGGCGAGTACTTCGGCGCCCAGCGGTACGGGTACACCCCCGACATCATCACCTGCGCCAAGGGCATGACCTCGGGGTACGTGCCGCTGGGCGCGATGATCGCCAGCGAGCGCCTGGTCCAGCCGTTCCTGCGCGACACCGCGTCGTTCCTGCACGGGGTCACCTTCGGCGGCCACCCGGTCGGCGCCGCGGTCGCCCTGGCCAACCTGGACATCTTCGCCCGCGAGGACCTCAACGCCCACGTACGGGCCAACTCGCCGGTGTTCCGGGGGTACCTGGAGCGGCTGCTCGACCTGCCGATCGTCGGGGACATACGCGGCGACGGGTACTTTTTCGGCATCGAACTGGTCAAGGACAAGGCGACCCGGGAGACGTTCAACGACGAGGAGTCCGAGCGGCTGCTGCGCGGCTTCCTGTCCCGGGCGCTGTTCGAGGCGGGGCTGTACTGTCGCGCGGACGACCGGGGCGACCCGGTGGTGCAGCTCGCCCCGCCGCTGATCTGCGACCAGAGCCACTTCGCCGAGATGGAGCAGATCCTGCGCGCGGTGCTCACCGAGGCCTGGCAACGGCTGTAGCGCATGCCCGGGTACCGGGACCTCTCCTACTGGATGTCCACAGTGGACCCACCGGCGGTACCGGGGCCGGCGCTGCCCGGCGATCTGGACGTCGACGTGGTCGTGGTCGGCGGCGGGTACACCGGGCTGTGGACCGCGTACTACCTGGCCACCACCGCGCCGTCGACCCGGGTCGCGGTGCTGGAGGCGGAGATCTGCGGGTACGGCGCCAGCGGGCGCAACGGCGGCTGGTGCTCGGCGCTGTTCCCGACCTCGCTGCCCCGGCTCGCGGCCCGGTACGGCCACCAGCCGGCGGTGGCGCTGTACCGGGCCATGCAGTCCACAGTGGACGAGGTGGGCCGGGTCGCCGCGGTCGAGGGCATCGACTGCCACTACTGCAAGGGCGGCACGGTCACGCTTGCCCGTACGCCGGTCCAGCTCGACCGGGCCCGGCACGAGGTGGCGGTGGCCCGCCGGTACGGCTTCGGCCCGGCCGACCTGGACCTGCTGGACGCGGCCGGGGCCGCGGCGCGCTGCGGCGCGGCCGGTGTGCTCGGCGGCCTGTACACCCCGCACTGCGCCGCGATCCACCCGGCCCGGCTGGCCCGCGGCCTGGCCGCGGCGGTGGCCCGGCACGGCGTGCGGGTGTACGAGGGCACCCGGGTACGGGCGCTGCGGCCGGGCGCGGTACGCACCGACCACGCCACGGTACGGGCACCGGTGGTGGTACGGGCGACCGAGGCGTACACGCCGGGGCTGCCCGGGTACCGGCGGGTGGTGGTACCGGTCTACTCGTTGATGATCGCCACGGCGCCGCTGGGCCCGGAGTTCTGGGACCGGGCCGGGCTCGCCGGCCGGGAGACGTTCACCGACCTGCGGCACCTGATCGTGTACGGCCAGCGCACCGCGGACGACCGGCTCGCCTTCGGCGGGCGCGGCGCGCCGTACCATTTCGGCTCGGCGGTACGGCCCGGGTACGACCGCGAACCGGCCGTGTTCGCCGCGCTGGCCCGGGCCCTGGCCGAACTGTTCCCGGCGCTGGGCCCCGAGGTACCGGTGGAGTACGCCTGGGGCGGCCCGCTCGGCGTGGCCCGGGACTGGTGCGCCTCGGTCGGGCTGGACCGGGCCACCGGGCTCGGCTGGGCCGGCGGGTACGTCGGGGACGGCGTCGGTACGGCCAACCTCGCCGGGCGTACCCTCGCCGACCTGATCCTGGGCCGGGACACCGGGCTGACCCGGCTGCCCTGGGTGGGGCACCGCTCGCCGGGCTGGGAGCCGGAACCGCTGCGCTGGCTGGGACTGGCGGCCGGGCTGCGGGTGATGGCCGGCGCGGACGCCCGGGAGGCGCGCACGGGCCGGCCGGACCGGTGGGCGGGCGCGTTCGGGCGGCTGCTGGGCCGGTGACACCGGCGCCGGTGACCCCGGCGTCAGTACCCGCGGCAGTTCAGCGCGACGGCGGGATGACCCGCAGGTGGCCACGCCGGCCGAGCTGGGTGGCCCCGCTGCGCGGCTCCTCGGCCGGGGACGGCCGGGCCGCCTCGCGTACCGCCTCGGCCAGCGCGACCAGATCGTCGCTGGTCGGCGGCGGCGCCTCGAACTCGCCGTCGTGGCGGACCAGGTCCCAGCCCCGGGGCGCGGTCAGGCTGCGGGCGTGCGGTTCGCAGAGATCGTACGTGTGCGGCTCGGCGAAGGCGGCCAGCGGACCCACCACGGCGGTGGAATCGGAATAGACATAGGTCAGCGTTGCGACCGCCGGCTTGGGGCAGCCGTTGCGTGAACAACGCCTGGGTGACCTCACGGCGGCACGCTACCCTTCCCGCCACCCCGGTACCGCGTCGTAGCCGCGCGACACGCCGGGGTGCGATCTCGTCCCGCCCGCCGGGGGTTCGGTGGCCGGGATACCCTGTGCAGGTGAGAATCCCATGACCGGGTACGCCGGACGCGGCGAGGGCACGGCCCGGGTGCGGCCGTCGTGACCGGCCCGACCCGCGGCGGGCGGCGCGGTCGCGGGGGCCGCCGGCCGGGCCGGGACCGGCACGGGCGCGGCATCCGGGGCCGGCTGGTACCGGCGAACCTGCCCATGTCCCGGACCAAGGCGGAGATCTTCGACGACCTGGTCCTGGACACGGTCGAGGCGCTGGAGCGCGACCATGCCAAGGAACTGGCCGGGGTCGAGTTCGCGGTCGAGGACGTACCGCCGGACCTCAACGTGTACGACTCCGACGTGCTGGAGGACGGCGAGGTACCGCTGGCCCGGCTGCTGCCCGGCGGCGCCGGGCGGCAGAACCTGCCGCCCCGGATCGTGCTGTACCGCCGGCCGCTGGAGTTCCGTGCGCTGGACCAGGACGACCTGGCCGACCTGGTCCATGACGTGATCATCGAGCAGGTCGCCAACCTGCTCGGGGTCGATCCGGAAGACCTCGAGTAACCGGCCGGCGTACCCGGTACGGAGGTGCTCCGGTGCGGATCAGGCCGCCCGGCGCTTCAACTTGCGCCGCTCACGCTCGGACAGGCCGCCCCAGATCCCGAAGCGCTCGTCGTGGCCCAGCGCGTACTCCAGGCACTCCGACTTGACCTCGCACCGCGAGCAGATGCGCTTGGCCTCGCGGGTCGAGCCCCCCTTCTCCGGGAAGAACGCCTCGGGGTCCGTTTGCGCGCACAAGGCGCGCTCCTGCCACTCCGGAGCGTTACCGAGTAGATCGGCCGCCTCGATCGGGCCGTCCATGCGTGTGCCTCCTTACCGTGCACCGGCCGCGGCCGGTACTCCCCCCTCACCTCCGGCGGACCTCGCCCCGATCGGCCTGAAGCCCGCCTGAAGTCCGATACGTGGTGTTTTAGCAACCTCGTTCGAACCACCCCGCTGAAATTACACGCGTGTAATGCGTGCGTCGTCAAGCCGAACCTGATAAAAAGGCCCGTTCGGTGACGCACTCTGGATGATCTTGACTACCGTGTCGGACGTGCCGCGGGGACGGTCACGTCCCGCTACCGCCGATTCCCTATCGAGCCACCGGCGGCCGGGGTGACGGTGTCTGCGGCGAGTCGGGCAGGAAACGCGGACAGACCGCCGTCACGCGGCCGGTACCGGGCCGTACACCGTGGTCCGCTGCCGGGCCGGCCGCCCGGCCGCCGCGGCGATCGCGCGCAGCTGCGCGACGGTACGGGCCGAGCCGTGCTCCGAGCCGGCCATCCGGGAGATCGTCTCCTCCATCAGCGTGCCGCCCAGGTCGTTCGCGCCACCGCGCAGGATGGTGGCGGTACCGGCGTCGCCCAGCTTCACCCACGAGCACTGGATGTTGGCGATCCGGCCGTGCAGCAGTACCCGCGCCATCGCGTGTACCGCCCGGCTCTCCCGCCAGCTCGCCCCCGGCCGGGCGATGCCGGCCAGGTAGATCGGCGCGCTGGCGTGCACGAACGGCAGCCCGACGAACTCGGTGAAGCCGCCGGTACGGTCCTGGATGCCGGCCAGTACCCGGAAGTGGCCCAGCCAGTGCCGCGGGTGGTCGACGTGGCCGTACATCATGGTGGCCGAGGAGCGCAGCCCCACCTCGTGCGCCGTGGTCACCACGTCCACCCAGGTCGAGGCCGGCAGCTTGCCCTTGGTCAGCACCCAGCGCACCTCGTCGTCGAGGATCTCCGCCGCGGTACCGGGGATGGTGTCCAGGCCCGCCTCGCGCAGCCGCACCAGCCAGTCCCGCACCGGTACCCCGGCCCGGGCCGCCCCGGTCACCAGCTCCATCGGGGAGTACGCGTGCACGTGCATCTCCGGTACCCGCTGCTTGACCGCCCGGACCAGGTCGGGGTACGCCGACACGGGCAGCTTCGGGTCGATCCCGCCCTGCATGCACACCTCGGTCGCGCCGAGCTGGGCCGCCTCGTACGCGCGCTGGGCCACCTGGTCCACCGACAGCCGGTACGCGTCGGCGTCCCGCTCGCGCTGCGCGAACGCGCAGAACCGGCAGCCCACGTAGCAGACGTTGGTGAAGTTGATGTTCCGGTTCTGCACGTACGTCACGTCCTCGCCGACGGCCGCGCGGCGCAGCCCGTCCGCGATCGCGGCCAGCTCGTCCAGGACCGGCCCGTCGCACTCCAGCAGCGCCAGCGCGGCCGTCGGCGACGACGTGACGTACGTGCAGAACCGGAACATCAACTTCACCAACGTCTGCTACG
>Ga0209069_10002089_pt1 | contig 10261 bp, 10 predicted proteins | sample Str013_2_FD_187202 | JGI IMG/M metagenome (GOLD analysis project Ga0209069, IMG submission 187202) | Freshwater sediment microbial communities in response to fracking from Pennsylvania, USA - Straight Creek_MetaG_SC_2013 (SPAdes) (version 2) | ecosystem: Environmental > Aquatic > Freshwater >...
ACCTCGTGAGCATCGACGGGAACCCGGCCGCGGCGGCCCGCCGAGCCACCTTCGACGACGCCAGCTATCTCTCGTCGATCGGGACTGCGACGTGGGCGAGAGGGTGGGGTCTCGGGCGCGCGGTGACGGCCGCCGCCACGGTCGATGCCGCCGACTCGGGGAGCCGCTGGACGTATCTCGGGGTGTTCGACGAGAACGAGGTCGCCAAGCGGGTCTACCAGGACGTCGGGTACGTCCAGGTCGGGGCATCGTTTCCGGACCTCCTGCTGATCGGATGACCCTGGATCCGGTGCCCATTGATCCGATGCCCGGGGCGGATGTGGCCGCCGTGCTTCGCGACGCCCTCCAGGCCATCGGCTGCACGTACCCGGGGTGGCGCCCCTTCGCGCTGGGTTGGGCCACCGTCGACCTGGACCGCGCGGAGGGCGAGTTCGCGGCGCTCCTCGACGGGACGTCAGGCACCGCACCTGCGCCGGATGACGTCCTGCTAGGCGCGCGGTGCCGCCTGCTCCACGCAGCCGATCCGACCGTGCCGAGGCTCGTCCTCCTGGAGCCGTTGACCGAAGGCCGCCTGGCCGCCACCCTGGTCCGCCAGGGCGAGGGAGCCGCCGTGGCGTGGCTCCATCCCGAAAGCGAGGCCCAGGTCGAACCGCGTCGCTCGGTCCCGGCCGCCGGGCCGTTCGGGCTCGAGGCGCTCCTCCTGGACGGCCCGATCCACGGACCGCATCGTCTCCTCGTGCTGGCCGCGCCGGGTACCATCTCGCCATGACCGACACGACCCTGACCTTGCGGCCCGCGACGCCTGACGATGCCGAAGCGATCGCCACCCTGTTCACCGATGAGGGCTATCCGGCCGGCCCGTCGGACATCGCCGAGCGCCTGGCCCGATTCGTGCCGCCGGACGGCGCGGTGACCGTCGCCGAGCACGAGGGCGCGTTGCTCGGGTTCGTCGCGGCCCACGCCCTGCCACGGTTCGAGCACGGCGATTCGATCGTCCGGATCCTGGCCCTCGTCGTGGATGCCGGAGCCCGTGAACGCGGGGTGGGTCGTGCGCTCATCGGCGCGGCGGAGCGCATGGGCACCGAGCGTGGCGCGGCCTTCGTCGAACTGACCGCCGGCCACCACCGGCCGGACGCCCGTCATCTTTACGAGTCGCTCGGCTACGACGCGACCGTCGCCGCCTACCTGCGCAAGAAGCTCTGACCGGGCCACACTCGCCGGGCTCGTCCTTCCCGCGCCTTCGATTGCGTGACGGGGCGGGGGAGCTCCTGGACCTGCCGTGGGACCGGGCGCTCGCCGACTGGTCCTCCCACACGCTCGAGTTCCGGGAACTCCCGGTGGGTCCGTCCCGCCATCTCGTGCGGTTCCTGGTGGTGGACGGTCGGACCTACGCCCTCAAGGAAGAGCCGCTTGGCGTCGCCGAGGCGGAATTCGCCGTCCTGCGTCATCTCGAGGAGGCGGGCCTGCCCGCGGTCACGGCCGTCGGATTGGCTGCAGCGCCGGACCGCGACTCGGCCATCCTCATGACCGAATACCTGGCCTTCTCGATCCAGTACCGCCGGCTCCTCATGCGTTTCCCGATGGGGCCGGGTCCGTATCGCGAGCGACTGCTGGATGCGATGGCGTGGCTGCTGGTGGACCTGCACCGTTCAGGCGTGTACTGGGGCGACTGTTCCCTGGCCAACACCCTGTTCCGGCGCGATGGGGACCGGATCCAGGCCTTCCTCGTGGATGCCGAGACAAGCGAGATACACCCGACGCTCTCGAGCGGTCAGCGCGGCTACGACCTGGACATCCTGGTCGAGAACGTGGCCTTCGGCCTCGCGGATCTCGGGGCCATGCAGGGCCGGCATGATGCCTTCGACGACGCAGAGCAGGCGGCCGAGACCGTGCGGACCACCTACACGGGCGTCTGGGCCGAACTGACCGACGAACCGCTGCTGGCGCCCGACGACCGGCACGCGGTGCGGGCCCGGATCCGACGGCTGAACGACCTCGGCTACGCTGTCGACGAGATCTCGCTCGTGCCCAGCCGGTCGCGCGAAGGATCCGTCCGATTGCGCGTCTCCGTCGCGAGTCGTCGGTTCCACGCCCACGAACTCCAGCGGCTCACCGGGATCGTGGCGCTGGAGGGCCAGGCCACGTTGTTGCTCAACGACCTGCGTGAATACCAGGCCTGGCTCGAAGCCCAGCATGGCGACCGGCTGACCGAGACGCAGGCCGCCGATCGCTGGCGCAGCGACGTCCTGGAGCCGAGCCTGGCAGACCTGCTGCCGGCCATCGGGCCCGGGCGGGATCCCATCCAGGCGTACTGCGACGTGCTGGAGGAGAAGTGGATCCTGTCCGAGCTGGCCGGCTCGGATGTCGGTCTCGAGACCGCCACGGACGCCTACCTGGGCCTCGGGGCACCGGCGCCGGAGGATGACGTCGCGGCCGGGGAAGGATCGACCGCCCTGGATCTCGTGGACTGACCCTCGACGGTCCAGACCCGCGCCTGTCACCATTCCCACCATGCAAGGTCTCACCGGCGTCGCATCCGACGCCGTCATCCGCGTCTCCGGCCTCACCAAGCGCTACGGCGAGCTGGTGGCCGTGGATGGCATCGAGTTCGAGGTCGCCCGGGGCGAGGTCTTCGGCCTGTTGGGTCCAAACGGGGCCGGCAAGACGACGACCGTGGAGATCCTGGAGGGCCTGCGCGTCCAGGACGGTGGGACCGCGCTGGTCCTGGGCCTCGACGTCGCCACGGCCGCCGATGCGATCAAGCCCCGGATCGGGGTCAGCCTCCAGACCGCCGCCCTGTACCCGAAACTCACCGTCACCGAGGTCATCGACCTGTTCCGGAGCTTCTACGTGGACCCGCGACCCACGGAGGAGTTGATCGGCGCGCTGGAGCTGGGCGAACGCCGCAACGCCCGGACGGCGGACCTGTCGGGCGGCCAGCGGCAGCGCCTCGCCGTGGCCCTGGCGCTTGTGAATCACCCGGAGCTGGTCTTCCTCGACGAGCCGACGACGGGCCTGGACCCGGCGGCGCGCCGCTCGTTGTGGGACCTCGTCCTGAAGCTGAAGCACGAGGGCACGACCGTGCTGCTCACCACCCACTACATGGAAGAAGCGGAGGTCCTGTGCGATCGGCTGGCGATCATGGATCACGGCCACATCCTGGAGATGGGCACGGTCGATGAGCTGGTCTCCAAGCGCTTCAAGGAGCGCGCCGTCCGCTTCGACGATGATCCGACGCTGGACGATGCGACCCTCGCGGCGCTCCCGGCCGTGGCATCCGTGAAGCACGATGACGAGGCGGTGCTGCTCTACACGCTCGACGTCGCCGCGACGATCGGGGCCCTGTTGACCGCCGCCGAAGCGCTTGGCGTCGAACCCAAGAACCTCGGCGTTCGGCGCGCGACGCTCGAAGACGTTTTCCTGGACCTGACCGGCCGAGCGCTGCGGGACTGAGGCCGACATGCACGCCCTGATGGCCCTGACCCGGGCCAACATCAAGAGCTACACGCGCGATCGCGCGGCCGTGTTCTGGACGCTGGCGTTCCCGCTTGTCTTCATCGTCATGTTCGGGCTCATCTTCCAGGGCAGCTCCTCGAACCTGACCCTGGCCTGGGTGGACAACGACATCTCCGCCCAGTCCGCCGAGCTCAGAGCTGCGTTCGCCGCACAGCCCGGCGTCAAGCTCGTGGAGACGACCCAGTCCGACGGGATCTCGCAGATGCAGGTGGGCAAGGTCGATTCGGTCATCGTGGTCCCAGCCGGGTACGGCGCCTCGGTCGCCGCCAGCACGACTGGCACGCCCGGCGCACCGGCCCAGGTGCCGGTCTACACGGACCCGTCGCGCCCCAACGTCACCGCCCAGGTCTTCCAGGTCGCCGGGGCGGTCTTCGGTGTGGTCAACCTGGCCGGCCGTCCGCCGATCGTGGTGCCGGTCGTGCAGACCGTCCAGACCCAGAACCTCAACGCGATCAGCTACTTCGTGCCCAGCATGCTGGGGTTGTCCGTGATGCAGGTGGGGATCTTCGCCGCCATCCCGCTCGTCGCGGACCGCGAGAAGCTGATCCTGAAGCGCCTCGCGGCGACACCGCTGCGACGCTGGCAACTGGTCGGCTCCAACGTGCTGATGCGGCTGCTCATCGCGATGGTCCAGGCGATCATCATCGTCGCGGTGGGATCGCTCGCATTCGGGGTGGAGATCGTCGGGAGCCTGCTGTTGACCGCCGGGTTCGTCGCGCTCGGTGCGGTCGCCTTCCTGTCGCTGGGCTACGTGATCGCGTCATTCGCGAAGACCGAGGACTCGGCCAACGGGATGACGAGCATGATCCAGTTCCCGATGATGTTCCTGTCCGGCGCGTTCTTCCAGATCGATCAGATGCCGCCGTTCCTGCAGGTCATCGCTCGACTGATCCCATTGACGTATCTCGCGGATGCGCTCCGCCAGGTCATGGTGGGCGGCGCGGCATTCGCCCCGCTGTGGGTCTGCGCCGCCGTGCTGCTCGGATGGCTGGTCGTCTGCTTTGGGATCGCATCGCAGAAATTCCGCTGGCAGTGAGCCGGCTGGTCTCCCGCGTGGCTTACCAGCGCTCTTCGTGCAGGATGTCCGCCATGGGGATCCGCCCACCCGCCTTTGCCGGCCGGATGAGGTCCTCGCCGTCCGCCGGCAAGCCGAAGGACAGCAGGTACTCGCAGTGGCGATCGGCTGGGTAGTCCAGGAGGCGTCGGGCCAGATCGTGCTCGTAGACCGTGGCGGGCACGCTGCCGATCCCGAGCTCCCAGGCCGCGAGCATCATGTTCTGGGCCGCCTGGCCAAGGTCGAACAGGATCGACAATGGCGCGTCCGAACCGCGCGGATCCGGGGTCACCAGGGCGATCGCCAGCGCGGCTCCCGCGAGGTGCCCCGCGAACGGCCCGACGACCGACAGCTCGCGCAGGTGTTCGCGGTCGCGGCAGACGATGAAGTCCCAGCGTTGCAGGTTCTTGGAGCTGCCGGAACGACGACCGGCTCGCAGGATCCGATCGAGATGCTCCGCTTCGAGCGGACGATCGGCGAAACTCCGGATCGCTCGCTTCGAATCGATCGCGGACCAGACCGGGTCGGTCATCGGCCGTTTCGCCCGTGGGTCGCGGTCACGAGCGGCTCCTCGTCGCGGATCGTCGGCTGGGTGGCGCCGGGCAGGGCGACGCGGGCCAGCGTTCGCAGGCCGCCGGAGTTCTCGGCCACGGCGGCGAACCTGGCCTCGCCATCCGGGATCCGGTCCGCGGGGGTGTCGGCCGCGAGTCGGCCCGCGTCCTCGGCCGGGAGCGGTCCACCGAGCGCGGTCGCGAGGAACGTGGCGACGGCCCGTCGATAGGCCGGGAACTCGTAGAGCCACGAGTGCTGACCGCCCTCGACCACCAGCGTCTCGACGTGTGCCGGGTCCAGCGTCGCGGCCCTGGCAGCGACCGCGGCCCGTGCGAGTCGGTCCAGGTGCGACGGCGGGACCACGACGTCCTCGCCGCCGTGAGCCAGCAGGATCGGCCCGGCATAGCGGGCGATCGCCCGGCTCGCGTCGATATCGCGGACGGCGTGCCGGCGCGGTCGCACGTAGATGTGGGTCGTCAGCCAGGCCAGCGGGTAGGCGACGAGGTTCGGGATGGGCAGCCGGGCCAGGCGGAACGTTTGGCGGGTGAGGCGGTATGGATCGGACGGCGCGGACGTGGCGACGACCGCCGCCACGCGATCGTCCGCGGCGGCCGCCAGGATGGCCCCGATCGCCCCCATCGAGTGCCCCGAGATGGCCGCGACGGTGACCTCAGGCCGCTCCAGGATCGCCTGAAAGCCCGCGAGTGCATCGAGACCGAATTCGCCGGCGCTGATCGGGTCCACCTCCGCCGCGTTCGCGCCATGCCCGCGGATGTCGAAGGTGAGGCAATGGAACCCGGCCGCGTGCAGGAACACCGCCATCGGCAGGGTGCGGTCGCGGCCGGATTCCCAGCCGTGGACGAGGACCACGCCGGGACCCGGCGCTCCATCGCGGGCCGGGATGAACCACGCGGGGAGGGTCAGGTCGCCGGAGTGGACGACGGTCGTCTCGTACGGCATGCCCAGATCGGCCGGCGTCACCCTCGGGAGCTCGCGCCGCGGGTAGCCGGCACGCGCTCGATAGACCAGGGCGAAGCGATACGCCAGCCCGATCGGGGCGAGCGCCAGCGTGGCCAGACCGAGCCGACGAGCCGTTCCCATGGGTCTAGGGGACGCCACGAGACCCGGACCTGTCAAGCGAGCCCCGTGCCGTTCGCCCGGGCACGTAGAATCACGGCGATGGTGCAACGAGACCCGCACGTCGTCCTGGGAGTCCAGGTCGGCGCCAGTTCAGCCACGATCAAGGCCGCCTGGCGGCGACTCGCCCGTGAGAATCACCCGGACCTGACCGGCGACGATCCGGCCGCCTCGCAGGTGGCGACCCGTCGGATGGCGGAGATCAATGACGCCTACGCGTCGCTCGTGCGCTCCGGTGAAGCGAGTTCGGACGGTGGTCGACGGCCGGACGGCACCCCGTTCGAAGGCGACGCCCCGGTCCGTCGAGGCGGCCCACCGGCACCGAAGCCGACGCGACCGGTCACCGGGCGAGTCGACATGAGTTCCACCTACCAGGCCAAGAACGAGGCCAGCTCGGATCGCTCGAACGGCGTGCCCCTGTCCGGGCAGCCCCCGATGCGAGCCGACGTCGTCGACCGGGAGACCCCTCGCGCGTCCACCCCGAACGGTCCGCTGGTCCGCGACCGTGTCCGCGGCTTCAAGCGCCCGACGCCGCCGACACTCGACGCCGCGCGCGGCCACGTCCTGGCCTTCGGCAAGTTCCACGGGCACACGCTCGGCGAGGTGGCCGCGTTCGAGCCGTCCTACGTGGACTGGCTGGTGGGGACCGTCATGCGCGACCCCGACATGGCGGCCTCGGCGCGGGTCGTCCAGGCCGACCTCGATCGCCGCGGCATCCTGCGACGACGACATCCCTCCGCGGGCGACGGCACCGCCTGAGGCGTCGTCGGAGCCTTGCCGGGGACCCGCCGGAAACGCGACAACGCCCCCCGATACCGGAGGGCGTTGTGATCGCTGAAGTGATGAAGCTGATGAGCTCTGCCGTCCCGACGGTCCACCAGGCCTGCTGGCCGTCATCCTGTTACTCGGCTCGTGAACCTGGTCCGGGATCGTCCACCTCGAACCTTCCTCGAGACGTACGACCGTTCCTGGTTCCGTGACCGACGCCCCAGGTAGTCCCTAGTTCGATCGCGGGTCGGCGTAGGCAGAACGTTACGCCCGGTCTCCCGGGGGAGGCAATACGCCTCTCGTCCCGGTTCGGGCCGGTCGATGGTCGGGCGCATCCGGGCACCGGACCGGGTACCCCCGTACCAGGTGTCCGAACGCACCGGACGGCCACTCCGGCTACGCTGCGGGTGATGCCACGCTTCCGGCGCCTCGCGGCGCCCATCCTCGCCGCCCTCGTCGCGGTCTTCCTCGGCGCCTGCTCGGGTCCGCCCGCGTCGTCGTTCGATCCAGTCGGGCTATGTACCATGGACGGATCCGCGCCTGGCGCCTATCCGGACCTGGAGGCGCTCGTCCCGACGAAGTACATGGATGCGGCGCCAGAGAAGCTGGACTCCGGTCGCAACTGCTCGCCGGAGAACCTGGGCAGCCTCGCTTCCGCCGGGATCTCCGAGGTCCGTTTCGCCGGGGGGACCTGGACGTTCGGGGCGGAGCGGGCGGCCGTGCTGGCCGTCTTCACGGCGCCCGGCCTGACCGCCGCGAAGCTCGCCGACCTGTACCTCGAGAGCGCCCACACCGCCAGCCGCACGAAGATCATCAACGCGTCGGAGCCGACGATCGCGGGCCGGTCCGGCCGGCGCCTGGACACCACCACCAGCTCGCGAACGCAGACCGTCCTGGTCTGGCCGTCGGCCACCAGGGACCAGGTCAACGTGATCATCACGAACGATCTGCCCGACGCCCGGATCGACGACGCCGTGGCCGCCTACGACGGTCGCTGACGACCGCGGAAGGGCGGGGGAGGGTGCCCGGACGGCGCTCGGAGCCGTGCTAGAGTCGCCGCCATGACGGACGAGTCGACGGATCCGCGGGACGGCGCGGCCAGACGACGACGCTGGACCGTGGAGCGGCTCGAACCGACGCTGGAGCGCTCGCCGGAACGCCGGACGCGCTTCTCGACGATCGGCGACACCACCGTGGACGGCCTGTACGGGCCGTGGTCGCTGCCGGATGCGGATCCCCTGGACACGATCGGGTTCCCGGGCGAGGCCCCGTTCACCCGCGGCATCCACCCCACCGGGTATCGAAGCCGTCTCTGGACGATGCGCATGTTCGCCGGGTTCGGGGCCGCCGAGGACACCAATGCCCGGTTCCGGCAGTTGCTGGATGCTGGGCAGACAGGGCTCTCGGTCGCCTACGACATGCCCACGCTGTACGGCTACGACACGGATGACGCCGAGGCCGAAGGCGAATTCGGGACGTGCGGAGTCGCCGTCAGTTCGCTGGCCGACATGGAGGTCCTGCTCGGTGGGCTGCCGCTGGACCGCGTCAGCACCTCGATGACGATCAATTCACCGGCCGCGCCGATCTGGGCGATGTACATCGTGGCCGCGGAGAAGGCCGGGGTGCCCCGGGATCGCCTCGAAGGGACGACCCAGAACGACATCCTCAAGGAGTTCGTGGCCCAGAAGGAATACCTCTTCCCGCCGGCGCCATCCATGCGCCTGGTGACGGACACCATCGAGTTCGGGACGCGCGAGCTGCCGCGCTGGAACACCGTGAGCATCAGCGGTTATCACATCCGCGAGGCCGGTTCGACCGCCATCCAGGAACTGGCGTTCACCATCGCCGACGGGATGGCGTACGTGGAGGCGGCCCTCGCGCGGGGACTGCGGATCGACGACTTCGCGCCACGACTGAGCTTCTTCTTCAACAGCCACAGCGACTTCTTCGAGGAGATCGCCAAGTTCCGGGCATCTCGCCGGATCTGGTCGAAGCTCATGACCGAGCGCTACGGCGCGGAGAACGAGCGGTCCGCCTGGATGCGCTTCCACACCCAGACCGCGGGTGTCTCACTGACGCCCCAGCAGCCGCTCAACAACCTGACCCGAGTGGCGATCCAGGCGCTGGCGGCGGTCCTGGGCGGCACGCAGTCGCTGCACACGGACGCCCACGACGAGGCCCTGGCCGTCCCGACCGCCGAGGCGGCCCTCCTTGCCCTCCGCCAGCAGCAGATCATCGCGGAGGAGACCGGCGTGGACGCCACCGTGGACCCGCTCGGCGGGTCGTGGTTCGTGGAGGCACTGACGGACGAGACGGAACGGGCGGTCTGGCGGTACCTCGACGAGATCGACCGGCGTGGCGGCATGGTCGCGGCCATCACGGAGGGCTACCCGCAGCGCGAGATCGCCGATGCGGCGTATCGCTACCAGCGCGAATTCGATGCCGGCGAGCGACGCGTCGTGGGGGTCAATGCCTACGTGGACGAGTCCGAGGTGACGACCGTGCCGGTCCTGAGCGTGCCGCCCGGATCGCTCGAGGCGCAGATTGCGCGGCTGCAGCGAACGCGCAGGGATCGGGATCCGGCAGCAGTCGGAGCCGCCCTGGCGGGCCTGCGTGACGCGGCTGGACGCCCGGAGAGCAGCGAGACCAATCTGATGCCGCACTTCATCCGCTGTGCCGCCGCCTACACGACGCTCGGTGAGCAGTGCCGGGTCCTGCGCGAGGTCTTTGGGGAGTACCGCGAGCCGGTCTCCGTCTAGGACCGGGCCCGGTCCTAGGTCGACGAACTCGCTAGGCCGGCCAGGACCTCGTCGGCGAACGCGGCGGCGCCCGTCAGCGTGGTCCCGCTCCAGTCCAGGTCCACCGATGCCGTGACGCCGCGCGATCCAGCTAGACGCCCGCCCAGCATCACCGGCACGCGCGCCGCGTCGATGGCCCGGACGCTCGCGACCGACTCGGCCAACGCATCGAGACGAGCCGGATCCGATGCCGACAATGCCACCAGGCGCGCCTCGTTCTTCGACACGAATCGGCCGAGGTCGGCGGCCGGGACATCCGCGCCCAGCCGGGCGATGGTCCAACCGTGCTCGCTCAGGACGTGGTCCAGGCAGATCAGCCCGATCATGTGGTCTTCGCCGGCCACGCCCGCGAGGACCGCCAGCGGGCCGACCCGACCGTCCGGTCCAAGCTGCGGCGCGACTCGTTCGAGCGCCCGGATCAGGGTCTGGCTGGCGA